>Ga0302314_10001924_pt1 | contig 38716 bp, 33 predicted proteins | sample III_Palsa_N2_3_FD_200533 | JGI IMG/M metagenome (GOLD analysis project Ga0302314, IMG submission 200533) | Peat permafrost microbial communities from Stordalen Mire near Abisko, Sweden - III_Palsa_N2_3 | ecosystem: Environmental > Terrestrial > Soil > Palsa > Peat permafrost | place: Sweden...
TTCCGTAAAGGATTCACGCGGCGAACGCTTTGCCTTTTTCAGGATTTTATAGGCGTCCTCCGAAAGGGAAATGGTCTTAACGCCCGTACACAGGGTCACACACAGATAGAGGATCGAATCAAATCGGAAGATCGAGTCTGATCGGATTTTGAACTTCCGTCATGGAGTGACCTTTACTTCCGCAATGTGTGGATGCAAAGATCACTCCTATTTCATATTTCGCGCCTAGAAGATTTTTAGGATCCTTCTGATCGGGGCTTTATAAGAGTGGCCGATCCTATCCAGACTAGGCACAGCTGAATTGGATCAACACGATTTCCGACCGAGTTGCTACCCGCATGGGGGGACCCCACGTTCCGACCCCGCTGCTTGTTATCACTTGAAGCGTTCCAAAGCGATTCAAGCCGTAGGCAAATGGCCCGAAGATCCGGGTGACGAGGTGCGTCCAGGGCCAGAACTGTCCCTTGTGGGTGTGCCCCGAAAGTTGCAGCGAGATCCCGGCCTCATTGGGAATCGACAGATGGGAAGGCTGGTGATTGAGCAGGACGCTCGCGCTATTCCTTTCGATCCGCGATCGATCAAGAATCTCCCGAAATCCGCGTTCGTCTCGAGCAACCCCATCGTGGACCCCCACGATTTGAAGGCCTTGAACCGTGACCTTTTCGTTGTCCAGGACGCGAACCCCCACCTTTCTGAGGGCATCGGTTATCTTCGAGCTGTCGGAAAATTCATCGTGGTTTCCCGTGACATAAAACGACCCCATCGGGGCATTGATCGTGCCCCAGGGCTCGGCGCAGGCGTCAAGATCGACCAGCGCGCCGTCGAACATGTCCCCGCTTATGAAGACGACGTCCGGCCTTAGAGTGTTCACCCGAGCGACGACTCGACGCGCAAAGCCCACGCTTCGGATGTTGCCGAGGTGGACATCGCTTACCAGTAGCCCGGTCCTTCCGTCCCACTGGCGCGGTAGGTTGTGGAGCGCCACCGTGTAGCGGGTGACTTGGATCCTCGCCGCGTTGACGAGGCCGTAGACGGACGCGACCAAGCCCAGGCCGAACACACCGTAGCCGATCGAACTGATCTCGATCGGAATCCCGAGCGCCCTTGTCGCTCCCGCGAGAACCCAGCACGTGACCGCTGCGACAAAGCCGAAACTCAGGAGCCCGATGGAAACCGCGGCCGGAATCGCCATGGCGCGCAAGAGCGGAGTCTGGAGCCGGAATCCAAGGATCGTCACGGGTATGTAGCCGATCGCCAAGAGCGCGACGGCGATGGCCCACCCTACGCCGACACCGCTGGAGAAATAGGCCCAGGTTGAAACGACAAACCCAACCACCAGCAGGACAACGCCGAAAAAAACGGCCGCCAGACGAAAACGACGCATTCGAACAACCCTACCCTACCCGATCCAATTAGCAAAAGCCCATACCGAACATCCTACTCCATTTTCTCGCACGAATCCGAGATTTGTGGGTCTTATTGGCATGGCACCTGAGCCGCAGTGCGTGGACGTGATCGTGATAGGCGGCGGCATTGCCGGGCTGGCGGCAGCCCGGGACATGGCAAAAAGGCGGCTACGGGTGGCCCTTCTTGAGGCCCGGGCGCGCATGGGCGGCCGAATCCACACCCAGAGGCCCGACGGCTGGCCCCGGCCGGTTGAGATGGGCGCCGAGTTCATCCATGTCGGCAATGCCGATCTATGGCGCCTGGTGAGGAAGGCGCAGGCCCGAGCCGTGAAGTTGCCGGACGACCATTGGTTCTCAGAGCGCGGCGGGATCCAAAGAATACCCGATCTCGACAGGAAAATCGGGGCGGTGACGGGCCTTATAAAGCCCGCCAAGGCCGGAGGCCTTTCTTTCGCAGCCTACTTTCACCGGTTTCCGCCGGCAGTGCGACGGGACGAATGGATGCTCGCCCGAAGCTTCGTGGAGGGATTCGAGGCGGCACCGCTGGGCTCCATCAGCGCGAAGTCCCTGGCAGGCGAAGCCATGGACGAGCAGCACCAGTTCGTCGTCCCGGGCGGCTATGACCAGGTCCTCGGACGGATCGTGAGGGATTGTACGGAGGGCGGCGTCTCCCTGTTTTCCAACATGATCGTTCGGACGGTGGCCTGGCGTCGCGGGAGTGTAAGGGTGAGCGCGACCAACCCTGTCTCAGGGCTGCGAACCGGCTTCTCCGCCAGGGCTGCGGTCATTGCCCTCCCGCTCGGCGTGCTCAAGGCTCGGAGCGGCCTCGGCGCGGTGCGATTCAGCCCCATCCTCAGGCGGAAACGGGCTGTAATCGCGGGCATGCAGATGGGCCACGTCGTCCGGATAGCCGTGCGGTTTTCCGAGGAAGGCTGGCGAGCCATGCTCCCAGGTCGACTCAAGCGCCGGCGGCCGTTGGGCTTCGGCTTCATTCATTCGACGGTGAAGGGAGTGCCCGTCTGGTGGTCGCTGTCGGACCAGCCGATAATGGTGGGATGGGCCGGCGGCCCGGCGGCAAAGGCCCTGCTCAGGGTCCCCGCTGCGACGAGAAGGAGACGCGCCCTTGCATCGCTGGCGGAGATATTGGGAAAGCCAGCGGCGGTGGTGCGGGCGGCCGTCAGGGACATGCAGGCTTGGGATTGGACAAATGATCCCTTCAGCAGAGGCGCCTATAGCTTTACGGCGGCAGGAAGGGACGAGGCCGGGGCCGAACTGCGACGGCCGGTGCGGGGGACCCTATTCTTCGCAGGCGAGGCGACCGCCCAAGGCGACGAGGTCGGCACGACCCACGGCGCCCTCGCCAGCGGCCGGCGGGCGGCCAGGGAAGTCGTGCGGGAAATCGGGCGGCCGCGGCGCGGCGGGCGCTAGGGTGACATGATCGCCTTTCGCACCGCGGCCAGCGGTGCGTCGTCGCGGAACACGACCGTGCGATCCTTCTCCTCGACCCCCAGCTCCTTCCAAAGCGATTCGAGGTTCACGGGGTTTGAATCGTCCTTCATCTTGTCGTAGAGCGGGACCAGGACGGGCACTCCAATCGCCCGGTCGCCCGTTTCGAGGACCTTGGACAGGCCCCACTCGGTATCGATCGTTCCTCCCTCCGCGACGATGCCCCTCAGGGCATTTTCCAGTCCCATCCTGTTGTTCGTCTTCCTGCGGATCTCCACGTCCGCAAGGAGGCAGAACATCGCGCCTCCCCAATAGGTGCGGCCCCACGTCGGGGTATGGTCTAGGCCCCGGTCGCCGGGGGCGGGCTCGCCTTGCGGCATGCCCTCGATCATGTCGCGCCAAACCTGCTGCGCGCTGAGTTCGCCGGCGCGCACGCGCGCAATCGGCTCCACATAGGTCGCAAGGCCTTCCTCTATCCAGTGGTGCTCCTCCTCCACACTGCTCAGCGCGAGGTGGACCATTTCGTGGGTCATCAGCCAATTATTGCCGCCTTCGGCAAGGCTTCGGGCTGTGACGCCCGACCCGAGGGCGACATGGATGTGCGGACCGCGCTCTCCGGAGGCGCGGCCGGGGCCGACCGCCCGGCCGCTGGCCACATGGATCGAGATGTCGACATGCCTGACCGGAAAGCGGGTATAGTAGACGGTGACGGCGTTGGCGGCGCGGGTGATCCAGTCCAGGGTGAGTTGTCGAAATTCGGGCGTCGTCGCGGAATCGAATGAAATGCTCAGGGTCGCGCCGCCGATATCAAGCTCGGCCTTATCCTGACCAAGGCTTGGAGTGGAGAACGCAAATATCGCGGCCCAAACCAATGTCGACGCGAAGGCCAGCCGAGGCGACCAAGCGCGAGCCTTCACAAGATCCCGCGAAGCAACCGGCATCGTACAGTGCTCATGGCAGCCCCAGCATAGCCATCATCCCGATTCGGGCAACTGGGGCCTCCCGTCGGCGCGCACGCGGCTCCCCTCTCGCGGCCGGCGGCCGCCCGCGGAATCATCGACGGAAACGGCTGCGGCGGATCGCCTTGGAATAGGGGTTGCCCACGGGCCCCTCCGCGCCTATCCCTCAGCCGCGTGAAAACACTGGCATGGCTCCTCCTTGCCGTCTTCTGCACCGCTCTCGTGCGCGTGCAGCCGGTTGAGCTGGGTCTGCGCAAGCAGTGCGTTTGCTGCCACTGCAAGGGTCCCTGCGAGTGCGGAATGCCCTGCAGCCGCGCTCCGAATCCGGTCCCGGTGTCGTTTGCAACGGAGCAACCGGCCCGGATTGCGCAGGCGGCCGTCCGTGGGAAGATCCAGCCGGCACGGCTGGCTGAGGAAAAGTTTTTTGCGCCGTTCATCGAATCAGCGGCCCCAGCGCTCGCTCTCAATGGATCGGCCCCGACAGCGCCTGCTGCAAACGTGCCTTTGTTCAAGGCGCACTGCAGCTTCCTGATCTAACGTCCGGACCGCAGTGTGCCCGCGCATCGACGCGGGCCGTGCCCCTCCCCCGTGGTGTCGCCGCGCTCCGCGCGTCCACGCCCGAACACCATCAGCTTTCGCACAAGATCAGCCATGAAATCATTTCCATCCAGAATCACGCTCCTCGTTCTTCTCTCCGCAGTGCATTCCGCCGCTCGGGCCGGCGAGGCCGCGGCCCCGGCCGGCGGGGTCGAGATCACCGCGGAGTTCATCGACCGCCTGATGGCCGAAACCCAGGGCCACAACCCCGCGCTGCAGGCGGCGGGCGCCCGCGCGGACGCCGCGAGCTCGGCTGTCGCCGCCGTGCGCACGTGGGACGACCCGACCGCCTCCTTTGGCCTCTGGGGCTCCACCTCTCGTGGCTTCGAAGCCTCCCAGGAGGGAAACCTTGTCTATGGCCTCGACCAGAAGCTTCCGCTCTATGGACGGCCGGACCTGCAGCGCAGGTTGGCTGCCGCCGACGCCTCGCGCGAGGGCCTGGCATCCGACCTTGAGTCGCAGGAGCTGCGGCGCGACCTGCAGGTGGCCCTCTACAGCCTGGCTCTTGCCGGCCGGGAGGCGGAGGTTGCCCAGCTGGACTGGAGTGGCTTGACGCCACCCTGGACGCCGTCGACCACAAGTACCGCGTCGGACGGGCGAGCCAGGTGGACTGGCTGAAGGTACAGACGGCCAGGGCGATGGCCACGGACGACCTGAAGACCAGGGAGCAGGAGCGCGATCACAGCGCCTTCGCCCTTAACCGGCTCCTGAACCGCGAGCTGCACGCGCCATGGCCGAAGATGGCGGTGCCGTCCCTCCAGCCTCCGATCTATTACACCGAGCAGCTGGTCGACGCCGCGCTCGCGGCGGAGCCCCGGCTCAAGGTGATGCGCCAGGAAAGCATCTCGGCGCAGGCCGCAGCCGACTTGACCCGCCGTCAGCGCCTGCCCGACGTAAGCGTGGGAATCGAGGCGCGGCAATACAGCGGCGACGGCGGCCTGAGGGAAGGGATGGCGACCGTCAGCTTCAGCGTCCCCTGGCTCAACCGAGGCCGGTACGACGACGACTGGCGCCGCGACCAGCAGCGAAAAAGAGCGAGCGACTTCGCAGCCGCGGACCGCGCCCTTTCCGTCCGCGAGGAACTGCACCATCACGTTGTCGCCCTCGACGCAGCCCGCCGAGAGGCGGTGCTCTATCGGGACCAGCTCATACCGCTTACCCAGCAGACCCTTTCCAGCGCCCAGGCCTCATGGGAGCACAACCTCGGGCCCTTCCAGGACATCCTGGACGCGCACAGGACGCTCCTGGCGGACGAGCTGGCAATGGCCCATGCCCTGGTCGACCAGGGGACGCTGCTCGCGCAGCTCTCCCTGCTCACCGGTAGCCGCGATATGCCCTCCGTGCTCGCCATGGCGGGCAATCCTCCCCCCGAGCACGATGAACCCATTCCCGACAACACAAAATGAAATCGCTCCCATTCGCTCTCATACTCGCAGGCGTTGCCGGTTTTGCCGCCTTGTCTGGCTGCTCCAGGGTCGATTCGGCAAAGGCGGCAGCGGCCAGCGACGTCGACTATTACACCTGTACGATGCACCCCTCGGTCCACTCGCACGATCCCGACGCCAAGTGCCCCATCTGCGGGATGGATCTTGTGCCGGTCAAAAAGGCCGGGGCCCAAGCCAAGCCTGCGGCAGGGGACGCCGCGGCAGCCGGCGGGCCATCGGCCCCGGATGGGCCGCACGAGTTCACCATTCCCCTGGACCGCCAGCAGCTGATCGGCGTCACGTATGCCCCGGTGGAAATGAAGCCGCTGAGGCGCACGATTCGCGCGGTCGGCCTTGTGGCGGCAATGACCACCAAGCACTGGGACTACGTCGCCCGCGTGGACGGCTATGTGCACAATCTCGAGGTCGCCGCCCCCGGCGACCGGGTTGAAAAGGGACAGGTCCTGATGGACCTCTACAGCCCGGACCTGGTGTCGACGGAGAACGAATACGTCGACCTCCTGCGCATGCGCGACAATGGCAGGCGCGAGCAGAACGCGTCCACGGAGCAGAGCGCCGAGCGCCTGCTCGCCGGCGCAAGGGCCCGGCTTCAGCAGTGGAATATCTCCGACGCGCAGATCGACGCGGTCGGGAAGGCAGGGACGGCCGACCAGTATCTCTCGCTCAAGTCGCCGTTCGACGGCGTCGTGGAGGAGGTTGCCGTGCACCAGGGGCGCCACGTCTCGGTCGGCGATCACCTGGTCGACGTGGTCGACCTTTCGTCGGTCTGGGTCTGGGCCGAGTTTTACGAGAACGAGCTGCCCTTTCTCAAGACCGGTCTTCCGGTCTTGATCACCAGCTCCGCCATTCCTGGCCTTTCCGTCGCCGGCAGGATCGCTGTGGTCGACCCGTTCATCAACGAGGCGAAGCGCACCGGCCGCGCGAGGATCGATGTCGACAACTCCGATTCCAAGCTCAGGCCCGACGCCTATGTCGACGTTGCCCTGCTTCTGGACGAAGGGCAAGGGCTGACGGTTCCCGCCGACGCGGTCCTTCCCACCGGCGAGCACAACATTGTCTTTGTCGACAAGGGCTCCGGGCGCCTGGAGCCCCGGTTTGTCCAGCTTGGCGGTAAATTCGGCGACGTCTACCGGGTGACCGGCGGGTTGCAGGCCGGCGAGCGCGTCGTGAGCAGCGCCAATTTCCTGGTGGATGCGGAGTCCAAGGTGCAGGGCGCGTTGAAATCCTGGTGATGCCATCGGCCCCCATGTCCCCTCCCACCGCGGCATCGATGACATTCATCGAGCGGATCATCGACGCGAGCGCGCGCAATCCATTCCTTGTTTTGGTCCTGACGCTGATATCGGCGGCCGGGGGCTACTGGGCGCTCGCCCACACGGCGCTCGACGCGATTCCGGACCTGAGCGACACCCAGGTGATCATCTTCACCGACTGGGAGGGACGATCGCCCGACCTCGTGGAGGACCAGGTCACCTATCCGATATCCACACGGTTCATCGCCGCTCCCGGGGTCAAGTTTGTCCGCGGCGAGTCGATGTTCGGAAAATCGTTCGTCTACGTGATCTTTGAGGACGGGACCGACATCTACTGGGCGCGCTCGCGCGTCATCGAATACCTGAGCTCGGTCCGGGGCTCCTTGCCGGAGGGCGTCAACCCGGAGATCGGGCCGGACGCGAGCGGCGTGGGTTGGGTCTACGAATACGCCCTGGTCGACGAGACGGGCCAGCACTCCCTCGCCGACTTGCGCTCATTCCAGGACTGGCACCTTCGGTATGCCCTGGAATCGGTGAAGGGCGTGGCCGAGGTGGCCCCCGTCGGGGGCTTCGTGAAGCAGTACCAGGTGGACTTGGACCCCAACAAACTGGCCGCCTACGGAATACCCCTCTCGGACGTGGTGTCCAAGATTCGCAGGTCCAACAGCGACGTCGGCGGAAAGGTCTTTGAGGTCTCCTCCACCGAGTACTACGTGCGCGGCCGGGGTTACATCAAGAGCCTCGCCGACATCGAGGACATCCCGCTGAAGGTGGACAAGGGCACGCCGGTCTACGTGAGGAACGTCGGCTTGGTCCATCTTGGCCCCGATCTCCGCCGCGGAGTCGCCGAACTCGACGGAAAGGGGGAAACGGTCGGCGGCATCGTGGTGATGCGCTACGGCGAGAATGCCCTCACGGTCATTGCAGGCATCAAGGAAAAGCTGAGGGAAGTCGCCCCTTCCCTGCCCCCGGGCGTCAAGGTCGTGCCCACCTATGACCGAAGCGAACTGATCGACGCGTCGATCGCGACCCTGCGGGAAAAACTCATCGAGGAGAGCATCGTCGTCGCCCTGGTCTGCCTCGTCTTCCTCTGGCACGTGCGCTCCGCCCTCGTGGCGATCATCACGCTGCCCATCGCGGTCCTTCTCTCCTTCATTCCCATGCATTCCCTGGGGCTGACCTCCAACATCATGTCGCTCGGCGGCATCGCCATCGCGATCGGCGCCATGGTGGACGCGGCGATCATCATGGTCGAGAACGCTCACAAGCAGCTTGAGCATTTCAGGGAAGAGCGCGGGCGCGAGCCGAGCAATGCGGAGCGCGTGGAGGTCATCATTGCCGCGGCTCGCAGCGTCGGGCGCCCGCTCTTTTTCTCCCTGCTCGTCATCACCGTGAGCTTTGTGCCCGTGTTCTCGCTCACGGCGCAGGAAGGCCGGCTTTTCAAGCCGCTCGCCTTCACCAAGACGTTTGCCATGGGGTTTGCGGCCCTCCTGGGCGTCACCCTGGTTCCCGTATTGATGCTGCTCCTTGTCCGCGGCAGGATCACCCCGGAGGCCAGGAACCCGGTCAACCGCTTCCTCATCTGGGCCTACCGGCCCTTTGCGGATTTTGTGCTTCGCTTCCGGTGGCTCACGCTCCTGGCTGCGCTGCTGGTCCTTGGGGCTACGGTCATCCCGTTCCGCCGCCTGGGCAAGGAGTTCATGCCGCCGCTCAACGAGGGCACGATCCTTTTCATGCCCACGGCCGTCCCCGGCATGTCCATCGGAGAGGCCACCCGCATCCTTCAGATACAGGACCGGCTACTGAAGAGCGTGCCCGAGGTGGCGACGGTATTCGGCAAGGCCGGCCAGGCCGAAACCCCCACGGACCCGGCCCCGCTTTCCATGTTCGAGACGATCGTCACCCTGCGGCCGCACGAGCAATGGCGCCCGGGGATGACGTGGGAGAAGATAATTGCGGAGATGAACGTGAAGCTGAAGACGCCGGGCATGGCCAACATCTTCTGGATGCCGATCCAGACCCGGACGGAGATGCTGAGCACCGGCTTCCGTTCGGTCCTCGGCGTGAAGGTCTTCGGCCCGGACCTGGGTGAAATCCAGAATCTCGGCGTGCAGATCGAAAAGGCCCTCACCGACCTTCCAGACACTCGCAGCGTCTTCGCGGAGCGCACGACGGGCGGCTACTTCCTGGACTTCACGGTCGATCGCAGGGCGGCCGCGCGGTACGGGCTCACGGTCGGCGACGTGAACGATGTCATCGAGACCGCGATCGGCGGCGAGACCATCGCCACCACGGTCGAGGGCCGGGAGCGGTATCCGATCAGCGTGCGGTATGCGCGCGACTATCGGGGCGACCTTGACGCCCTCAAGCGCGTGGTCGTGCCCGCGCCCACGGGGGCCGAGGTGCCCATCGGTGAAATTGCGGAGCTCTCCTATCGCACGGGACCGCCGTCGATCCGGGACGAGAACGGACAGCTCGTTGGATTCGTTTTCGTGGACGTCACGACCACAAACATCGACGGCTATGTCCAGGCGGCCACCGCACGCGTGGCCGAGCGGATCCATTTCCCGCCGGGATACTACATCCAGTGGGCGGGGCAGTTTGAATACCTGAAGAGCGCGGAGCGTCGCCTGGCCGTCGTGATACCCTTCACGCTGCTTATCATCTTCGTTCTGATCTATCTGAACACCAAGTCCGCGGCGCGCACCGCCATCGTGCTCCTGTCGGTCCCGTTCTCCCTCGTCGGCGCCTTCTGGTTCCTGTACCTGCTGCATTACAACCTGAGCGTGGCGGTCTGGGTGGGCTTGATCGCGCTCGCCGGGCTCGACGCTGAAACGGGGGTGGTCATGCTGCTCTATCTCGACCAGGCTTGGGACAAGTTCCATTCGCTCGGGCGGCTGAACACCGCCGCTGACCTGCACGACGCCATCATTGTCGGCGCGGTCCAGCGGATCAGGCCCAAGATCATGACGGTATGCGCAATCCTCTTCGGCCTGCTCCCGATCATGTGGTCCCCTACCACCCAGGCTGGCGCCGACGTGATGAAGCGGATCGCGGCGCCCATGATCGGCGGCGTGGTCACCTCGGCGGTCCTGGAGCTTCTTCTCTATCCGACGATCTACATGCTCTGGCGCAGGCGCCACCTGCCAACCCCCCGGGGTCCTGAAAATTCCAAGGGGGCGCTGGAGGCATCGGCCGGCCCTGCACGAATCCGCCGCTTTCCTTGGGCGACCATCCTTCTCCTGGCCCTCGTGGCCGGGGCGGCGGTCCATTGGTTGCCGCTGCGACGGGCGCTCCCGCCCAATGCACCGACGGCTCCCTCCGGCAGTCCGTTCGCCACACGGACAGAGAACGGGCTCACGGTCAGCTTCTTCGATTCCGAGGACGGCCTCAGGCTGGCCGAAAACGACGTGCTCATCGAATTTCGCGACAGCGCCAGTGGCACCCCCGTCGACGTGGGCAGGGTGAAGCTAGCCTTGGACATGAACATGCCGGGCATGGTCATGCATTCGGGGAGCTCGGTTGAACCCGCCGCCGGAATCGGGCGCTACCGAGCCCAGGTCAAGCCGGACATGGCCGGCGATTGGACCGCGCAACTGCGGTACAGCGGTCCCCACGGCTCTGGCGAAATCAGTTTCACCGTGAATGTGAAGCCCTGACCGCGCCTTTAGCCCCCGGCACTCTTCCTCAATCTCCCGTTGTCGCGAACCGCCCTCGCCAGGCGCACGGCGTTCATGCGATCCTGAGACGTTTGAACACGGGCACCTTCGCAAAGTCCAGGATGACGCCAAAGGCCGCCGCCCCGAGGAGCGCGGCTCCAAGCAGGAATATGGACAGAGGCGCCATCGCGATTCCCCGACCAGCAAGCGTTGACGCGATCACAATATCGGTCACGGACGACCCGATGAGCCACCGGCTTGGGCGGGTCGAGCCCGGGCGCGGGCGATCGCGATTCACATAGGTCGTCGCCTGGTTGCCGAAGACAATGAGGATGAATGCCAGGGTTCTCTGATTCTCAAGCCCGAGGCCAAGGCGAGATTTGGCGACGGCAAAGAACGCGACGCAGAATAGCAGCTCGCTGATTCCGATGAACGCGCCGGCGATCGTCAACCCCCCCACCCGCCAGGCGTTGGGAGTCGGCGACGCCTTAACATTGTCGGTCGTCAAGGACATGCCCAGAAGATCGCCGGTCAGCATTATGAGGACCATCAACATCGGGGTCAGGATTGCATGTCCCGTGATGACAAGACCCACCGCCAGGAAGAGGACCTGCGCTATCTTCTTGTTAACCGAGTTTAGCGTATAGGTGAGGATGCGCTGAAACGTGACCCGGCCTTCGTTGACCGAGGCCACGATGCCGCCCAGTCCGGGCTTCGTGAGAACGATGCCGGCCGCTGACTTTGCCACATCTGTCGCGGTTGAAACCGCGATTCCCATCTGCGCCTGACGAAGCGCCGGCGCATCATTGGCGCCGTCGCCGCACATGCCGACGACATGTCCGCTTTTCTGGAAGGCCTTTACCAGGTTGTACTTTCCTTCGGGAAGGACGCCCGCAAAGACGGCGAATGTGTCGGGGCGCACGCCGTCCGGGATGGGCCCGGGCGGACTCACGGCGCCATCCAGCCCCACCTGATGCGCAACGATCGCCGCCGTGGCGGGGGCGTCGCCCGTAACCATTATGGTGCGGACCCCCAAGGAGTGCAGTTCCGCGACGAGCGCGGCCGAATCCTCCCGGGGAGGATCGCTGAGGGCGATCATTCCGACGAGCCTCAACGCACCGGGTGGCCCCGCCGCCACGGCCAGCACGCGGAAGCCCTGTGCCTCGAGTTCGCCTGCCGTCTTCGAGGCATCGGGCGAGGGCTGCGCGAGACCCTCAACCACGGAGAAGGCGCCCTTCACGACGCGCACCGGGGCGCCGCCCGGTTCCAGAGCGGCGGCCTCGGACATTTTCGTGGCGGGATCGAAGGGCACAAATTTGGCCAGCCTTGGCAGGTCGGGGGCGGCCTTTTGCGAGGCGGCGGACCGGATGGCGGCGTCAACGGAATCCTGCCCCCCCTCCGAGCTCGCGAGGGCGGCCAACCCCAGAACGTGGGACTCGTCAAAGCTCGGCATGGGGCGAACTGCGGTCACCTTCAGTTCGTTGCGTGTCAGGGTGCCCGTCTTGTCCGCGCAAAGCACATCGATGCTCGCCGCTTCGTCCACCGAGGAGAGCCGCGTTGGAAGGACGCCGAGATGCGCCAGGTTTCGCGCGCCGAGCGCCGCCGCCAGGGTGAACGTGGCCGGGAGCGCCACCGGGATCGACGCCAGGACAGCGGTGAGGACAAGGGGAACGATCTCACCATGCGGCAGATGGAGTGAGAGCGAATATCCGACCAGGATCACGACGACGACGCCATTGAACATGGCGAGATTGCGCACCACCCGCAGGACGGTCTTCTGCTGCGAGCTCTCGACATGGGCGGTTCGGACCAATTCCGCCGTGCGCCCAAACTTTGTATGTATTCCTGTTGCGGTGACTTCCGCAAGCGCCTCACCGCGCCGCACGAGGGCCCCGGCATATGTCTGCAGGCCCGCCCCGGCTTCGATGGGAACCGATTCGCCCGTAAGCATGGACTGGTCGAGAAGGACCGAGCCCGCAATCAGGCGCACGTCAGCGGCGACCACCCCGCCGAGCGATAGCTTTACGATATCGCCGGGGACCAATCCGGCGGCGGCCACGGTCGCCCAGGCGTTGTCCCGTCGGACCGTCGCGTTCAGCGCCAGCCGCGACTTGAGGGCGGCTAGTGTCGCCTGGGCACGACCTTCCTGGAAGAATCCGAGGGCGGCGTTGAAGGCCAGGAGAACCCCGATGATCGCGGCCTCGACGTATTTGCCCAGGGCGAATTCGAGCACGATCGCCGCCTCAAGCATCCAGGGAACGGGCGCCCAAAGCTTCTTCAGGGCCCTGCGCAACGGGCGGTCGTCCGTGTCCGGAACGCTGTTGGGACCAAACTTCGCGAGCCGGCGGCCGGCTTCGTCGCCGGTAAGGCCGGTCGGCGGCGTGAGATCCTTGCCGGTTGACGGTGGCGCCTTTGGATTATCCATGGTGTCCGGGCAGGATTGCGGGCGCATCGGCCATACGGCGCGGCACCCGTGCTCGGTTTCTGATTCTTGCGCAGAGACAGACCGGCCTAGTGTTTCGCGACATTCTCCGGCCATCCCTTCCCTGCGTCTGAGACGGGAACGCTGGCTTCAAGGCGTAGAACCCCGTTATTGGAGGCCAAGAGCACACCTTGGACGCAACCAGCCCCGGGCCTCCAAGCCGAGGCCAATCGAAGCCGCGGTCAGTAGGTTCTCACCCCATAGCGATTTGCGTTTCTGGGAGCAGCAACGCCGGTCCCAGCCTACGCCTTCGGCTTTGCCGTGAATTGAGTTCGGTAAAGCTGCGCATACAGGCCGCCGAGGTGGAGCAGTTCGTCGTGGCGACCGCGCTCGACGATCCGGCCCTGGCTCAGGACAAGGATCTGGTCGGCATTTTGCACCGTCGACAACCGATGGGCGATCACAAGAGACGTCCTGCCCTTCAGGGCGGTAAGGAAGGCTTCCTGGATCGCGCGCTCCGATTCCGAGTCGAGATGGGCCGTCGCCTCATCGAGGATGACGACGGCCGGCGCCTTCAATAGCAGGCGGGCGATGGCGACCCGTTGCTTCTCACCGCCCGACAGCCGATGTCCGCGATCGCCGATCACGGTGTCAAGTCCCTGGGGAAGCAACGCGACAACCGACGCGATCTGCGCGTCGCGCAGCGCCGCGGCAAGCTCCGTCTCGCTTGCATCCGGCTTCGCGTAGAGGAGATTGGCCCGGATGGTGTCGTGATACAGGTGGGCGTCCTGCATCACCATCCCGACGGTGCGCCGGACCGAATCGAGGGTCGCATCCCGCAGGTCGACACCGTTGAAGCGAATGGCTCCCGCCTGGACGTCGTAGAGCCGAGCGGCCAGCTGCGCGAGGGTCGTCTTTCCGGCCCCTGACGGGCCGACCAGGGCGATCATCTGGCCCGGTTCCGCCACGAAGCTGACCTCGTGAAGGACCTGCCTTTCCGGGTGCTTGCTAAGCACGGCCACGGACTCGAGCGACGCGAGGGACACCTCCCCGGCCGTCGGGTACCTGAAGTCGGCCCGCTCAAACTCCACCCGGACCGGCCCTGGCGGGATCTGCCTCGCATCCGGCTTTTCCGTGACGGCCGGCTTGAGATCCAGCACCTCGAACACCCGTTCGAACGACACGAGGGTCGTCATGACGTCGACCTGCAGGTTGGAGAGAGCCGTCAGGGGTCCGTAGAGCCGTATCAGGTAGGATATCAGGGCGACCAGCGTGCCGACATCCAGGGTATGGCGCACCACCTGCACCCCTCCCCACCCGTATACGACCGCGACGGCGAGCGACGCCACCAGCCCCAGGCCGATGAATAGGAGCCGCGCATAGGTGGAGACGGTGAGGCCGATGTCGCGCACACGGGCCGCCTGCCGGAGAAAAAGGGCCTTCTCGTCCTCTGGCCGGCCGAAGATCTTCGACACCATGGCTCCGGCGACGTTGAATCGCTCGACCATGAGGTTGTTCAGCTCCGCCATGCGATCGTAGCTCTCGCGGGTGAGCGCCCGCAGGCGCCGGCCAAAATAGCGGGCCGGCAGAAGGAAGACGGGAACGAGGACCAGGGTTGCAAGCGTGAGGCGCCACGAGAGGGAGAACATTGCCGCCAGCACCAGCGTCACCGTGACGACGTTGCCGACGGCCGTGGAAAGGATGTCGGTGAAGGCATCGCGGACGCCCGAGACGTCGCTGTTGAGGCGGCTGACGAGGGCACCTGTGCGGGCGCGGGTGAAAAAGGCCAGCGACATGCGCTGGATGTGGACGAAGACCCTGGTGCGGAGGTCGAAGACGATCTCCAGGCCGACGCGGGCGGCGATCTGCCGCTGAAAGAACGTGAGGGCCGAATCCACCAGGGCGACGCCGGCGGCGAAGAAGGCGAGCTCGACGATGAGGCGCTCGTTGCCCGCGAGAATGCCCTTGTTGATAAGCTGCCGGTAGATTAGCGGATTTACCACGCCGACGGCCGCGTCCAGGACGACAAGGACCAGGAAAAACGACAGGATGCCGGCGTAGGAGCGCCCGAAACGCAGAACGCGGGGAATCGTGCCCGGAACCAGCTTGTGTTTGAGCACCTCCTCGTCCTTTTGGAGGGAGTGCATCCCCCGCCAGACTCCGGGATTCATGGTTCGTCGGGTGTCGTTTCCGTATCAGGCGACGTGGCGGTCGGCTCAGGGATGGCGGATGTCACGGTGAGCCGGCGTTATGGCCTGCCCCGCGCTGCTATCCAAGGCGATTCGATTGACCCTGCGCCGGGCGTGACCCGGCGTTGCTGAACCCGTCTCCGCACCTGGCTGGACCCAGGCAGGCGGGACGGACTAGGGAGTTGAGATCTCGGAGGACGGCGGCCCGTCCGCCAGGATCCTCTCATAATCCGCCATCACGTCGGCCGGCACCACGAGCTGCCAGCCTTCGGATGCGCGGCTGAACTGATATACATTCTGATGAAACTGTCCCTCCGAATGGTCGACGCGGATTGTCAGGGCCGCGGCCTTCTCTCCCTGGGAGTCGGCTATCATGGTCATCGCCGACGCGTCCTTTGGAAAACCTCCGGCAAGAAGGGTCGCGATCACCCTATCCGCGCTTCCATACTGCTGCCGCGCCGCTGGTGGAAGCCGTTCAAAGATGGCTTCGGCTCCCGCGCGGGCCTCTGCGGAAAAATCCAGGAGGCCGGCAAGCCGGTCAACGTCCCCGTGGGAGGCGGCCCAGAGGACGCTTTCAAAGGTCGACACTGGGCTCGCACGCCCGGCGTAGGCCCAATCCGCGGCCGGGATGGGTGTGCTCCGCTTCGTGGCTCCGTTGTCATCCGTCTGCCGCTGAAGCGCGGCTACGCGCGAGCGGAGCGCCTCGAGGTCGGCATGTTCACGCATGAGCCGGCTCCGCTCGTCCGCGGGCAATTGACCCCCGTTCAAACGCAGGCCTTCCTGCCGCAGCTTCTCAAGGTAGAGCGTTTCCCTTCCAGCGGCCGCGAGCGCGAGCGCCTGCCGGGCGGCTCGCTGCTTCTCGGGGCGAATCGCGGCCGCCGCCGCGATCAGCACCACAAGACAGACGACCCAGGCCGTTGACACTTTCATTTCGCCTAGAACCAGGTTGCCGCGGACTGAGCGGGAGGTGCGGAAGCCGCGAAGACGATGGGGACCTGCATGTGGGTATTGACGCTTTGGCCGCTCAGCTGTCCGGGCTGAAAAGTCCACTGGCTGACCGCCTGCACGGCCGAACTCTCAAGTGCGACCCTGACCGCCGCGAGGCTGTTGCCGTCCTGGGCGTCGGCGGAGAGGGCCGCCTCCCCTGCCGCGCCCTGCCGTGAGAGCCACTTGAGCGATTGGCCGGTGGTGGCGGTGCCGTCGCCGGCAACGGTAAAATCCTCCGGGGTATCGGCGGTAAGGCTCCCGTTGACCGGCTGTGCGTTATAGACTTTTCCGTCGCTGCCCACGATGAAGTCCACCAGGACTTGGCCGGAGGCACCCACCTGCCGGAGCTCGGCGGGAAATACCGGTCGAATCTGCTTCGTCGGTCTCGGCAGGCGGTCGAGCTGGCCTAGGTTATAGACAGCCGTTCCGTCCGTCTCCCGGCCCAGTCCCCCTCCAATCGCTTTGCCTGGGGCCAACTGCACCGCCTTGGATCGCAGTTCCTTCTCCTGTCCCCGGAGGATTCGCAGGCTCGCCTCGTCGTCCTGCAGACTCCGATCCTGCTGGGCCTCGGCGGCGAGGCGCTGATTCTGCACCTTGAGCGCAACGACCGCGCTCTCCTGGCCTGCGAGGCTCGACAGTTCGATGGCAGCGCGGCGGTTCGCCTGCTCCTGCAGGGTGACGATGCCCGCGCCGCCCACGAGAACCGCGGCGGTGAGCGTGAGGGGCAGTTTTGATGTGAGCATAAAGGACAGCCATCCGCCGGCGGCGCCGCCCGCGAACGCCGTGGCGGCGCCCGCGGCCGCCGCGGCAACGCCCGCGGGGGCGGCAGCGACGGCCTGCCCCGAGAGGGTCGCCGCGAGCGCCGCGGACGAGGAAGCTATGCCGCGCCTCGCCAGGATACCGCGCAGCTTGCCCAGGGCGCGCTCCACCCGCATCCGCGCGGCGTTTTCGGTGAGGCCAAGCTGCCGCCCCACGTCGCCGAAGGGCCGATCCGAAAAAAAACGAAGGAGGATCGCCTGGCGATCGCCCTCATTCAGCTCGTTTATCGCCTCGTCCAGCACAGGGCGCACCTCCTCCCAGGCGACGGCATCATCGCCGGCGCCCGCCGCGAAGGCCTCGTTGGCCGCCGCACGCTCGTATTTCATCCTGCGGCCTTCGCTGCGCCGGACGGATTTCGCCGCCAGGCAGCTGCTGCGGTGGAGCCAGGCGGCCAGGACCGGATGGCGTGCAAGCGCCGCGGCCTTCCGGGCAAGGTCGATGAATACCATCTGCGTCACTTCCTGGGCCCTGTGATGGTCGCCGGCCACCTGCCGCAGCGCCGACGAGTAGACAAGGTCGACGTGGCGGCGGACCAGCGCCCCAATGTCATTCTCGGAATGGTCAGCGGCGTACCGGCGAAGGAGTTCGGCGTCATCTATCATTGTTTCCACACCTATACTGCCGTCCGGCGCCGAATCACACAAAAACACCGCCCCTATCAGGCCCCTCCTCCCGTCAACAGCGCCCAGCCGATCAGTCCCCCGAGCGACAGCAGCGTGATGGGAATACCGAGCTTCGCGAAGTCACCGAATGATAGGACGATTCCCTGCCGGCGGGCCTGCTGGACCACGATGAGATTCGCAACGCTAGCGGTGAGGATGGCGTTTCCGCCGAAGCTGTTGGCGACCGCCATGATGTACGCGATGGAGACATGGGTGATCGGCACGAGCTTTACGAGGAGCATCACAGCCGGGGCGTTGTTGATGAGCGCGGTCAGGCCCGCGGTCATCGCCACCTCGTTGGCCGGGCGGTTGAGGTCGAAGCCCATCCCCTCGAGCCATTTGACCAGCTGGTCCCCATAGCCCGTCGCCTGGAACGTCCCGCTCACAACGAAGAGAGACATGAACAGGAGCAGGACCGGCCAGTCCACGAGGGCGAGCAGCTCCTCCGTCTTGAATTTTGTGCTCAACAGATGGATGGCCGCCGCCACGAGGACTACTACCTCCCGAGGAAGCGAAGTGAAAAATAGGGCTATAACGGCCACAAGCACGACGAGTCCCTTGCTCAGGTGATAGAAATCGAACGGATAGGCCGGTGCCTCGGGCTCCACGTCCACCAGGGGGATCGCCCTGCAGGAGGATGCGCCGATCCGAGTCACCAAATAAGTGGCCGCGAGGCCCAGCAATACGGGAACGATGCTCCAGAGCATGTACCGCGCGAAGCTGAGGCCGGCCAATTCACTGATCATCATGTTTTGCGCGTTGCCGATCAGCGTCGCGCCGGCGCCGATGTTGCTCGCGGCGGCGAGCGCGATCAGGAATGGGACCGGGTTGATCCGCTTTCGCACGAGGGCGGTTCCCACGACGGGCGCGAGCACGTAGCACACGATGTCGTTGTTGAGGAAGGCGGAGAGCCCCGCCGTGACGACGATAAGGAAAACGAGAAACCGGGACGGGACGTCCAGGCGCGCCGAGATGTTGACCGCCACCCGGTCAAAAAACCCGGACAGCCGCAGCTGGGCGGAAATCACGAAAAAGCCGAAGAGCAGAAAGATCGTCGGCCAGTTCACCAACCCGACGGTCGCGCTCGTAGAGTTCCGGGAGACGATCATCATGACGATCGCCCCCAGGAGGGCAATGCCAGGCCTGTTCAGCTTCAGGCCCGGAATCCGGCCGATCGCGAGGCCGAGATACGTCAGGACGAAAACCGCCAGGACAACCGGCCTTTGGTCCATTGTGACTGTCATCGTGGGTTAAATCGCCTGCTTGGCCCTTGCTACGGCGCGCGTCTGGATCTATTGAGTATCCATGGGTTCAGCGACAAGATTCCTCCTCGCCATCGTCGCAATTGTGGTGGTCCTCGGCTTTTGGGTGGCCGGCAGCTACAACGGCCTTGTGACCCGCCAACAGGCGACCGATGCCCAATGGGCGCAGGTCCAGAACGTCTACCAGCGCCGCGCCGACCTCGTGCCGAACCTCGTCAGCACGGTCTCAGGCGCAGCCAATTTCGAGAAATCGACCCTGATAGCCGTTACCAATGCGCGCGCCTCTGTCGGCAAGGTGCAGCTTCCCGCGGGTACCGCGCCGACGGATCCGGCCCAACTGGCCGCCTTCGAGCAGGCCCAGGGCCAGCTTGGCTCAGCGCTTTCGCGCCTACTGGTCGTCTCGGAGCGATATCCGGACATCAAGGCCACCGCCGGCTTTGTCGACCTCCAGGCGCAGCTGGAGGGAACCGAAAACCGGATTTCCGTGGAGCGCGGCAAGTTCAATGATGCCGTCCGGGACTACGACACGGCCATCCGCCGGTTTCCCGCCGTGATTCTCGCGGGTATGATGGGCTTCGCCCCGCGCCCCTATTTCACCTCTACGCCGGGTTCGGAGACGCCCCCCAAGGTCCAGTTCGACTTCAGCGCGACGCCGGCGCCCGCGAAGCCGTGATCCTTCGCGGCATCGGCCTCGCGCTGATCGTCTTCTCCGCCGCCATGGCCGGCGCGACGGAGGTCATTCCGCCGGCGCCCAAGGCGTACTTCAACGACTACGCGTCGCTTGTCAGGCCGGATACCGCCGAGAAGCTGAACCAGGAGCTCGCCCAGTTCGAGCGGGAGACGTCCAATCAGCTTGTCGTCGCCATATTCCCGAGGATGGAAAGCGACTCGTCCGTCGAGGATTACGCCGTGAGGGTCGCCCATGCCTGGGACGTCGGGATCAAGGGGCGGAACAACGGCACCGTCCTCTTCATCTTCGCCGAGTCGCATCAGATCTACATCGCGACCAGCTACGGCCTTGAGCCGCGCCTTACCGATGTCGTGTGCAAGCGGATCATCGATAACGTGATCGTTCCGGAGTTTAAGAACAAGGACTACGACGGAGGCGTCACGGCCGGGGTGGCCGCCATCATGGCAGCCGCGCGCGGAGAATTCAAGGGGACGGGACAAACCGTGAACGACCGGCGCGCGCAGGTGCCCTCGCGGCTATTCCCATTCGCCTTTGTGATACTCTTCATCGTCGTGACGTCCTATTTCAGAAGGCAGGCCTCGGTCTACCATAGCGGCGGCCGCAGCGGGTTTGGCGCGGGAATGCTGGCTGGGATGTTCCTGGGCGGCGGCGGAGGTTTTGGCGGCGGCGGCGGCGGAGGAGGCTTCGGAGGCGGCTTTTCGGGTGGCGGCGGCGGGGGCGGCTTTGGCGGCGGCGGCGCGGGAGGAAGCTGGTGATCTCATGAACTGGCGCCTTTTCATGCCCAGGATCGACCACGATCGCGTGCTTGCGGCCATTCGGGCCGCGGAGGCGAAGACGTCGGGGGAAATCCGGGTTCTCGTCGCGCGCCACAAGGCGCCGGATCCCATCGCCGCAGCACAGGCCTATTTTGAACGCATGGGGATGGCGAAATCTCCCAACCGCAACGGGGTCCTGATCTTCCTGGCGCCCCTGTCGCGGCGATTCGCCGTCATAGGCGACAAGGCGGTCCACGAGAAATGCGGCGACGCGTTCTGGGCCGACTTGGCCGAGGCCATGGGCGAGCGTTTTCGGCGCAAGGCCTTCACCGATGGGCTTGTCCACGGGATTGAGCGGGCGGGCGACCTTCTTGCGAGTACCTTCCCGCGATCCGGCGGCGATGCCCCGGCAAGGGATTCGGAAGCCTTGGAAATCGAATAGCCCCGCGACAGGGCCGGCCTACCTGTGCCAGCCGCCCGGATGAACGTAGCCGCCGCCGCCGCCATACCAGCCGCGGCCGCCCCCATCGACCCAAGCATCATCGTGAACCCAGACGTCGGGACCATAGGCCACGCCGCCGCCGCCCACATATCCGACACAGCCGGTCCCGGCGACCTGCGCAGCGATTACAAAGAGAAAGCCAAGGAGAATGCTGCGTGTGTGCTTCATTGGCTGGTGGCCGGATTGGCATTGTCCACGTACTGTACGAGTCCGACGGTGCCGCCGGTGGAATCCAGGATGATGGCGAACCGGCTGCCGTATTCGACCGAATGGGGGGGGACGAGAACCTCGCCGCCGAGCCCCGCAACCTTGGCCAGCGTGTCGTCCAGGTTTGCGACGCGGATGACTCCGAGCCAGCTGGGCTTGTTATTGTCGCCCGCGGGCATCTCGGCTATCCCTCCGCGCGCCTGACCCGCCGTCGAGAGGACAAACTCGCTCTTCTTTTCGGAATTGGTCTCGGGCGCCACCTCAAGGCCAAGGGCTCCGTGATAGAAGTCTCCCGTGTCCTTGGTATTTGTCACATAAAGCTCGAACCAGTTCCAGTCGCCCGGTTTGGGCTCGGCGTCGGCGGAGTCGCCCGAGCTCGACTGCAGGAGCCCAATCGGGTTGCCGTCCTTGTCGGCGACGATCGCCTGGAGCCCGCGGTCCGGAAATTTGTGGGACGTGGCGTACACCTTCCCGCCTTCCTTCGTGACGGCGGCCACGGCGGCGTCGATATCGGTCACGGAATAATACCCGATCCAGCGGGCCGGGTGGGTCCCGCCCTTCACGTTGTGCGGCGCCAGTCCGGCCACCGGCCTGCCATTGTTGCTGAAGACGACGTAGCCCTTGCCCTTTTGCTCGATGGGAGCCGCGGTCCATCCGAGGAGGCTGGTGTAGAATTTTGTGGCGCTGTCGGGATCGGTGGTGATCAGGTCGGCCCACACGAGCTTGCCGGGAATGTGCTCCGTGGTGGCGGGGTCATTGAGCGCCGGAAACTTGGCTGCATGCGAGGAAGGCGCCAGTCCGATCGCGAGCATTGCGGTGCCGGCTAGAACCCGCGCGCGGCGGGAAAACGATATCGTGTGCATAGTGTTATTGATGAAAAGACCGTCGGAAAGACGGACCATACGCACTAAGCGTCCGACCTGAAATGGGGTGTTACCCACCCGAAAGATTGGCTGCGACTTTTTGTGCGCCCGGTGGGTTATTAGCGCATCATGCTGCCGCTCGAATCGTTTTTCCGTGACCTGCGCCTGGCGTTTCGCGGACTCGTTCGCGACAAGGGGTTCACAGCGACGGCGCTTCTCACCTTTGCGCTGTGCCTGGGCGCCAATGTCGCCCTGTTTGCCGTGGTGAATGCGGTCCTGATCCGGCCGCTTCCATATCCGAATCCTGGGCAACTAGTTACCATTTTCAACCAATACCCGAAGGCGGGCGTCGACCGGGGTGGAGACTCGGTCCCGCATTACCTCGAGCGCCGCGCAGGCATTGCGGCTTTTGCCGATGCGGCCGCCTTCCGCGACAATGGCGTGACCCTTGGGGAGGGCGGGTCCCCCAACCGCCTGGCGTCGATGAATGCCACGCCTTCATTCTTCCGGGTGCTTGGCGTTGCGCCAGCCCTGGGCCGAACCTTCACCGACGAGGAGGGATTCTACGGGAAGAACGATGTCCTCATCCTGAGCGACGGCCTCTGGAGGCAGGCTTACGGGGCCGATCCCTCCATCGTCGGAAGGAAGATCCGGATGGACGGCAAGCCTCAGACCGTCATCGGGGTCATGCCGCCCGGCTTCGCCTTCGGCACGTCGATGGCCAAGGTCTGGGCGCCGCTGTGCTTCAGCGACGATGAGCGCAAGCAGGATCAGCGGCACAGCAACAACATGTCTATGATCGCCCGGCTTCGCGCCGGGTCTACGATCGGCGATGCCCAGTCGCAGATGGACGCGCTCAACAAGCACACGCTTGAGCAGGATCCATATGCGAAGCTGGTCGTCGACGCGGGGTTTCATACGGCCGTGGTCGACCTCCACGGCGATTTCGTCGCCGAGTCGCGCCCCGTGCTCCTGCTGCTGCAGGCCGGGGTGCTCTTCCTGCTCCTGATCGGCGCCGTCAACCTGGCAAACCTGCTCCTTGTCCGCGCCAGCGCCCGGGCCAAGGAGTTCTCGCTTAGGCAGGTTCTCGGCGCGGGCCGCTTCCAGATCGCCAGGCAACTCCTCACGGAGACCCTGGCGCTTTCCTTCGCGGGGGGCGTGCTGGGCCTGGGCCTTGGCTGGGCCGGGCTGCGCGGCCTGGAGGCCCTCGGCGCGGACCACCTCCCCCACTTCGCCCCATACCGACTCGACGGCGGAGTCTGCCTCGCGGCCTTTATCGCCTCGCTGCTCATGGGCCTGCTGCTGGCGCTGCCGATGCTCTGGCACAACATGGGGGGAAATCTCGCGATGGCGCTCTCCGTGGAATCGCGCGGGGGCACGACGACGCGCTCGGCGCACCGGCTCCGGCACACGCTGATTGTGGCGCAGTTTGCCCTGGCCTTCACGCTGGTCGCCGGCGCGGGCCTCCTGGGGCTCAGCTTTGCCAAGGTGCTCTCGGTGGACCCGGGGTTTCGCCCGGAAAACCTCCTGACAGGCACGGTTTCCCTGCCCTGGGACCGCTATAAGGATGAAAAGCCGAGATTCGCTTTCATCACGCGGCTGGACCAGGAGCTTCGCGCCTTGCCGGGGGTCACGGCTGTCGGCTTCACGACGAACCTGCCCTTCAGCGGGCACGAGAACGACAATGCCATCAGCATCGAGGGGCAGCCGCCGGCGCCCGGCGAGTCGCTCCACACCCACTACACGAGCGGTGTTGCCGGGGAGTTCTTTTCGGCCATGGGCATCCCGATTCGCGAAGGGCGGGTCCTCACGAACGATGACTCGGTCCGCTCGCTTCGGGTATGCGTGATCGACGAGGACGTGGAGCGGCGGTACTGGCCCGGCAAGAGCGCTCTCGGTCATCGGATCTTCAACGGGCCGCCGGACAAGCCTGACCAAGCCTACACCATCGTGGGGGTCGTAGGCTCGTCAAAACAGACCGACCTTGCTGACAAGCGGGCAAGTGGCTCGGTTTATTTCCCGTACATCCATTCCGCCAACCAAAGCATAACGGCGCTCCTTCGCACGGTGCAGGCGCCGCAGGCCGCCGGGCCGGCCCTGCGTGCGGCCGTGCTGCGCGTGGATCCCGAGCTCCCGGTCGACGACCTCAAGACGATGACGGCGAGGCTCGATGACAGCCTCGTCGCTCGCCGTTCCCCAGTGATGCTCGCGGGCATCTTCGCCGGCGTCGCCCTCGTGCTCGCCGCGGTCGGGATCTACGGCGTGCTGGCCTATGCCGTCGCCCAGCGCCGCAGGGAAATCGGCGTCAGGATGGCCCTGGGGGCCCTTCCGCAGCAGATCCTGGCCCAGTTCCTTTCCCTTGGCGCCAAGCTGGTGATCACCGGCTCGATCCTGGGGGGACTCGGCGGGTGGCTCACAGGGCGGGCCATGGCGGGGCTCCTTTTCGGCGTGGGCCCCGCCCATCCTGCGGTGTTCGCGGGCACGGCGGCGCTGCTAGCGGTGGTCGCCATGGCGGCCTGCCTTCTTCCCGCCGTCAGGGCCGCCCGCGTCCCGCCCATGGAGGCGCTCCGCTCCTAGCGGGCACGGCGCCGCCGAGCGCCGCTTCCGCCTCACGGCGCAAGCAGGCGCCCGGCCAGTTGGGCCTCGAAACCGTCCCGGTTCCTCCACCGGATGGCTACCCTCGCCTTGAACGGGCCAGCCGGGGCACGGCGGGTGAAGCCATCGTCGGTGACGTCGAACGCGATCGTCTCCGTTTCCACGAGATCCTCCGAGTACGCGAGATAGACGGCCACGCAGTCAAACAGGGTCGTCGAGCGCGTGGCGAAGAAATCGCACTTCATCCAGTTCTGGCGCGGGGCGAAGACGCAGTAGCTCTCGATCAATGCGCGCAGCATGGGGTCCCCTGTTGAGGACCATATGGCATGGTACCTTTCGCCGGACAGGCTCACGAGGCCGCAGGTATCGAGGGGTGTGAGGAGGATGTCGCGCCATGGCGCCGAAAGCACCGTTCTGAGCCCGGCCGGATCCACCCTGACGTTGGTCTCCGCCGACGGGGGGCCGCCGCCATACCCGACGTCGAAGCTTCCGAACATTCCAACGAATCGGCATTTCGCCGCGATTCCCGGCGATCGCTTGAGGGCGAGCGCGAGGCTGTGGACGGGGCCGATGGCGACAATGGTGACCGGCCGCGGCGATGCTTCGACAGCGTCGATCAGCGCGGCGATGCCGTCCTTGTAGACCCGTCCCGGGTATTTCCCGATGTCATAGCCCGTTATCCACGGCGTGAGGGTCTTGTTGTCATCACCCGTCGGGCCCTGGTTGTCGCCGATTCCGACCGGCACGTCGCCGTGTCCCGAGTCCTCCAGGAACTTAGCCGCAACCACGGCCCGGTAGGCCGTGTCCGCGGGGTCGGCGACCACCAGCTTGAGTTCAAGCTCGGGCGAGCGCAGGGCGAGGGCCAGGGCCCAGCTGTCGTCTATATCGGTGCCGATGTCGGTCACGAGTATCACGGGCGTCCTTTGGGGGCCTGCGCCCGGCGGCGCGGATGCCGACGTGAACGGTGCGTCCAGGGCGAGCAGCAGAAATGCCAGAGCGCAAATCTTCATTTGCGAAGCATTGCGTTTATCTCCCTTCGGCTGGGAACGGACGGCTGGGCACCATGGCGCGTCACCGAGATGGCCGCGGCCGCGTGCGCGAAGCGAACGGCCTCGGCGAGAGGACAGCCCTCGGCAAGGCGCACGGCGAGTGCCCCGTTGAAGACATCCCCGGCCGCTGTCGTGTCGACCGCCCTGACCTTGAAACCGGGAATCAGTCGCGCACCCTCGGAGGTCGCGACGAGCGCACCCTTTGCGCCCAGGGTGACGATGACCGTGCGCACCCCTCGCTTCATCAGGATGCGGGCAGCGCGGGTCGCGGACGAAACGTCGTTCACCGTGCCACCGATCAGCAAGGATGCCTCGGTCTCGTTGGGCGTGAGCAGCGAGACGTTGCGAAGCAGGGCGTCCGGCAGCGGGCGGGCCGGGGCCGGATTGAGGATGACCTCGACGCCCGCCCGGTGTGCGATGCGCGCCGCCGCCTCGACCGTCTTCAGGGGCGTCTCGAGCTGGAGAAGAAGGACGCGCGCCCGCGAAATCGTGTCCCGCGCGAGCGCGATATCCGCCGGTGACAGCCGTTGGTTCGCCCCTCCCGCGACCCCGATGCTGTTCTCGCCGTCCGCACCGACAAATATGAGCGCGACGCCGGAGGGATGGGAGCCGGAGCGGATGACGTGGGACAGGTCGATCCCCTCCCTCCTGAAGCCGGCCAGGGCCTCATGCCCAAGCGAGTCCCGCCCAACCCGGGCGATGAACGCCACGCGCCCGCCCGCCCGGGCCGCGGCGACCGCCTGGTTGGCCCCCTTTCCACCCGCCGCGGTGCTGAACTCGCCACCGAGCAGCGTCTCCCCGGGACGGGGGACATGGTCGACCCGCAGGATCATGTCGGTGTTGGAGCTTCCGACGACGACCACCGAATCCGGCCGCTTCCTGTGACGTTTTTGCTCGGGCGCTGCCATCACGACTTTGAGAGGATGAGCAGCGCGAGCCCGGCGACGTAGCAGACAAACATCGCGGCAAGGAGGTTCGACGTGCCCTTCGGCGCGCCTTTGAACTCCTTCCACACAAACACGCCCCAGAGCGCGCCGACCAGCGTCGCCCCCTGGCCAAGGCCATAGGATAGTGCGGCTCCGGCCCGGGTGCTGGCGATGATGCTGAAGGCCATGCCGGTTCCCCAGATCATCCCACCCAGTATCCCGACGGCATGCAGCCGGACGCTCCCCTTGGTGAAATAGTCCCTGAAGGGAACCCGCGTGCCGGTGAATGGCCACAGCATGATGAGGGAGTTCCAGACGAAGTTGGAGACGACGACCCCGGTGCTGAAGACGACGACGGCGGTGTAGGGGCTCAGCTTGCCCGCTTCCAGGACGACCACACCGCCTTGGGACTCGACCCGGCCCATGGACTGCGCGACGTATTTGTAGAACAGCCCCATCAGCACCCCGGCCGTGACGGACAGCAGGATCCCCTTGGCCGATGCCCCGCTTTTTCCGCGGGCCAGTCGACCGTAGGCGAATGCGTCAAGGACGATCGCCACGATCACGAACCCCACCCCGGCCGCCAGCATCGGCGGGTTCCCCACGTGCGTCGAGAGGTAGGTGGTGAGGACGCCGAGTACCAGGGCGAGGCCAACGCCCACGGGGAACGCGACGGCCATCCCCGCGATGTCGATGGCGGCCACGAGCAGGATGTTGGAGAGGTTGAAGATGATGCCACCCATGAACGCGGAGCGCAGCCAGCGGGTCTCGGCCTGGGCCAGATCGACGGAAAACGACCGGCCGTTCGCGCCCCAGCTTCCGAGGGTGAACGCCAGGAGGAGCGACAGCACATAGACTCCGAGGGCGTAGTCCCAGTAGAAGAGCTGGAAGCGCCATTCCTTGCCGGCGAGCTTCTGGGTGTTGGCCCAGGATCCCCAGCAGAGCATCGTCACGACGCATAGGAACACGGCGAGGGGGTATGACTGGACGACGAACATGGGGCGGCGCCGGCCTGCCGGCCGGACAACCGTTTCTGGCTCCGACGGATAGCCGAGGCAAGACCAACCCTGCACGGCCCGCGTCAGGCCCGGCACCCGACGCGGCGGCTCACGCCCGTCAGGTCGTGCGCGTCTGGTTCATCTTGTCCACCGCGATCTGCGAGCGCTTCCACGCGTCGCCGATCTTTCCCTTGGCGTCCGCCCAGGTCTCGGGCGTCGTCGCCTGGGCCAGGTCGCTCATCGTGCCCGTGAGCAGCACGCGCGAGTCGTCCACTTCCTTCATGTTGAAATCCCAGTCCGACGTGTCGGTCGTCATGGCCGCCCGCTTCGCCTTCAGCGCGCGGATCTGCTCGTCCAGCTTGGCGAGCATCCGGTCGACGCCCTTTGAGAAATGGACCCGCTGGTCGTAGTTGTCGCCCTTGATGTCGGCCCACAGCTGGTCCGTAGGCTGTTGTGCGCCATCCACTCCGGCGACCGCATGGGCATCGGGACCGGGGGTGTCGGCAAATGCCACGGCGGCTAGGCCGAGCAGGAGCGCCGCCTGGCGCATGAGAAGCTTGGAGTGCATCCAGACATAGTAACCTTCAGGGGTTGCCGGTTCCCCGCGACAGGCGGCCAGCCAGGCGGCTCCTGATGCTCTCGCGCCATTCCTCGTCGGTTACGCTGTACATCACCGTGTCCCGAAACGTGCCGTCCCGGCGCGCGCTCTGGCGGCGGATGACGCCGTCCTTCCTCGCGCCAAGACGCTCTATCGCGGCCTGCGACCTCAGGTTGAGGTTGTCCGTACGCCACCCGACCACCGAGCAGCCCAGGGTGTCGAATGCGTGCTCCAGCAGCCGGAGCTTGCATGCCGTATTCACGTGGGTGCGCTGCCAGCTGCGGGCATACCAGGTGTAGCCGATCTCGACGCGTCGCGTCGCGGGGACGATGTCGTGGTAGCTGGTGGACCCGATGACCTGGCCACCCTTCAGCTCGCGAACGACCCACGGGACGCGGATGCCCTTCGCGCAGTCGGCAAGCGCCGCCTCGATGTACAGGAGCGTCTTTTCCGGCTCCGGCACCGAGGTGAAATGCAGCGTCCAGAGCTCGCCGTCGGCGGCGGCTGCCCTGAGCGCGGGCTCGTGCTCCGCGCCGAGGGGCTCAAGCCTGATTCCCCGGCCCTCGAGGGTGACGGTTGGATCGACACGGAACACGACGGGGGATCCTCAGGCCGGCGAAAACGGCGTCGCGCGCCGGACGAGCTGCAGCGGGATGCCCCAGGGATCCCGCAGCATGATCAGGAACGATCCGTCGGGAAGGGTCTCCTCGTAGGCGGCCGACGCCCCGGCCGCCAGGAGCCGCATGCGAGTCGCGTTCGGGTCGTCGGCAACGAAGGCGATGTGGAAGCAGAGGGGGTGGATCGACTTGTAGTCGGGAACCTGGGCGGCCGGGTTGCTGTAGAGCTCGATGATCACGCGTCCGGACTCATCGGCAAGGAACGTGGTGTAGGGCGGCTCGGGCTTGGCGCGCGCTATCATGAGCTCAAGATGGTTCACGTACCACTGGACCGACGCCCTAGCGTTGGCCACGTTTAGCGCAAAGTGCTCGAATTTCATGGATTATCTGAGGAGGAGGAAATCCCGGATGAGGTCGCGGGCGTCGCCGCCCGCATCCTCGAGCACGTAATGACCGGCGTTTTCACGCCGTTCAACACGCGCATCGGGGTAAATTTCACGCCAACGGGAAAGGAAGCGGTCGTCGAAGCAAAAATCACGCGCGCCCCAGAGGATCAGCTTTTCATGGCCGGCGAGAAGCGTCAGGCCCCTGCAGACCTCCTCCAGTGCCTTCCGGCTCGGATGATCGGGCTCGATTGGAATGTCCCGTATGAAGCGGTGGATCCCGATCCGGCTCGCCCAGCTGCCGTAGGGATGGAGATAGCCCCTCCTTTCGTCCCACGTCAGCCGCCGGGAGGCCATGGCCATCCAGGTGGCGGCCTCGGCAAAGGCGTTCAGCCCGCGCACGAGAAAGGCGCCGAGCCACGGGGTGCGGCAGAGCGCGATCCGCGCCGGAATCCTAGCCGATGGAAACGCGGCCGTGTTGAGGATCACGATCCGGCCGACCTGCTCCGGATGCCTGCCGGCGAAGCCCAGGCCGATGGGGCCGCCCCAGTCGTGGACCACGAGGTGCACCCTGCGGAGTCCCAGGCTCCCGACCAGGGCCTCGATGTCGGCGATTCGCGACGCCAGGCCATAGTCATAGGCGGCGGGCTTCTCGGAAAGCCCCATCCCGACGTGGTCGGGCACCACGCAGCGGAGGGCCGGCGACAGCTCCCCCACGAGGTCGCGGTAGTGGAAGGACCATGTGGGGTTGCCGTGGAGCATGAGGACCGCCTCGTCGGCCCGCGGGCCCTCGTCCAGGTAGCTCATCCGCGCGCGGCCGGGAGTCTGGAATGACAGGGGTGAAAACGGATAGAGCCGCGCCAGCCAGCCGGGTACGCCGGGAGGATGTGGGGAGGTCACCATTCGAGCGCCAGCATCAGGCAGCTCAGCCCGCTCCCGATCCCCATCAGGGCCACGCGGTCGCCATCGCGAATCGCGCCGGCGTCGGCCGCGGCCGAGAGTGTGGCCGGGAGCGAGACGGACCCCATGTTCCCCAGCGTCTCGAAGGTCGAAAAGTCCTTCGCGACGTCGAGCCCAAGGGTCTCGAACAGGCGCCTGCGGTGGGCGCTTCCCACCTGGTGGCAGATGGCGCGGTCGACATTCTCCCGCGTCCAGCCGGTGGCCGCGGCGAAATCATCCCAGGTCTCCTTCGCAAGGGAAACCCCCGCGTCGAGCAGGCGCTCCGAATCGGTCTGCATCGCCAGGCCCCCGGCTCCGGAGGTGTCGCCCTGACAGAGCTCGCTGTGCTCGGTTGCCGAGCGGCAGGCACCCCCGAGGATCCTGCGCGGCCGGCCCTTCACCAGGTCGCGGTGGCACACGACGGCGGCCGCGGCGCCGCAGCCGATGGTCAGGTTCGCGAAGAACGGCTTGATCGCGTTCCGGTCCAGCGACCCCGCGAGGAGCGTGCGGACCGTCTCCTCGACGAGCGGCCGGCCGTTCTCGCCGGCCGCGACGAGGGCGGCGCGCACCTGGCCGCTCTCGATCAGCCCGGCGGCCACCACGATGGCGTTGAGGAAGCCGAGGCACGCGTTGGACAGGTCGAAGATCTGGGTCGACGGGTCGAGCCCGATCTTGCGGTGCGCGAATGCCGCCGACGCCGGCTCGAGCATGTCCCGCGAGACCGCCGCGTGGATGAAGAGGCCGATCTGCTCCCTTCGCAGCGAGGATGCGCCCAGCACGGCGCGCCCCGCGGCCGCGCTGGCGTCCGATGGCCGCGTCCCCTCGGGCCACATCCTGCGCTCCCGGATGCCGGTCATGAGCTCCAGCCTCCCAAAGGGCAGCCGGAGCCGCTCGTACAGCGGGCGGAGGCGCTCCTCGATCTGGGAAGACGGCCAGATCTCCTCGGGAAGCGCGACCGCGATCGACTCGAGGCAGACGTTGGCGAAGCGCATGGGTGCCGTTCGCGCGGCTCAGCGCTCCGGCCTCATGGCGAGGCGGATCACGTCCTTGTCAAACATGTTGCTCCCGAGCCCCGCGTCCACCGTGACCGTCGCGCCGTTGATTCCGCTGCTTCGGCCGCTGAGGAGAAAAAGCACCGCGTTGGCGACCTCCTGGGTCTCGAGGTTGCGCTTGCGGAAGGTCAGCTTCTCCGCGTACAGGTAGCTCTCGAGGTACCCGGGTATGCCGGCCGAGGCGCTGGTCTTGAGCGGTCCCGACCCGACGACGTTGAAGCGCACCTGGGAGTCCGCGCTGAACGACTTTGCAAGGAAGCGCGCGGACGAGTCGAGCGCGGCCTTGATCGGCCCCATGTAGCCGTAGTTGTCGGGGGTCACCAGCAGCGAGGAGATGCCTATGGTCACGACCGAGGCGTCGCGCGCCAGGTGGGGCCGGAACGCCCGGGAGATCTCGACCAGCGAGAAGGCCGACACGGCGGCGGCCTGGAGGAAGTCCTTCCTGTGGGTTTCGTGGAAGGGCTGGAAGCCGCCCGAGTAGTTTGCGAACGCTATGGAGTGGACGAGGCCCTGGAGCCGGGGGTGCCCGAGGGCGGCCACCTCCGCCGCGGCGCGGTCCACGGCGCCCTCCCTCTCGACGTCGCAAACGACGACGGGGCGGCCCGAAAGGAGCGCCTCGAGCGACTTGCGGCGCGCGTCCGAGCGCACGCTGTAGACGACCAGCGCCCCCTCGTCCTCGAGCGACTTTCCGACCGCCCACGCGACGCTTCGCCTGTTGGCGACGCCGAAGACGAGGAAGGTCTTCTTCTCGAGGCCGAGGAAGCTCATGGCGCGTCCTCCAGCCTCCTCCAGGCCACCGAATAGTTGACCGACAGCACGCGCGTGTCGCCCCGCCTCATCGCGCCGGCCATGAGGTAGAACCCCGCCATCTCGTCCTTCTTCCTGACCTCGATCGTGACGGTGTCGCCCGGGTAGACGGGGCTGCGGAAGCGCACGTCCGAGATTTTCACGAGGAGGGGGACGCCCCGGGGCGCCTCCCGCCCAGCATGGCTGCGCGCGAGGTAGAGAGCGCCCGCCTGGAAGACCGCCTCGCACAGCAGGACGCCCGGGGTTATGGGCGCGCCGGGGTAGTGCCCCTTGTAGAACGCCTCGTCCTGGCGCCATGTGCGCCGGGCGACCAGTCCGTCGGCGGACTCGGAGACGATCTCATCGACGAAGAGGAACGGCGGCCGGTGGGGAATCAGCCCAAGGACCTGCGGGATCGCGCTCATGCGGCCCTCCCCTGCCTCTGGGCGCAGACATAGCGGTCGACCTTGTTGGCGGTGATGACCCCGTAGTTGATGGTCCCCAGCCAGCCGGACATGATGATCCCCACCGATCCCGCGTGGTACAGCCCGGGCAGCTGGTCGGGAAGGTCCATGGAGACCTTGAGCCCCTCGAACTTGGTCCCGAACGAGGTCCCCCCGAAATGGGTCGTGTAGCGCTCGATCGTCCTGGGTGTCGCCGCCTCCTTCCAATCGATCATCGCCCGCACCCCCGGGATGAATCTCTCAAGGGCGGCGATCGACTCCTCGATAAGCCGCTCCTTCTCGCGGACGTAATCGGCCTCCGAGAGCGAGCTCCAGTCCGCGTACTGCCCGTTGATGGAGGCGACGACGGTGTAGCGGTCCGATCCCGGCCGGGTGTCCGGGTAGTACATGGAGAACGTGCGGCTCGACGTGTGAAAGTCCGTCAGCTCGCCGCTGCTGAACGAGGGGCTGGCGGAGGTGAACACGAGGTCGCCGATGTGGGGAAGCGTCTCGCCCTTGCGTATTCCGAAGTAGACCTGGCAGGAGCTGGAGTTGATGCGGACCGCCTGCGCGGCGGCCGCGTAGCCGGCCGGGAAGTTCTCGGCGCCGGCGAGCCCGAAGACCGTGTTCTTGATGTTGGCGTTGGAAAGGACCGCCTTTGCGCGGACAACCCGCCCGCCCTTGGCGACGATCCCGCAGGCGACCTTCACCCCTCCCCTCTCCTCGACAAGGATCCGCTCCACGAGCACCTTCTTGCGCAGCTCGACGCCGTTCTTGCGCAGCTCGGCCGTCATCTTGTCGATCAAGAGGTCCGAGCCGCCCCGGAACGTGTAGACCCCGGAACCCATGAAGTTCGAAAACACGATCCCGTAGGTAATCGCCGGGTCGTCGAGCGTCGAGCCGTTGGCGTAGGCGATCGGCTCCATGAGGAGGCGCTTGACGTCGTTCCTGCCCGGAAAGAACCGCTCGAGCATCTCGCCGGTCGTCTCGGCGCTGCTGTCGTAGAAATTCATCCCGCGAAGGTAGCCGTAGAAGCCCTCCACCTGGGCGCGCGCGAGGCCGAACTGCTCGACCAGGACGCGGGTATAGTCCTCGCGCGTGAAGGTGGTCCAGACGTCCATCTCGGGGTTGACGAAGCGGATGTTCTTTAGCTGGACGATCGAGTCCGCAATTTCGCGCGTCCAGTACTTGCGGCAGGACTTGATCATCCCGACCGGAAACCCGTGGAGGGATATGTCGAAGATGTGGCCGCCCTTGCGCGTGAACCAGGTCGCGAGGCCGCCGTACTGGTAATGGTGCTCGACCAGCAGCACGCGGTGGCCCGCCTTCGCGAGCACGTTCGCGCCCGTCAGGCCGCCCAGGCCGCTTCCTATGACGATCACGTCATACTCGTCGGCGACGCCTTTGAGCCAGTCATAAGCCATGGAGGGACAATGTTGGATCAGCGCCGGGGGTGCCCGCAACTGGTTTCGCGGCGGGGCTCTGGGGCGCGGATCGCAGGCCGGCTTCCGCAAGATCCATGCAACTAGACTGCGATCCGGGGCCCAAACCGCAATTCTGAGTGGCGGTCCGGGCCGCGTTGCCACTACTGTCGGCCAATTCCTCATGAAGATCCTATACAAGGCGCGGGCGACGGCGACAGGCGGCCGTTCCGGCCATTCGCAGACGGACGATGGCGCCGTGTCGGTCGACCTGGCGCGGCCGGACTCGGGCAAGCCGGGAGTGAACCCCGAGCAGCTGTTCGCGGCGGGTTACGCGGCCTGCTTCGACAGCGCGCTGCAGGCGGCGGCCCAGCGGCTGAAGCTGGCCCCCGCCGGCACCAGGACCTCCGTGGAGGTCGGCATCGGCCAAAACGCGGCGGGCGGCTACGCCCTGGACATCGACATCTATGTGGAGGTGAGCGGCGTGGCCGAGGAGCGGGCGCGCGAGCTCATCGAAACGGCGGACCAGGTGTGCCCTTACTCAAACGCCGTGCGCGGAAATGTCGACGTGCGCCTGCACATCACCGCGAGCTGATCGAGGCCGGGCTGCGCGCGGCCCCTTGGTCGCGGGATCCCGGAGCGGCCCTCGGGGCGCGATCCCCGGGCGGCCTTGCTCTACGTGAACAACCTACCTCCCGTTCTGCCGGCGGCGATGCATGGGACCGTGATGGGTCGCATCTACGGCCATTTTTACCCGCACGACACGTCCGCGGGGATGCGCGTTCTCCTGATTGTCCTGCTTGCGGTCCTGGCGAACCTGGCGGTGAAGGTGATCCATCGCGTGAGCGATTGGATCCTGAGACGGAGCCACGCTCCCAAGGGGGCGCTGGCCGCCATGGCCGGCAAGCCCAAGTTTGAGACCGTTACCCGGCTCGTCGTCAGCACCGTCACCGTCGTCATCTATTTCATGGCGATAGGCATGATACTCGAGGAATTCGGGTTCAGCCTGACCGCCTATCTCGCCAGCGCATCCGTGCTGGGCCTGGCTATCAGCTTCGGCTCCCAGGGCCTGGTGCAGGACATCGTGATCGGCCTGACATTGATTTTCTGGGACGCCATGGACGTAAACGACATGGTCGAGGTCGTCGGCCCGTCGAGCACCGTGGTCGGCCGTGTGGAGGAGATCGGGATGCGGTTCACCAAGATCGTCAACTTCTACAACCAGAGAGTCTATATCCCAAACCGCGGCATCGGCAATGTGAGCAGGTTTCCGCATGGGGGCGTCGACGCGTACGCCGACCCGCAGATCCCGATCGGCGCTGACCAGCAGAAGGCGGTCCAGATCGTTGAGACGATCGCCGTGGGGATGTGGGCCCAGTTCGGGGCGATCATCCTCAGCGAGCCGATTGTGGGCAAGGTGGAGACGGCGCCCGGCGGCGCCTGGCAGTTCGTCCGCGCCCACTTCAAGATATGGCCGTCGCAGGGAAGCCTGATCGAGACGACGTTCCGCCAGGAGGTGGTCAAGGCGATGAGGGCGCTCGACCCGGCCTATGCCGACTGGCAGGTGCCCGTGACCTACCGCGCCGGCACGGTCACCAAGAACCTGAAGTAGCGCGCGCGCCTAGGGGTCGCCCGGATTGGCGCTGCCCCGTGCCGGGGTCCTTTCGGGCTGGGCCCGCAGGATATGCTGGTTCGCCATCGTTATCCCGCTGAGCATCGAGCCGACGATTCCAAGCATTCCCTGGTCGGTGCCGCAGAGGTAGAGGTTGGAAAGCGCCGTCCGGCCTCCCGGGTTCTTCACCGGGGACCCGTAAATCGCGCCCCGCAGGTGCCCGGTGTAATGCTCGACCGTCGTGGGCGTGAACATGTCCGTCGCGACCGTCGCCCGCCCGAGCGCATCCGGCGGACTCAGCGGCGGAAGGAAGCGCATCGCCGAGCCCTGCATCGCGCCGAACCAGCGCAGCTTGTCGGCGCGGTAGGTATCCTCGGGGAGGTTTGACCAGGCGTCGTAGTTCGCCAGGCAGGTGACGCGGAAAAAGCCCTCCTTCAGGCCGCGGCCCGGCCCGTATTCGAAATTGTTTGGAAAGCAGATGATCCCGCTGCGCACGTCGACCTGGCCGGGAGGATTGCGGTAGCCGAACCTTTCCGAGTCGTTGTAGAACACGATCGTGTCATCGCCCCAGCCCAGCTCCGAAGGGGGGCGGTCAAGCACGGATATCGTCTCCACGTACCCGAGCCGCGGCGGCTCGGCGCGGGAGCTGCCCATGAGGGCGTCCGTCTCGGCGTTGCCGATCGAGGAAAGCACCTGCGCCGCCACGACCTCCTCTCCCGTGTCCAGGACGAGCGCCGCCGCCCTGCCCTCCCTAACGACGATGCTCCTGACGCCGCACTTCATTCGCCTCTCGCCGCCCGCCTCGCGGTATTTCTCGAGGAGGACGCGCATCATGACCCGGACCCCCTCCAGCGGCCGGGCGAAACCCTCGAGGTACAGGGCGCGGAACATGATGGCGAACTGGTCCAGGTCCATGTCCTCCTCCCTCGCGCTTCCATAGAACATCAGGGGGCAGAGCAGCATGTCCTCAAGAAGGGGGTCGCGCACCAGGGTGCGGATGAACTCGCGGGCCGAACCCTGCGTCCCGCGGCCCGCGAGAGGGGTCTCGCGCACGAAGCGGGCTATGCCGGCAAATCCATCCGCCTGCCGCGGAAACAGCGAGGCGACCCCGGCCTCGAGGACGGAGAAGTCGTTCGTGAACCTGAGCGCCGTCTCGCCCTTCGGGCCGAACGCGACGCGCGATCCCTTCTGGGGGCAGAGCGCAAACTCATCCCTGTCGATGCGCAGCTGGCGGAGAATCTTCCCGAGCGGCGTCCCCTTGACCCCGCTTGGGACGAAATTGGTTACGGCGTGCAGCCCGACGTCGTATTTCCGGCCCCCGAGGCTGTAGAAGCCGTTCAGGCCGCCGACGGCATTGTGCCGCTCAAAGATGCACACCTTCCTGCCAAAATGCGCCAGCCTGATCCCCGCCGCCAGGCCGGAGAGCCCGGCTCCGATGATCGCAACGTCGTAGTGCGAGCCTGAATTCAACTCTTCGCCGCAAGCGCGTTGAACTTCGGCGTAAGGTATTCGGCGCAGCTGTCGAGCGAGGCCAGGCGCATGTAGTCGGCCTCGGGGACCTCGATGCCGTGGCGTTTGCGCAGCTCCATCACGATGTCCAGAAAGTCCATGCTATCCAGCTGGAGCTGGTCGCGAAGCCGCACGTCCGGCTTTACATTCGACAGGTCCTCGTCGGGGGCGATGTCGGCGATGATATCCAGAACCGCCTTCTTGCATTCTTCGTTGGTCATGGGTGAGTCGGCACTGCTGGATGCTATGCCACGAATCGCTTCACAATCAACGTGGAATTTATTCCGAGCATTCCGAACGAGTTGTTGAGGATAGTGTCGACCCTCCCGGCCTTCGCCGGCGCATTCAGGACGAGTCCCGGCAGCGCGCACGCCGGGTCGAGGTCGTCGACGTTGATCGTGGGGTGGACGACCAGGTCGTCGAATGACGGAAGGTTGCCAGCCAGCTCGAGCGCCCCGGCCGCCCCCATGCAGTGCCCGATGAAGCTCTTGGTGTTGTTGATGTAGGTGTCGGGGCATCCTTCGCCAAAGACCGCCCGGATCGCCTCGCACTCCTGGATGTCCCCCAGCGTCGTTGCCGTGGCGTGGGTGTTGACGATGTGGATGGCGGACGGCGCGAGACCCGCGTTCTGGAGCGACTTGCGGATGCATTCCGCCTGCCTGACCGGGTTGGGAAGGACGTAGTCGCTCGCGTCGCTGTTGACGCCGTAGCCGGCGATCTCGCCGTAGATGCGGGCGCCTCGTGCCTTCGCGTCGTCCAGCCGCTCGAGCGTGTAGAGACAGCCACCCTCCGAGACGACGATCCCGTTCCGGGCCCTGTCGAACGGCCGCGACGCCTTTGCGGGGACGTCGTGGGTGGCGAGGGCGCCCTGCGACTTGAAGCCGGCAAAGATGCCGAAGGTGTGGATGCTCTCGCTCACTCCCCCGCAGACGGCGAGGTCAACCTCCCCCAGGCGAAGCATCTGGGAGGCGTGGATGAGCCCCAGGTTGCCCGCGGCGCATGCCGCCCCGATCGTGTAGGCAGGCCCGGTGATGCCGAGATTGAGTGATGCCTCTCCGGCCGGGTTGTTCGCGACCGTGCGGGGATTGTGGTAATGGGACCAGTACTTCGTGTCGTAGTTGAACTTCGAGATGGCGTATATCTCGTTCTCAGTCTCGACATTGCCGTGCTCGGTGCAGCCGATGTAGATGCCTACGCGGTCCTTCGGGAAGGTCTCGAACAGCAGGCCGCTGTCGGCGATTGCCTCATGCGCGCACCAGATGCTGATGCTGCCGGCCCTGGTTCCCACGCGGACCTCCTTCTTCTTCTGGTGCCTGAGCGCATCGAAATGGCAGACACCCGCCAGAAGCTTGCCCATGTAACGCACGTCCAGCCACCCGATCCCCGCCACGCCCTCCAGCAGGCACTTGCGGAACTCCGGCAGGGAATTGCCGTTTGGGGCCGTCAGCCCGACGCCGGTGATGACGATTCGCGGGAGGTTCATTTGCTGCACAAGGAGGAAATCGCTAGCCAACAACGGTCCGAACGCAATAAAAGGTTCCTTTCCATGAACGTTCTTGTGGTCGGAGGAGCAGGCTACATCGGAAGTCATTGCGTTCGGCAGCTTTCCGCGGAGGGCCACCGGCCCGTTGTCGTCGACAGCCTGGTGTACGGGCACCGGGGCA
>Ga0302314_10001925_pt1 | contig 38713 bp, 36 predicted proteins | sample III_Palsa_N2_3_FD_200533 | JGI IMG/M metagenome (GOLD analysis project Ga0302314, IMG submission 200533) | Peat permafrost microbial communities from Stordalen Mire near Abisko, Sweden - III_Palsa_N2_3 | ecosystem: Environmental > Terrestrial > Soil > Palsa > Peat permafrost | place: Sweden...
AGCGCGAATTAAAGTGCGCCGATTATGGGACAGATCACGCTTGCATAACTACCTATCCTTGAGCCACTTTCCGAGCACCATTTAGCCACAAACATGCAGGTCAGAGGCTCAGTTAACGTTGTCAGGACCGGGCGGCGTCGCGGTCGTTTCGCCCGTGTTCATGTGTGTGAAATGTCACAGCAACCCGGCGCGTCGCCCGGCATCCCCGGCGTCCTGTTCTTTCTTACGGACGCGTTACCGGTCTGTGATTGGCGTTAACGGTGACTGAAACGAGGCGGATGTTACTGAAGTGACAAACGTTCGGTACGTCGCTGTTCTTCGGCACGTCGCTGTCCTAGGGTTGGGCCATGACAACGGCTGATGAGACCCTTCGACTGCGCGCGACGCTTGAACCGCGCGGTCCGGCGGGCGCGATCGTCTTGACCGACGAGCAGGTCGCGGCGTTCGGCGCGGGTCGCGCGGATGGGTGGCGAGAACCTGCTCGGGTTCAGCAAGAAGCTGCGCGCCGATCTCGGGGTGGAGATCGGCGACGTCGTCGACGTGGCCATCGCCCTCGATGCCGCGCCTCGCGAGGTTGAGGTGCCGCCCGCGCTCGCCGCGGCGCTGGCGGGTGACGCGACGGCGAAGGCCGCGTTCGACGCCCTGGCGCCCTCGCACCGCAAGGAATTCACCCGCTGGATCGACGAGGCCAAGCGCGACGAGACGCGGGATTCGCGGGTTGAGCAGGCACTGGTCATGCTGCGGGAGGGTCGCACCCGGCGCTGAGTTGCCAGCCGAGTTGCCAGCCGAGTTGTCAGCCGAGTTGTCCGAGGCGCGTGTTACTGAAGCGGTGTGTGTTACTAAAGAGGTGGGCTTCCGGTGGGCCGATCGTGAGCTACGCGTCGCAGGTGGCATGGTTCTGCCAGGAAATCGATAGTGCTGAAGGTTTGACCGGCTATGACCGGTCAAACCTTCAGCACTAGTTCGATCTTGGTGCGTTTAAGTGGATAAATCCGACGGGCGAGTGTCGGCAGGAGGATCGCGTGGTCGTAACTGATAGAAGGTGAGCGGGGCGCCGGGGCCCTTGGGCGAGTCAGCGCCACCACGGGTCCCGTTCGGCTAGACTGCCGCTCTTGTGAGTGGTATCGAGGAAATCCTGGTCACCGGCGGGGCCGGCTTCGTTGGCGCTACCGTCGTGCGGCGCCTGGTCGCGAGCGGGTACCGAGTACGCGTGCTCGACAACTTGTCCACCGGCGACGAGGCGCACCTGGTCGGCGTGGACGCCGAGCTCGTCAAGGGCGACATCCGCGATGTCGACGCGCTTGACGGCGCGCTCGGCGGCGTCGACGCGATCGTCCACCTCGCCGCCGCCGGGTCCGTCGTCGGCTCGGTCCAGGATCCCGTCGGCAACTTCGAGTCAAACGTGCTCGGCACGTTCCGGGTGCTCGACGCCGCTCGTCGCGCCGGGGTACAGCGGATGGTGCAGGCCTCCACCGGCGGGGCGCTCATCGGAGACGCCAACCCGCCGGTCAACGAGCAGTCGCTGCCCAAGCCGCTCTCCCCCTACGGAGCGAGCAAGCTGGCGGGTGAGGGGTACGCGCACGCGTTCGCCAAAACCTACGGGCTGCGCACCGTCGCCGTTCGCTTCGGCAACGTGTACGGGCCATGGTGCGCCCGCAAGCGCGGCGTGCTCAACGTCTTCTTCGAGTCACTGCACAACGGCGTGCCGCTGGTCATCTACGGCGACGGCACCGCGTCCCGCGACTACGTGCACGTGTCCGACATCGCCCAGGCGCTGCAGCTCGCCCTGGAGAAGGACATACCGGGCGGCACGGTGCTGCACGCCGCCTCGGGCGTGGAGACCCCCGTCGCCACCCTCGCCGAGCTGTGCCGTCAGGCGGCCGGGCTGCCCGAGCATCCGATCGAGTACCGGCCGGCCCGGGCCGGCGAGGTCGGGCGGAACTTCGCCTCCTACGACCTGGCTCACGAACTGCTCGGCTACTCCCCCACGGTGCGGCGCGAGGACGGCATCCCCCTCCTGTGGCAGTGGTTCAAGGACGAGGTCTTCCGGGACTAGGGACTAATCGAGGACGCTTTCTTTGCCACGCCTGAGGCGGTTTGAACGGCTGTGTCCGAGGCAGTTTGAACACGCGCATGAGGCAGTCAGAACAATGGCATAGGGAGATGGGCCGGTATGCGGCGTTTGCTGATTGCGGTGGTCGCTGGGCTGCTGTTGGTCCTCGTGGGATGCAAGGGCGTGTCGGTCGACCTGGCGGGGCCTTCGGCCAAGGCGAAGGCGTCGAAGCCGGACAAGGCAGTGAAGCCGGCCAAGCCGACGGTGACAGTGACGGTCAAGCCCACGGCTGGCTCGGGCGCGCTCCGCCTGCTGGTTGAGCCCGCGGCCGGGGTCGGCGCGATTGACCGGCTCATCACCGGGGCCAGGTCGTCGGTCGACCTGACAATGTACGAACTGCGGGACACGACGGCAGAGGATGACCTGGCCTCGGACGCCAGGCGCGGCGTCGACGTGCGGGTGATCCTCGACAGCCATCTGGAGCAGTCGCGCAACACCGCCACCTACGACTTCTTGTCAGCGCACCAGGTGCACGTGACCTGGGCGCCCGCCGGGACGACGTACCACCAGAAGACGCTCACCGTTGATGGCAAGACGTCGGTGGTCATGACGCTGAACATGGTCAGCGAGGACTACCCGTCCACCCGCGACTTCGCGGTCATCGACACTAATCGGGCGGATATCGCCGCGATCGTCGCCACGTTCAACGCCGACTTCGCGCACAAGGACATCACGCCGCCCGATGGGGCCGACCTGGTCTGGTCACCGACGAACTCGCAGGCCTCGATCCTCGCCGTGATCGATGCCGCGAAGCACACCCTCTCCGTGGAGAACGAGGAGATGGGCGACTCCACCATCACCTCGGCGCTCGTGGCCGCGGCCCGGCGCGGCGTCGACGTGAAGGTGGTCATGACCGCGGAGTCGGAGTGGGACAGCGCGTTCAACGAACTGGTCAATGCGGGCGTGCACGTCCACCTGTTCCCGGACAGCACAACGGCCCTGTATATCCACGCCAAGGCGGTCGTCGCCGACGTCGGGCGCGCCGACCAGCAGGTGTTCGTCGGGTCCGAGAACTTCTCCGCCGCGAGCCTGCACTACAACAGGGAACTTGGCATCCGCACGGCGAACCGGCCGGTCATTTCGGCCATCAGCGGCGCGATCGCCGCCGACTACACCGCTTCCGCCGCCTACGCCGCGAGCTAGGCTCCGCCGCGCGTCGGCAGCCCGTCACAGGCGCACCACCCGTTGGCTTTGGATGGGTACTGACGAGTAGACGTCCAGTTCCGTGGTTTTTGTCCGCGGGAACTCATACAAAGATGGTGACGAGGTAGCGTACATGCCGTACATGCCGGGGAATGGTGGTGACATGAGGCGTATGAGGACTGTTTCTGGCGCCGTCTTGGCTGCGGTGCTGGGGCTCGCGCTGACGGCCTGCACGACGAGCACCACGACCATCGTGAGACCCACCGGAAGCGGAAGCGGTACCGCCTCCGCCGGCTCTTCTAGTGCGAAGCCAAGCGCGTCGGCGAGCCCGTCGCCGACCGGGCCGCTCGTGACGATCGCTCCCGGCAGCGGCGCGACCGGCGCCGACCCGTCACAGGGGATCGCGGTGACCACCGCCGACGGCACGCTGAAGAACGTCACGGTGACCACCGCAGGCGATCCGGTCACCGGCACGTACGCCGCGGGACGCAAGAGCTGGCATAGCGTCTACGCGCTCGACGTATCGCAGTCCTATTCGGTGACTGCGACCGCGACGTCGGCAACCGGGGCGACCACCACCAAGACGGCACACTTCCGCACGCTCACCCCGAAGTCGACGGTGACCGCCGAGATCTTCGAGGGGTACCAGCAGACCTACGGCGTCGGCATGCCGATCATCCTCACCTTCAGCCAGCCGATCACGAACAAGGCCGCCGTCGAGAAGTCGATTCAGCTGACGACGTCCAAGCGGGTGGTCGGCGCCTGGTACTGGGATGGGAACGAGACGCTCGACTTCCGGCCGCGGGACTTCTGGCCCGCCAATACCACGGTGTCCTTCGCCGGGCACTTTAACGGGGTGCTCGCGGCACCGGGCCGCTACGGGTACCACACGCTCACCCAGACGTTCGCGATCGGTCAGTCGGTGATCGCGGTGGCCTCGACGCAGACGCACCGCACGCAGATTTACATCAACGGCAAGCTGACGTACAACTGGCCGATCAGCTCGGGCAAGCCGGGCGACGCCACCCCCGATGGCTCCTACCTCACGATCGAGAAGGAGAACCCGGTGCGCATGATCGGCCCCGGGTACAACCTGCTCGTCCCGTGGTCGGTGCGGTTCACGTTCAGCGGCGATTACTACCACGACGCCTACTGGTCGGTCGGCGAGCAGGGGTTCGAGAACGTCAGCCATGGCTGCGTGAACCTGTCCCCCGCCGACGCCATGACCTATTACAAGCTGGCGGTGCCCGGCGACCCGATCACGATCACGGGCAGTCCGCGCCCCGGCACCTGGGACAACGGCTGGACCGAGTGGTTCCTGTTCTGGAACCAGCTCCTGGCGGGATCCGCGCTGCACGAGGCCGTCGTGGCCACACCGCAGGGCAGCACGTTCGTGCCGCCATCGGCCCTGCGGCCCAACACGGCGAAGGCCCCGCTCGGGACCGCGGCGGCCGGCAACGACCTCTAATGTCATAGTGCTAGGACGCGGCGCGGGCGCGGACGGCGGAGAGAAAGGCCGCGTAGGACCAGGAGAGGTTGGCGACGGACTTCTCGAAGCCGGTGCTGGCGTCGAACTGCTCGCTGAGCTCGAGGTGATCGCTGTGGTAGACGATCGCACCGAGCATGGCGTCGCCCGCCGACCGCAGCGCGGTGGCGGCGTCGAGCGGGGCCGAGGCGGCGGTCAGACCAACCTGGGCGAGGAACGGTGCGGCCAGGGAGTCGGCCGGGACCGTTCGGGATGAAGTGATTTTTGAGGCTAGGCGGTAGTAGAGCTCGGCGAAGTTCGCGGTGGTGAGCGCCCAGGGGTGGTCGCCGACCAGGGCGTCGGTGTCGCCGTCGTAGACGTCGCCCGGGTAGCGGCCGAGCATGGGGCCGAGGCCGCGCGCCGCGTCGGCGACGTTGATCGGGTAAGCGTACTTCGACGACGGGTCGGCCCACTGCGCGCGGAGCTGCGCCGCCGTGGCCAGCAGCCGGGGGTCGGTGACCGACTCGGCGCCGTAGATCGCGGCCTGCGCGATGTCGATGTTGGGGTCGTAGGGGGCGCGGTAGTCGGTCGGGACCGGGAGGATCGACTGGTAGTACTGGCCGTTCCAGTGGCCGTCGAGGGCGCCGGTCAGCCAGGTAAGCGCGGTCGGCAGCCAGCTTGGCACCGCGATGCCGACGGTGTTGGCGGCGATCGCCTGGAAGCAGCGCAACTGGGCCGAGCGGGCGAAGAACGAGTAACCATACTCCTCTTCCCACAGGTTGAAGGTCTGGCCCTGGTAGGCGCCCGACAGGAAGTTCAGGTTCGCGTCGATCAGCGCGGAGGCAATCGCCTGGGTCGCCGCGTCCAGCTGGCCGAACATCGTGAGCAGTGCCACCGTCTGCAGGGCGGGCCCGTCCGTCTGGTCCGTCCACGGGCGCTGCGTGCCGTCGATGTAGAAGCTCGCCCGGTCGAAGTCGCCGGCGGACGCCTGGCTGTTATCCCCCGGGGGGACGACCCCCCGTACCCCCCGAGGCGTGTCCGATGGAAAAGCGATGGTATCGGACACGCAGGTCGCGGAGAAGGTGACATAGTCGATGAGCGGCTGGTTGTCGGGCAGCACGCCCGAGGTGTAGGCGGCGGACAGCTCGAGGGCGACGATCGCCGCGTCGCGGGTCCAGTGGTAGACGTAATCCTGGGTGATGTGCGTCGCGGTGTTCTCCCACGACGGTGAGGCGAGCACGCAGCCGGGAGCGGAGACGATCCCCGCGTTGACCGGGTCGTCGTAGATCAGGCCGTCAGAGGCGACGTTCCTGAACATCAGCCAGAACAGGTACGGCGCGACCGTGGTCGGGTTCGTCTGCGCGACGGCCGGCCGCACCGTGCCGTAGGTGAGCCTGTTGCTTGACATGACCAACTCCCCGTCCGCGCTCGTCTCAAGGCTATCGGTCTTGAGACGAGCGCGGACAGGGGGTTCCGGGTGTTAACCGAACGGTTAGCCGATGGTGTAGGAGTACGGCAGCGCCGCCACCTCGGCGACGCCGGTCAGGCCGTCGGGCGGCACGCCGATCGCGACGGAATCGAGGTACAGCGTGCCCCTGACCACGGTGCCCGCCTTGCCCGACGGCTTGATCGTCACGTCGACCGTGACCGACGCCCCCGGGGCGACCTCGACCAGATCGGCCGCGACCTTGGTGAACGCGCCCGCGCCGTTCGCGAGTTGCATCAGGTCACCGGTCGCCACCGTCATCGCCGAATCGAACGCGCGGCTCCTGACGGTGACGGTGTCGGTCGCCTTGCCCGACTTGGCGGCCTTCGTGAACGGACCGCACTCGGTGGGGTTGGTGGTCCACAGCCCCGGCGTCAGGTCGTTGCCCGGGGCGGTGTAGCCGGCCGACACGTTGAAGTGGCAGAGCGACCCCGTCGTGACGAGACGTTCCACGGACGCGACATCGGGGTCGCCGATGTACGGGGCCAGGTCGGTCATCGCCGGAATGGTGGAGGTCTGCTTGACCGAGATCGACGAGGACTGCGAGGGCACGAAGTACAGCGGGGAGCTGCTCGTGATCGACAGCGGCAGCGTGGACTTGTTCGACCCGGCGGCGAGCCCCACGGTCAGCGGCACCAGCGTCATGGTCGTGGTCGTGCCAAGCCGGGGGTCGAGGAAGTAGTCCTCGGGCGCGGTCCCGGTGTTGGTGATCGTCACCGGGATGGTGTCCGCCACCCCCTGGGCGAGCGTCGCGCCGGCGGGCAGCGCGCCGGTCTCCTTCCCCGCGGTGGCGAACGTCACCTGGCCGGTGAACGGGTCGGTGACCCCGGCGCCCGGCGTGGGGGCCACGAAGTCCACGATCAGCGTCCAGGTGCCCGCGTCCGGGCTGAGCACGGTCGCGTTCAGCGTCTGGTAGCTGGTGGTGCCGCTCTCCGTCGACGTGCCGAGGTCGTAGTTCTGCCCGGAGCCGAGGACGTTGCCGTCCGGGCTGACTAGGTAGGCGCCCGCGAAGATGCCGTTGACCGGGTTCTTGGAGAGCTGCACCGACGCGGTGATCGCCGGCTCACCCGCCGGCACGGTGAACGAGTAGAAGTTGTTCTGGCCCACCGAGCCCCGGCCATTGCCGCCGGTGAGTACCCCGGCGAACGCGCCGCCCGAGGCGACGTTGACCAGGGAGCGCACCGTCACGGGGATCGACGTCGCCCCGCCCAGGTTGGAGCCGATCGCGAGCGACCCCGCGGAGTCACCCGGCGTGGCCGGGGCCGCGGCGGTGAAGGTAACCGTCTTCGACGCCCCGGGGGCGAGCGAGAACGATGACGGCGAGACCGTGCCGAACGACTGGTAACGCTCCGTCACGGCCTGCCAGGTCACCGGGCCGTTATAGCCGCCCACGCCGCCCGTTACGTCGCTGACGAGCGCCGTCCAGGTGCCCGCGGCCGGGGTTCGCACGTCCACGTTGCCGTAGTCGCCGAGGCCCTGCGGATCCGAGTTCGCGGCGTACCTGCCCTTCGGGTCGATCAGGGCGAGCACCGGGCCCTGATCGACCGTGTCGCCCGCCGTGTGGCGATCGAGAAGTCGAGCCTCGCCTGGCCGGCCGGCACCGTGAAGTGGACGAGCGCGTAGTTGTTCGTATTCCCGGCGAAGTCGGTGACCTGGTTGCTTGTCGAGTCGTTGAGCGTGGCGGTGCCGGTCTGCTCGTTCTGGTCCGGGCCGAGGGTCCGGCCGTGCAGGCTGACCTGCTGGGTCTTGGCGCCGGTGTTGGTGAGCGTGACGTTCCAGCTCTTCGACGAGCCAGGCAGGCCGGTGTGGGTGAGCTGGCTCGCCGAGGCGAGCAGCGTCGATCCATGCCTGCTGCTCAGGCCGTAGGACTCGGCGAGCTCGACCGCCTTATAGGCGTTGAGCAGGCCCGCGCCCTGCTCCTGGGCCGGGATGCCCAGGTCGGTCGCGGTGGAGAGCAGGATCTGCTTCACGAGCGCGGGGGACGGGGACTTTCCGCCGTGCGTCTTGCGGTAGGCCTGGATCACAAGCGCCGCCGCGCCCGCGACGAACGGCGAGGCCTCGCTTGTGCCGCCGGAGATCTCGATCGACGACGGCTTGCCGAGAAGGGACACGCAGTCGGAGAACTTGGCGCTCGCGTCGCACGAGGCCCAGCTCAGGTCGCCGGGGGCGACCAGGTTGACGGTGCCGCCCGCCTCGTCGTACCCGGCGGAGCTGAGCCCGCTGATGTTGTCCGACAGCCAGCCCTTGGCGAAGTACCTCGGCAGCCCGTAGTTCGACTGCGCGTACATCTGGAGCTGCGTGGAGGCACCGACCGAGATGACGTTCTGGTCGGTCGCGGGCGAGCCGATGGTGGACGTCGTGCCCGAGTCACCCGACGACGCGGTGACCACGACGCCGGCCTTGACGGCCGCGTCGTCGAACAGCTTGATCACGTCCTGGGTCGTGTCGGGGAACGGGTTACCGCCGAACGACTCGTTGATCACGTTCACGTGGTCGCGGGTGACCGCGTAGTCGATCGCCTCCGCGATCATCGAGTTCGTGGTGGCGTAGGTGTTATTCGGGTCGCCGGAGAAGATGTCAAGGCCCACCAGGGAGGCACCGGGCGCCACCCCCTGGATCTTGACGTCGCAGCTGCCGGGGTAGGTCTGCGCGCTGAAGCCGTTCAGGTTGTAGACGTGGATGCCCTGGCCCGCGATCGTGTTCGCGTCGAGGAACGCCTCCCCGCCGGTGGTCGGCGCGCCCGCGCCGTTGCCGGTGAAGTCCTGGTAATCGACGAAGACCGACTTGCCGTTCTTGTTGATGAAGTTCACGTTCTTGGGATCGATGCCGTCGGCGATAAACGCGACCTTTACCCCCGCACCGGTGAAGCCGAGCGTCCGCGCGGTGGCCTGCTTGGCGCTTCCCGAGGCCGCACCGGTCAGCGCGAGGCCCTCGGGAGCGAGCTGGCTCCTGCCCTTGGGCGCGCAGGCGCCGGCGATGTTGGTGATCGGGCTGGAGGTGGTCCGGTCCGGGGTGGCGGCCGCGGCCGCCGAAGCCGTCGTCGGCGCCGGGATGGTGACCGTCGCGTCCGGGATCACCGCGGCGACCGCCGGGCTCGCCGCGAGCCGCTGCTCCTCAAGGGCCGACACCGTGGCCGACACCGAGTTAACGAGCGTGAACCGCTTGACGTTCGTCGCGTGCACCGCGCTGAGCTCGTTCATCAGCGGCGCCTGGTTCGTGGCGACGGCCGACGACCTGACCGACTCGGCCGTGGTGCCCACCGCCGCCTGGCCGGGCTGGCTCTTCAGCACCACGATCACCGGCTTGTCCGCGTTCTCCGCCAGCCGCGCCGCGAGCATCGGCGTCAGCGAGCCGAATGCCGGGCTGCTTGTCGCGCCCGCGCCCCCAGCGGTGGCCGCGATCACGATCGCTGGCACGCCGCCGATCAAGGCGGCTCCAGCGGCCGATACGGCCGCAGCGGTCAAGAACCTGCGTTTTGCCATGTTCCCCTTGCCCCGGATACAGCGACCTGATCGGCCGCAACCCGAGCGACGGTAACAGAACGGCACGTAACGCCACATAAACACTGATCACAAGTCCATAACCTAGAGTCGGCTCGCGGCCGGGGCCGACCGGCGCTCCGAGCCGGGCCACCGCCCGGATCAGGCTTAGAACACAGAGTTAAGAGAATCTTTTGATTTGGGCATGGCAACCGTGCCACGATGCTCGCATGGGGCGAGGTTCGGCAGACGCGATGACGATCGCGCGGGGGAACGCCGAAGATCGGCCAATTGCCTGGCGGCGAATCCTTGTACCGAGTTAGTAGTCGCTTTCAGTCCGCACCCCGCACAATGGCACGAAACTGGGGCGCCGCGGGCAGTCGCTGGCGGCATAGGGTGGCGCCGTGGCTGACTTGATCTCTCGCGACCGCCCAGGCTCGTTTAGCGCGCGGCTCTGGGAGTCCATCGGTGATATCTACGGCGCGATCCTCGCGCACCCGTTTATCACCGGACTGACCGACGGGACGCTGCCCGCGGAGTCGTTCGCGTTCTTCGTCGTGCAGGACGCGCTTTACCTACGCGAGTACGCCAAGGCACTCGCGGTCGTCGGAAGTCACGCGCCAAGCCCGGAGGCCCTGCGGATGTTCGCAGGTCACGCCGCTGACGCGGTGGCGGCCGAACTCGAACTGCACGCCACGCTCCTCGCCGACCTGGGAATCTCCGCCGAAGAAGCGAAACGCGCCGAGCCAGCTCCAACGAACCTGGCTTATACCAGCTACCTTCTCTCGACCGCCCGCGGCGGAAGCTACGCGGCGGGCGTCGGCGCCGTTCTCCCCTGCTACTGGATCTACTGGGAGATCGGAAAGGAACTACGCCGACAAGGCTCTCCAGATCCCCGCTATCAGCGCTGGATCGACACCTACGGCGCGGCGGAGTACGGCGAGGTCGTATCGGCCGTGATCGCCGAAGCCGACCTCGTGGCACAGGCGCTTTCCGGTGCCGAGCGCGCCCTGATGCGTGGGCACTTCCGTACCACAAGCCGGTACGAGTGGATGTTCTGGGACATGGGATACCGCAGAGAATCCTGGCCTGTCTGAGTTCCGCATGATGGGCCGGTCACAGCAAACCCTTGCCGAGCCTAAGCGATTGCACGCGTGATTGCCGTAACAGGCATCCGGCTAGTCGCATCCCCGATAGCGCGCGGCCATCGACAGTCTGAAGCAAAGCGATCACCGAGACGGACTCGGTACATCACTAACGGCGATGATCACCGATTTTGTACGATATGTCACACCGCATAGCTGGATCGGATACGATTAGCTTGGCTAAGCGCCAGCACTATGGTTTCGTCATCCGGGCCGGGGAACCGGTAATTACCAAACCTTGTGCGGGACGGGGTGGGTCCCTGCGCGCCTAAGGGTACAGCCATCGTTTACGATGGTTGTCGAAACAAGGAGGCGGAGTACAAGTGGCCCAGAAGATCACCACACTTTTCATTGACGACATTGACGGCGGAGCGGCAGAGGGAACCGTACGGTTCGCGCTCGACGGCACTGAATACGAGATCGACCTGAACGCGGAGCACTCAGAAGAGCTTCGTTCAGCCCTCGGAAAGTACGTCACGCACGCCCGCAAGATCGGCGGCACAGCACGTCGCGGCGGCCGTGCCGCAGGCAGGATCGTCAGGGGTGCCAGCTCTGCGCTGAACACCACCGAGATCAGGAGCTGGGCGCGGGAGAACGGCTATGACATTAAGGATCGCGGTCGCGTGCCCGCCGACCTGGTGGCCAAGTACCAGGCAGCGACGGGTAAGTAGCATATACGTAGCGATACCTACTTTCTACGTAGGTGCCTACCGATCCTCGTTCCTTAATAACAGTTAACGCCCCCGGCACGTTGCCGGGGGCGTTTTCTACAGCGGGCTGGATCAAGGCGTAGTGCTTTCAGGCGTATGCAGAATGCTCCCCGCCTTCGGCGCCACCGTCGCTATCGGCATCCTCGGCTACGGACTCACCGTCGCTATCGGCGCCCTCGCTCACGGACTCACCGACGACGGTTCCCGGTGCCTGATCTCCGCCCGCAATCGGCGGCCACGGCCCGGCCGGCATCCCAGTCATTGCCGGCATTGCCGGGTGCCCAGGCGCCGTGAAGAGCCAGGCGCACGATATGAGGAGGGCTATTACGAAGACGCAGTAAACCCAGAAAATTGCGGTGACCCCGGAGCTGATGGTCAGCCCTGCGGCCGATGCCTCGGCGCTGGAGATTCCGAACATCGAGGCCGCGGTCGGCTCGCTCACTTGAATAAGAGCGGAAACCGCCTGCGCCGCGAGCGGCACGATCGCGCCTGCGAGCAGCAGCGCGCCCTGCCGGGCCGGGCGCCACAGCACGGCGAGCGCGGCGACCACGATGACCGCCACCATCACCGCGACGTTCCCGGCGATCACCAGGCCCGGGTTATCGAACGCATTCCCCGCCGTGATGGTTTGTGTGGTGCCCGTCGATGCCGTGGCGAGCCGGTAGCTGTCCCAGGACGGCGCGAAGGAGGCGGCGGTGCCGATCCCCGCGAGCACCAGGAGCGCGAGCGGCCCCGCGTGGCCGCGGCCCGGACGGACCAGGCCGAACCTGGGCCGCAGGTACGGTTGTGCCCGCAGCCCCGCCACCGGCCCCGCCGCCGCAGTGTGGTCATAGGCAGTGTCGTCATAGGCAGTGTCGTCATAGGCGCCGTCGTCATGGGAGGCGGCGCGCATCGCCAGCGCGGCCCCAGCCGTGCACGCGAGCCAGCCGAGCAGGCTCACCACCAGGCCCGTTCCCAGTGCCACGCCGCCGGCGACCACCTCGCCCAGGTCCGCGACGAACAGCCCGAACGTCACCGCGCTCAGCCCGAGGGCGAACAGCGCCCCTAGCCTGGCCATGCCCGGCTTGGCCACGCCGAGCGCGATCACCCCGGCACTCACCGCCCATGCCACCACGTAGCAGAGATGCGGCACAACCTGGTCGCCCTGAGCGAGCAGGCTCTGCGAGCCTTCGTAGTCGGGGAACAGGCCGGCCAGACCGAGCACGACTCCAAGGACAAGCAGCCCCTCACCGACGAGCAGCGCGGTCCCGCGCCGACCCGCCAGGAGCGCGCCGGCCGCGAACGCGCGGCCGGACGGCGGAGCATCGTAGGACGGTGCGTCGCCGATGACGTCATCGGCGGCCGCGGCGCCGTCGCGGATAATCGCCGTGTTCTCGGTCGTCGCGTAGTCACTGATCACCGCCGTGTCCCCACCAGCAGCACCGCCGAATGCGGCCGCATTTCCTGGCATGGGACCGCCTCCGGGCGCGGGGCTACCTCCGGGCGTGGGACCACCGCGCCCGATGCCAAACCGCGGCCTGGTCCGACCGTGGCTGACGGCCCCGATCGTGCCGGGCGTCTCGATCGCGGCGAACCGTGCCCAAGCCTGCTCCCAGCCGTCGCGCGACTCCGGCCACCTGTCGATCGGCGCCTCGTAGGGCGCGCCGATCACCCAGATGCCGTAAAACCGCTTTCCCCGCCCGATCTCGTACTTCTCGCCACGATGCGAGATCATCGCCTTTTCCTGCACGGCTCCAGCCTCCATCGTCAAGCTTCCTGTCGCCTACGTCGCGACCCTACGGCTCGGAACTGGAAGCCTGCTGAAAGCCTGCTCAGCTACCGCTGTGCGTCATGATCTGGACCAACAGTGCAGCGCGTGCACCGGCCCGTCGCCGCCGCCAAGCCCGGCAAGGCCGTGCTCGACCGCGTCGCCCGCGACCGCCGCCGCCTGGCGCGCCGCGTCCGGCAGGGACAGGCCAGCGGCGAGACCCGCGGCCAGGGCGGCCGAGTGCGTGCATCCGGCGCCGTGGGTGGCCGCGATGTCATGCCGCTTGACTCCGATGGACAGGTGGTGCCGCCCGTCGAAGAGGTGGTCCGCGGGCTCGGCACCGTGCCCGCCCGTGACAAGCGCCGCGCGCGCGCCCATCGTCACCAGGCACTCGGCGAGCGCCGCCCGGTCCTCGGTCATCAGACCGGTGAGCGCCTGCGCCTCTGGCAGGTTGGGCGTGACGACCGTGGCCATGGGGAACAGCCGCTCGGTCAGCGTCGCCACCGCGTCGGGGAGCAGCAGCCGGCTCCCGGAGCTCGCCACCATCACCGGGTCGACGACAAGCGGCAGTCCGCGCCCGGCAAGCTCATCGGCCACCGCCGCGATGATCGTGGAAGAGAAGAGCATGCCGGTCTTCGCCGCCTGCGCCCCGATATCTTCGAGCACAGTCTTTATCTGCTCCCGAACGAACCCGGCCGTCTGCTCAGCGATCGCCGTCACGCCAAGGGTGTTCTGCGCGGTCAGCGCCACGATCGCGGACATTCCATGCGCGCCGCAGCGCGCGAAGGCCTTGAGGTCGGCCTGAATACCCGCGCCGCCACCCGAGTCGGAGGAGGCGATCGTCAGCACCCGAGGGATCATGAGGTCGGCAGCCCGGACATGGGGCTTGAGGCTACGGCGTGCCAGCGACGCGGAATGCGGCCCGCCTCGTGGGCGGCACGGCCCGCCTCGACCGCCAGGGCCATCGCGAGCGCCATCCGCGCCGGATCGGCGGCCTTGGTGATCGCGGAGGCGACGAGCACCCCGGCGCAGCCTAGTTCCATCGCCAGGGCCGCGTCGCTCGCGGTGCCGATGCCCGCGTCGAGGATCACGGGGACCCCGGCACGCTCCACGATCATCGCGATGTTGTGCGGGTTCCTGATGCCGAGCCCGGACCCGATCGGCGCGCCGAGCGGCATCACGGCGGCGCAGCCGACCTCCTCGAGGCGCAGCGCGAGTACCGGGTCGTCGTTGGTGTAGGGCAGCACGGTGAACCCGTCGGCGACGAGCAACTGTGCCGCGTCGAGCAGTTCGACCGGGTCGGGCAGCAGCGTCAGGTCGTCGGCGACGACCTCGAGCTTGACCAGGTCGGTCTCGAGGGCCTCGCGGGCAAGCCTGGCCACAAGCAGGGCCTCGGCGGCGGTGTGACAGCCCGCGGTGTTCGGCATGACCGCGACGCCGGCCCGCCGGATGGTGCCGATGAGGGACCCGTCTCCGGTGGCGCCGACCCGGCGCATGGCGACCGTGGTGAGCTCGGTGCCAGAGACGGCGAGGATCACGGCGAGGACATCGAGCGACTGCGCTCCCCCGGTGCCGACGATCAGCCGCGAGGTCAACTCCCGGCCGGCGATCTGCCACCCGCTCCGCTCGCCAGGGGAGACCACGTCGACGCCGCCGGTCGCCTGGTCCTGCCCGGACCGCGGTAGGGCTGGCGGTACCTGCGGAGTTACGGGTTCGTTCCGGATCATCATGCCTTCTAACCTCCCTGGACCGCGGTCACTACCTCGACCGTGTCGCGATCGGCCAGCGGGGTGGCCGGCCACGCCCGACGGGGCACGACTTCTCCATTGACGGCCGCGGCGACGCCCCTCGGTGACTCGGTGAGCTGGCCGACGAGGTCGGCGAGGGTGACGCCGTGCGGCACGTCGCGCGGCTCGCCGTTGACCGTGAGCGTCATGCGAACCTGCCCGGGTGAAACGGCGCCCACGCCCGGTGCGGCTCGCCGCCGGTGAGGAGCGCGACAACCGCGTCGGCGGTGACCGCCGACAGCAGGATTCCGTTGCGGAAGTGGCCGGTAGCAATGATGAGGCCGCCCGCGGCGATGGGGCCGAGGATGGGGCCGTTGTCGCCGGTGCCTGGCCTGCGGCCCGCGCTCGCCTCGGCCAGGATGAGCTCGCTGATCGCGGGGACCGCGGTCATGGCGTCCCTGAGCAGGTCATGGACCCCGCCGGCGGTGATGTCCCTGTCATCGCGCTCCTCCTGGGTGGCGCCGACGACGAGTTCCCCGTCCTCGCGCGGGACGAGGTAGACGTCGCGGCCCGCGACGATGGCGCGGACCGTGTGACCGATGATGTGCGGCACGGCCGGGGGCGACAGCAGAGCCGGGTGCCGCAGGCGCAGGATCTGGCCCTTGACCGGGCGGATCGCCGTGCGGATCTCGTCGGGGACGCCCTTGATCTGGCCGGTGGCCCAGCCGGCGGCGATGACGACGTTCGCGGCCGATAGACCGGTCGACATTTCGGATTTGTCGGTTACGTGCGCATGCACGCTTGATCGACCGGCGTCCGTCTCCACCGTGGTGACGGTTCCGGTGAGCTGCTCGACGCCCTCCTTGCGGGCCGCCTCGCGGAGGGCGGCCAGGTAGCGGCGGTTGTCGACGGACAGGTCGCCGGTGGCGAGGACGCCGCCCCTGGTGGACGGGGCGAGGAAGGGCTCGAGCCTGCGGCACGCCTTCGCGTCGAGGCGCTCGGCCCGCAGGCCAATCGAGTGACGGAACTCGGTGAGCCGGTCAAGCGCGGCGAGATCATCGCTGTCGTAGGCGACCGCGAGGGTGCCCTCGATTCGCAGCCCGGTCCGCTGGCCGGAGGCCGTTTCGAGTTCGGCGTTAAAGGACGGGAACCGGTCGATCGCATGCAGGTTGAGGGTGAGCAGGTCCTGCTCGCCGAAGACGGACTCGGAGACCGGGCCGAGCATCCCGGCCGCGACGAGGCTCGCCTTGTCGTCGGTGCCAGGATCGATGAGGGTTACGGTGCGGCCGGCGAGTGCCGCACGCCAGGCGATCGCGGTGCCGATCACGCCGCCGCCCACGACGATGAGGTCCGGTGTCTGCACTGCTTGGCGCTCCCTTCGCCGGCATTATCCGGATCAGGTTCGACGGTCGGAGGCGCCTCGCCTCCCTCTCAGCCCCGCTAGGGCTCCCGTGGTTGTTCATCTCAGTGTAACGGGGCCGCCCGTCTCGGGCACCACGGGATGACCGTGACATTTCGCCCGGCCCACCGAGCGTTTACGGTCACCTGTCTTGGATTGGCGGCGGCACGACAAGATCGTTTAGCTGAACCGTATGGCGTTTCCGTCACCGCGTGAGCGTTCGAAAGTAAGATGGGCGGTCAGATGTTCAGCGTTATTTCCGGGCTGGCGGCGGGAGTGGCGTCTGTGGCGAGACGTTCGGCCAGCTCCGCCGCGCCGCACGTCTCACCCGGGCGCGGACGGGACCGCCCGGTGCCGCCGGTTGGAGCCCGGGTGGGGGCGGAGCCCGGGTGGTTAGGCGTCGCGGCGGCGGAGCACAACCGCGCCGAGGGCCAGCGCGCCGACCGCCCAGGCGGCGAGCACGCCAAGACCCTGCCAGGGGGTGAGCGGCAGCGACTGAATACCGACGGTGGCCTGGATATAGAGGCCAGCCGTCATCGGGGCGAGCTGCTGCAGGTGACGGGCGAGGACGTGGTCGGGGATCACCGCTGTGATGATCGGGAACAGGTAGAGCAGGCCAAGCACCACGCCGATGGCGGCGCCCGCGTCGCGGACCGCGGCGGTGACGCCGAGCGCGAGCAGGGCGATCAGCGCCAGGTAGATGACCGAGCCGGCCGCGGCGCGCAGATCGGGGCCGTTGCCGAGGGACAGCAGCTGATAGCCGTTGGCCGTGCCGAGCCCACGGCCTGGCAGGATCAGCCGCCCGGCCAGTACCGAGCCGCCCACCGCGACCACACTGGCCGCCACCACGCCGCCGGTTAGCACAGCGGCCTTGGCAGCGAGCACCGTCAGCCGGCGCGGGACCGCGGCGAGGGTGACCCGGATCATGCCGGTGGCGTACTCATCGCCGATCGCGAGCACGGCGAGCGCGGCGACGACCGCCTGTCCGAGGTAGACCCCGGTCAGGCTGATCTTGGCCGGGTCAGCCCCGGTCCGCGCGGGGGCGCACGCGCCCGGCTGGCAGCCGAACGCCGCCGCGGCGGCCGCGCCCACCGCGATGGTGAGCGCGACCGCCGCCAGCAGCAGCCAGTACGTGCTGGCCACCGTCCGCAGCTTCGTCCATTCCGCGTGCAGTACGTCCCGCAGGCTGACCAGGCCAGCGCCGATCACCGGGCCGGTCACCGCGCCTGGCACCGGGTCGGTCACCACGCCGGCCCGGCTCATGCGTCCCTCCGGCGCAGCAGGTAGGCCGCCGCGGCGAGCGCGACCGCCGCCCAGGCGCAGAGCACCGCGAAGCCGGCCAGCGGGGCGAGCGGGTAGTAACCGAACCCAGGCGCGTAGTTGCCGAGTACCTGGTGGTAGGCGGGAAACTCCTGCTGGATCGCGAAGCCGGCCACCGGGAAGATCCGTACCAGCCAGTCCTGCACGCCCGCCGGCAGCACGCCTGGGATGATGACGAGCAGGAACGGCACCGCGATGAGGACGATCGTCGCGCTGACGGCGGCCACGCCGCGCCGGGTGATCACTCCTATGGCCAGCGCGAGCACCGAGGCGACGGCCATCAGCGCGGCGGTGCCGACGATCATCCTCGCCTCGGTGAGCCCCGGTACCGGCGCGATCCAGTTGCCGCCGCCGCGCAGCACCGCCGCGCCGACGGGCAGCGCGATGGCGGTCGCGATCAGCCCGGTGACGAAGGTGACCGCGGCGATGACGAGGGCCTTGGCCGCGAGCACCCGGCCGCGGCGCGGTGACGCGGCGAGCGTGGTCTTGATCAGGCCGCGCCGGTATTCGGCGGTGATGAACATGGCACCGATCACGAGCATCGCGATCAGCCCGAAGAACGTGCTGGCGTCGAGGGTCTGCGTGAGGTTAGAACCGTTTCCGTCGGGGGCGACGGTCACGTCGGGGGCGATGTCACCCGAGCCGCTGACGGTGAACGCGGCGGTGCCCACCTGGCGGAAGCTTCCGTTGAAGGGGCCGCCCGCGCCCGTCCCGGCCGCCGCATCGCCCCCGCCGCCGACCGACGTGCCGGCCAACGCACCGCCCGGCCACGACAGCCCTACGTGATCGAAGGCCGCGGTCGCCAGCGTCGGGCCGCCCGCCCCGCTACCGCCGCCGAGCGACTGGTTGATCACCGTGTAGGACGGCGAGGCGGTGAACAGCCCGGCCTGCGCGGTCTTCGGCAGCCCGGAGAGTTGCACGCTGCCGACCAGGTCCCAGTGCGCGCCGTCGAGTGAGTCATAGCCGGACACCGTATTGCCGTTGCGCACCAGCCGCAGCCAGCGGGGCGACGCGGCGGACGCCGCGCCGGGCAGGCCGGCGATGTCCCCGGTGTAGTCGTACTGCATGCGCACGCCGTTGCCGCCGGTGACCAGCATGGACGCGTACGCGGCGCCCTGCGCGGTGGACGCCTTGATCATGATTCCCGCCTTGGCCCACGGCTGGACGCCGGGCTTGAGCCCCGCGAGCGGGCTTTGCCCGCTCGGGCTGGACTGCACGCCACCGGTTGGCGGGTACAGGCCGGCCAGCGAGGTGACCCGGACGGTGATCGTGCCGTCGCCGGTCAGCGGCTTGTGCAGGAAGTAGAAATTGTCGGTGACGGCCTCGCCGTTCGGCCCGATCGGGGCCTGCGGGCAGCCGCCCACCTGAATGCCGTTGATGACGGTGCCGCACTGTGAGTGATTGAGGAAATCGACGCCCACGGTCAGCAGTGCCGCCACCAGGATCGTTACGACCCAGCCGCGCACCGTGCGGAACTTGGTCCATTCCGCGTGCACGAGCTGGGCGAACCCGTCGCGGCCCGGACCGACGGCGCTGCGGTAGGGCGCGATCGCGGTCACTAGGGCACCATCTTTCTCGTCGGTACCGATACGGTGCTTGCTGTTGGGACTCGGCGGGAGCCGGGGTGACGGCTCATGAGGTCGCCTGCGCCTTGAATTCCACCGCGTCGCGGGTGAGTTCCATGTAGGCCTCTTCCAGGGTCGCCCGGTGGGCGGTCACCTCGCTGAACGGGACATGGGCGGAGGTCAGAGCCGCAACGGTCCGTTCAGGCGAAAGGTTTGAGATGGTGAGGACCTCGGGCGCTGTCGCGGCGACCGTCGCCCCCGCATTGGCCAGCGCGGTCATCGCCTCGGCGCGAGCCGAGGTGCGCAGCTGAATCCGGTCACCGGACGCCGCGGCGATCAGCTCCGCGACGCTGGTGTCCGCGATGACCTTGCCGCGGCCGACGACGACCAGGCGGTCGGCGGTGTCCTGGAGCTCGCTCATCAGGTGGCTAGAGACGAGTATGGCGCGGCCCTCGGCGGCCAGTCCCCGCAGGAACCCGCGCATCCAGGCGATGCCCTCCGGGTCCATGCCGTTGAACGGCTCGTCCATGATGAGCACGGGCGGGTCGCCGAGCAGGGCGGCGGCGATGCCGAGCCGCTGCCGCATGCCGAGTGAGAAGCCGCCCGCCTTGCGCCTCGCGACAGACGTCAGGCCCGCCTGCTTGACGACCTCGTCCACCCGCTTCGCGTTCAGGCCCTGGGAGTGCGCGAGCCAGAGCAGGTGGTTGCGCGCGGACCTGCTCGGCTGCAGCGCGGCGGCGTCGAGCAGCGCGCCGACATGGCTCAGCGGGTGCCGGAGCGATTGGTACGGCTGGCCGCCGATCAGGGCGGTGCCCTCGTCGGCGGCGTCAAGGCCGAGCATGACACGCATCGTGGTCGACTTGCCTGCGCCGTTCGGCCCGACGAAGCCGGTCACCTGGCCGGGGAGGACGCTGAACGTCATACCGTCAAGCGCCCGTGCCGTGCCGAACCGCTTGTGCAGCCCGGTCACTTCAATCGTTGCTTCCATGGTGAAAGGCTAGGGAAGGTGCCCGGTCGCGGTCATCACGCCAGGGAGCGGTCTTCGCATGGCCCTGTCCAGGGGTACCGAACGGTCCTCTGGTCCCCCCCGAGAGCTACTCGCTCATTGCCGCCCAGAGTGACGCGGCGAGGCCGGCCAGCGGGGACAATGACATGTATGGGAGCGGCAGAGTACACGGCGGGTTACGTCCGGCGCGTCGCCCGCGTGCCGCACGGTCCCGCGCTCGCCGTCGGAGCGCTGGCGCTGGCCGGGTTCGGTCAGGCCATCGCGCTCGGCGTCGCGTTCGCCCGGTTTGCGGCGCCCGGCGTGACGCTCGCCGACTCGACCACCGTCCTGGACACCGTGCCGCTGTGCCTGCTCGCGCTCGCGGCCACGGTTCCGCTGATCTTCCTGCGGCCCGGCGCGGCCGCCGCCGCGATCACCGTCGCAAACGTACTGTCGTTCGTCACCTTCGGCACGCCAACCGTCGCGGCGCTTGCCGCCCAGGTCATCGCGAGCTGGGTGGCCGGCTCGCCGTACGCGGGCGCCGTGCTCGCGGTGCCGTTCGTCGTGCTGGCGCTGACCAGCCACGGGAGCGTGGCCGCGGTGCTGCTCGCGGCGCTCGTGCCGGCGGCCGCCGGGACCGGGGTCGCGCTGCGCGCGCGCCGGGTGGCGCGGGACCGGGCCGCGGACCGCGCGGCGCTCGCGGAGACGCTGAGCGCGCACCTGGCGCGCGGTGAGCGGGCACGCATCGCGCGCGAGCTGCACGACGTGGTCGCGCACCATATTTCGATGATCTCGGTGCAGGCGGAGACCGCGCGGCTCACCACGCCGGGCCTGCCCGCCGCCGGCGTCCAGCGGTTCGCCGAGATTGGCGACACCGCGCGGGCCGGGCTGACCGAAATGCGGCGGCTGCTCGGCGTGCTCCGCGAGGACGCGGCCGCCGAGGTAGCCGACCGGCACCCGCAGCCGGGCCTCGCCCAGCTTGCCGAGCTGATCGACGCCGCCCGGGAGACTTCGGGGACCGGAACCAGGCTCATCGTCTCCGGCCCGGTCACCGCGTTCGACCCGGGGGTCGAGCTCGCCGCTTACCGGATCGTGCAGGAGTCGCTGACCAATGCACGGCGGCACGCACCGGGCGCCGCCGTGGACGTCGAGCTGCGCTACGAGGGCCACGACGCGCTGCGGCTCCGCATCCGCGACAACGGCCCCGGTCCACGGCATGCGGCGAACAGTCACTGGACCGGCGGCCACGGGCTGCTCGGCATGCGCGAGCGCGCCGCCGCCGTCGGCGGGTCTGTGACCACAAGGACCGCCACGGGCGGCGGGTTCCTCGTCGAGGCCGTGTTCCCCGCACGCCTGGAGGCCGCGTACTGGCCGGCGACGGACCAGGCGGAAACGGCCGGAACCGCCGGTCACCGGCTAGCGAGCGAAGCGCCGACTGCTGGGACGAGAGCGCGGTGAGCGCGACGATTGGCATCGTGGTGGCCGATGACCACGAGGTGGTGCGGGCCGGGTTCGCCGCGCTGCTTGATACCCAGCCGGATTTCACGGTGCTTGCGACGGCCGCAGACGGGGCGGCCGCGGTGCGGATCTGCCGCGAGGTGCGGCCCGATGTGGTCCTGATGGACGTCCGGATGCCGGGCGTCGACGGAATCGAGGCGACCAGGCAACTCGCCGCGCGCGCTGATCCGGGCGGTGCTGAGTCAGGCGGTAGTCATTCAAGCGGCAGTGATTCAGGCGGTGCTGTCCCGCGCGTGCTGATCCTGACGACCTTTGATCTGGATGAGTATGTGTTCGACGCGCTGCGCGCGGGGGCGAGCGGGTTCTTGCTCAAGGACGTGACCGCCGAGCGGCTCTTCGAGGCGGTCCGGGTGGTCGCGGCCGGCGACGCGCTGCTCGCCCCTGCGGTTACCCGCCGCCTGATCAGCGAGTTCGCGCGGACCCGCCCACCCGCGGCGGCGTCGCCGGCCTTGCTCGCCGCGCTGACCCCGCGGGAGACCGAGGTGCTCCGGCTGGTCGCCGAGGGGCTTTCGAACCCCGAGATCGCCCGCCGCCTCATCGTGACCGAGGAGACGGTCAAGACGCACGTCAGCCGGATTCTGGCCAAGCTCGGCCTGCGCGACAGGACGCAGGCGGTGGTGACCGCCTACGAGTCTGGCCTCGTGGTGCCGGCCAGGGAACGCGGTTAACGATGGCCATCTCAAGATTTTGTCATCCGCACAAAACTGGGCAGGAAACGCCATCTTACGGTTCTCGTTATGGGGATGTTTTTTTCGTTACTGCCGGGTAATTTTGACATCACAGACGTATTTCTGGGGGACCGGCGGTGTTCGTTACGAGTCGGTATCTGAGGTGATGAAGTAGTGCCGCGATCCGCCGAAGCCGTGCCAGCCAGGACAGCGTGGCCACGCGTCCCGCCAGAGGTAGCCAGAGTCCTGTGGCCCGACGTGGATTCGCTGACCGATCTTGTAATCCAGGCCATCCACCAAGGAGTGCCGGAGTACGCGCGGCCCGATGACGAGTCGTACGCGCGGATGGTGCGTCGCGCCGTCGAGACCGCGCTGCACGACTTCATCGGACGGATCGCCGCCTCCGGGGCGTCCGGGAAGCGGGCGGGCAGGGACCAGACGGCGAAGCTGTTCCGCCGCATCGGCAGGATCGAGGCCGCCGAGGGCCGCAGCCTGGAATCCCTGCAGACAGCGCTCCGGCTGGCCGCGCGGGTCGCCTGGAAGCAACTGCATGAAAGGGCGCGGCAAGGCGCCCTGGACATCGAGGTGATCGCCGGGGTGGGCGAGGCCATCTTTCTCTACCTGGACGAGCTCGCAGAGGAGTGCGCGGCCGGCTACACCCAGGCCAGGGCCGAGTTCGCCGGCGAGATGGAGCGCCGTAGGCACCGGCTGCTCGACCTGATCCTGGCCGATCCGCCGGCCTCCCCCGCGGCGATAGCCGAACTCGCCAGGGCGGCGGACTGGCTGCTGCCGCGCAAGGTGGCGGCTGTCGCGCTGACCAGGGACGGTGCCGTGCCGCTACCGTCCATGCAGCCTGACGTGCTGGTCGATATCACCAGGGCCGACCCGTGCCTGCTGATGCCGGATCCTGACGGCCCGGGCAGGGCGGCGCTATTCGAACGCTGCCTGCGCGGCTGGCCGGCCGCGATAGGTCCCGCGATGCCGCTCGACAGGGCGAGTTCTTCGCTTCGCTGGGCCAAGCGGGCGCTCTCCCTCGCCCAGCGCGGGATCGGTGGCGGGAGAAATGGCCTGGTTCGCTGCGACGAGCACATGTCCACGTTGCTCATCCTCTCCGACGAAGAGCTCGCCAGGGAGTTCGGCGGCCAGGTGCTCGCGCCCCTCCGCCAGCTGCGCCCCGACCAGCAGGACAGGCTCGCCTGGACACTGCTCGCCTGGCTGCAGAGCGCGGGTAACGCCGGGACGGCGGCGAGTCGGCTGCATGTCCATCCGCAGACGGTGCGCTACCGGCTGCGTCAGATCACCGAGCTGTTCGGGGACGCGCTTGACGACCCGGGCACCCGGCTCGACCTGCAGATCGCGCTGCGGGCACGGGAGCTGCTGAACTCCGCTGACCGGTACGCGAAGGCGTAGTCGCCCCGGCCGCCCGAGAAGCGGTCAGCGGTTCCGGAACAGGCTCAGGCGCGACTCGCTGATCCGCTGCCGCGCCTGAGGGTCGTCGACGCCGAGGCCCTCGGCCTCCGCGAGGCATAGCACCGAGACCTTGCCCGTGTGCTGGCCAACCTGCACCTCCCTGGTCGCCTCTCCCACCTCGGCCAGGGTACGGGCCCGGGAAAGGACCGGGGCCAGCATGCCGAGCGTGACCAGCCGGTTCGTCTCCCAGCTTTCTGCGTAGTTGGCGCCGTGGCTGCCGATGATCCGCTTCAGCTTCATCCACAGGTGCCTGTTGTCGTAGGCGTGCTGGTAGCCGGTGCTGGATCCGCAGGTCACCACGGTGCCGCCGCGCCGGGCGACGTACACCGACGCGCCGAAGGTCTCGCGCCCCGAATGCTCGAACACGATGTGCGGGTCCTCGCCGACCTGCCGCCTGATCTCCTCGCCGAGCATCCGCCAGCCCTTGGCGTCGGCGAGCCCGCCGTTGCCGAAGCTCTCCCTGTTGATGACGCCGGCGCAGCCGAGTTCACGGGCGAGCCGACCACACGGTGTTGTGGTTGATCCCGGCCGCCATCACGGCGATCAGCGCCTCGTCGGGAGCGAGTTCCGGCATGGCGACGTCGCCGACGTGGATCGACTTCCTGACGTCCTTGTCGTCAAGGCCAGCGAACATGGCCACGTCGCCGGCACGGAGGTAGGCGGCCCGGTAAGACTGCGGCAGCGCGCGGCACGCGAGCTCGGTTCCTGGCGCTCCGGCGCGTACCTCGTCGATGAGATCGGTCATCGGTGTGCTCCTTCTGGGGTCTCGCGGATATGGGTGAGCAGGTCACTTAGGTGGGAAGCCACGAACCGCACGGCGGGCGGGTCGAGCAGGTTCAGGTGGTGCGCATCGACCGGGACGGCTGCCAGCCGGCGGCCGCAGAACGGGCGCCAGCCGCCCGCCGGGTCGGTGATCTCATAGCGCGGATCATGCACCGCCCAGGGCGTGTCCCCGGTCGCCCGGTACAGCACCACGTGCCCGGTGTAAGGGCCGCGCGGGTCTCCTCCATGTCCTTGACCCGGTGAGCCCCGTGATCGCCCGTCTCCTGGCCGTCCTGTCGGGTACGGCACCGGGTTGCTCACCGCCGCCGGGCTCGCCCTGGTCGGCGCGATCATCGCCGCCCGTACGCTGCCCGGTTACGCTGACCGGTTAGGCGCCGAGTGCGGCCTCAAGCATTGGCCAGGACTTGCCGAACTCGGTCTGCCAGTACTGCCAGGAGTGACAGCCGCCGCTGTAGAAGTCCGATGTGTATGGGATGCCGAGCGACGTCAGCCTCGCCGCGAGCGTGTAAACGCCCGCCGCCACGGCGGACTCGAGTATGTTGCCGCCCGTTGGACAGGTTGTGTTGGCGCCGGACGGGGTGAGCCCGGTGCCCACGGACAGGAACAGCTCGCTGCCGCGCAGCGAGGGCGCCAGGAAGCAGGGATCGTGCTGCTGCCAGCTCGTCAGCTGCAGCACGGGGTCCCCCCACAGGGCGGTCGGGGGAATTCCGGCACGGGCGACGGTGGCGAGAATCAGCAGCTGCGCCGATGGCAGGAGGGTGCGGTCCATGCCGCTGTAGGAGGCGACGGCGGCGTAGGCACCGGGATTGTGCGCAGCGATGGACAGGGCCGCACCACCGCCGGTGGATACTCCCGCGATGGCCTGCAGCGAGCTGGCACGGAACCCGCTCCGCAGGATCTGGGGAAGCTCAGTGGCCGTGAAGGTCTCCCAGTTCTGTTTGACGGCTTGGTGGCTAGCTCCCGAACGATCCCGCCAGGTACCTGTCGCGGCACGCCGAGCGGGCGATCTTGCCGCTGGACGTGCGCGGCACCGCGCCTGGCGGGACGAAAAGGAAGTCATGCAGCCGGATGCCGTGGTTGGCGGTCACCGCCGCCCGCGCCGCCCGCGTCACCTCGGCCTGGTCGGCGGCGACCTGGCGGGTGCGCTCGGCCACGATTACCAGGCGTTCGCCTCCGTCGGTCTCGACGGAAAAGGCAGCCACCCGGTCCCGCCTGACCGCCGGATGGGCGTCCTGGACCGTCAGCTCGACATCCTGCGGGTAGTGGTTGCGCCCGTCGACGATGATCAGGTCCCTGAGCCTACCGGTCACGAACAACTCGCCGTCATGGATCAGGCCGAGATCCCCGGTGCGCAGCCAGCCGCCGCGCGGCAGGCCGTCCGGCGGGTCGCGCAGCACCGCGCCGAACGCTTGCGGGTCACGCGATTGCCGCCCGAAGTAGCCGGGCGCGACGTTCGGCCCGTTCACCCAGATCTCTCCCACCCGGCCGGGCGGGCACGGTGCGGAGGTCTGCGGATCGACGACCGCCAGGTGCTGCCCGGTCGCTCGGCCGCACGACACGAGCGCGACCGCGTCCTGATCGTCTTCCGAGACGGTTACCGCCACGCCGCGTTCCAATTCCCGGCGGCTGAACGCGGTGATCACCGTCGGGGCGTCCGGTCGCCCCGAGGCGACGTAGACGGTGGCCTCGGCCAGCCCGTAGGCCGGCGTCAGCGCGGCCGGGTCAAGGCCGCAGGGCTCGAAGGCGCGCGCGAACCCGCGCAGGGTAGCCGGCCGCACGGGCTCGGCCCCGTTCAGGAAGGCACGTGCACCGCTCAGGTCGAGGGAGGCCTTGGCGGCCTCGTCGATCCTGGCGGCGCAGTACTCGTAGGCGAAGTTCGGGCCTGCGGTGTACACGTCGCGATGTTCCGAGACCAGCTGCAGCCAGCGGACCGGCCGCATCAAGAATGCGACCGGGTCCATGAACAGTGCCTGCGCGGTGGCCGCCATCGGCATGGCGACCGTCAAGACGAGCCCCATGTCGTGGAACAGCGGCAGCCAGCTGACGGCGGTGGCCTGCCCGGTCGGCACGCCAAGCCCGGCGATGATCTGCTCGGCGTTCGCGGCCAGGCACCGCGCGCGCGCCGAGGTTGCGGACATTGGTGACGAGCGAGGCGGGCTCCGGCATCGGCGCATCCTTCCAGGGGCGGAAAGTATTGCCACTCATTACGCGCCCTGGCTGAGGCCACGTCTGCTCACGGTGGTTAGCGTGTTACGCTCGGGAATTGTACTGAGGCGACAAACGCGGGTGCGCTTCCCGTGCGTCAAGCACCCGGGTGGCAGGCTCGCAGATTCGCCAGCGGCCGGTGCGGCATGATGGCTACGTGACTGACTTGCGTTCCCGGCTCGCCGACGCGCGGCTTTATTTGTGCATGGACGGGCGGCGTACGTCGCGCGACCTCGCGGCGTTCCTCGACGCGGTGCTCGGCGGCGGGGTGGACATCGTCCAGCTCAGGGAGAAGGGTCTCGAGGCGGGCGAGGAACTCGCGCTGCTCGAGGTGTTCGCCGCGGCGTGCCGCAGGCACGGGGCGCTGCTCGCCGTGAACGACCGGGCCGACGTGGCCCTTGCGGCGGGAGCGGACATCCTCCACCTGGGACAGGACGATCTGCCCGTGCCGGTCGCGCGGCGGATACTCGGGCCGCAGGCGCTCATCGGGCGGTCAAGCCACGACCCCGCGCAGGCGTCTGCCGCGGCGGCGGAAGACGCTGTCGACTACTTCTGCGCGGGACCGGTGTGGGCGACGCCGACCAAGCCGGGGCGGCCGGGGACGGGGCTGTCGCTCCTGTCGCATGCGGCGTCGCTTGGCGTGTCCAGGCCGTGGTTCGCGATCGGCGGGATCGGCCTGCCTGAGCTTGAGGACGTGCTTGCGGCCGGGGCGACGCGGGTGGTGGTGGTCCGCGCGATCACCGAAGCGCCCGACCCCGGAGCGGCCGCGGCCACCTTCGCGAAGCGGCTCCGGGCCGCCTAGCAGGTATTTTCGCTCAAAGTAGTCACTTTTACACCAAGAGTTACTGGGCACATATACAAAGGGGATCACTAGCCGGCGGCCCAGCCGTCGCATCACGGGGGTGGGTCGATGCTCGGCATCAGACCGGTATTCCTGGCGTCGGCCGCGCTCGTGCTCGGAACAGGAGCGCTCGTGGGCGGGACGGCCGCGGGCGCGCGAGCCGACGACGCCAGGCTGTGCACGTACCAGGTCGCGCGGGTGAGCGGCGGCGCGTACGTCGTGCAGAACAACGAGTGGGACTCGTCGGCGCCCGAGTGCGTCACGACCGACGGCGGCGCCGAATTCCAGGTGGTCAATTCGGCGATCTCGAACGCGACCGACGGCGCGCCCGGCGCGTACCCGTCCATCTTCGACGGCTGTCATTGGGGGGACTGCACGGCAGGCGGCCTTGGCGCGCATCCGCTGCTCCTGTCCGACCTCGGCGGCGGCATGGTGCTGTCGAGCTGGTCCACCACCGACCCAAGCGCCAGCGAAGACGCCTACGACGTGGCCTACGACATCTGGATCAACCAAACGCCGACCACGTCGGGCGCGCCGGACGGGAACGAGGTCATGGTCTGGCTCAACCATCACGGCCCGGTCCAGCCCGCCGGCAGCGTGGTCGCCACCGGCGTGTTGCTCGGCGGCCGCCGCTACGACGTCTGGTACAGCCCGGGCAGCGGCACGGGGGACACCGTCTCGTACGAGATGACCAGCCCGCGCACCGGGGTGACCGACCTCGATATCGGCACGATCATCAACGACGCCAAGCGGCGGGGTTACACCCAGCCGTCCTGGTACCTGATCTCCATCGAGGCCGGCTTCGAGATCTGGCGGGGCGGAGCGGGCCTGGCGACCAAATCCTTCTCGGTCAACCTGATGAGAAACGTGCACGGCTGGCCAACGTCTGGTCACGGGAACCAGCCGTGACTTGATCTTTTAGGGCTTGCCGGTGTCCTGGGCGGCGAGGATCTGCTCGCTTGTCGCGCCGAGCGCGCGGAACTCGTCCGGTGTCAGGGTGTCGATGAGGAGCTTGCGGACGGCGGCCACGTGGCCGGGGGCAGTCGTCACGACCTTCTGCCAGCCCTCCTCGGTGAGGACGGCGTTGATGAAGCGGCCATCGCCAGCGCACGGCTCGCGGCGGACCCAGCCCCTGGCTTCGAGGCGGCTGACCACGTGCGACAGGCGAGAGAGCGAACTGCTTGCGAGCGCGGCGAGCTCGCTCATGCGCAGGGTGCGGTCCAGGGCCTCCGACAGGCTCGACAGGACGAGGTAGTCGAACTGGCTGATGCCCGCTTCCTTCTGCAACTGCGCGTCAAGGGCGGCGGGCAGCTTGATGAGCAGGGACACGAACGGGCGCCACGCACGCTGCTCCTCGTCACTCAACCACTGCATGTATCTATATTACGGCATCTTGTTGACGCTTCAAATTCACCCGGCCCGTCCGGTATGGTTGAAGGGTCAAGTTTCTGCTACGGAGGCAAGCCGATGAGCCACTCAATCTTCGATCCACTCGTGCCCGCGGGGGCGTACGACTCGTTCGCGCTGACGGCGGCGGCGCGATCGGCCGCGCAGCGTCCGTGGACTCCGGCGGACGGACCACTGCCCGCCCTGTACATCGGGCACGGCGCGCCGCCGCTGCTCGATGACGCCGAGTGGATGGGACAGCTCGCGGCGTGGACACATACGCTCGCCAAGCCAAGGGCGGTGCTCATCGTGTCCGCGCACTGGGAGGCGGCGCCGCTGATGCTGTCCGCGCCGGCGGCGGGCACGCCCCTCGTGTACGACTTCGGCGGATTCCAGCCTCGGTACTACACGCTGACCTACCCGACGCCGGACGCCACGGCGTTCGCGCGGGAGGTGTCCTCGCTGATGCCTGCCGCCTCGCCCGCGCACCAGCATCCGAGCCGGGGTCTCGATCACGGCGCCTGGGTACCGCTGAAGGTCATGTACCCCCTGGCGGACGTGCCCGTGCTCCAGCTCTCGCTGCCGACGTCTGACCCCGCGCGGCTGCTTGCGCTCGGCGAGCGGCTGCGGCCGCTGCGCGAGTCCGGAGTGCTGATCATCGGGTCGGGGTTCCTGACGCACGGGCTGCCGTTCCTCACCAGGTCGATGATGCAAGGGACCGAGGTGCCTGGCTGGTCGTCGGAGTTCGACGCGTGGGCCGGCGAGGCGCTCGCGCGGGGGGACGTGGAGACGCTCGCCGGATTCCATCGGGCGCCGGGGATGCCGTACGCGCATCCGTCGGCCGACCACTTCCTGCCGCTGTTCGTGACGCTCGGGGCGGCAAGCGATGCGGAAAAGCCCGTGCAGACGGTGATCGACGGATACTGGATGGGGCTGTCCAAGCGGTCGTTCCAGGTCAGCTGAGCTGGGTTTAGCCGCGCGAGAGGAAGTACAAGCCGGGGCATGGGACTTGCCAGCGGGGGCGGTCCAATGGTTGCCTGTTGGTCGTGAGGAACCAGTGAGGCATAGGTCGGCGGCGGATTGGGTCACGTACCTGCTTGAGCCGAAGAACTGGGTCATCGTCACCACGTCGGCGGTTGGCTGGCATGCCGACGGCGCGGCCGGTCTTGCCTGGGGCATCGTGGCCGCGGTATTCGCCGCGGTGCTGCCGATGGCGTTCATCAACCGGGGCATCAAGCGCGGCCAGTGGGACGACAGGAACGTCGGCGCGAAGCGCCCCCGGCTGATCGTGCTCGCCTTCATCATCGCGTCGGTGGCGGTTGGTCTCGCGCTGCTTGTTGGCTTGGGCGCGCCGGGCGAATTGTCGGGATATATCGGGTGCATGCTCGGCAGTATCGCCGTGCTCGCCACGATCACGACGGTGTGGAAGATCTCCATCCACTGTGCGGTCGCGTCCGGTTCCGTGACGATCCTGGCGCTGCTTTTCGGCCCGTGGCTGGTCCCGGCGTACCTACTCGTCGCGCTGACCGGCTGGTCGCGGGTCGTGCTGAAGGATCACACCATCGCCCAAGTGATCATGGGCTCGCTGCTCGGCGCGGCCGCCGCCGCGGTGACCTACGCGATCATCCCGCACCGCTGAGCTCCCCGCCGACGAGCCTCCCATGACCCTCCCATGACGCGGCCCGCCATCGGTCGTCCCGGTTACATCCTGCTTGGCGCCGCGACCATATCCCGGCTCGCCGTGAACACGGTGACCATCGCTCTCGTGCTGTTCACGATTGCCCGCACCCATGACGCGCGGCTTGCGGGACTGCTCGTCGCCGCGTTCACCGTGCCCACGTTGATCGCCGGACCGGTCCTCGGCGCCTACCTGGACCAACTGCGACGCAAGCGGCTTCTGTTCACGGTCAGCCAGGCGCTTCTCGCGATCAGCCTCACGGCCGTGCTCATGCTCGCCGGGCACGTCCCCGGCTGGCTGCTCGCGGTGCTCACGTTTGTCGCCGGTCTCACGGCGCCGGTGCTGACCGGCGGCTACAGCAGCCTGATCCCCCTAGTGATCGCGCCGACCGCGCTTGGCCGCGCGAACGCGCTTGACGCCGCGAGCTACGGCGTCGCCGGTATCGCCGGCCCGGCGATCGTCTCGGCGCTCGCCGGCGCGTTCGGAGCCGGCACGGGCCTTGGCGCGCTTGCGGCTGTCACGGCGGCCGGCCTGCCGCTCGTGCTCCTGGCTCCGATGCCGACTCCACCGCCGGCCGGTGACGCACCCTCCGACACGCGCGAGCCACCGCGGACAGAGTCACTGCCCGCCGCGATCACCGACGGGCTGCGACTGCTGCGCCAGTCCAGGGAACTGCTCTCGGTGACGATCGCGACCACCGCCGGGCAGTTCTTCCAGGGGCCACTGCCGGTACTGCTTCCGCTGCTCGCCATCGCCCTCGGCCGTCCGGCCTCCGGCGGCGGCTGGCTGCTCACCGCGTTCAGCGCCGGCGGCCTGGCCGGCGCCCTGGCCAGCGAACGGCTGATCGCCCACTGGTCGACCAGGCTGGTGCTGCTCGGGTCGCTTGCCGGGCTTGGCGCGCTGCTCGCGGTGCTCGCGGCGCCCCTGTCGTTCGGTGCCTGCCTGTTCGTGGCGGCCCTCGGCGGCTTCGCGGACGGCCCCGCCCTTACGGCTACCCTCACCGTCCGCCAGGGCAATGTCCCGCCGGACCGTTACGCGCAGACCCTGACCACCGCGGCCAGCTTCAAGATCGCCGCCTTCTCGGCCGGTTCTGCGGTGGCGGGCCTGCTCATCGGGGTGCTGACGGTCCGCCAGCTGATACTGGGGCTGGCGATCGGACAGCTGCTGTCCGCCGCCCCGCTGCTGCTCCGGCCCCGCGACAAACCGCGCATGAGGAACGAACGCGTGGTTCCTCCCTCGTCCAGCACGCCCCGCCCCTGAGACACGCCCCGCCCTGAGACACGCCCGGCCCCTGACGTCTGAGGCCTCCGAGCGACCCGCTTCTTGCTGTTATCTTGGCTGGGCTACAGGGACCAGACGCGGGCGGTCTCGTCGGTGCTCGCGGTGGCCAGGCGACGGTCGGCGGGGCTGAACGCCAGGGAGCCGACCGCACCGGTGTGGCCCTCGAGGGTACGCACGGCCTTGCCTGAGGCGGCGTCCCACAGCCGGACGGTGGTGTCCGAGCTGGCGGTGGCGATGAGCCTGCCGTCAGGGCTGAACGCCACGACGAACGCCGAGTCGGTGTGGCCCTCGAGGGTGCGGATCAGGGTGCCGGAGACGGCGTCCCAGACCATGGCGGTGGCGTCCTCGCTGGCCGAGACGACCACGCGTTCGGCCGGGCTGAACGCGATGGACCACACCGTGTCGGTGTGACCGTTCAGAATGCGCCGACAGTTGCCGGTGGCGACCTCCCACAGCCGCGCCGTGCCGTCGAAGCTCGCCGTGGCGATGAGGGCGCCGTCCGGGCTGAACGCCACGGCGGACACGATGCCCGTGTGGCCGGTGAACACCCGCAGGCACGCGCCGGTGCCAATGTTCCACAGCCGGGTGGTGCCGTCACCGCTCGCGGTCGCGAGCAGCCTGCCGTCCGGGCTGAACGCCGCGCCGTAGACGATGTCGCCGTGCCCCTCGAGCACGTGCAGGCAGTTGCCGCTCGCCGTCTCCCAGATGCGGATGGTCTCGTCGTAGCTTGTGGTCGCGAGGGCGCGGCCGTTCGGGCTGAACGTGACGCCAAAGACGGCGATGTTGTGCCCAACAAGCTTGTGGCTGCAGGTGCCGGTGCTCACGTCCCACTGCCGGGGCGTCAGGTCGGCGCTGACGGTCGCGATCATGGCACCGTTCGGGCTGAACGGCGCGGCGAACACCGCGTCGGTGTGGCCGCTGAGCGTGTGCACGAGTGCGCCGGTGCTGGCGTTCCACACCCGGGCGGTCTTATCCTCGCTTGCGGTGCTGAGCCTGACACCGTCCGGACTGAACGCTACCGAGTTGACCGCGCCCGTGTGACCGGTGAGCACGCGCACGCCCGCCGCTTCGATAACACTCATGTAACCGCCTCTGCCATCGTGGCCGCGTATCCGGTGCGTCGTCGTGTCTGGGTCAGTCAGCCGCGGCCAGGCATCCATCATTTGGTGCGGGACTCATTGTTCTACTCACGGACCCGCAACCGGTAGTTTTTCGCGCGTTTGACACCCGTGATGCACTAATTCGTGACATTCAGGTCGTGGACAAGAGGTAGACGTTCAGGCCGACGATCACCGCCGTGACCGCGATCGCCGCCACGTTGGTCAGGCGGCGGTTGACCAGGGCTCCCATGATCTCGCGGTCGCGCGTGAAGATGACAAGCGGCACGAGCGCGAACGGTATGCCGAAGGACAGGAAGACCTGGCTGAGGACAAGCGCCCGCGTCGGGCTGAAGCCGAGCGCGAGCACGACGAGCGCCGGAGCCATGGTCACGGCGCGCCGCAGGAACACCGGGATCCGGCGCCGCAGGAACCCCTCCATCACGATCTGCCCCGACATCGTGCCGACGGAGGACGACGCGATACCGGAGACGAGCAGCGCCACGCCGAACACCGTGCCCGCGTGCGCCCCCAGGTAGCCCGAGCCGAGGGAGCCGTTCAGTCCGACGACCACCCGGCCCAGGTCATTGCCTGCCGCGGGGTCGCCCTTGGCGAAGAACACCGCGGCGGCGGTGGCCAGCATCGCCAGGTTGACCACCCCGGCCAGGCCCATGGCGAACAGCACGTCGATGATCTCGAACCGGAAGATCCGCCGCCGCTCGGCCGGCGACGCGCTGACCACCCGGCCGCGTACCAGCGCCGAGTGCAGGTAGATGACGTGCGGCATCACGGTCGCGCCGACGATGGAGACCGCGAGCAGCGCAGCGCCGTCCGGCAGCTTCGGCTCCAACATCCCCGCCGCGACCGCGCCCGCCGGCGGGCGGCTGACGAACAGCTCAAGGCCGAACGCCAGCACGACCACGACCACAAGCGCGGTGATCGCGGCCTCAAGGCGACGGAAGCCGCTGACCTCCATCGCGAGCACCGCGAACGTCGCGAGTCCCGCGAGCAGCGCCGACACCCACATCGACAGGCCGAACACCAGGTGCAGACCGAGCGCCGCCCCGGTGAACTCCGCCAGGTCGGTAGCCATCGCGACCAACTCGGCCTGGAGCCACAGGAACATCACCAGGCGGTGCGGCAGCCGGTCCCTGCACACCTCGGGCAGGGACCGGCCGGTGGCGATGCCGAGCTTGGCCGACAGCGTCTGGACCAGCATCGCCATCAGGTTCGCCGCGAGCACCACCCAGCCGAGCGCGTAACCGAACTGCGCGCCGCCCGCCATGTTGGTGGCGAAGTTCCCCGGATCGACGTAGGCGACCGCCGCGATGAACGCCGGGCCGAGAAAGGGCAGCATCGCGCGGATGCCGCGATCCTGTCCGCTCAGCGCGCGGGAAGCCGCGACGCGCACCCGGACGTCCGTCAGCTCCGTCACGACAGGTCCCGTCTGTTACTGGTATCCGACGTATCCGGCTGGCCGCGACGGCTAACCGACCGACGGCCCGAGGCCGAGCGACTGCGGCGTCGAGGAGTCGGGCGACGGCTGGTAAAGCCCCTCGTCGAGCGACCCGTACTCGGTCATCAGCGCCCGCGACCCGCCCCACGGCGTCTGCTCCTCGGCGACCAGCGTGTTGGTCGTGAGCAGCAGCCCGGCGACGGACGCGCCGTTCTGCAGGGCCGAGCGCACGACCCGCAGCGGGTCCACGATGCCGAGCTCGATCATGTTGCCGTGCCGACCGCTGAGCGCGTCGAAGCCGTCGTCGGTACCGAGCTTGGCGGTGGCCGCGACCACCTCGGCCGCCGGATAGCCCGCGTTGGAGGCGATCAGCGTGGCCGGCTCGCACAGCGCCTGGCGCACGATCGCCACGCCGATGGCGTAGTCACCCGTCACGTCGCCCGCGCTGCCAGAGGCACCGCCCGACGCCCCGTCGAGCGCGTTATCGAGCGCGGAGACCGAGTGCAGCAGCGCGGCGCCGCCGCCGGCCACGATGCCCTCCGCCATGGCCGCCCGCGTCGCCGCGAGCGCGTCCTCGACCCGGTGGCGCAGCTCGCTCAGCTCGGCGGCGGTCGGCGCGCCGACCCGGATGACGGCGACCCGGCCGGACAGCGCGCCGATCCGCTCGGTGAGCACGTCCTCGTCGATGCCGAACGTCGCGCGCTCGAGTTCGGCGCGCAGCTGTCCGAGCCGGAAGTCGACCGCCTCCGCGGTACCGCCGCCGCCGATGATCGCGGTGTTGTCCGCGGTCACCCGCACCTGGCGGGCCCGGCCGAGGTGCTCGACTGTCATCGTCTCGAGAGAGAACCCCGAGTGCCTGCTGTAGACGGAACCGCCGGTCAGCGCGGCGATGTCCTCGAGCTTGTGCAGCCGCCTGTCGCCGAAGCCGGGCGCCCGCACGGCCACGCACTGGAAGATCCCGTTCACGTGGTTGTGCACCAGCATGGACAGGGCGGTGCCCTCGATGCTCTCCGCGACGATCACCAGCGGCCGCGGTGCGCGCATAACCTTGTCCAGCAGCGGCATGAGCTGCTGGACCTTGGTGATCTTCTCGCTGCACAGCAGGATGTAGGGGTCGTCGAGCACGGCCTCGAGCGCCGCCGGATTTGTCACCAGATAGGGCGACAGGTAGCCGTTGTCGAACTGGAAGCCCTCGACGAAGTCCACGCCCATGCCGGCCGCGGGCGAATCCTCGACGGTCACGATGCCGGTGTCGCCGACGGTGTACAGCGCCTTGGCGATCACCGTGCCGACCGTGTAGTCGTCGTTGGCGGAGATCGCCGCGACCCGCCGGTAGTCCTCCTCCGTGCCGACCGGGTGCGCGACGATGAGTAGGTGCTCGACCAGGCGCGCGACGGCGAGGTCGATGCCGCGCTTGACCAGGACCGGGTTCGCGCCGCCGTCGATCGCCCGCATCCCCGCGCGGATGATCGCCTGGGCGAGCACGGTGGCGGTGGTGGTGCCGTCGCCGACCACGTCGTTGGTCTTGATCGCGGCTTCCTTGACCAGCTGCGCCCCCATGTTCTCGAACTGGTTGCCCAGGTGGATCTCGCGGGCGATCGTCACGCCGTCGTTGGTGACCACGGGCGACCCGGTGATCTTCTCCAGGATCACGTTGCGGCCCTTGGGGCCGAGCGTGGACTTCACCGCCTCGGCGAGCTGGTCAACCCCGGCGAGCAGCAGGGCGCGCGCTTCAGCGCCGAAACGCAGTTCCTTGGCCATCGGTGCTCCTGTTTAAAAATTCGAGAATGATATGGAACGGTCCCGTGGTCCCCGTTTACGGGACGAGGATCGCCCGTCCTCTGACGCGGCCGGCGTCCAGGTCGGCGAGCGCGTCAGGGGCCGCGTCGAGCGGGTAGACCCTGGTGTGCAGGGTGACCTTGCCCGCCTGGGCCAGTGCCATCAGCTCGGCAAGCTCGTTGTAGGTGCCGACGATGTTGCCGATGATGTTCCGCTCGGTGGAGATGATGTCCAGGGTCGGGATGGTCACCGTGCCGCCGTAGCCGATCACGAAGTACGAGCCTGCCGGTGCGGTCATGTTCCAGCCGTCCATCTCCGCGCCCTGCTCGGCCACGAAGTCGAGCACGACGTGCGCGCCCGCGCCGTTCGTGAGGTCCTTCACGGCTTCGACGTGGCGGCCGTCGGCGACGACGGTGTGATCGGCGCCGAGCTGCTCGGCTAGCTTGAGCGCCTCGGGGTTGCGGTCGACGACGACGATGTTGGTCGCGGACAGGGCGGCCAGGCACTGGATGCCGATGTGGCCAAGGCCGCCGGCGCCGATGACCACACAGGTGGTGCCCGGGTAGAGCAGCGGTAGCGCCTTGCGGACCGCGTGGTAGGCGGTGATGCCGGCGTCGGCCAGGGCGGCGACGTCCTGCGGTCGTGTCGTGGGATCGAGCTTCACGCAGGCGCGGGCGCTCGTGAGCAGGTACTCGGCCATGCCGCCGTCGGTGGACAGGCCGGGGAACGTGGAGTTCTCGCAGTGCATGTCGTCGCCCGCCCGGCAGGCGCGGCACAGTCCGCAGGTTGGCGTCGGATGCACGATGACGGTGTCGCCGACTTGTACGTTGCTGACCGCAGACCCGACCTCGTGCACCCAGCCGGCGTTCTCGTGGCCGAGTATGTAGGGCAGCGGCGTGCCCATCGCCGCGTCCCACTGGCCCTCGATGATGTGCAGATCGGTGCGGCACACCCCGGCACCGCCGACCTTCACGATCACATCGAACGGCCCGGCGATCGTCGGCTCAGGCACCTCGTCGATAACCGGCGTCGTATGAAATTTATGGATTCGTACTGCCTTCACAGGTCCTCCCGATCATGAGGCTGGCGCTCCGGATAACGGGCGCGGAGCATTCCGGAGCAAATGGACGTGTTGGCCTCGATGCCGGTCCTGGTGAGCCGGGCGCGGCGGAGGTGGAGCGGGATGCCGACCGCTGCGACCGGGGCTCCGGTGACGGGGTCGATGATCAACGGCGCGTTGTCGGCCGCGGGCAGGCCCAGGTCGGCGCGGCGCCGTCGGAGTCGGTCGAGCTCGGCCGACGGCGGCGCGGCGCCGAGGGTCAGCGCGGCGAGCTCGGCCGACGTGAGGCCGGCCGCGCGCAGCGCACGGCACACCAGGTCGGTGCCGGCCATGACCGCCTTGCGCAGGAACGACGCGCGCAGCTCGTCGAGCTCGTCGACGGCCTCGCCGTCGAACGAGGCGACGAACCCGGCGCGCGCGGCCACCCCGGTGTTGATCGCGTCCGAGGCGAAGTGGTCTTCGAGTACCACCTCGGCCGAGCGCACTCCCGGCACCGCGATGAGCGCGTCGTAGGCGTCGGCCACCATGAGGAAGGCGAAGTTGGGCGCGCAGAAGTAGGTAGGCAGGCGCAGCCGGACCAGCGCCCGCCCGTCGCAGGAGACCGAGCACGACGCGATGAACCCCAGGGTGGTGACGGGCTCGTCAAGTTCCGGATCGCGCACGGTCCCGAGCGCCGCCCAAACGGCGCCTGTTATCTCCCGGGGGGGCGACCCCCCGTACCCCCCGGGGCCTGTCCGATCGGAAGGCGAAGATATCGGACAGGCTTCCTCGGATTGTGTGCTAGTCATGGGTCTGAGACCAGCGCCGCGTCGTCCTTGGCGGCGGGTGTGCCCGCCTCGGCGGGTAGCTGGTACTCGTCAGGGACCTTGATGTCGTAGAGCTTGGCCGCGTTGAGGCCGAGGATCTTCTTCTTGGTGGCGGTGGTGACCCGCGGGAAGTCGGAGAACTCGTCGCTTGGGTAGTCCCAGTCGACGAACCCCTCGATCTGCCACTTCGGCTCCCAGATGCCGTAGTCGCTGCCGAAGGTCATCTTGTCCTCGCCGACCCAGAACAGCAGCTCGCCCATGACCTTGGCGAAGAACTTCGGCCGGGCATGCATCAGCCCGCCGATGACGACGGACAGGCCGGCGTAGACGTTGGGCTCCTGCGTCGCCATGAAGCAGAAGTCCTCGATCCGCGGCAGCCCCACGTGCTCGACGATGAAGTT
>Ga0302314_10001926_pt1 | contig 38703 bp, 42 predicted proteins | sample III_Palsa_N2_3_FD_200533 | JGI IMG/M metagenome (GOLD analysis project Ga0302314, IMG submission 200533) | Peat permafrost microbial communities from Stordalen Mire near Abisko, Sweden - III_Palsa_N2_3 | ecosystem: Environmental > Terrestrial > Soil > Palsa > Peat permafrost | place: Sweden...
GAAACACCCAGGGATCGATAGCCTTGCTGACAGCACTGTGCAGGTCTGCCTTGCAGCAGAAAGCCTTACCTGTCGTAGGTGATCCCACTTGTTGCTCCGGTCGAGAGCAACGGTTCGCACCGGCAGTTGCGGGTGACGCCCTTTGAATAATCCTGCGGCTGCCGAGCCGACCGGGTCCTCGGCGACACGCGATGCTCTGCGGCGAGTGTTGCGCAGCCGCCGCGGCGCGCTCGGTGAGGCGCAGCGCAATGCCGCCTCACAGGCTATCGCGCGACACATCGGCGCCACGAATTGGCTGCATGGGGCGCGGCCCATCGGGCTCTACGTCTCAGTCGGCTACGAGGTGCGCACCGACGCCCTGCGAACCCTTGCGCGGCGCCGTCACTGCACGGTCTACCTGCCGCGCATCGCCGATTACCGCCGGCGCGTCATGGTATTCACGCGCGAGCGCGAGCCGCTCATGCTGCGCAATCGTCACGGTATACCGGAGCCCGCGAGCGCACATTGGGTAGCGGCGCGCACGCTGTCGGTCGTGTTCGTGCCATTGCTGGGCTTTGATCTGCGCGGTACGCGCTTGGGCGCGGGCGCCGGATACTACGATCGATTGTTCGCCTACCGCCGCCACCGGCACACGTGGCAGCGGCCATTGTTGATCGGTCTGGCTTATAGTTGCCAACGGGTCGAACACATCGAGCCCACGGGCCATGATGTGCCACTCGATGCAGTGGTCACTGAGGAGGGTGTGGTGCGATTGACTCGCCCGGCACCTTGACGCATGAACTATTGGCTGCTCAAAACCGAGCCTACGAGCTTCAGTATCGACGATCTCGAGGCCGCGCCGCATAAAACCACGAGCTGGACGGGCGTACGCAATTACCAGGCTCGCAATCTGATCCGCGATCAGATTCACAAGGGTGATGAAGCGTTCCTGTACCACTCGAGCACCGAGCACACCGGCATCGCCGGCATCGTGCGCGTGGCACGCGGCGCCTATCCGGACCCGAGCGCCTTCGATCGACGCGATCCGCATTACGATCCTGCCGGCAGTGCGCGCGCGCCGCGCTGGTATACGTTCGATGTGCGCCTGGCACGCCGCTTCAAACGCGTCATAGGACTCGATGAGCTGCGCGTGCACGCGACCGATGCGCTCGAGGGCATGCTGCTCCTGCGTGCAGGCAATCGGCTGTCGGTGACGCCAGTGGAACACGCGCATTGGCGATTCATTCTCACGCTCGAGTGATGCGCATGCCGATGTGAGCGAATTCACATCGCACTGGATGCCTACTCGCTTGCTTGTAATTTTGCAACGCGTGTATATACTCGAACCCCGGACTAACCTGACATGGAGATCTAGTCATGGCGAAAGCAAAGAAGAAGGCCAAGAAGAAAGCTTCTAAAAAGAAGTAAGGCCTTCAGCAGCGGCGGGCTTGGATGACCTCCTCGCTCGCCGCACTTCAAAGCTTCAAGCAGTGCCCGCATCAGCGGGCACTGTCGTTTCAGGCCCCGCTCTCGCCTTAGATAAGTTCACATGAACGAGTTGCAACCGCCCAGCCTTGATGATGCGCAGGCCGGAAAACAGCGCGCCGCGCTAGCGGCCCTCGAGTATGTCGAGGCGGGCTCGATTCTCGGTGTGGGCACCGGCAGCACGGTCAACGCACTGATTGAGCTGCTCGCTGCGCAGGCCTCCCGCCTGCGCTTGCGCGGTGCGGTTTCGAGCTCCGAGGCCAGCAGCGCGCGTCTGCGCAGCCAGGGCATAGCCGTGCTGGATCTCAATACGCTCGACGCGCTGGGGCTCTATATCGATGGCGCCGATGAAGCCAACCGCGCCCGTGAGCTCATCAAGGGTGGAGGCGCCGCGCTCACGCGCGAGAAGATTCTCGCCGCCGCGGCCGAGCGCTTCATCTGCATTGTCGATGAGAGCAAACTGGTCACGACGCTGGGCGGCTTTGCGTTGCCGGTGGAAGTGATCCCGATGGCGCGCCGCTACGTTGCCGATCGCATCACGAGCCTCGGCGGCCGTCCGGTCTGGCGCGAGGGCATCGTCACCGACAATGGCAATCACATTCTCGACGTGCACGGTCTGATGATTAGTGATGCGATCGCGACCGAGTGCGCCATCGATCAGATTACCGGCGTCGTCACGGTAGGATTGTTCGCCCGGCGTCCCGCTGACCTGTTGATCGTGGGCAATGCGCAGGGCGTAGAGAAAATCTAAACTACCGTCAGCCGCGAGCCGGTCCGCGCAACATACCGGCGGTGAATTGGCTGGGGGACTAGGATTCGAACCTAGGTTAGCGGAGTCAGAGTCCGCGGTCCTACCACTAGACGATCCCCCAGCAGATACCGGCTCTGACCGCCCCTGCGGGCTAAGCTGTGCGCTCAGCGCTTCGAGTACTGCGGTCCGCGACGCGCCTTGCGACGACCGACCTTCTTGCGTTCGACCTCGCGTGCATCGCGCGTGACAAAGCCCGCCTGCCGCAGCGGCTTGCGCAGCGCCTCGTCATAATTGATCAGTGCCCGCGCGATCCCGTGGCGAATCGCGCCCGCCTGGCCGGTGATGCCGCCGCCATCTACCTGCACCCTGATGTCGAAGGCGTTGGCGAGCTGCACCGCTTCGAGCGGCTGGCGCACGATCATGCGCCCGGTTTCACGGCCGAAGTATTCGTCGATCGGCCGCCGATTGATCGTAATGCGGCCGTTGCCCGCCTGCAGATGGACCCGCGCCGTGGCGCTTTTGCGCCGCCCGGTGCCGTAATTGACGTTGGCTGGCATGAGGTGTTCCTAAAGGGGCGATACTTTAAAGCTCGAGCTCGAGCGCTTTGGGCTGCTGCGCAGCATGCGGATGCTTGTCGCCGGCGAATACGTGCAGCTTGCGCAGCATCTTTCTGCCGAGGGTATTCTTCGGCAGCATTCCCTTGACCGCGTATTCGATGGCCCGCTCGGGGTGCTCCTTGAGCAGCTTGCCCAGCGCGACCGTCTTGAGATTGCCTAGGAAGCCGGTATAGCGATGGTAGAGCTTGTCATCGAGCTTGTTGCCAGTTACGACGATCTGCTCGGCGTTGAGCACGACGATATGGTCACCCATATCCACGTGCGGGCTGTAATCAGCCTTGTGCTTGCCCTTGAGCCGCAGGGCGATGCGCGATGCCAGTCTGCCTAGGGTTTTGCCCTTGGCGTCAATGACATACCAGTCTGCGCGCACGCTCGCCGGCTGGGCGAATGCAGTCTTCATCTCGTAGGGATCCTGCGGTTTTAAGCAAACCGCACTATCTGTAAAACGGCCGGGGAGTGTACTCAAGGCGTCGGGGCTTTGCAAAACGACCTGGCGCGCTCCCTTGCCCTGCAGCCTCAGGGTCGATGCGGCTGCCGTATGACATATAATCGAGCTCATGCCGGCCCGACACGTAGTCGATGCAGTGCTCAAGGCAGCGGATGAGGCTCTGCGTACCTTGTTTGCGCCAGCACACGCCCAGCGAGCGCCCGTCCTGCCTGCCGATAGCGGCACGCTGAGCCAGCGCGAGAAACGTCATGCAGCCGGCCTCATGCGCGTAAATCATGCCGGCGAGATCGCAGCGCAGGGCCTCTACCGTGGCCAGGCCGCCGTAGCGCGGTCGCGCTCGACCCGCGAGTTACTGCAGCACGCGGCCGCAGAAGAGGCCGAACATCTGGCCTGGTGTGAGGCACGGCTGGCTGAGCTGGATGCGCGGCCGAGCCGCCTGAATCCTTTGTGGTACTTCGGCTCCTTCGGTCTGGGGACCCTCGCGGCTGCGCTTGGCGACGCCGTCAGTCTGGGGTTCGTGACCGAGACCGAGACGCAGGTCGAGGGCCACCTCGCAAGCCATCTGGAGCGGCTGCCTTCGGCCGATCAGCGCAGCCGCAAAATCGTCGAGCTCATGCGCAGCGAAGAGGCCGGTCACGGCCAGGTGGCGCGCGCTGCGGGCGCGGCCGAGCTGCCGGCGCCGATTCCGACGCTGATGCGCTATGCCGCTGGGGTCATGACCGGCACGGCCTATTGGCTTTGAGCGCACGGGGCCAGCAAGGGGAGCGCAACTTGCGCGCGGCGCCTGTCTCTTGCAGCCTATACAAATTGTGTAATAAAACCCTGCACGGGTCGTCGCTTCACCAACGCATGAAGGCGAGATAATCATGGAAGAGAATGTCAGACCACTGAGCGACATTCCTGCGATCAACCGGTTTCTGAGCTATTGCCGCATTCGCACGGTGCCGTCCAAGACCGTGCTGATACACGCCGGCGATCTGCCTGATGTGCTCTACTACATCATCAGCGGCTCGGTCGAGGTCATGATCGAGGACGAGGAAGGCAATGAGATGGTCCTCGCCTACCTCAATAAAGGACAGTTCTTCGGCGAGATGGGACTGTTCTACGAGCAGCCCACGCGCAGCGCCTGGGTGCGCACCCGCAACGCCTGCGAGCTCGCCGAGATGACTTATCCACGCTTCCGCCAGGTCGCCACCGAGAGCCCGGGCCTGATCTTCGAGCTGGCCACGCAACTGGCAACGCGACTGGATCGCACCAATCGCAAGCTCGGCGATCTGGCCTTCGTCGATGTGACCGGGCGCGTGGCGCACGCGATCACCGGTCTGTGCGACGAACCCGATGCGATGACGCACCCAGAAGGCATGCAGATCAAGGTCTCGCGCCAGGAGCTCTCGCGCCTGGTCGGCTGCTCGCGCGAGATGGCTGGCCGCGTACTCAAAGTGCTCGAGGACCAGGGACTATTGCGGGCGACCGGCAAGACCATCGTCGTCTTCAACGCGCGCCCGAAGATGAAGACCCGTCCGGTTATCGTGCCTTCAAAACCCATGCGCGAACGCATGCCCGAGGCGCGAAGCAAACCGTCGCCGGGCGCGGACGATGAGGATGACGACGACGATGATGATGAGGACGACGAAACCTAAAAGCGCGCCGCCCGCGCGCTGCTTTAGGTCTTGACCCCGCCGATCTGCGCCAGCGCTGCGCGCATCGCCCGAATCGTAGCGCCGTAGTCCTCGCTGCCAAAGATCGCCGAGCCGGAGACAAACGTGTCGGCGCCGGCCTGTGCCACGGCCGCGATGTTGTCCACTTTGATCCCGCCATCGACTTGCACACGCACGTCGCGGCCGCTGCGGCTCACTCGTTTGCGAACCTCGGCAATCTTGCGCAGCGTGCCGGTAATGAACTCCTGTCCACCGAAGCCCGGATTCACCGACATCAGCAGTACCTGATCGAGATGCTCGAGCGTGTAGTCGAGCCAGTCGAGCGACGTGGCCGGATTGATCGCCAGTCCCGGCTTGCAGCCGTGATCGCGAATGAGCTCAATGGTGCGGTCCACGTGCTGCGTGGCCTCGGGATGAAAGCTGATGTAGGTCGCGCCCGCGGCGGCAAAATCAGGCACGATGCGGTCCACCGGACTGACCATCAAATGCACGTCGATCGGCGCCGTGATGCCGTGGCGGCGCAGGGCCTCGCACACGACCGGACCCACGGTGAGGTTCGGTACGTAGTGATTGTCCATGACGTCGAAGTGCACGCTGTCCGCGCCGGCCGCGAGTACCGTCTCGACTTCCTCGGCCAGACGCGCGAAGTCGGCTGACAGAATCGACGCCGCTATCCATTGCATCGGCGCGAGTCTAGCGCATACCCCGCCGAGCGCGAATGAGCTCGTAGGCCGCCTGAATCTGCTGCGTACGCTCCTTAGCGCGCTCGAGCATCGATTCGGGCAGGCCGTTGGCCCGCAGCTTATCGGGATGATGCCGGCTCATCTGTCGCCGGTAGCACTTGACGATCTGCTCATCCGACATCACGGGCTCGGCGAGCAACATCGTATAGGCCTGCGCGATGCGCTCCTGGCTGACCGGCGCGGCATTTGGACCGCTGCCGCCGCCAGCGCCACCGGCCGCGCCCGCGGCCCCGCCCGCCATGCCGTAGCTCCAGCGCAGCACGCTCTCGAGCCGGGCAAACTCAGCCGGCCCCAGGCCGAGCAGCAGCGCGACGCGGCGCAAGCGCGCGCGCGGCAGCTCCGTGAGGCCATCGCCCGCGAGGGCGGCTTGCAGCTGGATCTCGACCATGAAATTGGCCAGATCCGGATACGCTGCGATGGCACTGCGCAGGCGCCGCAGCGCCGCGTCCAGATCGAAGTCCGGCTGCTTGCCTTCGTTGAAGTACTGCATGGCCGCGAGCATCTGCGCCGGATTCAGACGCAAGGCATGCATGACTGCGCGCGCCGAGGCGATCTCCTGCTCTGAGACGCGACCGTCCGCCTTCGCGATGTGTCCCATCACACGAAAGGTCGTGGGAAAGAACAGCTCGTTGACGAGCTTCGGGTCCGCGCCACCGGAGCCCAGCAGCGTGCCGAAGGTCGCGCCGGTGTCGAATTGATGACCGATGAACGCGCCCACGACCGCTCCCCACGGACCCATGGCCGCGAGACCGAGAACGCCGCCGATGATTTTTCCGCCCCAATTCATGATCCGGTCACTACCAGAATTCGCCCAGACGCTGCGCTTGACCCTGCCGCGGCCGCAGCGGCAAGATGCGCGCCCCGCAGTTACGCGCCGGGTATGGTAGCAAGCCTTGGCCACGACACCCGATACGCTTGCGCAAAGCGCGCTCTACCGTACGGATCTCAAAGGTCTGCAGTGCCTGCATCGCGGCAAGGTGCGCGACGTCTATGCGCTCGACGCGCAGCGCCTGCTGATCGTCACCACTGATCGCCTGTCGGCCTTCGATGTCGTGCTGCCCGATCCCATCCCCGGCAAAGGCCGCGTGCTCGATGAGATCTCGCGCTTCTGGTTTGCGCGCACGAGCCAGATCATCGGCAACCATCTGACCGGTGAGCCGCTCGAGCGCGCCACGCGCGATGCAGCCGAGCTGGCGCTGCTCGAGGGCCGAGCCGTAATCGTGCACCGACTCGAGGCACTGCCGATCGAGGCCGTGGTGCGCGGCTATCTGAGTGGCTCGGGCTGGAAGGACTATCAGGCCAGCGGCAGCCTCTGCGGCATCGTTCTGCCAGCCGGACTGCAGCAGGCGCAGGCGCTGCCCAAGCCGTTGTTCACGCCGGCCACCAAGGCTGCGGCCGGCGAGCACGATGAGAACATCTCGTTCGAGCACACCGTGCGGCTGCTCGGTGCCCCGCGCGCGGCCGCCGTGCGCGAGATCGCGCTGGCGCTCTATGAGTTCGCGGCCGCATATGCGCGTCGCCGCGGCATCATCATTGCCGATACCAAATTCGAGTTCGGCCTGGATCGCAGCGGCAAGCTGAGGTTGATCGATGAGGTCCTCACACCCGACTCGTCGCGCTTCTGGCCGGCCGATACCTGGCGCGTCGGCAGCAGCCCGCCGTCGTTTGATAAGCAGTACGTGCGCGACTACCTGGAAGGCCTGGACTGGAACAAGCGCGCACCCGGGCCGCGCCTGCCCGCTGCGGTCATCGAGCGCACGGGGGAAAAATACCGCGAAGCGCTGCGACGGCTGACGGGGCCGGAGCTCACGGCGCCGTAAGGCTCACTCGCCGGCGATGGTCATATCCTCGATCAGCAGCGAGCCGGTACGAATCGCACCCTGCATATCGACGTCAGTGCCGATCGCCACGATCGCGCGCAGCATCTGGCGCAGATTGCCCGCGATCGTGAGTTCGTGCACGGGATAGGCGATAGCGCCGTTCTCGACCCAGAAGCCGCTGGCGCCGCGCGAATAGTCGCCGGTGACGCCGTTGACCCCCTGCCCCATGAGCTCGGTCACGTACAGTCCCCGACCCATGAGCGCGAGCAATTGCTCGAAGCTGGCACTGTTTTGGCTCGTGCCTTGGGCGCCGGCTGTGAGCAGCAGATTGTGTATGCCGCCGGCATTGCCGGTGGTCTGCAGGCCGAGTTTGCGCGCCGAGTAGCTGCCCAATACGTAGCCCTGCAACACTCCGGCGCGCACCAGCTCGCGATCGCGCGTCGTCACGCCCTCGGCATCGAACGGGCTGCTCGCGAGCCCCTGGGGCAGATGCGGCCGTTCAACGATATCGAGGAAGGCGGGGAAGATCTGCTGGCCGGCGGCGTCGAGCAGAAACGAGGCACGCCGATACTGGCTGGCGCCACGAATCGCGCCGACGAAATGCCCGTATACGCCGCGCGCGAGCTCCGGGGCAAACAACACCGGGGCACGCCGCGTGGAGAGCCTGCGGGCGCCCAGGCGCCGGACCGCGCGGCGCGCCGCGTGCAGCCCGATGGCCGCCGCGTCCTCGAGCCCCTGGGCGCGGCGCGCCACCGAATGCCAGTAGTCGCGCTGCATTTCCTCGCCTTCCTCTGCTACCAGCGCACAGCCGATGCTGTGGCTCGTGCTCGGATAGCCTTGCAGAAAACCATGACTGTTGCCGTAGACGCGCACGCCACTGTGAGTATTGACGCTCGCGCCCTCCGAGTTTTTCAGGCGCGCATCGCTCTGCAGCCCTGCCGCCTCGCAATCGCGCGCCAGCGTGATCGCCTGCTCGGGCGCAAGGTCCCACGGGTGGTATAGATCCAGATCCGGCACGTCGTGCGCTAGCGCCTCGGGGTCGGCCAGTCCGGCAAACTCATCCCTCGCTGTGTGCCGTGCGATCGCCGCGGCCTTCTGCACGGTCTCGCGCACGGCCTGCGGCCGCAGATCAGCCGTGCTCGCGGAACCCTTGGCTTGGCCAAAATACGCGGTCACCGACAGCCCGCGGTCGCGGTGGTATTCGATGGTATCGACCTCGCCGAGCCGCACCGTCGCGCTCAGGCCCCGCTGCAGGCTCGCATCGGCCTCGGCCTGGCTCGCCCCGGCCGCGCGCGCCAGCGTGAGTGCGAGGCCGACGACTTCCATGAGCTCACTGATCCGCGAGACATCGACGCTCTGCGACATGATTGGTTCCCTCTTACGCGGCGCAGGCGTGCCACCCGGCAACCGGCCTCATCGTGTGCGATGATCGCCATTGAATTGTAGCAGCGTGTCGCACGCACTCCGGCGCAACACATGAACGATCCCAGTCCACCCGATGCTCGCTCAGCGCAGCCGGCCGAGCGGCCGAGCCGTTCGGCCCGCAAGCGCAGCGCCGAAGCCGTGCAGCGACTCGGCGAGCGCTTGCTCACGCTCAAGCCGCAGCAACTGCGGCAACTGGAACTGCCGCCAATCCTGCTCGAGAGCATTCTCGAGACGCAGGCCCTGCGTAGCCGCTCAGCGCATGCGCGCGCGCGCCAGTATATCGGGCGGCTCATGCGCGCGATCGATCCGCTGCCGATCGAGCGTGCGCTGGCCGCGCACGCGCCGGCCGGGCGACCCCGAAATGCTAAGATACCGCGATGAAAGCGCGAGTCGGCATCATCATGGGATCGAAGTCGGATTGGGAGACCATGAGCGCCGCCGCCGAGAGTCTCGAGCAACTCAACGTCGCCTACGAGGCGCGCGTGGTCTCGGCGCATCGCACACCTGATCTGCTGTTTGAATACGCCGCGGGCGCCGCCGCGCGCGGCCTCGAGGTGCTGATCGCCGGCGCGGGTGGCGCAGCGCATCTGCCGGGCATGGCTGCGTCCAAGACCACATTGCCGGTGCTGGGTGTGCCCGTGCCGACGCGCGCCTTCAACGGCCTGGACTCATTGTTGTCGATCGTGCAGATGCCGGCCGGAATTCCGGTCGCGACCTTTGCGGTCGGCAGCGCGGGCGCAACCAACGCCGCGTTGTTTGCGGCGGCGATCCTGGCGCTGCGTGATGCGTCGGTCGCCGAGGCGCTGCAACGCCACCGCCAGGCGCAGACGGCGGCCGTACTGGCCCGCCCCGATCCTCGCCTGGCGGGCTGAGCCGACCGCGCACGAATGACCGCTGGCCCGTGACTATTGGCGTGGTCGGCGGCGGTCAGCTCGGCGCGATGCTCGCGCTCGCCGGCTATCCGCTTGGCCTGGATTTCCTGTTCCTCGATCGCAGCGCGGCGACGCCCGCGGGGCGCATCGCGCCGATCCTGAGCGGGGACTTTGCCGACCGTGCGCTGTTGCGAGAACTCGCCGAGCGCTGCGAGGTCATCAGCTTTGATTGGGAGAACGTATCGGTGGAGGCGTTGCGCGCCGCGACCCGCCATAGCCGCGTGCGCATCGCCCCGCCGCTCGCCGCGCTCGCGGCCGCGCAGGACCGCCTGAGCGAGAAGCGCACATTTGAGCGCCTGGCAATACCCACGACGCATTTCGCGCCGGTGGACTCGCGCGCAATGCTCGAGCGGGCCGTCGCGCGCATCGGTCTGCCCGGCGTGCTCAAGACCCGACGCTTGGGCTATGACGGCAAAGGACAATGCGTACTACGCCATGCGCGCGATATCGAAGCGGCCTGGCAGCGCCTGGGCAGCGTGCCGTTGTTGTATGAGCAGTTTGTGCCCTTCGATTATGAAGTCTCAATAATTGGCGTACGCGCACGAGCGGGCGCGACGGCGATCTATCCACTCAATCGCAACTATCACGTCGATGGCATTCTGCGCCTCACACTGGCGCCGTATGCAGCGCCACGGCTCGAGCGCGCGGCGGCCATGCACGTGCGGCGCGTACTCGAGGCGTTCCGCTATGTCGGCGTGCTGGCCATCGAATTCTTTGTCCACAAGGGTCGCTTGATTGCTAACGAAATGGCGCCGAGGGTCCACAACTCCGGTCACTGGACCATCGAGGGGGCACTCACGAGCCAGTTCGAGAATCATGTGCGCGCGATCGCGGGCCTGCCGCTTGGCAGTACTCGCGCGCTCGGTCACGCCGCCATGATCAACCTGATCGGTCAGATGCCCGCGCGCGCCGCGCTGCTGGCCGAAGCCGGCCTGCACCTACATGAATATGGCAAAGAGCCGCGCCCTGACCGCAAGCTCGGGCATTGTACCCTGGTAGAGTCGAGCGCCCGCCTTTGCAAGGTGCGCGCCACAGGTCTGATGAGACGCCTATATCCGCATCTGTCATTCAACCCGTAGTATCCTCCAACGCCGATGTATATCGAACTGTTCAGACTCAGGGAACTGCCTTTCCGGCTGAGCCCAGATCCGCAGTTTCTGTATCTGAGTCAGGCGCATGCGCGCGCCAAAGCTTACATGGAATCGACCGTGTGGTTCACCGACGGCTTCGTCGTGATCACCGGGGAGATCGGTTGCGGCAAGACCACGCTGATCGAGACCTTTCTGCGCGAGCTCGAGAACGACGTGCTGGTCGCACAGATCGTGCAGACACAGGTCAACTCGACCGAATTCCTGCAATCGGTGCTCGTGGCGTTCGGCTTCAAACCCTTCCGCATGAAGAAGGCCGAATTGATCGCGACGCTCAATGAATTTCTCGTCGAGCAGTACCGCGACGGCCGCAAGATCATGCTCGTGATCGATGAGGCTCAGAACCTGAGCCCGCGCGTGCTCGAGGAAGTGCGCATGCTCTCGGGCGTCGAGGCCACGAAGGAAAAGATCCTGCGCATCATCCTGGCGGGCCAGCCCGAGCTCAGTCTGAAGCTCGACGCACCCGAGCTGCAGCAACTGCGCCAGCGCGTGCGGCTGCGCTTCCATCTGCCCGCGCTCACGAACAGCGAAACGCACGCCTACATCCTGCACCGGCTGGAGGTTGCCGGCTCGCACGGACGCGAGATCTTTCTGCCCGATACCTATGAGACGATCTTTCGCTATACGGGCGGTGTGCCCCGCCTGATAAATACGCTGTGCGACACCGCCATGCTTTCCGCCTCGGTCAAGGACCGCGACAGCGTGCAGCTGGATGACGTGCGCGCCGCGATCACGGAACTGCAATGGGTCGAATACAGCTCGCCGACCGGATCACGGCTCGTGAACATGCCCGAGTCGGAAGCTGGCGATGGCAGCGAGGAGAGCGCAGGCGCCACGAGCGAGGGGGTGCCGCTGGCGCGCATTTTGCTGGCCAATGCCGGCCATACAGTCAGCGAGCACGAGCTGTATCCGGGCCGGCTGATCATCGGCCGCACGCCGGCCAATGACGTGCAGATTGACAGCCGCTTCGTGAGCCGCCATCACTGCCAGATTCTGACCACGGCGCAGAGCTGCGTGATCGAGGACCTCAACAGCACCAACGGCATCTACGTGCAGTCCAAGCGCGTGCGCTATCACAATCTCAATGACGGCGATGTGGTGTCGATCGGTCAGCACGAGCTGCTCTATATCGATGAGCGCGGCCGCCATCGGCACGGCGTGAACGAGCATCATACCGGCAGCGCCGTGCTGCCCGAGTCGGCCGCGCGTAACGGCGATCCGTCCTGACGGCGCGCTTAGCCGGTCCCTCCGACCGTGAGTGCATCGATGCGCAGCGTCGGCTGGCCCACGCCGACCGGCACACTCTGTCCTTCCTTGCCGCACACGCCGATGCCCTCATCGAGCTTCAGATCGTTGCCTACCATGGACACGCGCATCAGCACGTCCGGTCCATTGCCCACGAGCGTCGCGCCCTTGATCGCGCGACCGAGCTTGCCGTTCTCGATCAGATAAGCCTCGCTCGTTGAGAAGACGAACTTGCCCGAAGTGATGTCGACCTGCCCGCCGCCAAAATTCACCGCGTAGATGCCACGCTGCACCGAGGCGAGGATCTCGCCCGGATCATGCGGCCCAGCTCGCATGTAAGTGTTGGTCATGCGCGGCATCGTCATGTGCGCGAATGACTCGCGCCGGCCGTTGCCGGTGGAGCGGCTGCCCATGAGCCGCGCATTGAGCCGATCCTGCATATAGCCGCACAGCACGCCATCTTCGATCAACGTCGTGCATTGCGTGGGCGTGCCCTCATCGTCGATGTTGAGTGAGCCGCGCCGCTCGGCCAGCGTCCCATCATCAACCACCGTGCAACCGGGGGCGGCCACGCGCTCGCCGATGCGGTCGCTGAATACGGAGGTGCCCTTGCGATTGAAATCCCCCTCCAGGCCGTGACCGATCGCCTCATGCAACAAGACGCCGGGCCAGCCCGGGCCGAGCACCACGGTCATCGTGCCGGCTGGCGCCGGCACGGCCTCGAGATTGACCAGTGCCTGGCGCACCGCCTCACGCGCGAGCACGAGCGGCTGCTCGTGGGCGACCAATTGATCAAGCGAATAGCGCCCGCCGCAGCCGGCATAGCCTTGCTCGCGCCGTCCGTTGTGTTCCGCGATCACCGTGACGTTCATGCGCACCAGCGGGCGCACGTCGCCGGCGAGGACCCCGTCGCTGGAGGCGATCAGGATCAGCTCGTACTGCGCGGTGACGCTGGCCATGACCTGCACGATGCGCGGATCCATGCGCCGGGTCTCGCGATCGATGCGCTCGAGCCACGCAATCTTGTCCTCATCGGCCAGACCCAGCAGCGGATCGATCGGCAGATACAGCCGATGTGCGCTGACCGGGTGCCAGGCCTGGACCGCGCCGCTGCCGCTCTGGACCGCGATGGCGCGCGCGGCGCGCGCCGCCTCTTCCAGTGCGGGCATCATGATCTCATCGGAATAGGCGAAGCCGGTCTTCTCACCGGCCATCGCGCGCACGCCGACGCCCTGCTCTATGCTGGCGCTGCCTTCCTTGACGATGCCGTCCTCGAGCCCCCAGCTCTCGGCGCGCGCGAGCTGGAAATACAGGTCGGCGGCATCCACAGCCGAGCCGAGCACAAGGCCGAGGGCCTGCTCGATGCGGCCTTCATCCAGGCCGGCGGGCGCAAGAATGCTCTCGCGCGCGCAGCGCAGCGCATCAGTGGCGGTCAGGGATGTCGACATGGCGATGCTCTTACCTTCAGGTTGCTCACATTACTCGATGCGAGAGGGCCGGGAAATCGCGGCGCGCGACTTCCTGCGCGGCCAGGTCGAGTCGGCCGACGATGACGCCCTCGCCGCTGGGCAAACGGCTCAATATTGCGCCCCAGTAATCGATGATGAGGCTGTCGCCATAGGTCTCGCGGCCGCTCGCATGCCGCCCCCACTGGGCGGGGGCGACCACGTAGCTGAGATTCTCGATGGCGCGTGCGCGCAGCAGCGTCTCCCAGTGCGCGCGCCCCGTAGGCAGCGTGAATGCCGATGGCACCGTGAACCATTGCGCCCCGGCAGCGGCCATCGGCCGATACAGCTCGGGAAAGCGAACGTCATAGCAGACCGACAGACCCAGCAGTCCCGCGGGCGTGGGCACCAGCACCTGACGCGCTCCGGGTGCGGTGTTCGCCGACTCGCGATACTTCTCGGCACGCCCGGGAATGGCCACATCGAATAAATGAACCTTGTCGTAGCGCGCGATGCGCTCGCCCTGATCGTTGTAGACCAGGCATGCGGCCGCGACGCGCTCGCCGGGCTGCTGCGAGATGGGTGTGGTTCCGCCGACGATCCACAGTCCCAATGCGCGCGCGCGCTCGGCCAGAAACTGCTGCACGGGACCATCCCCGTCGCGCTCGCCGACCGCGCGCTTGTCGGCATCGGCGCGGCCCATGAAGGAGAAATTCTCCGGCAGCGCTGCCACGCGCGCGCCCTCGCGCGCCGCGCGCTCGAGCAGTGCGCCGGCCGCAGCCAGGTTCGCGGCCACGTCGGGGCCGGAGGTCATCTGAATGGCCGCGACCGCCACTGGAGTCACCGGGGATTGCTGGCTCATCGCCACGCCTCGCTCACGATTGCCATACCGGCAGACCTGCGGCCGCCAGCAGTGCCGCCGTTTCAAATAACGGCAGTCCCATCACACCCGAATAGCTGCCATGCAATGACTCGACGAACACGGCGCCGCGTCCCTGGATGGCATAGCCGCCCGCCTTATCGTGCGGCTCACCGCTGTCCCAGTATGCCTCGCATTCCTCGCGACCCAGTGAGCGCAGGCGCACCAGGCTGCGACTCAGCAGCGTTTGCAATCTTCCGCCATACGCGAGCGCGACGGCGGACAGGACCTCGTGCTCGCGGCCTGACAGGCGTGCAAGCATGGCCAGTCCGTGCTGGCGATCGCGCGGCTTCTCGAGCATGTACTGATCAACCACGACCGTCGTGTCGGCGCCCAGCACGGCCTGGCGCTGATCGAGGGCGCCGGCCGCCCCCAGCAGCGCGCTGACCTGCAGCGCTTTCTGCCCGGCCAGGCGCCGTACGCACTGCTCGATCGGCTCGCCCTCGTCGCGCCGCTCATCGATGTGCGCGGGTATGACACGATGGGGCATGCCAATCTGCGTCAGCAGCGCACTGCGGCGCGGGGATACCGAGGCCAGGACCAGCATGGGTGGCGGGGCTTGCATGCTTCACGAGCGGTGATAGGGATGGCCAGCCAGCACCGTCGAGGCCCGGTACAGCTGTTCCGCGAGCACTACTCGTACCAGTGCGTGCGGCAGCGTCAGGCGCGAGAGCGACCAGCGCAAGCGGCCACGCGCGAGCACCTCATCGCTCAAGCCATCCGGACCGCCGATCACGAAGGCCAGATCCCGGCCCTCGCCGCGGCGCGCCTCGAGCCACTGCGCGAGCTCGAGTGTACTGAACTGCTCGCCGCGCTCATCGAGCGGCACCACCAGGTCGCGCGCTGACAATAATGCAAGGATGCGGCGCGCCTCGCTGGCCTTGGCCGCAATGGCTGCACCCCCGGCCTGCCTGCGGCTCGCCGGTGACAAAGCGCTGAGCTCCAGCCGCCAGGCGCCGCGCAGGCGGCGCGAGTAATCCTCGACCGCTGCATCGACCCAGGCGGGCATGCGCGTGCCGACCGCAATGACGCGCAGAAGCATCGGCGCACGCCTAAGCTCAGCGGGCCGCGGTGCGTGGCGCGGCGACGCGCCGCTGCGGTGGCTCCCAGAGCTGCTCAAGCCCATAGAACTCACGCACCCGGGGCAGCATCACATGCACGAGCACGTCCTGCAGATCCAGCAGCACCCATTCGCCATCGCGTGTGCCTTCGATCCCGAATGGCCGCAGGCCGGCATGGCGCACCTGCTCGACGATGCGATCGGCGATCGCGCGCACGTGCCGGTCGGAGTTGCCTGAGGCCACGATCATCGCATCGGTAATGTCCGTCAAAGCGCGCACGTCCAGCAATTTGACATTAACTGCCTTCATGTCATCCAGCGCCGCGAGCACGAGCTTTTCGAGAGTGAGGTTGCGTCGCGGTGCGCGGCGCGGGCGAGCGGTCTTTGTCATGCGGGTCGGCTGATCCCCTTCCTCAAGCGCTTCAGCTGTCAGCCTGAGCATAGCACCCGGTGCGCAGGATGAGATCGCGCACCGGCTCGGGCACCAGGTAGCGCAGATCGCGGCCGGCGAGGATCAGCGCGCGCAGGTCCGTAGAGGCGATCTCCAGCTGTGTTACAGCATGGACATAAATGCGCCCGGCGCTCGAGTTGTGCAGATCCAGCACGCTGCCGGTACCGCGATCGACCATCTCCTCGCCGAGCGGGCCCATGATCGGCGCCTTCCAGCCGGGCCTGTGTGCCACCACCACATGTGCGAGTCCGAAGATCTCGCGCCAGCGGTGCCAGCTCGGCATACCCAGGAAGGCATCCATGCCGAGCAACAGGCACAGCGAGCGTTGTGGATATTCAAGGCGCAGCTCGAGCAGCGTATCGATCGAGTAGGACATGCCGCTGCGGCGGATCTCGCGATCATCGACCGTGAAGCCGGGCTGTCCGACGACCGCGGCGCGCACCATATCCAGGCGCAACTCGCTTGAGGCCAGCGGCGCCTCGCGATGCGGGGGATTGCCGGTCGGCAGGAAGCGTACCTCGGCGAGCTTGAGCGATTGCCAGAGTTCAAAGGCAGTACGAAGGTGCCCGTAGTGGATCGGATCGAACGTGCCCCCGAACAGGCCTATGGGTTCTGCCATGGCCTAGCCCGCGCGCAGCCAGGGCAGCGGACGCAGTCCGCACAGCTCCACGGCCAGCAATGCGAGCTCGTCCCAGGCATCACCGCGCTCGAGCCCCTTGGCCACGCGATCGACGCGAGCGGCGCGAGCGGCCAACCGCGCAAATGACGGGCGCGGCCCGGTACGGCCTGCGGGGCTGAAGCCGCTGGCCTGCAATCCATGCATGATTCGCAGCAGCCCCCACAGCACCAGTAGCGCCTCGGCGCCTTCAGCCTGCAGGCCTGCCAGGATTCTCAGCGAGCGTCCCGGCTCCATGGCGCGCACCGCCTCGCCGAGCTGGAATACGTCAAATCGCGCGCTATCGGCACTGCTGGCCGCGACCTCGGTCGCGCTGACTGCGGCACCCGGCGGCAACAGCAGCGCGAGCTTCTCGATCTCCTGTTGTGCCGCGAGCAGGTTGCCCTCGCTGCGCTCGGCGAGCAGTTCAAGCGCCTCCTCGTCCGCGCGCAATCCAGCGGCTCGGAAGCGCGCTTGCAGCCATTGCGGCAATTGCGCGCGAGCAATCGGCCAGATCGGCAGCCAGGCGCCGCGCGCCTGCAATGCACGCACCCACTCCGCACCTTGTGTCTCGCGCTCGAGCTTGCCGGTGATCACGAGCAGCAACAGCTCATCACCGGCCGCGGCCATCACTCGCAATAGCGCCGCAGCCCCGTTCACGCCCGGCTTCCCCGTGGGCATGCGGATCTCAATCACGCGGCGATTGGCAAACAGCGACAGCGACTGCGCGCTCTGCTGCACCTCGTCCCAGACGGCGCCGGCGCGTTCGATGAAGAAGACCTCGCGCTCCTCGTAGCCAGCCGCACGAGCGCGCGCACGAATCAGATCGCTGGCCTCGCCGACCCGCAGCGGCTCATCACCGCTGATCAGATACGCCGGCAACAGCCGTTGTGCCAGCTGCGCGGGCAGCTCATCAAGGCTTAGTTTCATTTATTGTGCTCCTGCACGGCGGTATCTTAAGCTGATTGAATAGAAACGAGCGGGGAAGCCCATGCCGACTTTGTTCGAGCGCATCATTAAGGGTGAGCTGCCCGCCAGCATCGTTTTCAAGGACGAGCGCGTCATCGCTTTCCGCGACATCCATCCGCGCGCGCCTACGCACGTGCTGATCGTGCCGAACAAGCCGATTCCTACCGCCAATGATGCGAGCGTGGCAGACGAAGCGCTACTGGGTCATATGTTCCTGGTCGCCGCTCAGATTGCCGCCCAAGAGGGCATCGCCACGAGCGGCTATCGCCTGATCGTCAACTGCAATGCGGATGGTGGGCAGGAGGTCTATCACCTGCACATGCACCTGCTCGGGGGCAGGCCACTTGGGCCGATGGTTCAGATTTGAAGCGCACTGCTCCGAAGCGCACTGCTGCTAAGCGCACGCGCAGGTCAGCCTCACCTGGCGCGCGTGCCCTGCCTCGCAGCCGCGCCGACAGCACCAACAGCGCCAACAGCGCGTTGTATCCGCCCATTGGGCCCTTCGAGCGCGGGTACCTGCGCGTATCTGAATTGCATGAGCTGTATTACGAGCAGAGCGGTCAACCACGCGGCAAGCCTGCCGTATTCCTGCACGGCGGACCCGGTGGCGGCACTGCGCCCGATATGCGCCGCTTCTTTGATCCGCAGCGCTACCGTATCGTGCTGTTTGATCAGCGCGGCTGCGGGGCCAGCCGCCCGCACGCCGAGCTGCGCGAGAACACGACCTGGGATCTGGTCAGCGATATCGAACGCCTGCGCATCCACTTAGGCATAGAGCGCTGGCTGGTGTTCGGTGGCTCCTGGGGCTCCACGCTGGCCCTGGCCTACGCGCAGCGTCATCCCGAGCGTGTTACCGAGCTCGTGCTGCGCGGCATTTTTTTGTTGCGCCGCTCAGAACTCGCGTGGTTCTACCAGGATCCGCTCGGCGCCGGCTCGATCTTCCCCGATCTGTGGGAACGGTTTGTCGCACCGATCCCGCAGTCCGAGCGCGTCGACATGATGCAGGCCTACTATCGGCGTTTGACTTCGGCGGACACGCCAACCCGCATTGCCGCCGCACGCGCCTGGTCGAGCTGGGAGGGCGCGACGAGTTTTCTGCGCATGAATCCACTGTATGTCGCGAAATTCGAGGATCCCGCCTATGCCAGCGCCTTCGCGCGCATCGAGGCGCACTATTTCGTGCATCGCGGCTTTCTCGAACACGACGATCAATTATTGCGCGACGTCGCGCGCATCCGCTCGGTCCCGGCGGTCATCGTGCAGGGCCGCTATGACATCGTCTGCCCGCTGCGCAGCGCCTGGGACCTGCATCGCGCGTGGCCCGAGGCGCAGCTGCGCATCGTGCCCGATGCCGGTCACTCGGCTTTTGAGGACGGCATCGCGCGCGAGCTCGTGGCGGCCACGGACCGCTTCGCCCGCCGCCGACGCGCCGCCAACGCCTAGACTCGCAGCGCCCCGGTGAGCCGCGCCTGCGCATCGATGATGCCGCAGTGCTGCAGCCACGAGCGTGAATCCTGCGCATCCTGCTCGAACCAATCGGCAGCCGCGCCCAGGCGAAAGCTATAGCCCCAGGCGTCCATATCGATGCAGAGGCGCTCGCGGCCGATGCACTCGAGCGCATCGGCCAGCAGCAATTGCAGGTAGCACACGGCGCTCTCCTCATCATCATCACCGCCGGCATCGCGCTCGAGCGCGATGCGTCGCTGCGCGCTCATGCAAATAAAATGCGCGGCCTCATGCAGGATCGAGTGCAGCGGCGTATCGGCACGCGCGAACAGCGTGTTGCCGCGCAGCCCGGCCTCGCTGTCGCCCCAATAGGAGCCGGGAATCGGCTCACCCGCGCGCAGCACCTGCAGAGACACGCCGTAGCCGGCCAGCAGTCGGGCCACGCCGCCTCGATCGACGGTGCCAAGCAACAGCATGTGCGCGCCGCTACAGGCTCGCCAGACGGCGCATGACGACCGTGACCAGGTCATGCGCCAGGGCAGCGCTGAGTATCTTGCGCTCGCGCTCCTTCGCCAGCAGCGCGCTTTCGCTGAAGGTGTAGTCGCGCACCAGTACGTGCTCTTCGGCGGGAATCAGCTCGCGTCCCTTTGACCGGACCGCAAAGCGCAGTACGTAACTGAGCTCGTATTCATTCGGGACATTGAGTGCCGAGACGCTCAGCACGCGCTCGTTGGTCGAATCAGTCAGCACTTCTACGACCGCCGCGGTGTCGTCGTGGCCATCCTCATCGATACGTATGCCGTCGGCCAGCAGTGCTTTGCGCAGTCCGAAGTAGAAATCCGATTCAGTGTCGCTGGTCTCGATGCGCACGACCGGAATGGAGTGCGGCACGCTCGTGCTGCCCTGCAGCCGAAAGCCGCATCCTGAAAATATCGGCATGAGCAGCGCCGCGAGCGCTGCGCACCGTCTGATGCGCACGCGACTCATACGACGAGATTAACGAGTTTGTCGGGCACGTGGATCGCCTTGCGCACGACCTTGCCCGCGACGAAACGGCGCACCGTCGGGTCAGCCAGCGCCGCATCCACGGCGTGTTCGCGCTCGGCGCCTGCGGGCATTTGCAGGCGCGCGCGCAATTTGCCGTTGACCTGCACGATCAGCTCAACCGTCGCTTGCGCGAGGGCCTGTGCATCGGGCTGCGGCCAGGGCTCATCGATGACGGCGCGCTCGCGCCCGAGCGCGAACCAGAGGCTGTGGCAGATATGCGGCACGATCGGGGAGAGCAGCAGCACTGCGATCTCGAGCGCCTCGTGGCGCACCGCGCGCGCCACGGGTCCGCTCTCCGCGTACTGACCCACGCTATTGAGCAACTCCATGACCGCGGCGATGGCGGTGTTGAAGGTGCGGCGGCGGCCAATGTCCGCACTGACCTTGGCGAGCGTCTGATGCGCCGCGCGCCGCAATGAGCGCGCCGGCTCGCTCAGTCCCAGCTCCTCGTTGCGGCCCCGCAGCTCGATGCGCTCGGTGAGACCTTCACTGACATGAACATGCACGGCCTTCCAGAGCCGGCGCAGGAAGCGAGCCTGTCCCTCCACGGCGTCGTCGGACCATTCGAGCGATTGCTCGGGCGGCGCGGCGAACATCATGAACAGCCGCGCCGTGTCGGCGCCGTACTTGTCCACCAGCGTCTGCGGATCGACGCCGTTGCCCTTGGACTTCGACATGGTGCCGAGACCGCCGTATTCGACTGGGCTCTCATCCTTGAGCATGACCGCGCCGACGCGCGCACCGCTGGCATCGAATTGCGGCTCGACCTCGCTCGGGCTGATGAACTGGCGGCGCCCATCGGCCCCAACGCGGTAATAGATCTGGTTGAGCACCATGCCCTGCGTGAGCAGATTGGAGAAAGGCTCGGATATGCGCACCAGCTTCAGATCGCGCATGACGCGGGTCCAGAAGCGCGAGTACAGCAAATGCAAAATCGCGTGCTCGATGCCGCCGATGTACTGATCCACCGCCATCCAATAGTCCGCGCGCTGATCCACCGGCGCCTGCGTCTGCCCGGCGCTCGCATAGCGCAGGAAATACCAGGATGAATCGACGAAGGTGTCCATGGTGTCGGTCTCGCGGCGCGCGCCGCCGCCACAGCTCGGACAGACGCATTCGACAAACTCGCGGCAGCGCGCGAGCGGATTGCCGCTGCCATCAGGCACCAGATCCTCGGGCAACAGGACCGGCAGCTGCGCGTCAGGCACGGCCACCACGCCGCAGTGCTCGCAGTGGATCAACGGAATCGGACAGCCCCAGTAGCGCTGGCGCGAGATACCCCAGTCACGCAGCCGCCAGTGCACGCGCTTGGCTCCAAGACCCACGCGCTCCAGGGCCGCGGCAATCGCCTCGATCGCCGCAACGGAGCTCAGGCCGCTGAACTCGCCCGAGTCCACGAGCACGCCCTCCACCGCGTAGCCCGACTGCCATGCGTCCCCGACCTCGCCGTAGCTGCCGCTCGCCGACGTCACAACCGTGCGTATCGGCAGCCCATAGCGCTGCGCGAAAGCGAAATCGCGCTCATCGTGCGCCGGCACGCCCATGACCGCGCCCTCGCCGTAGGTCATGAGTACGTAGTTGGCAACCCAGATCGCAATGTTCTCCCCGCTCAGCGGATGGCGCACGTGCAGGCCGGTAGCGATGCCGCGCTTCTCGGCACTGGCCACTTCCGCCTCGGTCGTGCTGCCGCGGCGGCACTCGGTGATGAATGCGCCGAGCGCCGGATCGCGCGCAGCCGCCGCACTTGCCAACGGATGCTCGGGCGAGATCGCCACGAAGGTCACGCCGAAGAGCGTATCGGCTCGTGTCGTGAACACCTTGAGCACGCCCTCGGCGCCCAGCAGCGCACAGGTATCGCTGGCATAGGGAAACGCGAGCTCCACGCCCTCGCTGCGCCCGATCCAGTTGGCCTGCATCACGCGCACGCGCTCTGGCCAGCCGGGCAAATCATCCAGCGCCGCGAGCAACTCCTCGGCGTAGTCGGTGATACGCAGGTAGTACATCGGGATCTCGCGCTTTTCGACCAGGGCGCCGGTGCGCCAGCCGCGGCCCTCGATGACCTGTTCGTTCGCGAGCACGGTCTGGTCGACCGGATCCCAGTTCACGACTCCGGTTTTTTTATAGGCGATGCCGCGCTCGAGCATGCGCAGGAACAGCCATTGATTCCAGCGGTAGTAATCCGGATCGCAGGTGGCCAGCTCGCGCGTCCAGTCGATCGCGAAGCCCAGGGCCTGCAGTTGCGCGCGCATGCTGGCGATGTTCTGGCGCGTCCAGATCGCAGGCGGCACGCCATTGGCGATCGCAGCATTCTCGGCCGGCAGTCCGAAGGCGTCCCAACCCATCGGCTGCAGCACGTTGCGGCCCTGCATGCGCATGAAGCGCGCCAGCACGTCGCCGATCGTGTAATTGCGCACGTGGCCCATGTGCAGACGCCCGGAAGGGTACGGGAACATGGACAGGCAGTAATACTTCTCGCGCCCGCTGTCCTCGCGGGCCACGAAGCTGCCGTGGGCTTCCCAATACTCCTGCGCCGCGCGCTCGACTGCTGCGGCCTCGTAGCGTTCCTGCATGCGCTAAGAATACACGCGGCGGCAACACCTACTGCAATGTGATCGTGATGATCGACTGCTGATCATCGCGCTGGACCAGCAAAGTGGCCGATCGACCGGCATTTTTCACCGCCGTCTGGAAGTCCTCCACGCTGCCGGGGGACTGGCGATTGATGCTCAGAATCACATCGCCGCTGCGAATCCCGGCTTCCGCGGCGACACCCTTGGCATCGACCACGACGATACTGCCGCGCGTCTTGAGTTGGCTCTTTTCCTGCGCCGTGAGTGCACGCACCGACAGGCCGATGCGATTGACAACGGCAGACTCGCCCTCAGCCCCGCCTCCGCGCCGATTGCTCGCGGTGGCATTCTTCTCCTTGAACTCCTCGACCGTGACGCTGATGCGCTTGGTCTGCTTGTCGCGCCAGATCTCGAGCTGCGCCACCTGCCCGGGCTTGATCTGCGCGATCATGAGCGGCAGCTGCTCGGAGGTGTCGATCGGGGTGCCGTTGACGCTCAGAATGATGTCGAGTGGCTCGATGCCTGCCTTGTCAGCCGGACCGCCAGGCTCGACCGAGGCCACGGCCGCGCCGCGCGGGCGGTCCAGACCGAAGTTTTCGGCCGTCGCCGCGGTGACCTCCTGGATCGTCACGCCAATGCGGCCACGGCTCACATGACCGCTCTTGATCAGCTGCTCGGCGACGTTGTTGGCCACATCGATTGGAATGGCGAACGAGATGCCTTCGTAGCCGCCGCTGCGGCTGTAGATCTGCGAATTGATGCCGACCACATCGCCGTCGAGATTGAACAATGGGCCGCCGGAATTGCCGGGATTGACCGCCACGTCGGTCTGGATGAAGGGCACATAGCCGTTGCCGCCGTCGCTGTAATTGGTGCGCGCGGTGGCGCTTACGATGCCGGCGGTGGCGCTGTTCTCAAAGCCGAACGGCGAGCCGATCGCGAGCACCCATTGCCCGGGTCGCAGCTTGTTCGAGTCGCCGAGGCGCACAACCGGCAGGCTGCCTTTGGCGCTGATCTTGATGACCGCCACGTCGGTGCGCTCGTCCACGCCGATGACCTTGGCATCGAACTCGCGGCGGTCCGTGAGTTTGACCGTGATCTTCGAGGCATTGTTGACCACGTGTGCGTTGGTCAGAATGTAGCCGTCCGCGCTGACGATGAAGCCAGAGCCGATGCCGCGCACCGGGGCAAAATTATGCGGCTGCGGCTGCGGCGCGACGCGCGGGATACCGAAATGGCGAAAGAAATCGCCGAATGGATCTTCCGAATCCTCGTCCTCGTCGTTGTTGCTCAGATTGCTCGCGGCTCGCTCGACGACCGTCACATTGACCACCGCCGGCCCGACCTGTGCGACGAGGTCGGCGAAATCAGGTAGCCCGCGGTTGGCGGCCGCCGTCGCCGCGGCGGTCGGCGCGACCGTCGCCGTCGGCACCATGGCCGGCCTCGGCGGATCCCCCGTAGGCGCGGCGGTCGAGGATTGCGGCGAGCAGGCCGCGAACAGGGCGATGAAAGCGATGGCGCCCAGCAGCCGTGGGCCCATATCCTGATGCAACATAGCTGGTCGACTCCGCTCCTTGAAATACTGCTGCATCATAGACCGGGAAGCCGCATTAGGGTTCAGGATCCCGACCATACCGTCAGATAGCGCTGACAGGGCGCAGGCGTCGCACCAGGGCCCAGCCGGCTCCCAGCAGCGCCAGCCCCACGGGCAGCGAATTGCCGAAACGCGCATAGGGCGGCAGCCCGGCCCGGGGCTGCACGCTCCCGCGCAGGATCGCGCTCCGGAACTGTTCGGCCTGCGCCTCGATCTGCCCGCGCGGCCCGACCAGCGCCGAGATGCCATCGTTGGCCGCGCGCACCAGCGGCCGCTGATCCTCGATGGCGCGCATGCGCGAGATCTGAAAGTGCTGATAGCGCGCCCACGAACGCCCGAACCAGGCATCGTTGGTGACATTGACCAGCACGCGTGCGCGCACCAGCGCGGGCAGATCCGCATCGCCATAGGCGTCCTCGTAGCAGATGCTTAGCGCGAGGCTCGTGCCCGCGGCGCTGACCGCCGGCTGATCGGCAGCGCCGGCGGCGAAATCCGAATACGGCAGACTCATGATGCGCAGCCACGAGCGCACCCACGCTGGCACCGGAAAGTATTCGGCGAATGGCACCAGGTGATGCTTGTCGTAGAAGCGCACGCGATCCGACAGCGTCATGATCGAGTTGTAATAGTTATCGTCGGCATCGGCGCGCACGATGCCCATGACGATATCCGAGCCGTGCAGCCGCGCGCGCGAATAAAGCGCACCCAGATACTGCGGCACCTCGTTGGCCAGTTGTGGCAGCGCCGATTCCGGCCAGACGATCAACTGCGCGCCCAGCGCCTGCTCATTCAGGTGCGTATAGAGCTCGCGTGTCGGCTCGACGTTATCGGCCTGCCATTTCAGATCCTGCGGAATGGCTCCCTGCAGGACCGCTACGCTGATGGGTGGCCCGCTCGGCTGCGTCCAGTTGATGCGTCCGAGCAATGCGCCCAGCGGCCAGGGCAGCAACAGCAGCGCGGCGGCCAGCATGCGCAGCCGCCACGGGCCGCGCCAGAGCGCCAGCAGCGCGCCACTGCCCAGCAGCAGCAGCCCCGAGACGCCATAGGCACCAAAGATCGGCGCGAAGCCGCGCAGCGGCGTATCGGTTTGCGACACTCCCAATGACAGCCACGGAAAGCCCGACAGGAACCAGCCGCGCCACCATTCCATCAGCAGCCACAATGCGGGTAAGCCCACCAGGTAGCGCAACGCGCCGCCCGGCGGCAGACAGCGCACGACCAGAACCCCAAGCAGCGCGTGATAGGCCGCCATGATGCCCACGAGCGCGAGCACCACCGCGGCTGTCAGCCACAGCGGCGCGCCGCCAAAGCCGTGAATGCTGATGTACAGCCAGGAAGTGCCAAGCCCAAAGGTGCCGGCGCCGAAACAAAAGCCGCTCCAGGCCGCATGCCGCGCTGTGCTGCCCTCCCAGAGCCACATGAGCACCGCCGGACACAGGATCGCCAGGGGCCAGAGGGCAAACGGCGCGAAGGCGCAGGCCAGCAGCGCGCCGGCGACGAGCGCGCAGCTGTAGGTGAGAGCAAGCGTCAGGCGTGCATTCACTCCGCGGGTACCGCCGCCTGGAACTGCGGCGGTATCGTCACGCGCAGGCTGTCGATGCGACGCCGGTCGGTGCGCACGACGCGAAACTCGAACACCCCGAGCATGACTGCCTCCCCGCGCCGCGGCATGCGTCCGAGCTGCTGCATGACCAGCCCGGCGACGGTATCGAAGTCGCGCGCCGGCAGCTCGGCATTGAAATACTGGTTGAACTCATCGATGCGGGTACTGCCGCGAACGCTGAACTGACGCTCGCCCTCGCGACGAATGTTCTGATCATCCTCGACGTCGAATTCATCGTCGATATCCCCGACGATCTGCTCGATCACGTCCTCGATGGTCACCAGACCGGCGATGCCGCTGTATTCATCGACCACGATCGCCATGTGATTGCGGCTGTCGCGAAACTCGCGCAGCAATACATTGAGCCGCTTCGACTCCGGCACGAACGTGGCGGGACGCAGATACTCGCGCATATCGAATTTGCCGGGGGTCGCCTCGGCGAAAAATCGCAACAGGTCCTTGGCCAGCAGTATTCCGGTCACATCATCGCGCTCGCCCTCGAGCACGGGGAAGCGTGAGTGTCGCGATTCGACCACCGCGGCCAGGATGCGTGCGATCGGATCCTCGCGGCGCAGGCACACCATCTGTGTGCGCGGGATCATGATATCGCGCACCTGCAGATCCGACATCGCCAGCGCGCCCTCGAGCATCGCGAAGGATTCGGCGTCCAGTACCCCGCGCTGCTGCGATTCGGCGAGCATCTCCACGAGCTGCGCACGATCCTTGACGCCGGCGGCCAGCGTGCGCGTGAAGGCCGAGCGCCAGCGCCCGCTCGAGCCCGTGTTGCCGTCCTTGTCCTTAGCCACGAGTAGTACCCATGAAGCTCACGGTGCGCGGCGCCGGCGCGCCGCTGCCGGGCCCAAGGCGCCATCGCTGCGGTAGGGGTTTGCGTAGCCCAGCCGCCGCAATGTGCGTATCTCGCGTCGCTCCATGCGCTGCGCTGCAGCCGGCCGCTCGTGATCGTAGCCGATCAGGTGCAATACGCCGTGCACGACGAGGTGCGCCCAGTGTGCGCGCGCGCTCTTGCCCTGCGCGCGAGCCTCGGCCCGCAGTACCGCCGGGCAGATCACGAGCTCGCCGAGCATTGGGCCGCGCTCGCCGATATGGGTGCCGGCCGGAAATGACAGAACGTTGGTTGCATGATCGCGTCCGCGATAGCGCGCGTTCAACGCGCGGCTGCGCGAGCGGCCCGCGAGCAGCACCGATAACTCGCGTCCGGCGGCGGCACGTCCGAGCGCGGCGCTCACCCAGCCGTGCAATTCCGTCGCTCGCGGCAGCCAGCCCGTGCGCACGACGCGCCGCACACTCAGCGCCAGCGGTTGCAGCGACGCCGCGCGCCGCGTCGCGGGCGCTCGCTTGCTCACGGGCCCTCGGCGCGATCGTGCGATTCATAAGCCTGCACGATCCGCTGGACCAGCGGGTGGCGCACGACGTCGCCGGCGTCGAACAATGTGAAGGCGACGCCCGCGACTCCACGCAGAACCAACAGCGCGTGCTGCAGGCCCGACATGCGCCCGCTCGGCAGATCCGTTTGCGTCAGATCGCCGGTCACGACGGCGCGTGAACCGAAGCCGATGCGCGTCAGGAACATTTTCATCTGCTCGATGGTGCTGTTCTGAGCTTCATCGAGAATGATGAAGGATTCATTCAACGAGCGGCCGCGCATGAAGGCCAGCGGCGCGACCTCGATCGAGTTGCGCTCGATGAAGCGCGCGACGCGGTCGTAGCCCATCATTTCGTAGAGCGCGTCGTACATCGGCCGCAGATACGGATCGACCTTCTGCGCCATGTCGCCAGGCAGAAAGCCGAGCCGCTCGCCGGCCTCCACCGCCGGCCGTACCAGCACGATGCGGCGCACGCGCTCGGCCAGCAACGCCTCGACCGCGCAGGCGACCGCCAGATAGGTCTTGCCGGTGCCCGCCGGGCCGATGCCAAAGCTCAGGTCATGCTGGCGGATATGCGCCAGGTATTCGCGCTGGTGCGAGCCGCGCGCACGAATTGTCTCGCGCCGGCCCTCAGCGCCGGAGTCCGAGTCACCGGCCGCGCCGCGCTGGTGGCGCACGGCGACGATATTCACGCTCTGCTCATGATCCGCGCCGCCACCGTTGGCATGTTCGACCAGACACAGATGAACTTGCTCGGTCGTGAGCTCGTGATGGCGGGCCTGCGCGAACAGATCCTTGAGCACCAGCTCGGTGGAGGCGGCATGCGCGCCATGCACGCGAAAGGCATGGCCGCGGCGGCGGATCTGCACGCCCAGGCGGGATTCGACGAGACGCAGATTCGCATCGAGCGGACCGCACAGGCTCGCCAGACGCGCGTTGTCCGCGGGCTCAAGAGCAAATTCGTGTGCAGCGGCGGCGCCCGGGGTCACGCGGCTTCAGGCTCCTGCCATAGGACGGGCCGGCCGCGCAGTGAATGCGGCCGCGCCTCGGTGATCAGCACGTCGACGAAGCGCTGCAATAGCGAGGCGGGGCCGGCGAAGTTGACCCAGCGGTTATTTTCGGTTCGTCCGGCCAGCTCGCCCTGCCCCTTCTTTGCGCCGCGCTCGACCAGCACGCGCTGCACGCTGCCGACCATGGCTGCGCTGATGCGCAGCGACTGCGCATCGAGCTGTGCCTGCAAGCGGGCCAGGCGCTGTTGCCTGATCGCCAGCGTCAGCTCATCAGGCAGTGCGGCCGCCGGCGTGCCCGGCCGTCGGCTGTAGAGAAAACAAAACGATTGATCGAAGCCGACCTCGGCCACAAGAGTGAGCGTCGCCTCGAAATCACGCTCGCTCTCGCCGGGAAAGCCGACGATCAGATCGGTAGAGATCGCGATATTCGGTCGCACCTCGCGCAGCCGGCGGATGCGTTCCTTGTACTGCAGCGTCGTGTAGCCGCGCTTCATGAGCGAGAGGATGCGATCCGAGCCACTCTGCACCGGCAAGTGCAGGTGATCGGCCAGTTGCGGCAGGCTCGCGTAGGCTTCGATGAGGCTGTCGCTGAATTCCAGCGGGTGCGAGGTCGTAAATCGAATGCGCTCTATGCCCGTCACCGTGGCGACATGATGCAGCAGCGTGGACAGATCGACCGTGGCCCCATCGGCCATGGCCCCGGCGTAGCCATTGACGTTCTGGCCGAGCAGCACAATCTCCTTGACCCCTTGCCGCGCGAGCACACGCACTTCCTCGAGCACGGACTCGAATGGGCGGCTCATCTCCTCGCCGCGCGTGTAGGGCACAACGCAGAAGCTGCAGTACTTGCTGCAACCCTCCATGACGGAGACGTAGGCACGAGCGCCCTCGGCGCGCGGTGCGGGCAGAGCGTCGAATTTTTCCATCTCGGGAAAGCTCACGTCGACCACGCTGCGGCCCCGTGAGCGCACGGCATCGATCATCTGCGGCAGCCTGTGGATCGTCTGCGGGCCGAACACCAGGTCGACGAACGGCGCCCGCGCCAGGATGGCATCGCCCTCCTGGCTCGCAACGCAGCCCCCGACGCCCAGGATCAGGCCCGGATGCTGCGCCTTGAGATCGCGCCACTCCCCGAGCAGCGAGTAGACCTTCTCCTGCGCCTTCTCACGCACCGAGCAGGTATTCATCAGCAGCAGATCGGCTCGCTGCGCATCGTCGCTCTGGATCATGCCCAGGTCCGAACGCAGTACGTCCGCCATGCGCGCGGAGTCGTACTCGTTCATTTGACAACCGTAGGTCTTGATGTAGTAGCGGCCAGCCATGCACTGATGCGATCGAAGCGCGCAGGGGAGCGAGTTTACGCGTAACCGGCAACGCGGCGGGCAGCGCAGGATCTATTCTTATTATAGATCTTTAAAATCAGGTACTTGTGATTTAACAGTAGCGGCTTCGGGGGTCGATCTCAAAACGGAATATCGTCGTCGAATTCATCTCGCGTCGCCCCGGCACCGGCGGCCCCGGCCGGCGCATGATCGGCCGCTTCCGCGCGCGGCGCCTCGGGGTAGCGCTCGGCGCCAGCGCCAGCCCCCGCGCTGGCCGCGCCACCGGCACCACCTCGGCCGCCCAGCATCTGCATCTCATTGCCGACGATTTCGGTCGTGTAACGGTCGCGGCCTTCCTTGTCCTGCCACTTGCGGGTACGCAATCTGCCCTCAATATAGACCTGAGAGCCCTTGCGCAGGTATTCGGCCGCGATCTCGCCGAGGCGGCCAAAGAGGGCCACGTTGTGCCACTCAGTGCGCTCCTGCTGCTCGCCTGACTGCTTGTCCTTCCAGCTCTCGGTGGTTGCAAGCCGCAGATTGGCCACGGTCATGCCCGAGGGCATCGCGCGGGTCTCCGGGTCGGCGCCCAGGTGACCGATGAGGATGACTTTATTGATGCCCCGAGCCATGTGCGTGCCCTCGCGCGAGCCTGATCAAGCGAGCCCCATTGTAGTGTCTTTGGGCGTATGACGTCGCAGCGTTTATAGTGGTTGTTTGTCCTTTTGCATCATCGGAACTCCCGTCTCATGCAGACCATCCGCATCCGCGGCGCCCGCACGCACAATCTGGCGAACATCGACCTCGACCTGCCGCGCGAGCGGCTTATCGTGATCACCGGTCTGTCAGGCTCGGGCAAATCCTCGCTGGCCTTTGACACGCTTTATGCCGAGGGGCAGCGCCGCTACGTCGAATCCCTGTCGGCCTACGCGCGTCAGTTCCTCGCGGTCATGGACAAGCCTGACGTCGACAGCATCGAGGGTCTGTCCCCGGCGATCGCGATCGAGCAGAAAACCGGCTCGCACAACCCGCGCTCGACCGTCGGCACCGTCACGGAGATCTACGATTACCTGCGACTGCTCTATGCGCGCGCCGGTCTGCCGCGCTGCCCGCGCCATGGCATCGATCTGGCAGCGCAGACGGTCAGTCAGATGGTCGATCAGGCCCTGCTCGCCCCGGCCGGCGAGCTCGCCTTGCTGCTGGCGCCGTTGGTGGCGGCGCGGCGCGGCGAGCACACGCAGCGCATCGCCGAGCTTGCCGGGCAGGGCTTTGCGCGCGTGCGCATCGATGGCACGGTGTACGACATCGATGCAGTCCCGAAGCTCGAGCCGCGCGAGCGGCACAGCCTCGAGGCCGTCGTCGATCGCTTCCGCGTGCGAGCGGAGGCGAGCCAGCGCCTCGCGGAGTCCTTCGAGACCGCGCTGCGAGTCGGTAATGGCATCGCGCAGGTGGTGTTCCCCGACAATCCCGCGCTTGCGCCGTTGCTGTTCTCGAGTCGCCACGCCTGTCCCGAATGCGGCTTTGCGGTGCCGCCGCTCGAACCGCGCATGTTTTCATTCAACAACCCCGCCGGCGCCTGTGCGACCTGCGACGGCCTGGGCTTTCAGGAGTTCTTTGACCCCGAGCGCGTGGTCGTGCATGCGCACCTCTCGCTCGCCGGCGGCGCGGTGCGCGGCTGGGATCGGCGCAACAGCCATTATTTTCAGATGCTGCAGTCCCTCGCGCGTCACTACGACTTCGACGTGGAGATGCCGTGGAGCGAGCTGCCTGAGCCGGTGCGGCACGCTCTGCTATGGGGCAGCGGGGCGGAGCAGATCGAATTTCGTTACAGCGAGCGCACCGGTCACGGCACGCGCAAGCGCCACATGTTCGAGGGCATCGTGCCGAACCTGGAGCGTCGCTTTCGCGAGACCGACTCGCAGGCCGTACGCGAGGAGCTGCGCAAGTACCTGGGCACGCGCGCCTGCGTCGATTGCGGCGGCACGCGCCTCAATGAGGCCGCCCGCGCCGTATTGATTGACGGTCACAGCCTGCCGGCACTCACCCGGCTGACCGTCGGGCAGGCTGGTGAGTACTTCGCGCGCCTGAAGCTCGAAGGCTGGCGCGGTGAGGTCGCGGCACGCATCGTGCGGGAGGTCAGCGAGCGCCTGCGCTTCCTCGTCGATGTGGGTCTGGACTACCTGAGTCTCGATCGCCGCGCAGGCACGCTCTCCGGCGGCGAGGCGCAGCGTATTCGACTCGCAAGCCAGGTCGGATCCGGCCTGACGGGTGTCATGTACCTGCTCGATGAGCCCTCGATCGGCCTGCATCAGCGCGATAACGAGCGCCTGCTCGCCACGCTCAAGCGCCTGCGTGACCTGGGCAATACGGTCATCGTGGTCGAGCACGATGAGGACGCGATTCGCGCCGCCGACCATGTCGTGGACCTGGGGCCGGGTGCCGGCGCACATGGTGGCCGCGTCGTGGCCGAAGGCAGCGCCGCACAGATCGAGGCCAACGCGGCCTCGCTGACCGGCGCCTATCTGTCCGGCCGCGAGCGCATCGCGCTGCCGGCTCGCCGCCGCAGCGCGGCCGGCGGTCACTGGCTCAGCGTGCGTGGAGCGCGCGGCAACAACCTGCGTGATATCAGCGTGAGGATCCCGCTCGGGGTGCTGACCTGCGTGACCGGCGTATCCGGCTCGGGCAAATCAACCCTGGTGGAGGACACGCTGTATCGCTACGCGGCCGCTGCGCTCAATGATGCCAGTCTGGATGGCGCGAGCCCCTGCGAGGGCGTGGATGGACTCGAGCGTCTCGAGCGCGTGATTGAGATCGACCAGAGCCCGATCGGCCGCACTCCGCGCTCCAATCCGGCGACCTATACGGGGCTGTTCACGACCGTGCGCGAGCTGTTCGCGGCCGTGCCCGAAGCGCGCGCACGCGGCTATGACAGCGGCCGCTTCAGCTTCAACGTCAAGGGCGGGCGCTGCGAGGCCTGCCAGGGCGATGGCCTGGTTCGCGTCGAGATGCACTTCCTGCCCGATGTTTACGTGCCCTGCGATGTCTGCCGGGGCCGGCGCTATAACCGCGAGACCCTCGAGATCCAGTACCGCGGTCGCAACATTCATGAGGTGCTCGACACGACGGTCGAGGAGGCCCAGCGGCTGTTCGAGAACGTGCCCGCTATCGCCATCAAACTGCGCACGCTGATGGAGGTCGGGCTCTCCTATGTACGCCTCGGACAGAATGCGACCACGCTCTCAGGCGGGGAGGCGCAACGTGTCAAGCTCGCGCGCGAGCTCGCCAAGCGCGGTACCGGACGCACGCTCTATATTCTGGATGAGCCGACCACCGGCCTGCACTTTCACGACATTGCCCAGCTGCTCAAAGTACTGCATCAGTTGCGCGATGCGGGCAATACGCTGGTCGTGATCGAGCACAACCTGCATGTGATCAAAACGGCCGACCACGTCATTGATCTGGGCCCCGGCGGCGGCGAGCGTGGTGGGCGCATCGTGGCCGAAGGCACGCCCGAGCAAATCTGTGAGGTGCCCGAGTCCCTTACCGGTGCCTACCTGGCGCCTTTGCTGGCGCGTGCGCGGGCGCTCAAGCCGGTCGCGGCTGCCGCCGCCGGCCTCATCGGCGCTTCGGGCCCGATTCGAAGCGCTGCTGAACCTCGCCATTGATGCGGTACTCGCGGTAGTTGCCGCGCGTGTAGGCCGCGACCACGCCACGCCAGAATGTCACTGCGCCCTCATTGCGTTCAGGCTCGGTGATCAGCCATTGGCCGGCGAAGCGATCAAACAGCAGGCGCACCGCCTGCGCACCGATGCCACGCCGGCGCCAGGAGCGCGCAATGAAGAACTCCGCCATGAAGAACTCGGCCGGATCGGCCACGCTTTCGAGCGCGCGCTGCGCTCGATGGCGCACCATCGCAAAACCGACCGGCGCATCACCGTAGAGGATAGTCAGCACCTGGGCCTGGCGATCTGCGAACCAGCGCGAGAGCTGGTCCGGCTCACGATGTCCGACCTCCCCGAGCCTGGGAAAGACGCCCGTGGCCTCGGGCGCCAGATCCGCCAGGTAGTCGCGGTAGACGCTCTCGATCCAGCGCCGATCATCGCGCGCGCTGGCGGTGTTTCTGACACTGACCTGGGGCATGGCGGCTTAAAAAAATAGGAAAGCCCGGCAAACCGGCGCTATCCGGTCTGCACGGGCTTTACTGCGAGCTCGTCGCTCGTCGGCTTGCGATCAGCTCCGAACTTACTGCGGCGGAGCGGTCGTCGGTGCAGTCGGCGTACCGGGCGCGGCAGTACCGGGGGCCGGCATCGCATTCTGATCGGCCGGGGGTGGCGTTGCGGGCTCGGCCGCCGCTGGGGGCGGACTTGCTGGAGCCGAGGAATCTGGGCTGCTGCTGCAGGCCGCGAGCAAGAGTGCTGCTGCTGCAGCGCTGAGGGCGAGCTTTGTATTCATCGATGGATCCCCAAAATGGTATGTGAATTAACTGACTAATCCGGCATGCACAAACAATTCACGGCAGACGAATTTTAGTCACGGGCGCGTGATTCTATCGACTATTTGACACATTTCAAACTGCCGCAGCAGCGGCGCTTACACTTTAGGCGGCAGCCTTAGCCTTGCGCTTGCGCGGCTTGACTGCGGCCGGGGCCTCAGCGGCGCTCTTCGCGTTTTTGCGCGCGCGTGCGGGTCTGGCCGTTTTTGCTTTCCCGGCGGGGGGCGTCTCGACCTTGACGGGCCCATCGACCAGCTGCATCAGCGCCATCGATGCAGCATCCCCGGGCCGCGGCAGCATGTGCAGGATGCGCGTGTAGCCGCCCGGTCTGGCCTTGAAGCGCGGCCCCAGGTCCACGAAGAGCTTGCCGACGACGCTGGGATCGCGCAAACGCGATAAGGCCAGCCGCCGGCGCGCATCGGTGTCGGTTTTCGCCAGCGTAATCAGCGGCTCAACCACGCGGCGCAGTTCCTTCGCCTTGGGCAGCGTCGTGCGAATGGTCTCGTGGCGCAGCAGCGACACCGCCATATTGCGCAGCATCGCGTGGCGATGCGGGCTATTGCGCGACAGTTGCCGGCCGGAAAGTCGATGACGCATGTCTGTACTCTAGCCCTTCAGATCAGCCCGCTGCTGCTCTCTTCCTCGTGCTTCAGGCTGGGCGGTGGCCAGCCATCGAGCCGCATGCCGAGCATCAGCCCATGGCTCTGCAGGACCTCTTTGATCTCTGTCAGCGACTTCTTACCCAGATTCGGCGTGCGCAGGAGCTCCACCTCGGTACGCTGCACCAGGTCACCGATATAGTGGATGTTCTCGGCCTTCAGGCAGTTCGCGCTGCGAACCGTGAGCTCCAGCTCATCGACCGGCCGCAGCAGGATTGGATCGAACTGCATCTCGGTGGTCTTGGCAACCGCCTCGTCCTCGCCCTGCAGATCGACGAACACGGAGAGCTGATCCTTGAGTATGCCGCCGGCACGGCGGATGGCCTCCTCGGGCTCGATGGTGCCGTTGGTCTCGATGTCGATGATCAGCTTGTCCAGGTCGGTGCGCTGCTCGACGCGCGCGGCTTCGACCGAATAGGTCACGCGGCGCACGGGACTGAATGAGGCGTCGAGCAACAGGCGGCCGATCGGGCGACTTTGCTCCTCAAACGCCACGCGCTGCACCGCCGGGCGATAGCCGCGGCCACGCTCGACCTTCAGCAGCATGTTGAGCTCGCCGGCCTTGGTCAGATTGGCGATCACGAACTCCGGATTGACCACCTCGATATCGTGATCGGTCTGAATATCACCGGCCGTGACCGGGCCCGGCCCTTTCTTGTGCAGCCGCAGCTCAGCGCTGTTACGCGCGTGCATGCGGATAGCCACCGATTTGAGGTTCAGCAAAACGTCGACCACGTCTTCCTGCACGCCCTCGATGCTGGTGTACTCGTGCAGCACACCGTCGATCTCGACCTCGGTGATGGCTGCTCCCGGCATCGAGGACAGCAGCACGCGCCGCAGCGCATTGCCCAGGGTGTGACCGAAACCACGCTCGAAAGGCTCGATGACGACCCGCGCCTGGCGCGAGGCCACCGGCTGCACCTTGACGACCCGCGGCTTCAAGAATTCCGATACTGATGCTTGCATAGCGCCACCTTGAGAATAAAGAAACGTCTACCGGAGCGAGCCGCCCGCGCCGATGCGCGAGCGGTGCGATCACTTCGAATACAACTCCACGACCAGGTTCTCGTTGATGTCAGGCAGCACGTCCTCGCGCGCCGGCACCGACTTGAACACGCCGCGAAATTCCTTGTCATTGACCTCGAGCCAGTCGGGAATGCCGACCTGTGCGGCAACCGCGAGCGCGCTCTGAATGCGCAATTGCTTGCGCGATTTCTCGCGGATCTCGATCACCTGGCCGGCGCGGCACTGGTAGGAAGGCACCGTGACAATCTGGCCGCCGACGGTTACCGCCTTGTGGCCCACCAACTGGCGCGCCTCGGCCCGCGTGGACGCGAAACCCATGCGATAGACCACGTTGTCCAGTCGGCTCTCGAGCAGCTTGAGCAGTGTCTCGCCGGTCGAGCCGGTGCGGCGCGCGGCGGCCTGATAGTAGTTGCGGAACTGGCGCTCGAGCACGCCGTACATGCGGCGCAGCTTCTGCTTCTCGCGCAATTGCAGGCCGTAATCGGACAGCCGCTGCCGCCGTTCACCTTTGATGCCGCCGGGGGGCACCTGCAGTTTGCACTTGCTCTCGAGCGGCTTGGCACCGCTCTTGAGGAACAGATCCGTGCCCTCGCGACGGGCGAGCTTGCAGGTTGGACCGATATATCGCGCCATGGTGCTGCTATTCCTTGCTCGCGCTAAACGCGACGCTTCTTCGGCGGCCGACAGCCGTTGTGCGGGATCGGCGTCACGTCGGCAATGCTCGTGATCTTCAGGCCGCAGGCGTTGAGCGCACGCACGGCCGATTCACGCCCGGGACCGGGTCCGCCGACACGGACCTCTACATTCTTGACGCCATGCTCCTGCGCCGCGGTGCCAGCCTTCTCTGCGGCTACCTGCGCGGCGAAGGGCGTGCTCTTGCGTGAGCCGCGAAACCCACAACCACCCGAGGTAGCCCAGGACAGTGTGTTGCCCTGCCGATCGGTGATCGTGATGATCGTGTTGTTGAACGAGGCGTGCACGTGCGCGATCGCATCGAGCACGTTCTTGTGCGCCTTCTTGGGCTTCTTGGCCGCGTTGGCGGTGGCCGGTTGCTGTGCTGTCTTCTGTTCAGCCATAAATTGGGTAGCCTGTCTGAAATTTCAAGATCATTGCTCGATCGCTGGCGCCGGCGGCAATCCTCACGCCTTTAGGCCTTGCCCGGCGGCGCGTTGAGCTTCACTGCCTGTTTGCGCGGGCCCTTGCGCGTGCGCGCGTTGGTGCGCGTACGCTGGCCGCGTACCGGCAAGCCCTTGCGGTGGCGCATGCCGCGCCAGGTGCCCAGGTCCATCAGGCGCTTGATGTTCATCGACACCTCGCGGCGCAGATCGCCCTCCACCGGCCATTTCGCCAGCTGCGAGCGAATCGCTGCGACTTCGGCGTCGGTCAGATCCTTGACGCGCGTGGTCGGCTCAATGCCGGCGCTCTCCAGAACCTGGCGTGCGCGCGAGCGGCCAATACCGAAGATGGAAGTCAGACCGATGCTCACGTGCTTGTTCATCGGTATGTTGATGCCGGCTATGCGTGCCATGTGCTCTACCTCAACCTTGGCGCTGCTTATGGCGCGCGTCAGTGCAGATCACGTACACCACGCGGCGGCGGCGCACGATCTTGCAGTGCTTGCAGATTTTCTTGACTGATGGACGTACTTTCATCTCACACCTGCGCTCGAGCTGCTGCGCGCTCCTCTAGCCCTGCGCCGAGCCGCCACGGCCGCCCAGCAGATTCGCCTTTTTCATCAGACCCGGATAATGGTGCGACATCATGTGCGCCTGCAGCTGCGCCATGAAATCCATCACCACGACCACGACGATCAGCAGCGACGTGCCGCCGAACTGGAACGGCACGCCCTGCGAAGACACCAGGATCTCCGGCACGAGGCACACCGCCATGATGTAGATCGCGCCCCAGAGCGTCAGGCGGGTGAGCACCTTGTCGATGTACTCAGCGGTCTGCTGGCCCGGACGGATACCGGGAATGAAGGCCCCGGATTTCTTCAGATTATCCGCGGTTTCGCGGGAATTGAATACCAGTGCGGTATAGAAAAAGCAGAAGAATACAATCAGCGTTGCATACAGAACCAGGTGCAGGGGCTGACCGTAGCCGAGCGAAGTCGCCACGTTTTGCAGCACTTCGCTGAGCTTGGAATCCGGATTGGAGCCGAAGAAGCTCGCGACCGTGGCCGGGAACAGCAGCAAGCTCGAGGCGAAAATCGGTGGAATCACGCCTGACATGTTGAGCTTGAAGGGCAGGTGGCTGCTCTGGCCCGCATACAGGCGCCGCCCGACCTGGCGCTTGGCGTAGTTCACCGTGATGCGCCGCTGCGCGCGCTCCATGAACACGCAAAATCCCGTGACGCCCACGACAATGCCGATCAGCAGAATCGCAAACAGCGGATTCATCTCACCCGAGCTGACCGATTCGAAGGTGCGGCCCACGGCTCCGGGCAGCCCGGCGACGATGCCCGAGAGAATGATCATCGAGATACCGTTGCCGATACCGCGCTCGGTGATCTGCTCGCCGAGCCACATCAGGAACATCGTGCCCGTGGTCATTGTGATGGTCGCCGGCAGCAGCCAGTCAAAGAATCCCTTGGCGTTGGTCATGCCACCGTTGCTGAGCGCGACGGCGGCGCCGAAGGACTGAAACAGCGCCAGACCCACGGTGGCGTAGCGCGTCAGCTGCGTCGTGCGACGCCGGCCCGCCTCGCCCTCCTTGCGTGCTTCCATCAGCGATGGCACGACCATCGAGAGCATCTGGATAATGATCGAGGCTGAGATATATGGCATCACGCCCATGGCGAAG
>Ga0302314_10001927_pt1 | contig 38680 bp, 34 predicted proteins | sample III_Palsa_N2_3_FD_200533 | JGI IMG/M metagenome (GOLD analysis project Ga0302314, IMG submission 200533) | Peat permafrost microbial communities from Stordalen Mire near Abisko, Sweden - III_Palsa_N2_3 | ecosystem: Environmental > Terrestrial > Soil > Palsa > Peat permafrost | place: Sweden...
GAGCTGATATCACGGGCTGCGGCGGTGCGCTTCGCATCTGGTCAGTCACCGCTCTTCGTTCTCATAATAGACCCACCTCGACGACGTTTTGAGCAATACGACGGTTACGATGAGGACCAGGATGAATAGCAGGAATGCCATGGCCGAGGCGTATCCGAGGTGCAGGTACTGGAATGCCTGCTGGTAGTAATAGGTGACGTAGAACATCGTCGAGTTGCCCGGGCTGCCGGGCGGGGTCTCGATAACCTGGGCCTGCGTGAAATACTGAATGGAGAGGACGAGCGACAAGATCACGTTGAACAAGATGATCGGGCTGATCATCGGGATCGTCACATAGCGCAGCCGCTGCCACGGCCCGGCTCCCTCGAGCGCGGCGACCTCGTACATCTCCTTCGGCACGCCCTGCAGCGCGGCCAGGTAGATGACCATCGGCTGGCCCATGCCCCAGAGCCCGAGCAGGATGAACGTGGGCTTGGACCAGGTGATCGAGAAGAACCAGGCCGGGCCGCTGACGTGAACGTCGGCCAGCAGCGCGTTCACGATTCCGAACGACGGCTGGAAGATCCACACGAAGATCAGCGAGGACGCCACCACCGGCACGATGGACGGAATGTAGAACAGCGTCCGGTAGAACGCCTGCCCGCGTACGTTCATGTTCAGCAGCATCGCCAGGCCGAGCGCGGCGACGGTCGAGAACGGCACCTCGATGACCGTGTAATAGAACGTGTTGAAGAGCGCCGTCCTGAACGTGTCGTCGTGAATGAGCGCGTCGAAGTTCGCCAGGCCGGTAAAGGTGGGATTCCCGATCCCGGTGAAGCTCGTGAAGCTGTAATACAGGGTCGCGAAGAACGGGTAGAGGTAGAACCCGCAGAACCCGATAATCCAAGGGCTCACGAACAGCAGCCCGAGCCATAGTCGGCGCGCCCCGGGGGACCGGAAGGCCGGAACGGCCGCGCGGCTTGTCATCTGCATGCCCACCTCTACCTCGTTCTTCACGTTTGCCGGCCGTTCAAGCAGGGCCCGTCAGCCGCCGGCCGCGCTGTTGGCCTGCTGGTCGATGTAGGCCAGCGCCTGCTGCGGCGTCTTGCTGTGCTCGGCGATATCTTCCGTCGCGGTCGCCTCGGCTGTCTCGAACTCCGATTCCGTCGCGGTCAGGGAGGGCGCCACCGACGCCGGGCTCGACATCTGGTCCACGAACACGTTCAGCCACGGGTTGGCCTTGAGCCAGGCCTGGTAGGCCGGCTGCTGGACGATCGACGGGGACGCGGGCATCCAGCCGCCCTTGGGGTCGATCTGCGCGGTGAAGGTCGCGTTGCCGTATCCGGCCAGCCACGCGGCGAACGTGAACGCGGCCTGCGGGTTCGAGGCTCCCTTGGGGATGATGTTGTAGTTGCCCTGGCCGAAGGTGCTCGGCTTGCCCACGGTGCCGGGGAACGCGACGACCCCGAAGTTGCTGTTCATGCTCGGGTTGGTCACCGGGATGTTCTGGGCGCCCTCCCACGGCCCGTCCATGTCGAAGCCCATCTTGCCCGCGACAAACGGGTCATCATCGCCGCCCGCGACCGCCCCGTAGGCGGCCTGCATAGCCTCGACGTCCGCGAGCGGGTAGTTGTCGTACTGCGCGAGCCAGTTCGCCTCGGTGGCCGCGCCCGGGCAGGTCTCGAAGCTGTACTTCCCGGCCGAGTTGAAGCAGTTGACCGCGCCGAAGAAGCTCCCGTAGTACTCGAAGCCCGCGTTGTCACCGGCGTCCGGGTCGAAGCCGATCTGCTCGAGCTTGCCGCCGGGGGTCTTCCACTCCTTGGCCTGGTCGGCGTAGAGCTGGGCGAGCGTGGTGGGCGGCGAGGAGATGCCCGCCGCCTTGAGCATGGACTTGTTGTAGTACAGTGCCCACGAGTTCATCGACATCGGCAGCGCGTACAGCGTCCCCTTGTACTCGCCGCCCTGCAGCGCGATCGGGTACTCCCACTTCTCCAGCCCGGCGTACGTCCCGGTCAGGTACGGGGACATCGACTGGATGGTCCCGTCGGCGGCGTACTCGCCGAGCACCGGGTTCCACTCGGTGAACACGTCCGGCGGGTCGCCGGCCGCGATCTCGGACAGCAGCTTCGCGTCACCGGTGGCACTGGGGATGTTGGACTCGGTCACGTGAATGTCGGGGTGGGTCTGGTTGAACTCGGTGACCATCTGGTTCAGCAGGGTCAGGGTGTTGCCCGACCACATGGTCTGCCAGGTGATGTTCACGACCCCTGACGTCGATCCGGTGCTGCCGGTCGAGGTCGACGTCGAGGACGCCGACGGGGCGGCGGGGCCGCCGCAGGCCGCGAGGGTGAGCACGGCGCTGGCGGCGAGCAGCGCCGAGGGCGCCGCCCAGCTTCTTGCCCGGCGTCTGCGGGGGATGTTATCGGTCACAAGTCGCTCCGTTTCTTGGTGCTCTGCTGTCCCTATCAGTTGCTCTTCTGCTGGTCTTCTGCCGTGGCTCACAGTTCGGGGTGGGCTTGTGTGAGCGCTCACATCCATGGAAGGATTGTGACCGCTCACAATTTGATCGTCAAGGGCGCTGCCGTCACGATTTAACCCTCGTGATATGCGGATGACCCGGACCGGGCAACGAGGAGGCTCGCTTGGCGAGCGCAGCTGAACCACTCATCGACGTGCCGGACAAGGCCCTGGACCTGCGGATCGAGGTGGGTTCGGACGGGATGGCGAGGATCATCCGGCTGGCGGCCCGCGACGCGTCGGAACCGCCGCCCCGCACCGCCGGCGAACTGCCGCCCGACGTCGGCCCCCAGCCCGCCGACGCGGCGCTGCCGCTGCTCGACGTGGTCCTCGCGGGCGAGGGAAAGGCCTGGTCCGGCGACCGCTACTGCGAATCGGAGGCGGGCGGACGGTTCCGCTACGTCGGTCACGACCGCGCCGACCTGCCCGGGGGCTGGCGGGAGCTGCGGGTGGACCTGACCGACGCGGACAGCGGACTGCGGGCTGAGGTGTTCTACCGCGTGCTGACCGGCCGGGGCGCGCTGCGCTGCTGGGTGCGCCTGACCAACGTCGGCGCCGCGCCGGTGACCGTCGAGTCGGTGACGTCGTTCCTGTGCGGCGGCCTGTCGAGCGCGTCCCCCGACGGGGTCGCGCCCGGCCGCCCCGACGACCTCGACGACCTCGACGTGCTGTGGGCCGAGAACGACTGGCTGGCGGAAGGGCGCTGGCAGCGCCGAGGGCTCCGCGATGCGCTGCCGGACCTGAACCGGCACGTCCACGGGGCCGATCCGCGCGGCCGATTCGGCCTGACCAGCGCGGGCACCTGGTCGTCCGGGATCTACCTGCCGATGGGCGCGGTCGTCAGCCGGCCCACCGGCCACGCCTGGGCCTGGCAGATCGAGCACAACGGCGGCTGGCACTGGCAGGCGGGGGAGTGCACGCACCGGTATCCCGCGGCCGGCCCCGGCCCGCACGGCCGCCACGCGCCCGCCGGGTCGGCCAGCGGCGCCTACGTGGCGCTGCTCGGCCCGGCCGACACCGAGCACGCGTGGCACGTCACGCTGCCGCCGGGCGGCACGTTCACGACGGTGCCGGCCGCGGTGGCGGTCAGCGCGGACGGGTTCGAGGGGGCCGTCGCCGCCCTGACCGCGGTCCGCCGTGCGATCCGCCGCCCGCATGAGGACTCCCGACGGCTGCCGGTGATCTTCAACGACTACATGAACACGCTGATGGGGAACCCGACCACGGAGCGGCTGCTCCCGCTGATCGACGCGGCGGCCGAGGTCGGCGCGGAGTACTTCTGCATCGATTCCGGCTGGTACGCCGACCTCGACGAGAGCTGGTGGGACACGGTCGGCGCGTGGAAGCCGTCCGCCACCCGGTTCCCCGACGGCATCGGCCTGGTGCTTGACCGGATCCGGTCGGCCGGCATGGTTCCCGGTCTGTGGCTCGAACCGGAGGTCGTCGGCGTGAACAGCCCGGTTGCCACGCAGCTGCCGCCCGAGGCGTTCTTCCAGCGGGACGGCAGGCTGGTGACCGAGCACGGCCGGCACCACCTCGACCTCAGGCACCCGGCGGCGGTGAAACACCTGGACGAGGTGGTGGACTTCGTGGTGGGCGACCTCGGCGTCGGATATCTCAAGCTGGACTACAACATCGAGATAGCCCCGGGCCCCAACAGCGGCGGCCTGAGCCCGGGGGCGGGGCTGCTCGAGGCGAACCGGGCCCAGCTCGACTGGCTGGACGCCGTCCTCGACCGGCACCCCCGCCTGGTGCTTGAGAACTGCAGCTCGGGCGGGATGCGCACCGACTACGCGCTGCTGTCCCGTTTCCAGCTGCAATCGACCAGCGACCAGCAGGACCCGCTCCGCTACCCGCCGATCGCAGCCGCGGCCCCGGCCGCCATCGCCCCGGAACAGGCCGCCAACTGGGCCTACCCGCAGCCGTCGTTCACCGACGACGAGATCGCGTTCACCCTCTGCGGGGCGATGCTCGGCCGCATCTACCTGTCCGGTCACCTGGACCATATGAGCCGCGAGCAGCGCGAGCTGGTCGCCGAGGCGGTGCGGGTGCACAAGGACCTCCGCGGCATCCTCGCCAGCGCGCTGCCGTTCTGGCCGCTCGGACTGCCGCGCTGGACCGATCCCTGGATCGCTCTCGGCCTGCGCACTCCCCAGGCCAGCTACCTGACCGTGTGGCGGCGCGGCCCGCTCGACGGCGGGACAGCAACCGGTATCGCGACGCAGCCGGCTGTCGCCCTGCCCGTTCCGCACCTGCGCGGCCGGCGTGTTACCGCTGACGTGCTCTACCCCCGTCCAGCCGGGGCCGGAGCCGGGGCAGGAGCCACCTGGGAGGCCGCCGCGAGCACCCTGTCGGTGGAGCTTCCGCGCTTCCCGTCCGCCTGCCTCATCCGGCTGGACGCGCGGTGAGCGCCCGCCGCTACGCCGTCGTCGGCACCGGCGCCCGGGCCGGGCTTTACATCCGCGCACTGGCCGGCCGCTACGCGGCCGACGGCACGATCGTCGCCTGGTGCGATCAGAACCGAGTGCGAATGAACTACTACGACGAGATCCTGACCGCGGCCGGCCGCCGGTCGCCCGCGCAGTACCGCCCGGATGACTTCGGGCGCCTGCTGGACTCCGAGCGACCGGACGCGGTCCTGGTGACCTCGCCCGATCACACCCATCCGCGATACGCGGCGCAGGCGCTGCGGGCCGGCTGCGACGTCATCCTGGAGAAGCCGGTCGCGACCTCGGCCGCCGGCGCCCGGCTGCTCGCGGACGCGGCCAGGACGTCGGCGGGCACGCTGCGGGTGACGTTCAACTACCGCTACTCCCCGCGCAACAGCGTGCTCAGGCGGGTGATCGCCGACGGGATCATCGGCAAGGTCACGTCGGTCCATTTCGAGTGGGTCCTCGATACCGTGCACGGCGCTGACTACTTCCGCCGTTGGCACCGGGATAAGACAGCTTCGGGCGGGCTCCTGGTGCACAAGTCGAGCCACCATTTCGACCTGGTGAACTGGTGGATCGGTGACATCCCGAGCACCGTTTACGCACGTGGGGCGCTGCGGTTCTACGGCGCCGCCAGCGCTCGCGAGCGCGGCCTCGGGGCGCGCCCGGAGCGCTCACTCGGGGCACCGGGCATGACCGGCGACCCGTTCGCGCTCGACCTGTCGGCGGCCCCCGCCCTCCGCCGCCTGTACCTGGAGGCCGAGGCGGAGGACGGCTACGTCCGCGACCAGGACGTGTTCGGCCCGGGCATCAGCATCGAGGACAACCTCGCGGTGCTCGTCGGCTACCGGTCGGGCGCACTCCTCACGTACTCGCTGAACGCCCATTCCCCGTGGGAGGGGTACCGCGTCAGCGTGAACGGCGACGCCGGGCGGGCCGAGTTGGAGGTCGTCGAGCGCGGCCAGGTCCGGTCGGTCGCGGACGGCAGCGTGTCGGGTCGCCCGGCGGTGGACCCGATGGTCTCCGGCGGCGAGGGCGGTCAGGGCGGTCAGGGCGGTCAGGGCGGTCAGGGCGGCGGCGCCGACGCCGGCGACCTGCGGCCGGTCTCGGAGCGGCTGCTGGTCCAGCGGCACTGGGAGCCGACCCGGGCGGTGCCGATTCCGCAGGCGGCGGGGGCGCACGCCGGCGGGGACGAGCCGCTGCTCGACTCGCTGCTGCGGCGCGATGCCCCGGCCGACCCGCTCGGCCAGCGCGCCGACTACGCCGACGGGCTGGCCAGCGTCGCGATCGGGCTCGCGGCGAACGAGTCGATCGCGACCGGCCAGGTCGTCGACGTCTCCACGCTCGGCATCGAGCTCAGCCGCGCGCCCGCCGCCAGAACCTCGCGGCGTCGCCACTGACCCGGCCACGGGGTCTGAAGCGAAACGCTGGACAGTCGAGTCCCTCGCTAAACCCAGGGCTCTAGGCGCCGGGGACGGCCACCCGGATCGCGATCAGCGTGGCTTCGTCGGCGGCCAGCCTCGCCGCCTCGAAGAAGTCCGGGGCCGCGCACGCGTACAGGGTCCGCCCGTCGGCGCCGCCAAGCGCGCAGGCGAACACCGGCGTGCCCGGGTGCAGCTCGTCGGTGATCTCGCCGCCTTCCTTGACCCGGAGCAGCCGGCCGCCGGCCGCGTCCGCGATCCACAGCGCCCCCTCGGCGTCGAGGCAGCCGCCGTCGGCCGCGACCTTGATCTCGCCAAAGACGTTGCCCATTTCGCGGTCGGCCGGCAGCGGGCCGAATTCCGCCCAGACGCGACGGTTGGCCAGTCGGCCGTCCGCCGTCAGGTCGAACGCGGTGCACCGGTTGCCGAACGTCTCGTTCACGATGAGCACGCCGTCCGGGGTGATCACGCTGCCATTCGGGAACCACAGGTCGGCGGCGGCCTCGGTCACGGTGCCGTCCGGGTCCACCCGGCACAAGGAGGCGGTTTCGAGCGGCGAAGCGCTCATCAGATCGAACCCGAAGTTCCCGACGTAGGCCCTGCCCGCGCCGTCGAGCACCATGTCGTTAGCGTGCCCGGTCGCGTGGCCGCTCAGGTCCGCGTGGACGACCAGGGCGCCGTCGGGCTCACGGCGCAGCACCCGGCGGTCGCGCATCGACACGACCAGCAGGCGGCCGTCCGGCAGCCAGCCAAGCCCGGCCGGCTGCTGGGGGACGTCGGCCTCGGTCCGCAGGTCGGAGCCATCCTCGCGAGCCGAGAAGACCTGGTGACGGTAGAAGTCGGAGAACCAGATCCGGTCCTCGTGCCAACGCGGCGCCTCGAGGAATTTGAACCCGCTCGCCACCGCGGTCGTCTGTACATCGGTCACGCTCGTCCTCCTTTGGACGTGTTGCGACTATGAATGAATGCTTTACCGGATATCCGTCCATCTGACCAGCGTTCGGGCGTCCGCCTTTGCGTCCCGCCCTGATCGGTAGATTCTGACCGGCAGTGAGGCGCCGCCCTGCATGAGACGTCGATTGACGGGCATTCAGCGTCGGTGACCGTCCGCAGCGTAGGTGTCGAGGAAGAGCTGCTGCTAGTCGCGCCCGGCAGCGGCCAGCCCCGGGCGGTGGCCGAGACGGTGCTGCGAGATATCAAGGAGGCGCACGCAGCAGGAGACGGATCCCGGGATGGCGACGCCGCGCAGTCGCTTGACTTCGAGATAAAGCGCCAGCAGCTGGAGACGAACACCAGGCCGTGCTGGGATCTCGACGAGCTCGGGCGCGAGGTCCGCCGGTGCCGGTCGTTGGCCGCTGCGGTGGCGGCCCGGGCCGGGGCTCGGGTGGCCGCACTGGCGACTTCACCGGTCCCCGTCGTGCCTCAGCTGGTGCGCGAGGGCCGGTACTTGGAGATGGCCCGGGCGTTCGGGCTGACCGCCCACGAGCAGCTCAGCTGCGGTTGCCACGTCCATGTCGGGATCTCTTCGCCTGACGAAGGGGTTGCCGTACTCGACCGGATCTGGCCGTGGCTAGCCGTCTTGCTGGCGATCAGCGCCAACTCCCCCTTCTGGCAGGGGCGGGACAGCGAGTACGCCAGCTTTCGGTACCAGGCGTGGAGCCGCTGGCCGGGCGCGGGCCCGACCGACGCATTCGGCACTGCGGAGGTCTACCGGCAGACGGTAGAGCAGATGCTGGCCACCGGCACCCTGCTTGACGCCGGCATGGTGTACTTCGACGCTCGCCTGTCCGAGCATTATCCGACGCTGGAAATAAGGATCGCCGACGTGTGCCTCTACTCCGAGGACGCGGTGCTGGTCGCCGCGCTCGCGCGGGCGCTGGTAGAAACGGAAGCTCAGCGTTGGCGGGCGGGCGACGACGTTCCGCATCTGCGCACCGAGATACTCCGCCTCGCCGCCTGGCGGGCCAGCCGCTCGGGCCTCGACGACGACCTGGTCAACCCGCTCACCGGCCGGCCGGAACCGGCCCGAGCAGTCACGAAGGCCTTGTTTGAGCATGTCAGAGACGCGCTGGAGGAAGCGGGAGACACCGGTACGGTAACCGAACTGCTCACCGCGGTATTGACGCGGGGAAATGGGGCTACCTTCCAGCGCCAGGCTTATCACGACGGCACCTTGTCCCGCATGGTCGAGAGCGCCGCCGCGCTGACCAGCCGTTGAGCCGCCGACTGGGCTGCCGCCGGCCAAGCGCGGGCGGGAGTCGCACGTGGTGCTCTGCCCTAGGGATGGCCGAGGAAGTCGCCAAGCGATGTAGCGAGTGCTTCCGGAGTCTCCTCCGCCATGTGGTGCCCGGAGTCGATGCTGTGGCCGCGGACATCGTCGGCCCAGGTACGCCAGATGGCGAGCGGCTCGCCTTAGAGGGCCTCGATGTCGTCCTGCTTCGACCACAGCACCAGCAGCGGCGGCGTAACGCTGCGCCCGGCGGCCCGGTCCGCCTCCCCGTGCCGCCGGTCGCCGGTCAGGCCGGCCCGGTAGTCCTCGAGCATTGCGCGGACCACCTGGGGTTCCGGATGGCTCGGCGAGCGGTTCGCGGGCGTGCGAGGCCCGAAGGTCACACGATCACGATCACGAAGGCGAATGGGCGGGACCACTTGACAGCGAGCGAGGAGGCCTCAACTAACCGCCGCTGAGCCCGGTCACTCGAGAACGCCTAGCTTCGTCGCCCACTCGACGACGAGGTCGGTGTAGACGGCGGGCTGGTACCGGTGCATCGCGTGCGGCATGTCGGGGAAGGCGCGGAAGGTGAGGTCCTGTCCGGCGGCGGTGACAAGCTCCGCGACGCGGCTGGCCTGAAGATCGGACATGGCGCCGACCAGGGTGCCGGTCGCCTCGTCGACCTGGTGGAAGTGGTGGGTGAGCAGGACCGGCACCTTCACGTTGGAGATCATGTTGGCGTGGTCGCAGGACGCGGTGGCGATGCCTGACACGAACGCCTTTCCCCATTCGGGGTCGTACTCCTTGAGGTTCTGCGGGATTCCCGAGGTCTGTTCCCCCTCCACCGGCGGGAACATAGCCGCGAAACCGCGCAGCATGCTCATGGGCAGTGTCTGCGGGATGGCCCGCTGCAGGCCGTCCCAGTCGCCGACCGACCACTGGTCGCCGAGGTAGGTGTTCCACAGCGAGAACATCGGGCCGATGCCCTGCCGGATGGACTGCCCGACGGCGGGGTTTGCCTCGGACGCGAACAACGGCGGGTCCTCCCACACGGCCGCGGTGACCTGGCCGGGCTTGGCGAAGGCGGACAGCCACGCGGCGATGGTGCCGCCGGAGGAGAGCCCCGACACGATGACCTGTCGTCCGATCACCAGGTCGATGAAACGCACCAGGTCGCTGCCGAAGGTGTCGAGTGTGTACCGGCCAGGAGTCCAGGTCGAGCGGCCCTGACCGCGCAGGTCGACCGCGAATACCTGGAAGTGCTCGGCCAGCAGGGGCATGGCCTGCTCGTAGCCCCACCACGACTCGCTCTGCGCGGGGATCAGCAGCAGCGCGGGGAGGCTGGCGTCGCCGGCTATGGCGTAGTTGAGCCTGACCTCGCCCAGATCGACGATGTGCTCGTTGAAGGAGTGCGGAACGTAGAGGTCGGCGTGATCGTGCGCTTCGAGGTGGGCCATCTGGTTTCCCTAATCTGTCGGCCGGTCCGCGGGCAGCGGCCGGGGGGTTGGCGGGGTCGGGCGGCGGCTGCACTGGGGGACGGTCACTGCGGGACCACCCGGACCGGCAGCGAGGCAAGCCCGCGCAGGCTGTTGTTCAGCCGCGGCCGGGCCGGGCCGGCCGGCTCCCAGCGTTTGATGCGAGCGGCCATCGCCCGGATGACGGACTCGCCCTCCATCCGGGCCAGGGCCATCCCCGCGCACACGTGCGGGCCGACGCCGTAGCCGAGGTGGCCCGCGGTCTTGCGGCGCACGTCGAAGACGTCGGGATCGGGCCAGCGGGCCGGGTCCCGGTTCGCCCCGGCGAACAGCGTCATCACCTTGCTGTCGGCCGGGATCGTGGCCTCCCCGAGTTGCACCTCAACGGTGGTCGTGCGGAAGAAGCCGATCACCGGCGATTCGCAGCGGATCGTCTCCTCGAACGCGTTACGCGCGAGCGACGGGTCGGCCCGGATGAGCTCCCACTGCCCGGGGCTGCGGGTGAAGTTCGCGATCGCGAACGCCAGGCCGCTCACAGTCGTGTCGACGCCGGCCGAGAACAGTGACCGGACAAGCTGCGCCGCCTCCGGTTCGCCCATGCCCGCGGCGTCCGCCGCCTCGTAGACGGCCGCGCCGATCGACCCCGGGCGCAGGTTCTCGCGCCGGCAGTGGGCCCCGACCCAGTCGGCCAGCCCTTCGGCTGCGCTCAGGCAGTCCAGCAGATGCTGGTTGCGCGGGCCGATGGCGTTGAAGGACAGGGCGCCGTAGACGAGCATCCGCGGGCCCACCTCCCCCAGCACCCCCAGCGCGCGCGGGAAGACGACCGTCGGGAACACCTCAGCCAGGTCGGTCACGGCGTCGAAGCGTTCGCGCTGCACCAGGTCGTCGATGATCCTGGCGGCCTGCTCGTCGAACAGATCATGGAAGGACTGCAGCGCCCGAGGGCTCATCGCGCTGACCACCACGGCGCGGTTGCGAGCGTGCTCGGGCGGATCGGCCTCAAGCAGCAGGCTGGGCTTGCGCCATCCGTACGGGTCGGCCGCCAGGTCGGCGAGCCCGACCCCGCTAGCCGAAGAGAAACGCTCGTGATCCCGGAGCACGGCGTGCACCTCGCGATGCCCGGCTACCGCCCAGCAGTCATAGCGCCGCAAGTACACGGCGGGACCGGCGGCGCGCAGGGCGGCAAGCTGAGCGAAGGGATCCGCCAGGAACCCGTCCTCGAACGGGTCGAGATCCGACACCGGCCCCTGATGCACACGCGCTGCTCCCGGCATCGACGCTCCTTCGTCATACGATGTGGCTCAGAGCACGTTAGCAACTATATGTGATAACAGCAAGGCTCGAATGGCGGCCTGCCCTGCCTTCCGGCGTAGGCGTCGGTTGGTGGCCGTGATCACGTTGACTACGGCAGCGGCCCGGCCTAGCTTTCGCCCTATGCCCGTCCGGTGGCGACCGGGCCTTCGCTGCCACAGAAGGAGGATCGCATGACCACGGACCAAGAAGACCAGATGTCCCCCGCCGCGCGCCGGAAGTTCGTCCGCGAGCACCGGACGGCGATCTTCGGATACGGCCGCAAAGACGACGGGCCCGCCATGACGGTCCTGTACTACATCATGGACGGCGACGACCTGCTGATCTCGACCATGCTGGCGCGCGGCAAGGCCAAGGCCGTGCAGCGCAACCCCAAGGTGTCGCTGTGCGTGCTGGACGAGAACTGGCCGCCGACCTACATCACCCTGTTCTGCGACGCGACGATCGACGCCACCGTCAGCTCCGACCCGGATGCGGTCGCCGACTTGCTCCTGCGGGTGCTCGAGCTCATGGCCGGCCGCGAGCTTGACCCGTCCGCCCGCGCCCACGCCAGGGAGATGGCGATCAAGGAAGACCGGGTCGTCGTCCGGCTGAAGCCATACGCGAGCTTCATGACTCCGCCCCGTCACATAGCGGGCGAGCAAGACCTCGAAACCCTGACCCACTGGACGAGCTCGTCCCTCCCCTGGAACGCTGAATAGCGGCGCCAGGGTCGGACGTGAGCCAGGGCGGGTCGGCGTGCCTACTTGGGTGGTCGGCCTTCCTCCGGTCGGGTAGGCGCGATGGGCGCCACCGGGTGCCGACGCGGGCCCGACCATAGCGCGGGCACGGCGTAGACGGCGGCGGCCACCGCGTAGGCGGCCCGCTCGTAGTTGACCCGCCATCCGACGAACTCCGGCCATGCCTCGGCCGGATCGCGCTCAATCGGGAAATCGACCTCGCGCATCCGGGCGACCGCGTCGAGGAACTCCGCGTAGGTCAGGGAGATGCCGGCGTCAGGATCGGCCTCATCGGGGATGTCGAAGCCCATCGCCCGGGCGATCCGGTTGAAGCACTGGAACCCGCCGCGCAGGCACAACCGGGCCGGTATGACCGGCGCCGCCTTGGGGGACAGGGCCAGGAACAGCGCGGCCGAGTCGAGCACCGCCAGCAGCGAGATAACCCAGGACGACAGCGGCTGCGGCGACCGGAAACGGACCAGCTGCAGGTACGTGGTGTGGCTCTCGGCGACGTCGGCGGCCCAGCGTTCCCACTCGGTGTAGAGGCCAGGCATGGTGTCCAGGGTCGACATGCCCGACCCGAGCCCGTAGTGGGTGCGCGCGAGCAGTTCCGGGCCCCAGGACGGGAAGCCGCCTCTCGCGTTCAGCAGCGCCACCTCGGTTTCCCTGCGGTTGAAGGCCGCGTACAGGGTCGGCAGGTAGCCGATCTGCAACGCGACGATGACCAGGCCGGTCGCCGCGGCCAGGAACACGATCACGGCCGGCGCCGTCCCGGCGGGCACGGCGAACCCCAGGGTGAACAGCGAGGACCCGGCGTCGACGAAGGCGGACAGCACGCCGCTGGCGGCGAACGGCCAGAGCAGCAGGGCGAACCCGACGTAAACCACGAACAGCCACGCCGCCAGCTGGGCCAGCAGGATCGCCGCCGCCTCGGTGGCGAGCAGCTGGTCGCGCCGCCGGAAGTCGGCGGCGCGCGACGCCACCAGCTGGTACGTTCGGTTGACCATCCGGTCCACCCACTGCGTCAGGCGGCTGCTGACCGGCCGGGTGACGACCAGCGTCCCGATGACGCTGGACCCCGCGATGATCACCAGCAGGCCACCGATGACCGCGGCCACCACCCGGCCCGCCAAAGGCATCACCATCGGGCTTACCCCACCTCCACGGTGATCCCCCGGTTGCGGCCGGCTTCCATCATCCCGGCGGCGTGCCCTTGAGGAACGCGATGATCACCAGGACGACCGTAATCGCCGCGGCGGCCAGGATCTGGCCCGCCTGAGCCAGATACGCGGCGCCGGCGATGGCCATCACCGCCACTGCGTGGCCCAGGGGCGAGGCGGGAGCGTGGTTGTACTCCGCGAGCGCGGGGCCGGACCATCCGCTGCGCCCCGCAGACGGGCTTGGCCGCATGGCCACCGGCTCCGGCGACCGCTTCCGCAGACGCTGGGCGAGCAGGTAAACGATGCCCCCGACGGGGCTGGCACCCACGATGAGAATGGCCCAGGCGAACCTGGGCACCACATGATCGGTGTCGGCCGTCCCCAGGCGCAGCAGGCAGAAGACGTCGAAGACAACCACGAGCAGGAGGCTGAGCAAGATCCCAATCAGCACGACCGATGCCGAAAGTCCTTCCATATCCCGAACGTTACACCCGGCTCCCAGCCTCGTCATGCCCTGGTCGAATGGGCCGCGCAACACCCTGTTCCACCCGATCGCGCGGGGCTGGGTGTCGTCCAGGGAAGTTGCTCGGCCGGCAGCTTGCGGGTCGCTAATATAGCGCTGAGTCCCGAGATCGGGGACGGGGACGGGGATCCCGGTGAGAAGCTTGGTGTCAGTGGTGCTGCGGTACATTCGGGTTAGCGTCGTGGAGCTTGCATGGCAGAGTCAGTCGGGAAGCGTCCGTTCCACACATTCCTGAGCCATGCGCACGTCGATAAACGCCAGGCCGACAAGCTCTATCATTTTCTGTCAGAAATGGCCAACATTCCCGTTTGGTACGATGCGGTCAATCTGCCGCCAGGCGGCACCATAGTGGAGAACTTGTTCGAGGCCATCGAGAACAGCCGAACGGCGATCATCCTGCTTTCGCACCAGTCGGTGACTCGCGGCTGGGTCCAGAAGGAGTACCAGGCAGCGGTCAACCATCAGACGCAGTATCCGGACTTCCGGGTCGTGCCGGTGCGGCTGGACGATGTAGAGCTGCCGAACTTTCTTCAGACCTATAGCAGCGCTCAGATCGGACCCGACGGCCTGGATGCCGCCGCGGCGGCGCATATCCTCAAGGCCCTCTATCAGCCTTCTCGCATCACGGTGGATCCCGGGCACGCGCGGCACGTTTACCTCAGTAGGGGCTGGCGCCCGGGGGACATTGAGTCCGTCAAGGTGATGTCCGATGCGCTCCTGAGCGCCGGGCTGAGTATCGTGGCTGACGCCGAAGACCAGCCGGCCTGGGTCGAGGAGCGCATCAGTGGAATCATGAACGGTTGCGGCGCGTTTGCCGCGGTGCTCCCGTACCGGCCGGGCGCTCCGCATATGACATCCAATTACGTTTTGCGCGAATGGAGAATAGCGGCTGACCGCGAAATCCCATGCTTGGTTATGCCGCATTCAAAAGTCGATCTACCTAAGGAGATGCTCGACTGGCCCGGGCTCGTCGCAAATACCGACGATACGAGACAGTTGCTCAGCTACGCCGTGAACCTGTCCGAGGAGTGGCGAGTCCCCGCCCGCGAACCTTACGTCTTCTTCGCGACCGACTTCGCAGTCGAAGGCCAGGCGCTTCGCCGGCTGGTCACTGAGACCATCGTTGCGGTGACCGGACTGCCATGCAGAATCGGCGAGTATTTGGGGAGCGTCTCCGTACAGCGAGAGATCCTGCGTATCGTTTCCGGTGCGTCGTTGGTGCTAGCGGAAATCTCGGGAAACAGCCCCAACGTCTATATTGAGATTGGCGCGGCTCGCGCCACCGAGGTTCCCGTCATGCTGCTACGAAGCGGGCCTCCTGGCCGGCCAACTTTCATGCTCCGTGACCAGCAAGTTTACGATTATGCGACCGAGGCAGAGTTCGTCGCCCGGGCCGTGCGGGTTAGCTATCCCTACCGGCGCTCCTTTCTCACCTAGGAGACGCCCCGACGAGCGGGTCCCTGGGTAACGTCGGCAAGTGCACGAGCGGGCGGTACCCGGCCCGGATCGCCTCCACCGTGGCGCGGGGTGTCAGCACCGCGGCTGGCCCGTCGAACTGGTCGATCCTGTCGGCGTACCCGGCCGGGGTCCAGCGGTGCAGGCCGGCGTCATGCGCCAGCCAGAACTCGTCGTCGTGGACGATGAAGACGCCGTCGGGCAGCTCGCCGAGCAGCGCGGGGTAGGTGACGCGGGCCCCGCCTTCGAGGCGGCGCTGCTGGTGCAGCACCCGGTCGATGTCGTCTGCCGCCGGTTTCGCGGGCAGGGCGCGGGCTGCCGTCCAGGCGGTCAGGAACGACTGGTAGGCGGCGTGGCGGCATTCCGCGCAGGGCCGGTGCCCGGCCGCCAGCGCGACGGCCTCGTCGAGGAAGAACAGTTCGGTGTAGCGGCGCGGCCGCAGGATGGGCCGACGGCGGCCGCGAAACTCGAGCACGCACACCAGCCACCGGCGGACCTGATAACGCCGGACCAGGGCCAGGTCGTCATTGTGGAGCACGCCGCGGTTCCCGTACATGGTCCCTCGGTGCTCGGTGGCGATCAGCTCGCCCGCGGGCGTCACCCGGTTCCGCAGCGGACGGTCAAGACCCGCGAGCCGTTCCTCGGTCATGACTTCAGTGCACCACCATCTGGCTGGTCCGTCTGGCGGTTTTCCGACGAGATCGTCTCATGGCGGTCGACGATGGAATAAAAGGTCAAAGTCAACTTCAGGATTTTACCGAACGGACCCGTGATGCTGCCCGTCTGCAGATGGCACTCTCCCGGTGGCCCGAGTAAACTAGCGTTGTGCCCAATTCAGTCGCAACCAGCATAATCGTCTTCGGGCGCGGATTGATTCGCGATAAAACCGACTATCGATTGACTGGCGCGAGCTCGGCACGCGTTGACGCGGTATTGGATTATATAGATCAGAATAAGGACATATTCGCCGATCGCGGCGGCAGGATTGTGTTCAGCGGCGGCTGGTCGGGAGCCGGGCAGAACCTCGAGAGGCCGCCGGCTCGGTTCCGCGAGGGTTCGCTTATGCTCAGTCAAGCCATGGCCGCGACCATCGCGGGAGATGAACTGGCAAAATATGCGGAAACGTTTGCCGAGATTGAATCCGATAGCACGCTTGAGAACGTGCTGCGCATAGTCGAGGCCGATTACTTCCATGATACTACCTTCACCGCACGCAATCCTTTGGGGCTCGTCGCCCATAAGGAACACCTGAATCGTATTGACTATCTGACTCGCAAGGTGTTCAACCTGCCTCGTAGCGCCGTTGCGCATATCGTCGCCCCGGGTATCGACACGACCAGTACCGGGATTCCTGAAAGCCTGATCCTCCAGGTCACGCGGCTGACCTTCGCCGGAGCCAGCGGTGTGGATGCCCTACGTCGTCGACAGCGCCTTCTCATCGCTCTCAACCGGGCGCTGCCGCGAAGGACGCATCAGCCCGAGCCGGCCATCCGCTGAACCTGCCGGTCGTCACCGGTTCGCCTGGCCCTCAGGCGTCGGCGGTGGTTCGTGACGGTGGTTCGTAAGCTGTCATGCGTGGATCCGGTGTGGGCGTTGCGGCAGATCGCGTTCCAGCTTGAGCGGTCCGGCGCGCCGACGTACCGGGTCCGGGCGTTCCGGCGCGCCGCCGAGGTCGTCGGCGGGCTGGGTCCGGGGGAGTTGGCCGGCCGGCTGGCGGCCGGGACGCTGCGGGAGTTGCCCGGGATCGGTGAGGTCACCGCGCAGGTGATCGCGCAGGCGGCGGCCGGCCAGGAGCCGGAGTACCTGGCCCGGCTGCTCGACGGCGGGCCGCCGGCCCCGCCGTCGGCGCTGCGGGCCGCGTTGCGGGGCGACTGTCATGCGCACTCGGACTGGTCCGACGGCGGGAGCCCGCCGCTGGAGATGGCGCTGGCCGCGCGGGACCTGGGGCACGAGTGGATCGCGCTGACCGACCATTCGCCCCGGCTCACCGTGGCCAACGGTCTGTCCGCCGACCGGCTCCGCGCCCAGTTGGAGCTGATCGCCGAGCTGAACGTCGCCTTGGCGCCGTTCCGGATCCTGTCCGGGATCGAGGTCGACATCCTCGACGACGGCTCCCTCGACCAGACCGACGAGCTGCTCGGGCAGCTCGACGTCGTGGTCGCCAGCGTGCACTCGAAGCTGCGGATGCCGTCCGGGCCGATGACGGAGCGGATGATCGCCGCGATCGGCAACCCGCATGCCGACGTGCTCGGCCACTGCACCGGGCGGCTGCTCACCGGCCGGGGCCGCCCGCAGTCGGAGTTCGACGCCGAGGCGGTGTTCAGCGCCTGCCGCGACCGCGGCGTCGCGGTGGAGATCAACTGCCGGCCCGAGCGCCAGGACCCGCCCGATGACCTGCTGCGGCTGGCGGTCGGGATCGGCTGCGTGTTCGCGATCGACACCGACGCGCACGCACCCGGCCAGCTTGACTGGCTGGAGGGCGGCTGCGACCGCGCGGAGCGGTTCGGCATCGGGCCGGACCGGGTGATCAACACGCGCGGCACCTCGGCCATGACCGGACACGCCCGCTAGCGCCCAGACGCAGAAACCGCCGGGCAGCCCCCAGCTTTTCCGAGGGCTGCCCGCGTGATGGAGAGGGTCAACCAGGTGGCGGCGTCAGACCGGCAGCGACACATCGCCGCGGGCGAGGGCCTGGACGGCCTCAGTGGTCAGCGGCTGTCCGCCGATAGCCCAGTCGCCGCTCTTGACCTCCTCGACGACGCACCACGTGACGCCGCGCATGCGCTCGCCTTCGATGGCGACCATCGCCTCGGTCAAGTCGTGCGTGATCTGCTGCTTCTGCTCGGGCGTGAAGACGTTCTCGATGAGCCGGACGCTGATGAGAGGCATTGAATTCCCCCTGGGAGCGGGTAATTGGACAGCTCCACTCCATCACCGCGCCGGCCGCGCGGCATCCAGCGGACGAGCCATCTCGCGATGGCCCGATCAGGCCATCGGGCCGGTGATCAGAGCAGCCCGCCGCGGGCCGCCGCGGCGGCGGCCGCCGCCCGCGTGGGCAGCCCCAGCTTCGCCAGGATGTTCGCCATGTGGCGATGCACGGTGTGCGGGCTGATCACCAGGCGCTCGGCAACCTGCGCGTCGCTGAGGCCCTGCGCCACCAGCGCGAGCACCTCGCGTTCGCGCACGCTGAGCCCTTGCACGGCCCCAGCGTCGGGCTTGTCCGTCGGCGCGGGCGGCCCCTTGATGCCGAGAAACGGGGCGACGGCGCGCAGGACGGCGTCGCCGTCCCCGTGCCACGGCAGGTGGGCGTCACCGGGCAGCGTCACGAGGTCCGCACACGGCAGCAGCGCGGCGACTTCGCGAGCGCCGCTCAGCCGCATCGCCCGGTCATGCTCGCGATGCACGACGAGCGACGGCGCGCTGATTCGCGGCAGCTGGTCGCGCAGATCGGTCTCGTAGACCAGCGTGAGCAGATCGGCGGCGACCTCGGCGTCGGCCGACGCGCGCTGGAACACCGTGAAGTCGGCGCGGTTCTCGGCCGACCAGCTCGGGCCGAATACGTCTGCGAGCAGACGACTGCCCAGCCCCCAGTGCGCGCGCACGAGGTCGACCATCCCCGCCCGTGCCTTCGGCGGCCCGAGCGAATGCCCGTCGGCGTAGCTGCCGTAGAGCACGAGGCGGTCGACGCGTTCGGGCGACCTGGCGGCAAAGCTCGCGGCGATGCAGCCCCCACACGAGATGCCAAGCAAGGCCATCCGCTCAAGCCCCAGCTCGTCCAGGACAGCGCAGAGCGTCGCCTCCTCGAATTCGGGGGTGTACGTATCCGCGGGCCGGGTTCGGTCGGACAGGCCGGTCCCGAGGCGGTCATAGCGCACCACCATGCGGTCAGCGGCCAAGCCCTCGACAAAGCGTCGCAGCGGAGCGAAATGCCAGTCCTCGACGATATTGGAGACCCACCACGCCGGCAGCACGACTGCCGGGCCGTCCCCCGCCACGGCAAAGGCAACACGCCTCCCGCCCGGCAGGCGCACAAAGCCAGTGGTCTGTCTCATGGGGCCACGGTAACCGTCGACCCCGGCAGGCACCACAGCCTGCGGAACCCCGCGCCAGCGCCTGGCTCGCCACCATCGGTCAACACGTCCCCGAATCTCCCGGACCGCTGGCCGGACTTTGTCACCTGTTCTGCCACGCGACGTGCACCAATTCTGCCACTTAGCGTCGATACAACTGCGCACATGATATTCACTTCACTACCCGCACAGGCAACAACCGCGAATGTCCGGATCGCCCGGTATGCCGTGACGCTGGAGGGGGTGCCGTACGTGTGGGGCGGTACCACGCGGCGCGGTATGGATTGCTCCGGGCTCACTCAGTACGCCTACCGGCACGGCGACGGCCTGCGAATTAGGCGGACGGCCAACGAACAGTTCCATGAGTTCCATCGCGAAACGCATTCAGAGGCAAAGCCGGGCGATTTGGTGTTTTTCCACGACACGTCTAACTTGTCCAGCTACGTTTACCACGTCGGCGTTTACGAGGGCAAGGACAGCATGGTCGTCGAGTCGAGCAGTCACCGGCGTGCTGTCTGGCAGAGCTTTTCCTGGGCCGGGGACACCGTGAGCTTCGGCACCCTTACCCATCGGGTGTAGGACGATCGCGGCGACGCTGAACGCCGTCTCACGCCGCTGTCAGCTGGCCCTTGACTCGCTGATCTCCACCAGGGGGGTCGGGCCTCCCCCGCTGACCAGCAACAGCCAGGTGCCGGCGAACCCCGGATGGGCCTGGCCGCCGCGGTTGTCCCAGGTAAAGAATGTCATCCCAGATCAGGCGGCCCCTCGTGACCCGCGTACGCGCGATGACTGAGGCGGTCGCCGCGCGTCTTATCTACTGGACGCTGTTGGCCAGGATGACGGGCCGCTGAGAAGGGATGCCTTATGGAGATCACCAATCTGGGCCAGGCGGATGGGCTGCCGCCGGTGAACTGGGCCACCGTTGCCGCCACGCTCGAAGCCGGGTCGGCGCCGGCTCCGGACGCGCGGAACTCCCGCACGACCTGGCTGGCCACGGTGAACGAGGACGGTAGCCCGCACGTGACCGCGGTCGGTGCCCTATGGCTGGATGGCGCGTTCTGGTTCCAGACCGGCACAGGCACGCGGAAGGGGCGCAACGTCACCCGCGACCCGCGCTGTTCAGTCGCAGTGTCAGTCCGCGACGCGGACGTCGTGATCGAAGGTGACGCCGAGCGCGTGACCGACCCGGCCGCGCTCGAGCGAATCGCGAAGGCGTGGTCGGACAACGGCTGGCCGGCCGAACTCGACGCCAGCGGGACGGGCATCACGGCTCCGTTCAACGCCCCGTCACAAGGACCCCCGCCATGGAACGTGTATCGCATTCACCCGCGATCGGCGATCGTGACCCTGACGGCGGAGCCGGGCGGCCTGACTCGCTTCCGCTTCTGACGCTGCCGATCACGCCGAGGTGGCGGGTCCTTGTTGCCCGTTCAGCCGCTACCCCTTGCTCCAGACGGCGACCCGCGAGAGCCACGCGGTGGACGGGAAGACCAGCGGCCCGTTGCACGAGGGGCAGCTGTTGTTGGGGCCGTCCTGGTTCTGGAAGATCAGTTCCTGATTGGCCGTTGTCGGCAGCGGAACCTTGCCGATGAAGGTCTTGTTGTACCAGACCTCGACCTGCTCGCCCGTCCGGAGCATGGAGACCGTAAGCCAGCCGGTGGAACTGGGGCCGAGCGCCCCGCAGTTGCTGACCGAATTGCCGCTGGCGTGTCCGTTTGGCTGCAGTTGCCCGTAGTGCGTCTGCTCGCACGAGCGGCCTGCCTGTCCTTCCAGCATGTCGATCTCGCCGTTGTTCGGCCACGGCGAGCCCGTCGACCAGAACGCGGGCCAGTTGGCGGTGTAGCCGCCCGGGCCGGGCGGGATGTACACGAGCCCTTGAACGAACGAGTTCGGCCCGATCACCGCGTCCGAGGAGATGACCTCGGCCCACTGGTCCTCGCCGGTGACCTCAACCCCGAGCCCGTAGCTGGTGCTGACCGACACCGTGGCGCCCGCTCCGGGCTGGGTGATCCAGTCGCCCATGCCCTGCGTGGTGAAGTTATGGGCGTAGGTCACCTGGTAGCCCGCTGGCGCGCTGACGGAATCCGGGAATGGGGGCGCTACCAGAGCGGGGCTGCTGAAGCCGCCCGCCGAAAAGAAACCAAGCGCGGCGATGCCGGCCGCAAGGACGCTGGCCATGACGGCTTTCACTCTCCCCGGTAGCGCCGCGATCCGCTTATATGCGTCCTTAAAGGTGTGCGTCATCCCTCCCGCGGCAGTTCCCCGATGACCCGGACGCGCGGAGCAGCTTATTTCCTCGACGATGACAAACCGGCGACCGAAACGCGCGCGAGACCAGTTTTATCAGCGGCCGGGTACGCGCGCTTGCCGGGTCCCGCGCATTTACTGATGAGTCGGCGTAGTTTGCGGTATTTCTAACCCTGGCCGTGCCCGCACCCGCGTTGGCTCCGGAGCTCGACTCACTCGACCTCAACCGAGCCGGACTATCCATAGCGTGAGCACCGCCCCCGAGTATAGAGCCGCATTCCGGAGTCGAACCGGCTACGCCAGTCTTGCAGACTGCCTCCCACTCCGGTGAGATACGCGACAGGGTGCTTCCGCCTGGAATCGAACCACGCACCCGCGCTTCGGAGGCGCAGGGGAAAGAGTCCATTACCGGAAGCGTGAAACGTGGGCGAGGCAGGATTTGAACCTGCATCTTCCGTGGAACACGGTTTTACGGACCGCTGGGCTACCGGATTGCCCAACTCGCACCCGGGCGATCAACCGGAATCGAACCGGTGCCTACAGGGCCACAGCCTGGCGTGCGAACCTCTACACCATGACCGCCGTACCCGATGAGGGAGTCGAACCCCCACTTCCGCTTTGTAAGAGCGACGCGCTTCCGCTACGCCAACCGGGCTCGCCATTGACATTTGGTATCCCCGGCAGGACTCGAACCTGCGACGTCAGATTCGTAATCTGACATGATTTCCGCTTCACCACAGGGACTCGAAACGTGAATGCCTCGCTTGGCCGTCCGCTACCGGCCGTGGCGCGACGGAGCATGTTCGGGTGTGCGGCCCCGCTGCCAGCGGGCCGCGCGCCTGCCTAGACCGGTCGGTCCCGCCACTGGCTGGCCGTCCGCCGGTGTGCCCTGGCTCACCCGGTGCGCCGCCCCGGACTCGAACCGGGAACCGTTCGCTTAGTACTTCTGCCGTAGTTCGTGATCTTTGGCGTGTCGGTGCTGGAAACTGGGGCGGTCACCGTCTGATCATCCCGATTTATGACGACTGGTGATGATCTCCTGGTGGCCGCTGGCCAGAGCGTAGACCCTGGCCGGTGGCCGGGGATACTTGACGAGCTGATGGTGCGGGTCGGGGGACGTTTCCGCAGGTTAGAGCCGCGGCGCAGGGGCGCGCGAAATGGGACGCTGATGGCGTGCGCGACGACCCGCGGGCGTTCCTGGTCATCACCGCCGCTGTTGAGCGCGCCCGCCGCTTGGTCCCGGCCGGCCTCATCCCCCTGACCCGCAACGAAATCGCCCGCTTGCTCTCCGCCACTCTCACCCGGCCCGCCCCGGACGCATCCCATCGCCTGCGATGGTCATACTGGCGGCGGCGCCACCACCAGTACCGCTCGCGCACCTGCCACTACCAGCGGCAATCAGACCAGGACAGGCGAACATAGCATCTGCGCTACCTACGGCCGGCCGGCCAGCTTGCGTACCTCACGGGCGACCTGGCCGGGCTCTGTCAGCAGCGCGAGGTGATGGCTCAGCCGCTTCCTCACCGGCCAGCCCAGTTCGGATGCCCTGGCCGCCTCGTCTTCGTATGCCTCGCTGAGCTGGAGATAGCCGCCGGAAGCGTTCGGCCACCCGGGCACGGACGGATGAATTTCCTCGAACATGGCGAGCGGCAGCCGGGGACACCCGGTCGCGAAATGCTGCCGGACAGCCGGATCGGGGACAAGCGCGGCCAGTTCCTCATCACCCCACCATTGCGACCACGGCGGCAGCCAGCCCTGCGGGTCCGCCATTCTCCGTAGCTGGGCGGCGAGATCAGGCGGCACGGTCTCCATCCAGGAGCGCCCTGGCGTCGGCAGCCCGGCGTCGACGAAGACGTAGCCCCGGACTCCTTCTGCCAGCATCATCCCGGCCGTGGCCAGCAGCGGCCCCGCGCCGCTGTGCCCGATAAGGACCGCGGGGCGGCCGCCCGCACTGTCGGCTATCACCTGGGCCTGGCGCAGATGATACGGCGGTCCCGCCGTGACGGTGCCGGCCAGGTCCGGAACCGTTACCGGGTATCCGTCACCGGCCAGGTCCTTGGCGATTGGCTCCCAGGTCCCGCAGCCGACCAGCGGGCTATGAACCAGCAGCAGCCGAGCTTTCATGCCCTTATTCGTACCACCCATACGCTCAACGTCCGTCGGCCACAGGCCTGTCCCGGTCTCGATCTACGGCTGGAGTATTAGAGGGCGCTCGCGCTATCCGTTTGCGCTAGCGGCGCTTGAAGTACCTGGCCGGGGTGTCGAACCCCGTTCCATCGATTAAAAGTCGATTGCATCACCGGAGTGCTTGCGGGGCCGGCCACCAGGGAATCGGACCCCGCTCCGCCGATTAAGAGTCGGCTGCATCGCCACAATGCTTGCAGCGCAAAGAGCCTCACCGGGGAGTTGAACCCCGCTAGCCAGTTTGGAGGACTGGCGCCTCACCGCAATGCTTGTAAGGCATGGTGCCTACTCCCTGGATCGAACAGGGGTCCTTCGCATTTTCAGTGCGACGCTCATCCCGACTGAGCTAAGCAGGCATGGTGATTACGTTTTTGCCGTGGGCCTTTGCATAGGTGGCTGTCTGCGTGTGGCAGTTTGGACAGAGGAAACAAAGGTTAGCTTGGCGGCAATCCAGATAGTTGCCGTTGATATGCTCCACCTGCAATACCAGCGGCTTACCTCGCCACTCGTGCCTCCTCGAAGCCGGGGGTGGAGAAGGTCGGAATCGAACCGACTCGGCAACGCTTGCAGGGCGCGCCCGATGCCTTACCTGTCATCCCCAGGGCCGCCGCGTCCTGCGATAATCCTGTGAAAAGGACGGGACGCGGCGGCATCGCGGCAGGTCAAGATGCCTGCCTGTATGGTGCTCACGCTATGGAGGTTTCAATTATCGAGCCTGCTATGAGGCGCGCAGGGACGGCAGGAATCGAACCCGCACACGCGGCTTTGGAGACCGCTGTTCTGCCGTTGAACTACGTCCCTGAGGATAAATAGAGCAAAGAAAAACCGCTCGTCAGGCATTCCTGAGAGCGGCTCCTGGCAATCGCCTTGTTGGCGTTACACAGGAACCTGCCCGTTGCCGAAGGCATACGATGTGCCTAGCGCGGCGGGCATAATCGCGCGACTCGGCTGCGACCACGGGTAATTGCGCCAGCATCGCGCAACCGGTCGCTGAGCATGCCTGAGCTGAGTCTCCAGCTGGGGCCTACTTCCTTCCACCGTGTTCGCCTCCTTCCGCTCTCGCGCCGTCTTCATATCTCGATAGTAGGAACGCCAACGAAGAATAGCAACGTATTTATTCCACCCCCGGCGGGTTGGCGACAACCGAAGGCATTGGCTGAGTAGCGCGGATCGGATGCCGCGACCGTTCCGGCACACCCTCAAGGACTGGCTCGGCCGGCAGCCGCCCGCCGCCACCATCGAATCGCTCAGAATGTGATGACGGCGCGGCCGCGCAGGCCGCCGGCTTCCATCAGGCGGTAGGCCTCGGCGGCGCGCTGGGGCGGGTAAAGTCCGGCCACGCGCAGCCGGATGTGCCCCGCCGCGGCCTCGTCGGCCAGGTGCTCCAGCCAGGCGGTGTTGCGCATGGCATTGCCGACGCTGACCGGATGGACGGTGATGTCTCGGTCGGGTGGCGCGCCGCCGTCCCAGCCGCGCACGACCGCGATCGCGCCGCCATCGCGGATGGCGGGCAGCACCGCGCGGGTGAGCGCGGCAGTGGTGTCGAAGGCCGCGTCGACCCCTCCGGGCAGCAGTCCCCGGACTGCGTCGGCGAACCCGTCGCCGCGGGGCAGGACCTGGTTGGCTCCGAATCCGGAGACGAGGGCCTCGTCACCCGGTCCGGCGTCGGCGATCACGCGGATGCCCCGCTCGCGGGCGAGGCCGATGACGTAAGAGGCAAGCAGGCCGGCGCCGCCGGTGACGGCGAGCGTGGATCCGGCGGCAAGGTCGAGCATGCGGAGCCCTTCGAGCGCGGTCAGGCCGTTCATCGGCAGGGTGGCCGCCTCCGGCGCGCTCGCCCCGCGCGGCATCGGGACGACGGACGCCGCCGGGACGACCACCAGTTCCGCTTGGGCGCCTCCCTCGGGCAGCCACGGGCTGACGACGGCCATGACCGGTTCGCCGACGGTCAGCCGCCGGCCGGCGTGGCCGAGCGACTCGACGGTCCCGGCCGCGTCCATCCCGGGCGTGAACGGCGGCTCGACCGCTCGGCGCCACATGAACACGTCGACTGGGTTGACCGCGGCGGCAGCCACTCGCAGCCGGACCTCGCCGGGGCGCGGTTCGCGCACGGTCCGGTCTTCGACCGTGATCGCGTCCGGGCCGTCAGCCTTGTTGACGGTCACTGCGCGCATAACATCGGGTGAAGGATGCCTGGTCACAATGACAACTTACCGGCGGCCGGGTTCGCCTCCATGGCAGGACGGTTGCCGTAGGGATGCAGTCTCCCGTATGACCAGGGTGCCGCCCGGCTCTTCGGCTAGGGCACGCGGATGAGCAGTTCGCCGTGCAGGACGCTGATCCAGCCGTCCGGGTGGGCCGCCCACTCGCGCCACGCCGCGGCGATCGCGTCGATGTCCTCCTGTGTCCCCAGCCCGCTCGTCAGGAGCTGCCCGGTGATCGCCGAGCCGGCGATCCGGTCGGCCCACATGCCGCCCCAGGCCTCCCGCGAGGCCGGGTCGGCGTAGCACCATGTTGAGGATGTCGCCGACACATCCGTGATCCCCGCGGCGTGGGCCCAGGCCAGCAGCCGCCGTCCCGCATTCGGCTCGCCGCCGTTCGCCCGGGCCGCGGACTGGTACAGCTCCTGCCACCGATCCAGACCGGGAAGCTCCGGGTACCAGGTGAAGCCGCTGTAGTCGCCGTCGCGCACCGCCACCACGCCGCCCGGGCGGCACACCCGCACCATCTCCCGCAGCGCCGTCACCGGGTCCGCCACGTGCTGCAGCACCTGGTGCGCGTGGACAACGTCGAATGATGCCGACGGAAACGGCAGGTCGTGGATGTCGCCGGTGACCAGCCGCGCCGACGTGAGCCCGCGACGCTCAAACTCCGCCCGGGTCACCGCCAGCGCCGCCTCGGTCACCTCCACCGCCGTGACCGGGCCTGGCGCCACCCGTTCGGCCAGGTCGACCGTGATCGTGCCCGGCCCGCTGCCGATGTCGAGCAGCGACTGACCTGCCCGCAGGCAGGGGAGCAGGTAGGCGGCGGAGTTCTCCGCCGTCCGAGTCCGGTGCGAGCGCAGCACGCTCTCGGCGTGCCCGTGGGTGTAAGTCGCAGTGTCAGGCATACGGCCGACTCTATCACCGGCCTCCATAATGCGAGACAAGCGTCTCATTATGTGAGATGTGAACGGGCCGAGATCGTCGGCCACCCGCTGCCGGTTCAGCGGATGCTGCCGCAGTCGCCCGCTTCCGTTCGGAAAAATAACAAGCATCCGCCCGAACGGACGCGTGGTTCCCCTTCAACCCCCACCCTTCTCTCCACCCCGGTGTGCGGCCACCGGAATAAGCCGCCCGGGCGCATAGCCACTGCTTCCCCGCGTCGCCTTGGCGGTTAACCGGAGGCGGGACCAACCCGGATGTCGACGAGGTGCGCCACCGGGTCGTCGAGGAGCTCGGAACGCTCGCCTGGCGATTACCGCGAATATCACCTTCACGTACGCTTGGAGTACTGGTTGTTTGCACATTCACCGGCGTCGAGCCGGCCGCACCGCGCGTGCGTTCAGGGTCAGCTGAATGTGAGTTCTCCTGCACGCACGCGCGGCTTCGTCACCGCCGGATTGCTAGCGGTCCAGGCCGTCCTGGACGACGAGCGGGTTGGGGTGATCGGCGGTGAAGTTGCCGCCGCCGAGCGACGGGTCGAGGGCGTTGGCGGCGTCGTTGAGGGCGGTGACGGTGACACCGGGCGTCCAGTGGCGCTGGGCGGCGACGTTGCTCATGGCGTCGATGGCGGCCACCATGTCGGCGTCGGTGAAGTTGCAGTGGCCGATGGCGTTGGCGTACACCTGGCGCAGTAGCGGCGCGCTGCCCGCCAGCGCGACCCGCTGCGCGTAGGTGGCCGTCAACCAGGACTGGGACGGGTACTGTACGCTGCTCGGCTTCTCCCTCCCCGAATCCTGGCAGCGCCAGCGCCACGAGCTCCGCTCACAGCTGACCTGGCCGGGTTCGGGCCGCTGTTCAACGGGCTGTGGGCCGCCCCGGGCCGGGTCGAGGTCACCCGCCTGGTCGCCAGCCTCGGCCTCGAGTCACGCGTCAAGGCCTTCTACGCCCAGGCCATCCCGGGCACCGACATCGTGAAGATGATCTGGCCAGCGACTGGCTGCAGGTGATCCGGGCCGACCCGCGACTGCCGGCCGAGCACCTGCCCGCGGACTGGCCGGCCGCGAAGGCGGAATCCCTCTTCGTCGAACTGGACCGGGCGGTGGCGCAACCGGCCGGCCAGATCGCCCGGCAGATCCTCGACCTGCGACCGACGGCCGAGACCGAGGCATAGGAACTCGTGCCCACCGGAGACTGTCGGAACGGGCATCAGCGAGCAGCAGCCGCCAACCGATCAGTGCGGCCCCGGTCAGACGAACAGCGGGTCGGCCGCCGTCCGGTCGGCCAGTGCGCTCATCGCCGCGTCGCTTGGCGCCTCGGCCAGCCGGCTGGCCGCGTCGAGCACTTTCGGGAGCAGGTCCACGTCTCCGGCGCTGCAGAGGAACGTCCCGGGGCGCCCCAGCGCCCACCAGACGGCGAGATCGATGTCTTCCTGCTGCTGAAGCGGCTCGTACCAGGTCGCCGCGGTGTGCGGTCGACCCGACCAGGTCCGCACCGCGATCGACTTGATCGTCTGCACCGCGACCCGCCGCTCGCGGCAGGTGTCGTACAGCGCGTTGAAGTTCTCGGCGTAGTACGAGTTCTGCATGGTGACGAAGTTGTACGGCAGCAGCACCGAGTCGAAGTCGTACCGTTCGAGGCTGCGGCGGTGCGTCGCGGCGATCTGACTCCCGTGGCCGGTCACCCCGATCCAGCGGATGAGGCCCTGCTCCCGGGCTTCCAGAGCGGCCTCGAGCGCTCCGCCGGGACTCAGCGCGATATCCCACTCGATCGGATCGGCGAGTGCGTGCAGCTGCCAGAGGTCGACGTGGTCGACGCCGAGCCGGTCCAGGGATCGGTGCAGTTCCTCGCGGGCCCCGGCCGCGGTGCGCTCGTCGCCCTTGGTGGCCAGGAAGAACCGGCCGGGTTCGCGCTGCAGCCACGGCCTGAGGCGCGCCTCCGCCTCGCCGTAGGACGAGGCCACGTCCAGATGGTTCACCCCGTGGGAGAGCAGGAGGTCCAGGGTCTCGTCCGCGACCCGCTGGGAGACCGACCCGAGGGCCGCCCCGCCGAAGATCACTCGGCTGCTCTGATGACCGGTGCGGCCGAACTCTGCCTGTGCGATGGGCACGAGACCTCCCGAGATGCCGAAATTTGAATCTGACAGTGCAGCGGGTCGCGGCGGCAGATCGGCGCAGCCGCGCCGGGCGTATAGCCCGAATTATAGGATGAACCTCGGGAAGGCACTTGGACGAGGCGGCCCGACGCCGGAGCAGAGCACCGCCGCGCGGGCCCGGGTGACACAAGAAGGGAACGGCGTGCCTGACGAGCTTGCCGCGCTGGCCGACCAGCTGACCGAGCGTCTGGCCGGATTGGGCAGCGCCCTGGTCGCGTTCTCCGGCGGAGTGGACTCCTCTTTGGTCGCCGCGCTGGCCGCCCGGGCGCTCGGGGATCAAGCCCTCGCTGTCACCGCCGTCTCGCCGGCCCTCGCGTCGGGGGAGCTGGACGGCGCCCGGTCGGTGGCCCGGGCCGTGGGCGTCCGGCACGAGCTGATCAGCACGGCTGAGCTTGACCGCGACGACTACCGGCGCAACGACCGGTTCCGCTGCTACTACTGCAAAACCGAGTTGTACGAACGGCTGGCCGGGCTGGCCCTGCGCCGCGGATTCGCCGCCGTGCTGTCCGGCGCGAACGCCGACGACACAGGTGACTGGCGGCCCGGGCTGCGCGCGGCGGCCGAGCACGGTGTCGTGCACCCGCTGCTTGAGGCGTCCGTGGGGAAGGACCAGGTGCGGGCGCTGGCACGGCACCTGGGGGTGCCGAGCGCGGACAAGCCCGCATCGCCCTGCCTGGCCTCGCGGCTGCCCTATGGCACCGCGGTCAGCGCGGATGTGCTGTCGCAGGTCGACCGGGCCGAGCTGAGCCTGAAACAGCGAGGCTACCGCGAACTGCGGGTGCGGCATTTCGGTGATCTCGGCCGGGTGCAGCTCGGCGCGACGGAACTGCCGCGGGCGGCGGACCCGGATGAGCGCGCGGCGGTGCTCGCCTGCGTCCTGGCGGCTGGATATCAGCGCGCGGAGCTCGATCAGGCGCCGTTGCGGTCCGGTTCGCTGAACCTCGACATCACCCCGGTTAACCATGTCGTCTGAGGGTCCGGGGACGTCGGCCGCGGGCGTACCGCTGGGCGAGTTCGCCCTGCTTGACGTCGATCGCCGGCGGCGGACCGGGGTCCCTGAAGTAGTTTTCGGCGAAGGCAAGACGTCCGAGCAGATCTTCGCGCTGCTGGCTGAGTTGCGGGTTCACGATCCGGCGACGCCGGCCCTGGCGACGCGCTGCCCGGCCGCCGTCCTGGACGGGGCGGCCACGCGTTTCCCCGACGACGCCGTGCACGCTGATCCCGTGGCCGGGACGCTCGCCGTCGGGACCCTGCCGCCCCCGCGCGGGCGGGTGCTGGTGGTGACGGCCGGCACCACGGACCTGAAAGTGGCCAGGGAGTGCGCGGCGACGCTGGCCGTGCTCGGCGTCCGCGCGGACGTCCTGGCCGACGTCGGCGTGGCCGGGCTCGGGCGGCTGCTGTCCCGGCTTGACGACCTGCGCGCGGCCGAGTGCGTGGTGGTCGTGGCGGGGATGGACGGCGCCCTCCCGAGTGTGGTCGCCGGGCTGGTCAGCGCGCCGGTGATCGGCGTGCCGACCAGCGTCGGCTACGGTGTCGCGGCGGGCGGCCTGGCCGCCGCGGCCAGCATGCTCGCGTCGTGCAGCCCGGGTCTGGCCGTCGTCAACATCGACAACGGGTTCGGGGCGGCCGCGCACGCCGCGAAGATCATCAATGCGGTTCACCGATGACGGCCCGGCCCGGTGCCGCCTACATCGACGCGACCGCCGGCGTGGCGGGCGACATGCTGCTGGCCGCCCTGCTCGATGCGGGCGCCGACGTGGAGCGGGTGCGCGGGGCCATTGCCTCGCTCGGCGTGCCCGGTCTCGGGCTGCGGACTGAGGTCGCCCGCCGGGGCGGCCTCGCCTGCCTGCGGGCCGTGATCATCACGCCATCGGCGACCGATCGCGCACGGCACCTCGCCGACGTGCTCGGGCACGTCGGCGCTAGCGCCCTCGGCCCGGACGGTAAGGATCTCGCGACACGCGTCTTCCAGCTGCTGGCCGAGGCCGAGGGGGCGGTGCACGGCGAGCCGGCCGAGGACGTGCACTTCCACGAGGTGGGTGCGTTCGACTCAATGGCCGACGTGGTGGGGTCGGCGGCCGCGCTTGAGGATCTCGGACTGCTGCGGCCCGGCGCGGTGGTTTCCTGCTCGGCGCTGGCCGCCGGAAGCGGATTCGTCAACAGCCAGCACGGTCGCCTCCCGGTGCCGGCTCCCGCGGTCCTCCAGATCGCCGCCGCGGCCGGCCTGGACCTGGCCGGCGGCGACCTGACCGGTGAGCGCACCACCCCGACCGGTGCGGCCCTGCTCGCGGCGGCGGCCGCGCCGGGCGGCTTTCCGGCCATGACGGTACGCGCGGTGGGCACCGGCGGCGGCGGCCGGGACACCCCGGACCGGCCCAACATCACCCGGGTCGTCATCGGGGAGTCCAGCGCGGAGCAGGACTTGCGCGAGGGCGACGTGACCGTCGTCGAGAGCACCGTCGATGACCTCGACCCGCGGCTGTGGCCTTCGGTCCTGCTGGCGGTGCGGGCGGCCGGCGCCTGGGACTGCTGGTGTACGCCGATCGTCGGCCGGCACGGCCGTCCGGGGCAGGTCCTCACCGCCCTGTGCGCTGAACCGGTCCGTCGCGCCGTGGCCGCCGCGATTTTCGCCCACACCGGGACGCTCGGCGTCCGCTGGTCGCGGATGAACCGGCTGACCGCCGCCCGGACGTCGGTAGCCGTGGAAGTGGGACCGCCGGGCAGCAGCCAGGTCGTGACGGTCAAGGTGGCCGACACCGCAGATGGCCTCGCGGGCTTCGGGACCGCCACGGCCGAGTTGGCCGAGGCGGAAGCCGCCGCCCGGGCCCTGGGCTGGCCGGTGCGAGCCGTCTGCGAGGCCGCTGTCGCGCAGTACCGCGCCCAGGCAGCGGTCCCACGGTTACATCGCCGCTACCAGCGGCGGACGGACAGCTAACGCGCCGACGGGAGCCACGAACCGGAAGCCGATCCCGAGTTTGCGGGTCACCGATCGCAGCCACCAGACCGAGACGCCGATCCCGGCGGCGATGAGCACGATCGTGGTGACGGCCCAGACCGGGACGTAGATGCCGACGGGTATGGTCGCGAGCAGCGTCCCCAGGCCGATCGCGAGGAGCAGGAACACGCTGGCCCACAGCACCGTGACGCGCTGGAAGAAGCGGTGCATGCCCGGCTGGTGGCCGGGAGGGCAGCGCAGGCCGATAACCTCGGCCGCCAGCCGGGCGGCGATCGGGCTGCGGCCGCCCGCCGTCCTGGCGAACAGCAGGCACAGGCCCAAGTTCGCCAGCGGGAAGTGCAGCAGGAAAATCCACAGGCTGCCGGTGACGATCGCGGCCAGGGTCTGGACCGTGAGCACGATCAGCGAGATCGTCACCAGGCCGGGAACGGACTTCGTCACGAGCTTGCGCAGGCACGCGGTGAACCAGATAGCGGCGAGCATCGCCCACAAGCCGGCGTCGCGTCCCCCCAGCCACGCGGCGAGGACGTACGCGCCCGTCGGCAGCCCGAAGGATTCAGCGAGGTTCCAGCTGACGGTGCGAAGCAGCGACGCGGGCCGTGGAAGCTCAAGGCAGTCGGCTTGAGTCGGCTCGCCGACTGCCACAGCAGCTGGGTCCTGGCCGATTGGGGGGATGAACCGGGACGTGGCCGATCAGCTCCGTTTCGTCCTGTCGGCTTCTCGGCCGAGGCGGCGGTCGTAACAGATCAGCCAAAACTACCCGGTGTTCTGGACTTATACCCCGCACTCGCCTTGATTCCGTGACCAGCCTGGGCCGACAGTGCTGGCTGACCGAGCCGTCAGAGCGTAGGCGGACCGCCGGCCGGCTGACGGGCGGACATGCCGGCGCCCTGCCCGGGGGCGCTGCCGGACGGACTGGCTGGCTGAGCCTCCGCGGCGTGCACTTCAGGCGCCTCCGCCGGCTGGTAATCGTCGAGTTCGCGCCACCCGCCGCTGGGCTGGGCCTGGTATCCGGCCGGCAGGCAGCGGACCGGCGACTGCTCGTCCTCGCCGAGGATCAGGCAGCTGTGGCTGAGGATCCAGGCGCCGGCGACGACGACGGCCAGCGCCAGCGCCTCGCCCGCCAGGTCAAGGACGCCCGTTCGGATGTGCTCGTCGAATACGAACACGCCGAGCAGGCCCGCGGACAGCGGGTCGAGGACGGTGAACCCTGGCTGTGAGGCGGCCAGCGGTCCCGCCGCCAGCGCGTGCGACGCCAGCAGCATGGTCGCCGCCCCGACGGTGAGCAGCACGTAAAGCGACCAGTTGGAGAAGACCGCGCCGACGCCGCCGTCTAGGTGCGAGCTGAGCTCCTTGATCACCGCGGCGACGAAGCCCCAGGAGATGCCGGTGGCGCAGCCGAGCAGGGCGGCGCGTCGGGACCGGGTCGCGGCAGAACGGCTGCCGCGACCGAACGCCAGGGCCAGCGCTACCAGGACCAGGCCGAGCGTGATCAGGCCGGCGAACAGCCATGCATGGGCCGGCGCGTGCAGCCGACCGCCGGAGGGCGACGCCAGCAGCAGGAACCCCCCGATCCCGGCCGACATGACCGCCGCCGCCAGCCAGTCCCGGCGCCGCACCCGTATCCGGCCGGAGCCCGCGACCGCCATGTAGCCGAACACCAGCAGCAGCTCGACGGCGAGAATCGGCTGGACCAGGGCCAGCGGGCCGAAGCGCAGGGCGGTGAGCTGGAACAGGAAGCCGCCGATCATGCTGCCCACGCCGAGCAGCCAGATCGGCCGCCGGGCGAGACGGAAGACGAGCCAGATGTCGAAGCCCGACGTTTCGCTGCTCCTGGCGCCGATCCGCTGACATACCGATGCCGTGGCCGTGCAGAAGCTCGCCATCACGGCGAACAAGATCGCTTTCTCCATCAGAAGGGGCGAACACCCCCAAGTCCCTGGTGATTCCCAGCGAACCCTCAGGTTCCGCCGTCAACTTCCGCCTTCCTCAGCGGCGGGCCTCACGGCACCAGGCTGAACGCCTGGGTCGGGGTGCCGTTGCAGGTGGATTGCTCGAGCTGAACTCCGCTGCTGGTGGATGGGGCGTCTACGCACAGGCCCGAGTTGTCGGCGGCGAAGGTGTAGTAGCCGGAGTACTGCAGGTCGGCGTTGAACAGGGCGTTGGTGTTGCCGGTCCCTCCGTAGTTCCAGGTCTGGAGCGTGTCGCCCGGGGCGGTGGCTCCGACCCCGCCGGTGATGTTCCAGCTCTCGCCCTCCGACTGGGCGTTGTCGTTGACCACCTCGTAGTAGCCGCTCACCGACGTCGGCACGAACTGCCACAGCTGGCTGGTAGCCCCGGTGCAGGCCAACTGCTGCACGGCGGTGCCGTTGGCGGTCGAGCCCCCGGCCGCGGTCGCGCACAGGCCGGAGCCCTCGTTCACCACCTCGGACCACGACGAGGAGTTGATGCCCGAGTTGGGCACCAGGCTGAACGCCTGGGCCGCGGTGCCGTTACAGGTGGACTGCTCGAGCTGAACTCCGCTGCTGGTGGATGGGGCGTCTAGGCACAGGCCCGAGTTGTCGGCGGCGAAGGTGTAGTCGCCCGAGCTCTGCCGGTTGGCGGAGAACAGGGCGTTGGTGTTGCCGGTCCCTCCGTAGTTCCAGGTCTGGAGCGTGTCGCCCGGGGCGGTGGCTCCGACCCCGCCGGTGATGTTCCAGCTCTCGCCCTCGGACTGGGCGTTGTCGTTGACGACCTCGTAGTTTCCGCCGACCGAGGTCGGCATGAACTTCCATAGCTGGCTGGCTGCACCCGTGCAGGCCACGTCCTCCACGGCGGTGCCATTGGCGGTCGAGCCCCCGGCCGCGGTTGCGCACAGACCGGAAGCCTGGTTCACCACCTCGAACCACGAGGAGCTGACGCCGGAGGGGGCGAAGCTCATGGAGTGGACGTTCCAGCCCCCGTTGTCCTGGTCAACGACCAACGTCTGGCTGCCCGCAGGCAGCGTGACGGTGGCAGTCACCGTCGTCCAGTCCTGCCAGCCCCCGGTGTCGGGGACGTTGATATTGCCCGACAGGTTGGTGCCCGCGAGGTTGGCGATGTGCAGGCCGTCGGTGACGCCGCTCGGAGAGGCCAGGCGCAAGCTGACCGTGTAGGTGCCGGCGCCGGCCGCGTTGACCGTGTACCGGAACCACTGCCCGCTGCCCGTCCAGCCGAGGTCGTAGCCGGCCCCGGGGCCGGTCGTATCGGTGGTGTCGCTGGTCGTCTCCAGGTCGACCCCGTCGCTGCGGTAGCTGTCGGCCGTGCCGTTGACCGAGCTGACGTTGTAGGCCACGCCTTGCCCGCCGGTGTCGTAGTTCGCGGCTTGCACGGTGCCGGGCACCTCGGCCGCGGTGCCTCCGTAGGGAGCCTCGGCCGGGGGAGTGGTGCTATAGCCGGCCGCGACGATGTTCGCCTGGACCGCGCTCTGGGTGGCCTGGGACGGGAAACCGGAAACGTCGGCGGCCTCGTAGAACTCTCCGTCGCCCAGGCTCGTATTGTCCCCCCCGGTGCCCAGCTCGATGGAGCTCTGGATCTTCATCGGGTCGTAGCCGCTCGGCAGCGCGCCAGAATAGGTCCGGATCAGTCCGCCTGACTGGCCGTTGCCGTACTGCAAGGTCATGTTGGTCGAGCCGTTGTTCTCCTCCCAGGCGGAGAGGAACGTGCCGGTCTCGCTCGGATAGGCCGAGGGGTTCGCCCCGGTGTTGCTGAAGTACATGCCGTTCTCTATGTCGGCCCCCACCCAGGGACCGGGACCGGTGCAGTTGCCCGTCCAGCAATCGGTGCCGTAGTAGATCGCGTTCATCGTGGCGTCGCCATCGTCGGAGTCGTTGGCCTCGCCTTGGCCGAAGTCGAAACAGCACTGGTTGCTGGTGATGTTCGACGAGGTGAGCAGGTACAACCCGTCGGGATCAGAGCCGGTCGGCAGGTTTTTTGCGGAGTCGTCGCGGTAGCCGGTGCCGAACTTGTCGATGTCAATCCCGTACGCTGGCTGGCCGCCGACGTACACCGGCAGCGCTTCGGCCGGGGCGCCGATGTCGGCCCCGCCGGGGCCGGGGCCTGCGTTCCCGCCACTGCAGCCCGAGCAGGAAGTGCCCGGCGAGATCGGCATGTTGTTGCCGTTGGAGCTCTGGTCGTACACCTCGGTGATGGTGCACGTCGTGCCGCCGCAGAATGAGTTCTCCGGCGCCACGTTGACAACCCCGCCGGTCGACTCCAGGCCGACGTTGAGATAGGTCGAGTCGGAGGCACGCTGGACCTGGTAGAGCGGCCCGTCATAGGCCTCGAACAGCGCCCGGGTGGTGCTGTAGGCCGCCTCGCACGGAGTACCGCCGGAAGCGTAGATGTCACACGGCTCGGGCGTGGCCGCACGCGCGGGCGTGGCGCTGAACGCGGGGATGGCGAGCGCTGCCGCCAGCACCAAGGCCGCGACCAGCCCTACCCATCGCCAGGTGAGGTTTATGGAGAACATGGGCCAGCTTCCGTGATCGGGGGGAGGGACACGGCGCGCGGTTGTTCATCGGACGTTTCAGGATTCCTGCCACAGAGATTGCCCCAGCTTTACGGATGAGTCAATCGGACGTCACGGAAATATTTCATAAATGATCCGATGTCTGTCCGGCCGATGAATTACTGAGGGGTAGTACGTCTCACTTGTCGTCAGGCATCGGTGCGGACGCCAGGCGGCGGCTGCCACAGGGGAGGACGAAGGTCTCATGACGGAGGGTGAGTACCAGCCGGTTACCGTGTCGCGGCGGATCGGTTCGTCGGCGCACGACATCTTTGAGATCCTCGCCAATCCTGCCCGGCATCGGGAGTTCGACGGGTCGGACAGTCTTCGGGGAGCGGGTTCCACTGAGGTGATCTCGGGTGTGGGAGACGTCTTCGTGATGAGGATGCACTTCCCGCATCTCGGCGATTACGAGATGAACAACCACGTGGTCGAGTACGAACAAGACCGCCGGATCGGCTGGGAGCCAGAAGCCGGGCGCGGGCATCCGAACGCGGCCCCGGACAACCCCGATCCGGCCCGCTGGGGGCAGCGGTGGAGCTACCAGCTCACCCCGGACGGCCCGGGTGCGACCGTCGTAACCGAAATTTACGACTGCTCACGCGCTCCCGAGCAGGAGCGCGCCGCCATGGACAACGGCAAGGTCTGGCTCTCGGCTATGGCCGACACATTGGAGCGGCTTGACTCGCTCTGCACACGGCTACGGACAGAGCCCACTTCGGCTTAGGCTCGGGCGGGGCGCTGCTCAACGGCCCGGTGATCCATCGGACGCTTCATCACCAAGCCACCGGTCGAACCAGGCGCGCGTGCGCCGGAGCAGGTCGAGCTGGTGGTTGCGCTCCACCAGCCCGTGTCCCTCGCGCGGGTAGATGACGAGCTCGTGCTCGGCGCCGTACCAGCTGAGCGCGCGGTGGAAGTAGATCGCCTGGCTGACCGGCACGTTGGTGTCGTCCTCGCCGTGCACGATCAGCACCGGGGTGCGGATCTTCGACGCGAAGGACACGGGGCTGACCTGGTCGTGCGGGTGCGGGCCGGTGCCCTCCCAGCCGCCACTGCCGCTGAGCGCGGCGTCCAGGGTTCCCCATTCGCCGGTCGCGGCGAGCATGCCCCAGTCGCTGATCCCGGCGACCATGATCGCGGCCTTGAACCGGTCGGTCTGCCCGATCGCCCAGGCGCCCATGAACCCGCCGTGGCTGGCGCCGCCGATTCCGAGCCGGCCTGGGTCCGCGACCCCCTCCGCGATCAGCAGGTCGATCCCGCTGGTGATGTCGGTCCACTCGGCGCCGCCGACCGAGCCCGCGACCGCCGCCGCAAAGTCACGGCCATGCCCCCTCCCACCCCGCGGGTTGGGCAGGAACACCGCGTATCCCGCGGCCGCGAGCCACTGCCCCGGAGCGTGCGGGGCGAGCATGAGCTGGTCGGAGTACCGGGAATAGGGGCCGCCGTGAACCCATGTGATGAGCGGGAACGGGCCGTCCGCGCGGCCGCGGCCGGGCGGCACGATCAGCAGGCCGTCGAGGCCCAGACCGTCCGATGCCCGATAGGACAGGCGCTCTTGAGTCCCCCATCTGATCGCGCGCAGCGCCGGCTGCGTGTCGCTGAGCCGGGCGAGCGGCCCTCCGGGCGGCCCGGCATGGACGTTCATCGGCTCATAGGAGGTGCTGGCCAGCGCGGCGATCACCTCGCCGGTGCGGCTGGCGGTGAGCGAGTCGACCAGGCCGCCCCGGGCAGACACGCGCCGGAACCGCAGCAGGCCGGGGTCGAGCCGGTAGATCGCGGTGTCGAGCCCGTCCGCGAACAGGGCCAGCGGCGGGCCGTCGGTGACCTGTACCAGGCTGGTCGGGCAGACAGCCGTACCCTCGGTGAGGTCACGGTGCCCAGCGGCGTCCGCGGGGACGGCGACATCGTAGACGGCGGAGCTGCTGTACAGCTCGGGCATTGCCATATAGGCCAGGTGCCAGCTGCCGCCGTCCTGCCACCAGGCCGGCCACCCCGCCTCCGTCCGGATCTGGCCCAGGTCGTCGACCGCCCCCGTCTCCGGATCGACCACGTGCAACTCGTTGGTGATAACACCCGGCTCTATCTCCGGGCTCACCCAGCTGATGACCGCCAGCGCATGGCCATCCGGTCGCGCCGCCACCTCGACGACGTGGCGGTCGCCGAGGCCGTCCACGGTGCGTAGCTCGCCGGTGGCGA
>Ga0302314_10001928_pt1 | contig 38678 bp, 35 predicted proteins | sample III_Palsa_N2_3_FD_200533 | JGI IMG/M metagenome (GOLD analysis project Ga0302314, IMG submission 200533) | Peat permafrost microbial communities from Stordalen Mire near Abisko, Sweden - III_Palsa_N2_3 | ecosystem: Environmental > Terrestrial > Soil > Palsa > Peat permafrost | place: Sweden...
TCGTCATACATGCCGGGGCTGCCCGGGCTGATCAGGCCCATCGGCTCCCAGCGCTGCTTGACCATCTCGCGCACCATCATGATCGCGTCCTTGGAGCGCGTGGTCACGAGTGCCAAATCGGCGCCGGTCGCCTTGGCCTTGGAGATCTCGACCGCCAGATCCTGGGCGTTCGGGTCGTAGGAAATGCTCTCGACCAGTTTGAACGGCATGTCGAGCCCGGGCAGGATCGCGTCGATCGCCGCCTTGTTGGCCTGGCCGAACGTGTCGTTGGCATAGAGAAACACGGCGGTCTTGGGCGTGGTCCCGCTGGCCTGGAACAGGTCCTTCATCAGGGTGAGGCCGTTCTTGACGAGCGCACCCGAGGTCGGGAAATTGCGGAACACGGTCTTGTAGCCCTGTTCCGTGATCGGCGGGGCGGCCGCGACATTGATCACCAGCGGCACGCCATGCTGTTCGCACACCTGCAAGGCGGCGATGGTCTGGCCGCTGTCGAACGCGCCGATCACGACGTTGGCGCCGTCCTGGATCAGCTTTTCCGTGCGCGCCCGGGCGACATCAACGCTCGATTCGGTATCGGCGCTCATCAGCTCGATCTCGACGCCCATGCCGGCCAGCAGCTTCGGCGCGATATCGGCGCCGCGCTGGCAGGCCTGGCCGGCGGCGGCCAGCAGGCCGGAGCGCGGCAGCAGCACGCCGACCTTGAGCTTGGCGGCCTCGGCCCGGACGATGGCGGGTGCGGCGAGCTTCATCGTGCCGAGGGCGCCCAGCGCCGCGACACCGCCGTTGAACAGGCGGCGTGTGATCATCTTGTCGGTCATTTACTTCACTTCCTTGGCGGCTACATCGACGAAACTCTCGTCGTAGGTCTTGGCTAGATCGATCGTCGCTGCCTTGACCTTGTCGTCGAACACCTGCAGCACCTTCAGCGTATTGGCGGCGGCGGCCGGATCGAACTTGCCGTCGGGCGAATAGATCTCCAGCGAGTTCTTGATCGCGGTCGTATAGAGCGTCTTGTTGCCGCCCTGATATTCCGGCGGCATCAGGGTGGCGATCTCTTCCGGCGAATGGCTGTGGATCCAGCGCAGGCCCTTCACGAAGGCATCGACCAGCGCCTGCACGGTCTTGGGGTTTGCCTTGACGAATTCGGGCTTCATGTAGAGCACGGCTGCGGGCGAGGCGCCGCCATAGACCGTGTTGGAGCCGGCGGCGGTCCGGCTGTCGGCGACGATTGCGACGTCGCCCGCCGTCTCCAGCTCGCTCATCACCGGGTCGGTATTCGAGATCGCATCGAGCTGGCCATGGCGCATGGCGGCCACGGCCGAGGCGCCGCCGCCGACGCCGATGAAGCTCGCGTCCTCGGGCTTCAAGCCCGCCTTGATCATCAGATAGCTGACCATGAAGTTCGTTGACGAGCCCGGCGCGGTTACGCCGATCTTCATGCCCTTCAGGTCCTTGAACGAGTGGTATTCGGTCATCTTGGACTTGGCGATGCCCAGTGCTATGCCCGGATAGCGGCCGAGATCGACCACGGCGACCAGCGGCTTGCCCTGGGCCTGCATCTGGATCGTGTGCTCATAGGAGCCGGTGGTGATATCGACGCTGCCGCCGATCTGGGCCTGCAGGCTCTGCGAGCCGCCGGCGAAATCCGAGATCTCGACGGTGAGGCCGGCATCCTTGAAATAGCCCAGGCGCTCGACCACCGTCAGCGGCAGGTAATAGAGCAGCGCCTTGCCGCCGACCGACAGTTTCAGGTCCGGCTTTTCCACGTCGGCCGCCCGGGTGGTCCCGGCCGCCATCAGCGCCACGAACCCCAGCGCCACGCCCGTCTTGATGTTCATGTCTGTCCTCCCCAGAAGTTCTTTTTGGTTTTAGGCCGCGTCCGCCCGGCTGCCTGCCGCAGGACGCCAGACCTGGAAGCGCGCTTCGATCAGGCTGACGATCGCATCGACCGCGATGACGAACAGGGTCAGGATCAGCATGCCGGAGAATACGCCGACCGTATCGAACACGCCCTCGGCCTGGTGAATGCGATAGCCCAGGCCCGCGGCCGAGCCCAGATATTCGCCGACGACCGCGCCGACCAGCGCGAAACCGACCGCGGTATGCAGGCTGGAAAACACCCAGGACAGGGCCGACGGCAGATAGACGCTGGTCATGAGCTGCCGGCGGGATGCCCCCAGCATGCGGGCATTGGCCAGCACCACGGGGCTCACTTCCTTGATGCCCTGGTAGACGTTGAAGAACACGATGAAGAATACCAGGCTGACGCCGAGCGCCACCTTGGACCAGATGCCGAGCCCCAGCCACAGGGCGAAGATCGGCGCCAGCACGACGCGCGGCAGGGCGTTCGCGGCCTTGATATAGGGGTCGAGCACCAGCGAGGCGAGCGGGGCCAGGCCCAGCCAGAAGCCGATCACGATGCCGCCGACCGTGCCGATGACAAAGGCCAGCAGCGTCTCGATCGTCGTCACCCACAGATGCCGATAGATGTCGGGGCCGCCGAGGTCGGTCACGGTCCGCACGATCACGTCGATGGGCGTCGCGAAGAAGAACGGGTCGAGGAAGCCGAAGCGGCCGCCCAGGTGCCAGATCGCCAACAGGCCGATCAACACGCCGGCACGCAGCGCGAACAGGGCCGGGCGGCCGATGGTCCGGGGATGGGAAGGATCAGCCAAGGCGCGCCTGCTCGTAGGATTTCAGCACTTCGGCCTTGAGGTCGTTCCAGATGCGCCGATGCAGATCGAGAAAACCCGGGGTCAGCCGGATCTCCGACACGTCGCGTGGCCGGGGCAGGTCGATGACATATTCGCCGATGACATGGGCGGCGGGGCCGGCCGACAGCAGTAGCACCCGGTCGCTGAGCGAGATCGCCTCTTCCAGATCATGGGTGATGAACAGGACCGAGCGGCGCTGGACGGCCCACAGCTCCAACAGCTCGTTCTCCATCAGCTGGCGGGTCTGGACGTCGAGGGCGGAGAACGGCTCGTCCATCAGCACCAGTTCCGGCTCCAGGATCAGCGTCTGGGCCAGGGCTACGCGCTTGCGCATGCCGCCCGACATCTGGTGCGGATAATAGCCGCCGAAACCCTTGAGGCCGATGCGGACCAGCCAATCCTCGGCCATGTCGCGCGCCTCGATCGGGTTGGTGCCGCGATAGCGCAGACCGGCGGTGACATTGTCGAGGGCGGTCAGCCAAGGGAACAGCGCGTCGGACTGGAACAGATATCCCGCCTTGCGATTGAGCCCATCGAGCGGGGCGCCAAAGCTGGAGACGCTGCCCTCGCTCGGGCGCAGCAGGCCGGCGGCCAGATTGAGCAGGGTCGACTTGCCGCAGCCGGTCGGGCCGACGACCGAGACGAACTCGCCATCGGCGATGGTGAGGCTGATCTCGCTCAAGGCGATATAGCTCTTGGCCCCACGCCCGCGGGCGGCGAACCTCGTGGTGACGCGGTCGAAACTCACGGCGTCGGGCATGTGCCGGTCGAACGCGCGCGGCTGGGCCTGCGCGGCGCCGCTCATGCCGATCTGCTCCGGCAAGCCGGTAGACGCCCCACGTTACCTCCCCCACGCCGCTTCTTCGTTGCGGCTAATCATCCCCAGACGGCGTCAGGATGCAATGGGGTATTGGCGCGAAGAGCGTTCCCGGCCGCTGCTAGATCCTACGCCGGCACGCCCATGACCCGTTCACGGATGGCACTCAGCGCTTCGGCGCTTTCCTGCTGCAGGCTGGCGGCGGCTTCGGCGATGGCGGCGCGATCCTGGGTCTTGGCGGCGGCTTCGAGCCGGCGGGCGGCACCCTCGACCCGGCGCGCGCCGAAATTGCCGGCGGTCGAGACCATGTCGTGGGCCTCGCGGAACAGGGCCGGGAAATCCTCGGTACCGCTGAGGCGCTCGATCCGGGCCAGCCGGTCGTAGGCGCCGTCGAGGAAATCGCTGATCAGCTGTACGAATTCGCGCGGCGGCAGCACCTGGCGGATCGAATCGAGATGGGCCTCGTCGACCGCCGGCACGTCGGTGGGCTTGGCCTTGGCCTTGCGGGCGGGCTTGGGCGGTGGCGGCGGGTCGATCGCACGCCCGTCGCCGCCCAGCCGCTCGACCAGCTCCAGCATCCGCCGCGCCTCGATCGGCTTGGAGATATATTCGTCCATGCCGGCGGCCAGATATTCCTCGCGCGCACCCTCCATGGCGTTCGCGGTCATGGCGATGATCGGCAGGCGTGCCTTGGCGTCGCTGCGGGCGCGGATCAGCCGGGTCGCTTCCAGCCCGTCCATGATCGGCATCTGGATGTCCATCAGCACGATGTCGTAGTCGTCGGCATCGATCCGGGCGACGGCATCGGCACCCTGGCCGGCGACGGTGACCTGATGGCCGGCCCGCTCCAACAGCGCGCGGGCGACCTTCTGGTTGATGACATTATCCTCGACCAGTAGCACGCGCCGTCCGCCGTTCGCCGGCGTGCGGCTGGGCTCGCCGCCGGCGGTCGCCCGGGCCTGCGGTTCGGCCGGGGCCTTGCCGGACAGGAGATCGACCAGGCAATCATGCAGCGCGCGCGCCTTGATCGGCTTGACCAGCCCCGCATCGGCCAGCCGGCGCTCGCCATCGTTCTTGGGCTTCAGGCCGGCGGAGGAGGCGAGGATGATATGGCCGTCGAACAGCTCGGCCCGGTCGCGTACCCGCTCGGCCAGCTCCTCGCCCAGCATGCCTGGCATATGCTGGTCGCAGATGAGGAAATCGAACGAGATCCGCGCCGCATGGGCGCGCTCGATCATGGCGAGCGCGGCGAAACCGTCCTCTGCCTCCATCACGGTCAGGCCCCAGCCTTCGAGCTGGCCGCGATAGATCCGGCGATTGAGCGCCAGGTCGTCGACCACCAGTACCCGGCGCCCGGCGAGCGGCACGGCCTCGGCCGGCCGCACGCCGAGCGGCGTCTGGGCCCGGTCGAGCCGCACGGTGAACCAGAAGGTCGAGCCGTTCGGCCCGCTCGTCATGTCGATGGTGCCGCCCATCAGTTCGACCAGTTGCTGGGAGATCGCGAGGCCCAGGCCGGTGCCGCCGAACCGGCGGGTGATCGAGGTGTCGGCCTGGCTGAATTTCTGGAACAGGTGCGTGCGCGCCTCTTCGGAAATGCCGATGCCGGTGTCGCTGACTTCCAGCCGGAGGATCGAGGCATCGTCGTCGACGGCGACCGTCGCGACCTCGACCGTGACGCTGCCGGCCTCGGTGAATTTGACCGCATTGCCGACCAGGTTGGTCAGCACCTGGCGCAGGCGGTTCGGGTCGCCGCGGAAATCGCCCTTGGCGGTCGGATGCACCAGGGCACCGATCTGTAGCCGCTTTTCCGCCGCCTTGGGCGCCACGATCTCGACCACGCCCTCGACCAGGGCTTCGAGATTGAAATCGATCGCGTCGAGCTCGACCCGGCCGGCCTCCAGCTTCGAGATGTCGAGGATGTCGTTGATGATCGCCAGCAGGTTCTCGCCGGACGCCTGGATCGCCTCGGCAAAGGATTGCTGCTCGATGTCGAGGCCGCTCGACAGCAGCAGGCTCGCCATGCCCAGCACGCCATTCATCGGCGTGCGGATTTCGTGGCTCATGTTGGCGAGGAATTCCGACTTCGCCTGGTTCGCCGCCTCGGCGTGGGCGCGTGCGGCCTCGGCTTCGGCCCGGGCGATGGTCAGCTCGCCGGACGCCGCGATCAGGTCGGCCGCTTGACGCTCCAGCCGCTGGCGGGCCTCCTCGACCTCCATCTCGCGCTGCTTGCGCTCGCTGATGTCGCGCACGATCGCGACTTCGCCGCCATCCGGCATCGGATGGGCGCGCACCTCGATCCAGCGGCCGTTCGACTGCTGCCGTTCGAACCGGATCGGCTTGCCGGAGCGGATGCGATGTTCCTCGCGGGCCATCAGCCGCTCGATCGCGGCGGGACCGAGGTCGCCGCGCTCGGCCAGCACGCGCCGCATGGCGCGGCCCGGGTCGGGTGCCGTCAGCACCGCGTCGCGGTCGATCGACAGCACGTCGAACACGATGTTGTTCCAGGCGACCAGGCGCAGTTCGCGGTCCAGCACGCGGATGCCGTCCGGCAGGTTCTGCAGGATGGTGGTCAGGATGGCGTTCTTTTCCAGCGTCGCGGCGGCCGCGGCGGCGGCCTCGCGCGTCGCGGCCTCCGACCGGCGATACTGCCGCCACAACGCCACGCCCAGCAGCAGGATGACCAGGCCGACGGTGCCGGCGATCTCCATGTTGCGCCGGGTATCGCGGCGCCAATCCGCCAGCACGCTCGCCATCGGCAAGGCGACGGCGATGACGAAGCGGCCGTCCTCGGAACGATGATAGGTCAGCAGCCGCTCGGTTTCGTCGAGGCCGGCCGCCCGGAAGGTGTTGAGGTCGACCGAGGCGACATGGGCCTGATATTCCGGGTCGTCGACATAGTGCGACCCGGTGGTGCCGGCCTCGTACGGCTTCTCGGTCAGGATGGTGCCGTCCGTGCGCATCAGCGCGATGCGGCCGGCAGTGCCGACATCGATGGTGTCGTAGAACAGCTTGAAATAGCTCAGGTCGACGTCGGCCACGACCACGCCGGCGAAGCTGCCGTCCGGGTTGCTGATCCGCCGGCTGATCGCGAAGGTCCATTGCCCGTCGAGGCGGGAATGGGCCGGCGATCCGACGAAGTAATCGTTGATGACCGCATCCTTGTGGATCTTGAAGAAATCGCGGTCGGCGACCGACACGGCCGTGACGTTATAGGCCTCGGAATCGGCCAGCAGATGGCCGTCGGCATCGGCGACGATCAATGACTTGATCGCGAGCAGCCCGTCCGAGCGCTCCTGCAGGAAGGCGTGCAGCGTGTCTTCGGTAAAGGTCTTCAGGCCCGCCTGCTCGACCAGATCGACGCTGGTGCGCAGCACGATATTGGTGCCTTCGATCGCGCGGTCGGCATTCTGCGTCAGCGCGCGCGCCAGGTTGCGTTCGGCGACGCCGGCGTTGGCCAGCGCGATGGTGCGGGACTCGAGCGCGAACCAGCCGGAAAGCACGATGACCGCGAGGGCCGCCAACGCGACGGCGCCGAGCGCGATGGTCGTCCGGGGCACGCGCATCAGGGTCATGCAGCCAAGGTCCTTTCTGCCCGAAAACGGGGCTGTCGAAGCGTAACGCTGGTCATCGTGCCTGCGAAACGTAAAAGTAACGTTCCTACTTGCTATGGTAGCGAAGTATTTCGATCGCGCGTCCGACGCCTGAGAGGGGAGGGACCATGCCGCAAGCCGCCGAACCTGCCCTCGACCAATCGGTCCCGGTCGACCCGCAGGCGCTGAGGGCGGCCAAGCTACTGGCCTATTACCAGGCGCTGCCGACCGTGCTCAGCGGCAATCTGGTGGCCGCCATGCTGGTGATCTGGACGATCGGCGGCCTCGTCGACCGGATGACGGTTATGCTCTGGCTGGCCGCCCACGTGACGGTGCTGGCGCTGCGCATCGTCCTGATCCGCCGCATCCGCGACAGCGATCTGCAGCGCTCGGCCGGGCGCTGGGTCTGGGGCGCCGTGCTCGGCTCGTTCGCGACCGGCTGCCTGTGGGGGTTGAGCGCCTTCCTGTTCTATGTACCGGGCGATGTCGAGTCGCAGGCGATTCTGATCCTGGCGCTGAGCGTGCTCAACACGGCAGGCGCCGGTGTGCTGTCGACCTTCCTGCCGGCCTATTTCGCGTCGCTGGTGCCGTGCCTGCCGCTGCTGTCGCTGCGTCTTGCGCTCGACGGCGGCGCGTTTCAGCAAGGCATGGCGCTCACGACCGGTGTGCTGGCCGTGGCGTTGGCGGTGCAAGGCCTGAATATCGGCCGGGTCTATACCAACGCCTTCACGCTGCGGCTGAAGAACGAAGGCTATGCGGCACGCCTTGCCCGCCAGACCGGCGATCTGCGCACGGCCCTGGCGCAGGCCGACGAGGCGAACCGGGCGCGCACGAATTTCCTGTCGACGATCAGCCACGAATTGCGCACGCCGATCCACACCACGATCGGCGCTATCCGGCTGCTGTCCGACACCACGCTCGACCGCATGCAGCGGCGCTGCGTCGACATCATCGCAGTCGCCGGCCGGACCCTGCTGGTGACCATCAACGACATTCTGGATTTCGCCGGCGTCGATGCCGGCCAGACCGAGCCGGTCTCGAACCGCTTCCGCCCGCGCCAGATCGTGGAAGACGCGGTGGCGCTGGTCATGCCGGACGCGAGCGACAAGGCGCTGGATCTGGTCGCCATGCTGGATGGTGCGCTGCCCGAGGTGCTGGTCGGCGACGAAAGCCGGCTTCGCCAGATCCTGCTCAATCTGATCGGCAACGCGGTCAAGTTCACCGAACGCGGCGGTATCGTCGTGCGCGGCGGGTTGCGCCAGGACCAGGCCGGCGGACAGCTGCTGCGGATCGAGGTCGTCGATACCGGCATCGGCCTCAGCGAGGATCAGCAGCGCATCGTGTTCGAGCCGTTCGTCCAGGCCGACCCGTCGATCCGACGGCGTTTCGGCGGCACCGGCCTGGGCCTGGCGATCTGCCGGCGGCTGGCCCGCCTGTCGGGTGGCGATGTCGGCGTGATGAGCCGGCCGGGCGAGGGCAGCTGCTTCTGGTTGGCCCTGCCGGTGACCTCCGATCAATCACTCGCGGTCGAGCCGCCGCCGGTGATGGCGAGCGTCGCCGGCAAGCGTCTGCTGGTGGTCGATGACGAGCCGGCCAACCGCTTCTTGCTAGGCGAGCTGCTGCGCGCCCGCGGTGCGATCGTGGTCGAGGCGGCGGGCGGCGAAGGCGCGCTCGATATTCTGACCCGCATCACGGTCGATGCGGTGCTGATGGACATGCGTATGCCCGACCTCGATGGGCTGGAAACCACGCGCCGCCTGCGCCGGCAGGGCCGGGCGACGCGCGGCGTGCCGGTGCTGGGCGTCACCGCCAATGCGCGCCCCGAAGATATTGCGGCCTGTCACGAGGCCGGCATGGACGGGGTCGTGGTCAAGCCGATCGTGATCGAAAAGCTGTTGCAGGCGCTGGTTCCGCTGCTGGGCGGGGCGACCGAGCTGCTGGTCGAGCCGCCGCCGCCCGCGACCGCGCTCGGCAAGCTGGTCGACGACCTGGGGCCGGAAATCGCCGAGCGGCTGTTGACCACGGCGCGCGCCTCGCTGGCGCAGTCGAATGGCGCGCTGGTGGCAGCCCTGTCCCAGGGCGATGCGGCACCGATCGCGGCGGCCGCCCACAAGCTGGCCGGCCTCGCCGCCTCCGCCCGGCTCGACGCGCTGCGCGGCCTGGCCGAAAAGCTGGAATCCTCGGCCCGCGACGGGCTGAAGAGCGATCTCGCCGTGCTGGGCGCCCATCTGCCCGAAGTGGTCGCCGGTGCCGACGCGCAACTGGCCCAGGCACTGGATGAGATCCGGACCGAAGGCCGGATGGTCGGGTAGCTAACCCGCCCCGTTCGGCGACATGGCCTCGGTCACCGAGACAGCGAAGCGATAGCCGAAGCCGGGCACGGTCACGATCAACTGCGGCTTGCGCGGGTCGGTCTCGAGCTTGCGGCGCAGGCGGCTGACCAGCACGTCGATGGTGCGGTCGATCGGCGCATCTTCCTTGCGGGCGATCGAATCCAGCAGCTTCTCGCGCGACAGCACGCGCAGCGGCGCCGAGGCGAGGGCGGCCAGTAGATTGAACTCGGATGGGGTCAGCGCGATCTCGACCTGGTCGGGCGAGATCAGGTCGCGGGTGGCGAAGCGCAGCTTCCAACCTTCAAAGCGCAGTTCCTTCAGGTCCTGGCTATCCGATTCGGAGCGTTGCGAGCTGCCGCTGGAGCGGCGCAGGACGACCTTCAACCGGGCCGCCAACTCACGGGGATCGAACGGTTTGACCAGGAAATCGTCGGCGCCGGCTTCGAGCGCCACCAGCCGATCTTCCAATCGTTCCCGACTCGAAATGATCACCACGGGGATGGCCGAGCGGGCGCGGATGCGTTTCAGCACCTCGATCCCGTCGAGATCGGGCAGGCCCAGATCCAACAGGACCACATCGATCTTGCCGGTATCGATCGCGGCTAACCCTTGTTCGCCCGAGCCGACGCCCGAGACGATAAAGCCGCCAGTCTCTAGATAGGCGGAGAGCAAAGACCGGGAGAAGTCCTCATCCTCGACCACTAACAAATGTCGCATGGACCTTTAGTCCCGCTTTGCAAGGATGATGGAGCTCGGCATTTTTTGCCAGAACACCGTGGAAAATAGACTTTTAACAGGAATTAACATAGCTCGGAAATGCATTCAATACGATGGGGGTAGACTGCGAATCGGTCGATAGTTGGACCGGCAGCCCGTGGATTGGCTCAAAATCGTGCGAATGCCGAAAAATTCGAATCTCTCTGAGGCACCACAACCATTCGATGGCATGAATGGTTACGAGGTTCTGTGCCCGAAGGGAAGTCTGCTTGGCGTTATCGAGCGACGTTTCGTCCGCGGCATGAGTGTCGAGAGTACTGCTGTGGCAGTCGAGGTGGTCCAGGCGACCGGCGGCCGCAACGGCGAGGTCCATCTGGCCCAATTGCAGATCAGCTCCTGCGCCGGCCGCGAAGTGATCCGGGCGGACCCGGACGAGGTGCGGCGCCTGGTGGGGTTCATCCCGCGCGAACGCCTGGATCTCTGGGGGTTGTTCCGTGCCCGGCTGGGTGCGATCCGGCGGCCGATCGCGACTTTTTCCGAGGGCGCGCGCGATCTGGGCACGCTCATCGACGATGTGCGCGCGCTGATGGTCGAATGCGAGGGGCTGTCGCCGGGGCGGGTGGCGCTGATCGAACTCGCGTGGCAGCGCATGCACACGATCCATGATCCGGAACTGGCCAGCATCCGCCTGGCCGATGCGCTGCGGCCCGGTCCGGATATCGCAACCCGCGCTTGACCGGCAAACCGACCGAATCCATCGATCGAGATTCAGGCGACCTTGCGCGGCGCGGTCATCCGGATCGATGAGACTTCCGATGCTTGGGCTTTGATGGTCTCGAACCGGGTCACCAGTTCGACGTCATACTGGCCGGTGCGCCAATCCATCATCGCGCGGATGCGCTTGCGCTGGAACAGCTCCTGTCGGCGGTCGACCTCTTCCTCTTCCCATTCGGTCTCGCCGCGCGGGATCAGCGGCAGCACGCGCATGATCTGCGAGATGCCTTCGCGCTGGAGGTTGCGGTTGGAGAATTGGACCTCGGACCACATGGCGAGGATATAGTCCCAGCCATCGAGCAGCCATGACAGCCGGGCGGCAGCCCGTTCGATCAGCGCGATCTGCTTGGTCCATTCGCGGATCACGGTCGGAATGTCTTTGACCGTCTTGTCGAGGCTGGCGAAGGTCGCTTCGGCCACGCCGACCGTCAGCTGCGCGACCTCGGCCGCGAAGGCGGCATAGGGCGAGATATCCGACTGGTCGTTCAGGCTCCAGTCGGACAAGTCGGCTTCGAATTCGGACAGGGTCGTCATCAGGCGGCGCAGGCGGCCCTCCTGGCGGGACACGGCGAGGCCGATCGGCGTCAGCACCCGGGCGAGCGTGCCGATGCGCTCATAAACCACATGGGTCTCGACCTGCAGCTGGCCGCCGGCCTGATGCAGCATGCCGCGGACGAGGTCCTTCCATTCCTGGCTTTCGGCCTTGACCGTCAGCAGCTGGCGCGAACTCATGCCCAGCGATCCCAGCAGGGCCAGGATCAGCAGGAAATGGGTCTCGGAATATTGTTCCTCCTCGGCATCGAGCGACGCTTCGGCCGCGGCCGCGGACTTGGGGCCGGCAAGGCCGGTGCGAGCGATCTTGAGCGAGGCGGTGCGCATGGCGTCCGGCGTGACCGCGCGCGAGACGCGCACTTCCTCGTGCAGAGCCCGGTCATGCACCGACATGGTGATGACCTCGCCGACCGCGGCCCAGGGCACGACATAGGCACCGTCGGAGCCGCCCATATTGGGCATCAGCAGAACCAGGCCATGGCGTTCGTCGGGACGCACCCGGCTGAGGACGAGGGAAGGGGTGGTGAAGGGCGCCGCGGTTCCACGCTCTTCGAAGGTCGAAGGCAGGAACAGGCTTCTCGGATTGCCGCGCATGTTGAATGCTCTATCCCATTGCCCGTGATGGGACCGCTGCGTGAGCGGCTTCTTCACCGATTGGTAGCGGCGGGGACCGAAGTCACGCGCGCTACAAGTGAGATTCTATTGGTTGGTTCGGGCACTGGTAAACAGAAAACCGGTCAAATACTCAATCTCTTATGTTAAAAATATGCATAAATGAATTTCCGTTAATAAATCATCCGAGCATTGCAAGCCAGCGCACCAGCTTCTTGGTGCCGGCACTAAGTAATCGCGGGGCGAAGAACGCGCCGGCGGCGCGCTTCGAGGCCTCGCTCAGCGTTGGGTAGGGCGTCGGCAAAATGGCGATAGCGCCGATCTTCAGCTTCTGCGCGATGGCGAGCTGCCAGGTCTGAATCAACTCGTCGGCGTTGGGCGCCAGGATGCCGGCGCCCAGAATCCGGCCTTTTCGGTCGGTCACGACCTTGACCAGCCCATGGGCCATACCCTCGGCCCGGGCCCGGTCATTGTCGTGCAGGGGGCTCCGCAGGATTGTCACGGCACCGCTGCCCGCGCGCACCTGCCGTTCGGTCAGGCCGGCTTGCGCCAGGCCCGGGCCGGTCCGCACCACGCGCGGCAGAGCCAGCGGATCGAACGACAGGTTCTGCCGGAACAGGACGCGGCGCAGGATGATGCCGGCCTGGACGGTCACGTCCTGGACCCGATGATGGGGGCCGGCGGCATCGCCCAGGGCATAGACGCGCCGGTTGCTGGTGCGCAGGTGCCGATCGACCATAATGCCGGCGTGTCCGCACTGCACGCCGGCGGCCGGCAGATCCAGGGCATCGAGACTGTATTGGCGCCCGGCCGCGACCAGAAGGTGGCTCGCGGTCACGGTCAAGCCATTCCCGCCGGTCAGGCTGATGCCGCCGCTGTTCTGCACCACATGGCTGATCGGGGCGCCGGTCAGGACCTCGATCCCTTCGGTCCGGAGCCGGAGCGACAGCAGGTCGACCAGTTCGGGATCGTGATCCGGCAACAGGTCGCCGTCGGCGATCAGCGTAACCATGGCGCCGAGCCGGCGATAGGCCTGGGCCAGTTCGACCGCGTCGGCGCCGCCGCCCAGCACCGCCAGGTGAGGGGGCAGCTGCTCCAGCGCCGCGAGGCTCGCGGGGGTCAGCCACGGCACCTGGTCCAGACCGGGGATCGGCGGGACGCGCGCAGCGCCGACCGGGGCCAGGACGAAGCGGCGGGCGGTCAGCATGCGCGGGATGCCGTCGGTCGCGATCCGGTCCGGCGCCAGAAAGCGCGCATGGCCTTCGATCAGATCGATGCCGAGCGCGCGCAGGCGTTCGGGCGCGCTCGCCGCGGCGGCGGCATCGACGACGGTTGCGACCTGGGCGCGGACCCGGGCGAGATCGATCGTGGGCGGTTGGTCGAGACCGGGGGTTTGCCGGGCGGCCTCGATCCGGGCCGCCACGGCCAGCAGCGTCGCCGTCGCCAGCTCCTCGGCCCCGTCGGCGCCCGGCACGCCGGGCTCGACCAGGGCGACCGGCACGCCCAGCAGGCCGGCCCCGATCGCGACGCCCAAGCCGCCGCTGCCGCCGCCGATGACGCAAAGATCGTAGTGGGCTGTGTCGGTCATGCCAGGGCTTGCACCCGCTATTCGCCGATTGCGTCGTCGACGATCTTGGCGAAAACCTGATCCAGGTCGATGGCGATGCGGTCCAGATCCGGACTGTCGTAGAGCGCGAAGATCGAACTCGGCGCCCGGTAGATCACGGCCGAGGTCTTGTTGCCGGTGTCGGTGACATAGAGCCGGATCGGCATTTCCATGCCGGCCATCTGATTGATCTTGAGGATGCGGCCCCAATAGTCGCTGCTCGAGACCAGGATGACCGAGACGCCGGTCTGGCCGCGGCCGCCGGAATTGACCGTCTGCACCAGGGTCATGCCGTTCGCGCGCACGGATTTCTCCAGGCGGCGGACGGCGTCGGCGAGCGAGTAGGAACTGGCGAGCGAGACGGTGCCCGGGTAGGGGCCAACCGATTCCGGCTCGTCCTCGTCGGCATGGGCGGCCGTGGTCGGGCCGATGGCGAATGCCAGCAGCAACAGGGTCAGCGCCAGGCGAAAATGCCAGCCGACCGCTCTCAGCCCCATCGTTTCCACGCTCCCGCCCAGAGAAAAGTACCGTTACCCTCCTCTATACCGTCGCATCCTCTTGCGCGATCTGCGATGACGTATGTCACATGCGATTTATGGGCAGTGTGGCACGGTTCCCCCGCCCGTAAGGCCTCTGATATCGGCCGTAGAGCCGGGTCTATGGAGTATCCATGCGGAGTTTCGAAGCCTTCATCCGCCACGTGATCGACGAGCATGCCCTGTCGCGGTCGGCGAAGGTCTATCGCGTGTTCGATGCGCTCCTGGTGCTGGCCGGCGTCGGTGCCGCCGTGGAGGAGACCCAGCCGGAACTATCGCCCGAGAACGTGTCCGCCTGTCTCTGGGCCATCGGCGCGGTCTGGGTCTGCTTCCTGCTCGATTATCTGGCGCGCTTGTGGGTGGCTCCGCACGAAGGCGACGGCACCGGCCAGTCCTTCCTGCGCTCGCGGCTCGACTGGATCATTTCGCGCAACGGCATGATCGATATCGGCAGCGTGCTGCCGATGGCGCTGGCGCTGCTGCTGGTCGGATGGGCGCCGGACGGGGCACCGCTGCTGGCGATCTTCTGGGTCTCGCGCTTCGCCCGCTACACCACCGGCCTCGACATGCTGCTGCGCGTACTGTCGCGCGAGCGCCAGCCGGTGTTGGGCGTGCTCTTGATCTTCGTGCTGGTCATGCTGGTGGCCTCGGTGCTGTCGTACCTGGCCGAGCGCCACGTTCAGCCCGACCATTTCGGCAGCCTGTCCCAGGCGATGTGGTGGGCGGTCACGACGCTGACCACGACCGGCTATGGCGATGTCGTGCCGGAAACGCCGCTCGGCCGCATGCTGGCCGGCTTCGTCATGATCAGCGGCATCACGGTGTTCGGCCTTCTGGCCGGTATTCTCGCCACCGGCTTTTCGGGCGAGCTGCGCCGCCGCGATTTCCTGCGCAATTGGGACCTGGTCGCCCAGGTGCCGTTCCTGCGCGACGTCGGCCCCGGCACCATCGCCGATCTCGCCAATATCCTGCGCCCGCGCGAGGTGCCGGCGCGCTCGATCCTGGCCCGCCGCGGCCAGCCCGGCGACTGCATGTTCTTCATCGTCCAGGGCGAGGTCGAGGCGCAGGTCGAGCCTAATTCCCACATCATGGGGCCGGGCGATTTCTTCGGCGAGATCGCGCTGCTGACCGGGGGGCCGCGCACGGCCAACGTCGTGACATTGACGCAATGCCGGCTGCTGGTGCTGGATATCGCCGATTTCCGCGCCATCGCCGCGTCGCGTCCGGAACTGCTGGTGGTAATCCAGGACGAGGCCGATCGCCGGCTGGGCCTGATGGGCCAGGCGCATACGCCGGGAGGCAAGTCATGAGCGATGCGGCCGAACTGCATGCCAACCAGATCGCCTATTGGAACGGCACCGGCGGCGACCATTGGGTGCGTCGCCAGGAACTGACCGATCTGGTGCTGGCGCCGGTGGCCGAAGTCGTGCTGGCCCGCGCCGCGGTCCAGCCCGGCGAGCGCGTTATCGATATCGGCTGCGGCTGCGGCGCCACCACCCTGGTGCTGGCCGACGCGATCCGGCCGGGCGGTGCGCTGGTCGCGGCCGACGTGTCGGAACCGATGTTGGGCCGCGCCCGCCAGCGCATCGGCGAGCGTCCCGGCATCGCCTATGTCTGTGCCGATGCCACCACCCACGGCTTTGCGCCCGGCTGGGCCGATCTGCTGTTCTCGCGCTTCGGCGTCATGTTCTTCGGCGATCCGGTCGCAGCCTTCGCCAACATGCGTCGCGGGCTGAAGCCCGGCGGCCGCACCGTGTTCGCCTGCTGGCGCAAGCCCGCAGAGAACCCGTGGATGATGGTGCCGCTGCAGGCGGCCTATCTGCATGTGCCGAAGCTGCCGAAGCAGGACCCCGACGATCCGGGCCCGTTCTCGTTCGGCGATCCGGACCGGGTCACGCGTATCCTGACCGAGGCCGGCTTCACCGACGTGGCGCTGGAGCCGATCGATCTGATGCTGGATGTGGCGTCCGGCCGTGGGCTCGATGCCGCCGTCGCCTATACGCTCGACATCGGCGCCACCAGCCGGGCGCTCGAAGGCGTCTCCGACATTCTGCGTGCAGCGGCCGCCGGTTCGATCCATGACGTGCTGGCGCCCTACGTCGACGGCGGCCGCGTGCCGCTCGCCGGCGCCATCTGGATCGTGACGGCTACGGCTCCGTAACTAGTTTTTCCGCCGCCGAAACACCGCCCGCACCAGCGCCAGCAGGGCCAGGCCGATGGCGCCGATCACCAGCCAGGGCACGGCGCCGATGGCGAAGCGCAGCGCATTGGCGCTGTTCTGGCCCAGCACCGTGCGGGCATTCTGCCAGACCTGGCCGATCGGACCGCTGATGCCGTCGGTCGCCGTGTCGGCCGCGAGGGTGATGGTCAGCAGCTCGGTCGCGACCTGCTGGTTCAGGTGCGTCTGCTGGGCCGCGATCTGCTCGATCTGGGCCTGGGTGTTCGACAGTTCCTGCTCGACCTTGATCAGGTCCTCGACCTTGGCATCGGCCCGTTTGGCGAGCTCGGTCAGGCGGTCGCGATAGTCGGTCAATTGGGCGAGGCGCCGGTCGGTATCCTCGATCGCGGCGGTCAGGTCGTCGGCGGTGGTATTGCGCGACTGCAGCGTGACCGCGCCCGCGACCTCGCCGGCGACCGGTTCGGCCAGCGCCTGCTCGTAAGCGACGATGGCGGCATGGGGCAGGCGCACGGTCAGGCTGGCATGGGGGCCGCGGCCGTTGCGCGCGTCGCCGGCATCGATCTGGGCGTTGGTCAGGATGCAGCCCTGGGCCGGATCGGCCAGGCATTTGTCGCGCGCGCGCTCATAGCGCGGCGCCACGCTGGCCGCCGGCATGTCGTATTCCAGCCAATGGTGATAGGCGAGCTTCGGGCCGTCCGCCACCTTCATCGCGGCCGGCGCCGCCATCGAGCGGGCCATCGTGCCCGCGCTGGTACTGCTGTTGGTCGGGGGCGTGCTCTGATCGCAGCCAGCGACGGCGAGCAGCAGGGCGAAGCAAACGAGATTGAAACGCATGAGGACAGCTCCGGCCTGGCGGCGTTAGGACGCGCAGACCCTATGGATGCAATCTGACGGGATTGTGGCGGATCGGTTAGGCTCGGAACCGATCCCTCAACGGCCAGGCGAGACACGGCATGATCTTCACTTTCCCTTCCGAACCGATCGCGCCGGTCGCGGGCTATGAGGATCTGGTCGCGGGGCAGCGCTACAGCCTGGGCAGCGTCTCGCTCGACCGGGCCGATACCATCGGCTTCGCCACGGATTACGATCCACAGCCGTTCCATCTGGACGACGCGGCGGCGGCCAAATCCGTGTTCGGGCAGCTGGTGGCGAGCGGTCTCCAGACGATCGGCGCGATTTTCAGCCTGTCGGTCCGCGTCGGGGTGCTATCGCGCTGCAATCTGGCCGGCACCGGCATGACCGACGTCAAATGGCTCCGCGCGGTCCGGCCGGGCGATGTGCTGAGCCTGGAATGGACCATCCTCAGCGTCACGCCCTCGGCACGGCGGCCGGAGCGGGCGGCGGTGCATATCCGCTACGACGTCACCAACCAGGACGGCCAGCCGACCTTGAGCCTGGTGCTGCACCATGTGGTGGCGCGCGGTTCAGGGATTTAAGACTGAACCGCGCGTCTGGCCGATTACGACTGCTTCACCGGTGCCTTGGCGACATGGTGGGTCTTGTGGGCGGCCTTATGGACCTTGGCCGTATGCTTCTTGGCATGGGCCTTGTGGCTGACCTTGTGGGTGTGGTGCGCGGCCTTGGGCTGCGCCGCGGCGGTGTCGACCGACTGCGCCTGGGCGGCGAGGGGGGCTGCAACCGAGAGCGTCAGGGCGGCGACGGCGAGCGAGGTGAGGAAACGCATATCCTGGGTCTTTCCAATGCAGCGATGGGGGGCAGTCGGATCCGGACTTGCTGCGATGTCCCGATCACCAAGACAACGGGACTGCCCCTGCTTCTCTTTCACGCATGACAAAGATTTAACCTGGCCGGAATTTTGCCGGGCCGGCCCTGGGACAAAGCCCAGCGGCCGGCCCGGGATTGCGCCATCCGGTGGGCGGCTGGACCGATCCCACGGGCACGACACGAGCTCGATGACTATATGAGTTCTTGTTTTGTTCTGCAAGAGGGAAAAATCACTTCCCCGTCGCGACCCGTTCCGCCAAGGCGGCAATGGCGTAGTGCGCCGAGCGGACGGCGCCTTCCTGCCAGGCGGTGATGTAGCTGACATGCTCGCCGGCGAAATAGATCGGGCCGTCGGGCTTGAGCAGCGTGGCGTAGTGGGCCTTGCGGGTGGCCGGATTCCATTCGGCATAGGCGCCGCGGTTGAACGGGATCTTGCTCCAGGCGACCGAGATGCCCTGGGCGACCTCGCGCCGATAGTTCGGATGAATCCGCTCGCCGCTGGCGATTGCCCGCTCGATCCGCTCAGTCGGTGGCAGGGCGCCGAAGGCGTTGGCGAGGTCGGTCGACCAGAGATAGCCGCCGAGCAGGATGCCCTTCGCCTGATGGATGCCGGCCGAGGGGTACCAGATCTGGGTGATCTCGCGGCCGGTCCAGCTGATGCCGCCATAGATCTGATCGTCCAGCTCCCAGAAGCGCCGGTCGCATTGGAACGCGATCTTGGCGGCCGGCAGATACTCCAACGCCTCGATCGCGGCCGTGACCTCTGGCGAGAAATCGGCCGGAATCGTCTTCAGCACCGGGAACGGGATGGTGCAGAGCACGTAGGGCGCCTCGCTGGCGTGGGTCCGGCCGGTGGCGCCATCGCGCCAGACGACGCGCGCGCCCAGGGCCGTCTTGCGCAGTTCCGTGACCTCAGCCCGGTAACGGATGCGATGGCCCAGCTTACGGCCGAACGCCTCGCCGATGCGGCCCATGCCACCGACCGGCTGCATCATGGTGGCGCCCTGGTCCCAGCCCTCGCCGAATGTGCTGGGGCCGTTCCAGAACCCGGCGGCCAGCAATTGATGCAGGTCGAGCGGTGCGTTGGTTCGGCCGCTTTGGGTGCCGCCGCCCGGCGCCTCGGCCCAGCCGGCACGCGGCCCGCCCTTGTAGCTCATGGTCTTGTCGAGCCAGCCGAAGCTGCGCAGGAATTTGCGGATGCCCTCGGCATCCTCGCTGGTCAGCGGCTGGTCGAGCAGAGCCTTGTCGAGCGCCTTGGCCGCGAGCTCCGCCACGAAGCCGCGGCTGTCGTTGATCACGGCGCGGGCGCGCTGCGGTTTGCCGTCGAACGCCCGGTCGTCCTGAAACCAGGCGCCGCGATTGTCGTTCATGATCACTTCGAGCGGCACGCCCAGCTCGCGGCAATAGCTGAGAATGCCCTGATGATGATAGGGCAGGCGGGCGGGCCCGGGGTTGAGATAGAGATGGTCGGCACGGTCCCAGCCGACGGTCTGGCGGCTGTCGATTTCGTCGACCACATCGCCGGTTCTGAGCGACCAGTTGCGCCCGCCCGGCCGGTGGCGGGCCTCCAGGATGATGCAGTCGTAGCCGGCCTTGCCCAGTTCCAGGGCCGCGACCATGCCGGCGATGCCCGCCCCCAGGATGATCACCTTGATGCCCTGGCCCGAACCCGAGGGGAGCGGCGGCGGCCCGGCATAGGCTTCGGGGATCGGCAGCAACCCCATGGCACCCATGGTGCGATACGCGGCCGAAACGCCGCCGGCGGAACCGACCAGATTGACGAATTGGCGACGGCTCAGCATGGGTTTTAGAGCGATCCGGTCCGGAGCGCGCGTGCCCAGTCGGCCCGGCCGTTCGCGTCGGCGGCGCGCGCTGCGGCCTCCCAATCATAGGCGACGCTGATCATCCGGACCGCGATCTCGGTGCCGATTTCCAGAATGGCATAGCGCGCCTCGGGCGAGCCGATCTCGATATTGTGCGGCACCGGCTCCTCGTCGCGATAGGCCTGCAGGCCGACGCTGCCGGGGTTGACGATCAGGCGGCCATCGAGTGTTTCAACCGCTCTGGGCGTATGGGTATGGCCGCACAGGATCAGGCGGGCCCGCGTGTCGCCGGCGCGGCTCTGGATCTCGTCGGCCGAGGCCGCCCGGGCGCCGGCGCCATCGACGGTCTCCAGGAAATACTCGAGGTCGCTTGCCGGCGTGCCATGGACCAGCAGGATGTCGGCGCCGATCCGCAGGGTTTCCGGCAGGGATGCGAGCCAGGCCGTGTGTTCCGCGCCGAGCGCGTCCTTGGCGAAGCGGTCGGACTTGCCGATCCGGTCCGGTCCATGGGTCAAGAGCTGCCGCTCGTGATTGCCGCGGATGGTCGGCAATCCGAGCGGCATCAGCCGCTCCGCCGTCTCGCGCGGGAACAGCGGGCCGGACACGATGTCGCCCAGATTGACGGTCAGATCGACGTCGCGGTTGGCGATGTCGGCCAGCACGGCGTTGAGCGCCGGCAGATTGCCATGGATGTCGGCGATGACGGCAAGCTTCATGGTTCGATCCTTAGGGTGCGGGCGGCGCCACGGTTGCGTCATGCTGGCCGCTCGCCGCCAGTTCCTTGGCGACGAAGCCGGAGGCCTTCATCGCCTCGACGAAATGCTTCAGATAGGCGGTGCCGATCGTGCGGGCCTTGAGCGTGCCCATCGCCTGTTGGATCTCCATGAAGCGGCCAGGGATGACGCGCACCTCCGGATGGGTCTTGGCATAGGCGATCAACGGCTGCTTCACGCCGGCCAGGGCCTCGACCTGGTGCTGCTCCAGCAGCGCCACCGCTTCGGCCGTATTGGTCGCGCGCACGATCTGGGCATGCTTCAGCGAGCGGGTCAGGAACAGATCATAGGCGCTGCCCTTGGCGACGCCGATGCGCACGCCGTCGCGATCGACATCCTCGATCGCCTTCAGTTTGGAGGCGGCGGGCACCGCGTAGGTGCCCTCGATCACGACATAGGCGGCGGTGAAGCCGATCTCGGCGGCGCGGACCGGGTCGATCGCCAGGAACGCCACGTCCCAGGCGCCGGTCTTGGACGCCTCGAACACCGCGCCGGCCTCGTTGAACGGCACCAGATCGACCGGCACGCCCAATTGCCGCCCCAGTTCCTTCGCCAGCGCCACCGACACGCCGCGCGGCTCGCCCGTCGCCGGGTCCTTCTGCGCGAGCACCGAATTGCCGAAATTGATGGCGGCGCGCAGCCGGCCGCCGGGCGCCAGATCCTTGACCGCATCGACGGGCGCGGCGGCGGCACTGGCGGCCAGCAGCATGCCGGCCAGCGGGGCGACGAGTTTGTTCATGATCTTGGATCCTCCGGATTTTCGTCCATTCAGCCTTGCGGCGGGCGCCTTGTCCAGGCGCCGATCAGCGCACGGTCTGCAGCACGAAATCGATGAAGGCCCGTACCTTCGCCGGCGGCAGATGACGCGACGGGTGCAGCGCGTAGAGCGGGAAGCGCTCGCCCGGCCAATCGGGGAACAGCTCGACCAGCCGGCCGGTATCGAGCAGCTCCTGGATGCCCAGCGCCATGACCTGCGCCACGCCGGCGCCCGCGACGCATTCGCCCAGCATGGTGCCGACATCGCTCAGCAGCAGGCGGCCCGAGGTCCGGACGATCTCGACCTGGTCGTCGCGATGGAACTCCCATGGGAACGGCCGCCCGGTCGCCGGGTTGCGGAACTGGATGCAGGTGTGATGGATGAGGTCGGCCGGATGCTTCGGCCGGCCATAGCGAGCCAGATAGGCCGGCGAGGCCACGGTCAGGATCCGCGTCTCGATCAGCTTGCGCGCGAGCGGCGAGGTCGGCAGCGGCTCGCCGAAGCGCATGGCGACGTCGATGCCGTCGGCGACCAGATCGCCGACATGCTCCCGGGTGGTGAGGTCGAGCGACAGCGCCGGATAGCGCTCCAGGAACGTGCCGAAATGCCCGGCGAGCACGAGCCGGGAAAAGAATGGGTCCAGATCGACGCGCAGCCGGCCGCGCACGGTGGTCGACGAGCCGGCGGCCTCGACCGCCGCGTCCTCGATGCTGGTCAGCAGCGGCCCGACCTGTTCGTAGAACCGGCGCCCCTCGTCGGTGAGCGTGACCGAACGGGTCGTCCGGTCGAGCAGGCGCACGCCGACCCGGCCCTCCAGTCGCGCCACGGCGCGGCTGACGCCCGAGGCGGAGATGCCCAGCGCCTCGGCCGCGCGCACGAAGCTGCCGCCTTCGATCACCGCCGCCAACACGCTGACCCCCGCCAGCAATCGCCCATCGAACGGCATGGCCTACCTTGCTGATTTTTAGTCAGCAATCATGTGACGGAAGCGCGCTTAAAGCACGGACATTCGGCTGCGATAACAGCGGTGTCGCAGAAACCGAAGGAGATCCACCATGTATGCCATCACTGGAATCACCGGCCAAGTCGGCGGCGCCACCGCCCGCGCCCTGCTGGCGGCGGGCCAGTCGGTCCGCGCCATCGTCCGCAGCGCCGAGAAGGGCAGGGCCTGGGCGGCACTCGGCTGCGAGGTCTTCATCGCTGAGGCGAGCGACGTGCCGGCGCTGGCCAAGGCCTTCACCGGCGTCCGCGGCGTGTTCTTCATGACGCCGCCGAACTTCGATCCGGAGCCGGGCTTCCCGGGGGTTCGCCAGGTCGTCGAGGCCGCCATGGCCGCGGTCGAGGCCGCACGCCCCGGCCGGCTGGTCTATCTGTCGACCGTCGGCGCCCAGGCGACCGAGCCGAACCTGCTCAGCAACGCGACGATGGCCGAGGCCAGCCTGCGCAGGCTCGCCATACCGACTGTCTTCCTGCGCGCCGCCTGGTTCATGGAGAACGCCACCTGGGACGTGGCGGCGGCCAAGACCGGCACGGTGCCGTCGTTCCTGCAGCCGCTGGACCACCCGATCCCGATGGTCGCCACATCCGACATCGGCCAGACCGCGGCCGACCTGCTGCGGGACAGCTGGACCGGCAATCGCATCGTCGAGTTGGAAGGCCCCGTGCGCTATTCGGCCAACGACATCGCCGTGGGATTCGCCGACGCGCTGGGCCATCCGGTCCGGATGCAACCGGTGCCGCGCGAAACCTGGGAGCCGCTGTTCCGGTCCCAGGGTGCGCAATACCCGATGCCGCGCATCCGCATGCTCGACGGCTTCAACGAAGGCTGGATCGATTTCGAAGGCGGTGCGGCCGAACATCGGACCGGCCCGACCTCGCTCGATACGGTGCTGCGCGATCTGGTCGCCAAAGCCTGGGAGAACTGAGGCGGATCAGGCTGCCCTATAGCGGGCGGACGGCGGCGTGGCTGGGCTCACTCCTGCATCGCCCCCGTCACGCGCGCCATGGCGCGGAACAGGGTCGGCGGGTCGACCGGCTTGGTGACGTAATCGTCCATGCCCTGGGCCAGGTAGCGTTCGCGGTCGCCGGCCATGGCGTGCGCGCTCAAGGCCACGATCGGGATGTTGGCCTTGCCGTCGGGCAGGGTGCGGATCAGGCCGGTCGCGGTGGCGCCGTCCATTTCCGGCATCGAGATATCCATCAGCACCAGGTCGAAAGAATCCGTGCGCACCGCCTCGACCGCGGCGGCGCCGGTGCCGACGAAGCGCACCTTATGGCCGGCGCCGGTCAGGATTTCGCCGATCACCATCTGGTTGATGTCGTTATCCTCGGCCACCAGCACCGACAGGCTGCGGAGCGTCGGCGAGGCCTGGTCGTCGCTCAAGTCGCTGCCGGCACCGATCAGGCTGCGCTCGTCGGCCTTGGGCAGCTTCAGGCGCAGCCAGAAGGTACTGCCGGCGCCGGGCGTGCTGGAGACGCCGATCTCGCCATCCATCAGGTCGGCCAGCTGCTTGCTGATGGCGAGGCCCAAGCCGCTGCCGCCGTATTTGCGCGAGGTCGAGGCGTCGGCCTGGGTGAAGCGGTCGAACAGCCGGTCCTGGATCTCCTGCGGGATGCCGATGCCCTCGTCGCGCACCTGCAGGGTCAAGATCTGGCGGTTGTCCTTGACCGGCGTGGTCGAGACGATGATCGAGATCGTGCCGGCGTCGCTGAATTTGATCGCGTTCGACACCAGGTTCAGCAGGATCTGGCGGATCCGGGTCGGGTCGCCGACCAGCGGATTGACCGGGCCGGTTGGGAAATCGACGGTCAGCTCCAAGCCCTTGGCGCGCGCGGCATTGCCCATCAGCGACAGCACCTGGTCGATCACCGCCTCGGTCGCGAACGGGATGCCTTCGAGCGAGACGCGGCCGGCCTCCAGCTTCGAATAGTCCAGAATATCGTTGATGATCGCCAGCAGCGCCTCGGCCGATTGGGCGATCGCGCGGGTGAAGCGCAGCTGTTCCTTGTCGAGCTTGGTTTCCAACAGGATCGCCGTCATGCCCATGACGCCGTTCATCGGCGTGCGAATCTCGTGGCTCATGTTGGCGAGGAATTCCGACTTGGCGCGATTGGCCGCCTCGGCCGCGCGACGGGCCTGCTGCATCGCGTCGGCGGCGGCGATCTGGACCGAGATGTCGCGGGCGCAGCCGCGATAGCCCAAAAAGCTGCCGTTGGGCGCGCGCAGCGGCTTGCCGCTCAGCGACAGGTTATAGAGTGCCCCGGCGCGGGCGACGGTGACATGCCAGTCATGGAACGTCTCGCCGCCGGCCAGCAGCACCCGACGCTCCTCGCTCTGGCGCAGGTCGCCCTCGATACCCAGGCGATCGAGCGTGCTGAGGTTGCCGGTCGAGATGCCCAGCGCCTCGGCCCGGTCGGAGACATAGGTGAAGCGGTGGGTCTCGTCGGTTTCCCAGAACCAGTCGGACGCGACCTCGGCGAAATCGCGAAAGCGGGTCTCGCTTTCGCTCAAGCGCCGGGCGCTTTCCTTCATCGGCGTGATGTCGCGCGACACGCTGACGATGCCGCCGTTGCCGGTCGGCCGCTCGGCGGTGTCGATCGTCCGGCCGTCCGGCAGATCCTGCTGGAAGCGTTGCGGCGCCGAGCGCATCTGGTCGAGCCGCCAGCGGATCCAGCGCTCGCGTGCCTCCGGTGTCTCGACGCCGCGGGCATTGTGGGCGGCGCGCTGCGCCAGGTCCTGGAACCGGATGCCGGGCCTGAGCAGCGGCTTCAGATGCGGGAAGACCTGCTCGTAGCAGGCGTTCCACAGCACGACGCGGTCCTGGGCGTCATAGAGGATCAGCCCGTCCGACATATTGTCGATCGCCTGGCGCAACCGCTGCTCGGTCTGGGCCTGACGCTGCAGCAGCAGGCGGATCGCGAGCGTGAAGCCGAAGATCATCAGCGAGCCGAAGATGCCGGCGCCTAGATAGATCGCGCGCTGCGCCTCGATCGCGCCGACGACCTCGTCCTCCGCCAGACCCACGACCGCGATCATCTGCGAATGCGGCACGCGGTTGGCGACATAGATCCGGTCGACATGATCGAGCGTCGATGACATGACCCGCGACTGGCCACCGGAATCGAGCGCGAACCGCAGCAGCGGCGAACCGGCGATATCGGCGCTGGCGAGATCGGTCGAGATCGAGCGGGCGCGCACGCCGCCATCCTCGCCCACCAGCATGACGACGCCGTCCTTGCCGAGCGATAGATCGCTGTAGAAGCGCTTGAAATATTCGGGATCGACCGAGGCGACGGCGACGCCGCCGAAGCTGCCGTCCGGCTTGTCGATGCGCCGGGCCATCTGGATCGACCATTTGCCCGACGCCCGGCCGAACACCGGCCGGCTGATGAACAGCCCGCTGACCTTGCGATCGGCAAAGACGCGGAAATGCTCACGGTCGGCGATATTGACCGACGGCGCGTCGCCGATGCTGCTCTGAGTCATGGTGCCGTTTTCGTCGGTGTAGGAGACCTGCAGCACCAGCTCGTTCACCAGCAACCCGCGGGCGACCATGTCCGCGACCTTGAAGCGGGGGCCGTCACGCTCGACCAGATAGGCCATCGAGCGCAGCATCTGATCGACGCTGTCGATCGCCCGGTCGGTCTGCTCGGCGACCGCGGTCGCGATATTGTGCACGTCGCGCTCGGCGTCGTCGCGGATCGAGCGGGTGGCGTCCTGGATCAGCAGCACGATGCCGATCCAGAGCAGGCCCGCCAGAATCACGCCGCCCAGGATCGTCCAGCGCTCGTTGCGCTTCAGACGATCGGGCGCCCCGGTCGGGCGCCGGGCGGACGGTCGCATCGCCACCGAGTGCTGCTCCTGCTACCAGACGCCGGTGTTCGGCATCGAGAGCCAGGGCTCCGCCGGTGCCAATGCCGGACCGGCCTGCAGCAGTTCGATCGAGATGCCGTCGGGCGAACGGACGAACGCCATTCTGCCGTCGCGCGGCGGCCGGCTGATCAGGACGCCATGGTCTTGCAGATGCTTGCAGGTCGCGTAGATATCGTCGACCGCATAGGCCAGATGGCCGAAATTCCGGCCGCCGGTATAGACTTCCGGATCCCAGTTGTAGGTCAGTTCGACCATGGCGGTCTCGTCGCCGGGAGCGGCCAGGAACACGTTGGTGTAGCGGCCGGGATCGCTGTTGATCCGGCGCAGTTCCTTCAGGCCGAGCTTGTTGCAATAGAAGTCGAGCGATTCTTCCAGATTGCCCACGCGAACCATCGTGTGAAGATATTTCATCAGGTCTCGTCTCCGGTGCCAGGCACGTCGGCGGGCGCTCGGGCGCGCCAGGACGGGCTTGGATGCGATGCCCTCGGGTCGGGCGGTGAACGATCGGGTTGGGGTGCCAGCGCCACGGAGGGCGGCGGGCGGGCGTCGCGGGTAGGCGTCCCGCGCGAATATCGTTGCGCAAGTTTGCCCTGCCGCGACCAGAACGGGAAGCCTCTAATATGAAGAGGCCAGAAATGCTTCAGCGCCCTTTTTCGCTTCGATCCTGACCGTCCGGCGTGGCATGGTCCGCCGGGCGCGTCATGGTTAAAATCGAGGTTTTCTAGTGCGTGGCAAATTCTGTCTCGTGTGCGGCGGTGTGCTGCTGGCGGCATCGTTCCTGATCGGCTCGGCTTCGGCCGAAACAGTGTTCCGGCGCGGCCATCAGGCCGAACCCGAATCGCTCGACCCGCAGAAGGTCGACAGTGCCGAGGAACAGAACATCCTGCTCGACATGTTCGACGGGCTGACCCGGATCGACGGCGCCGGCCGGATCGTGCCGGGCGTCGCCAGTTCCTGGGACGTGGCGCCCGACGGGCTCAGCTGGATCTTTCATTTGCGGCCCCAGGCGAAATGGTCGGACGGCAAGCCGGTCGTGGCCGGCGATTTCGTCTATGGCTTCCGCCGCGCGGTCGATCCCGCGACAGCCGCCCCCTATGTGGCGATCCTCTACGAGTTCGTCGGCGCGCGCGAGATCAGCGACGGCAGGGAAAAGGACCTGACCAAGCTGGGCGTGACCGCCATCGACGATCACACGCTCAAGATCGCGCTGACCGAGCCGACGGCGTTCCTGCCGGGCGTGCTGGCGCTCGCCATCGCCTATCCGATGCCCAAGGCGGCGATTGAGGCGGGCGGCACCCAATGGACCCGCCCCGGCAACATAGTCTCGAACGGCGCCTATAAGCTCGACAGCTGGGAGCCGCAGCAGGAGATCCGCCTGACGCGCAACCCGATGTATTGGGATGCGGGTTCGGTCAAGATCGACGTCGCGCGCTGGGAAGTGATCGAGTCCGACGAGACCGCGTTCAAACGCTTCCGGGCGGGTGAACTCGATTTCTCGCGCATGCCGCAGACCGAGTATCTCTGGGCGCGCAAGAACCTGCCCGACGAACTGCACGCCGACGTCAACATGTGGACGGCCTACGTCATCCTCAACACCCGCAAGCCGCCCTTGGACGATCCGCGGCTGCGCCAGGCCTTGGCCATGACGCTCGACCGCGAGACGTTGGCCGACAAGGTCGATGTCCATGGCGAAGTGCCGGCCTATGGCATGATCCCGCCCGGCATGCCCGGCTATACCCAGCAGCCGCCGGACTGGGTCAGCTTGAGCAAGCCCGACCGTCTGGCCAAGGCCAAGGCGCTCTATGCCGAGGCCGGTTTCGGACCGGACAAGCCGCTGAAGCTGGAGATGATCTACCCGACCGGCGAGAACGCCCGCCGCACGACCAGCGCCATGGCCAGCATGTGGAAACAGGCATTGGGCGCGCAGATCACGGTCACCAACGAGGAAAACCAGGTCGCCCTGACCCAGACGCGGCATCATGATTTCCAGATGGCACTCTATGGCTGGATCGCCGATTACCCGGATCCCTGGACCTTCCTGTCGATCCTGCAGTCCGACGCCGGGGACCTCAACACGTCCGACTATAGAAATCCGGACTTCGACAAGCTGCTGGGCCAGGCCAAGGAGACGGTCGATCCGGCCGCGAGGCTGAAGATCCTGGAGGCGGCCGAGCAGCTGGTCTCGCGCGATACGCCGATCATCCCGATGTATTACGACGTCCGGCCCTACCTGGTCTCGACCAAGCTCGACGGCTATGTCCAGAACCCGCTCGACGTGCACCCGACCCAGGATCTGGCGTTCAAGCCGTAAGCGCGACCGCCTTCCGGTATTCGTCCAGCCAGTAATCATCGAGGCCGGGGGCGAGGCTCGCGGCGTCGGCGAGGGCGGTCGCCGTACCGGCTGCATCGCCCAGCACCTTCAACGCCCGCGCAAGCGCCAGCTGATGAAAGCAGCGATCGACCGGCTCCGGTTCGTTGGCCTCGATCAGGGCAAGGCCGGCCCGGGCATGCTCGGCGGCTTCGGCCGGCTGGCCGACGGCGTTCAGCACCAGCGCCATCAGGTAGTGCGCGCGTTCCTGCTGAATCCAGCCGCCGACCGCGTGCCAGCAGCGGAAACTGAGCCGGGCCGTCCGCTCCATCACGCGCGCGGTCTCGCCGCCCGCGACCGGATGCCACTCGAGGATCGCGCTGGCGCTGTTGTTGGCGGTGATGGCGAGGAAGCGGATCAACGCCGGCGGCCCGTCGATCGCTTCGGCCCGGGCGGCCGCGGCATCGATGAGCGGCAGCCAGCGGTCGAGCTCGTCGCGCGCCAGGTCCTGTTCGATCACCAGCAGGCGGACGAGGGCCGCGCAATCATCGACCGGGGCGCCCAGCAGGGCCGCCAGGTCGGCCTCGGCCTTGGTCGCTTCGAGCACGTCGCCCGCCAAGGCGGCGGCGGTGGCGAGGCTGCGCAGCATGTCGGCGCGCGGCGGTCCGGCAGCGCCGACCGTCTGGCCGACGATGGTCAGCGCTTCCGGCCAGCGCTTCAGCAACCCGCCCAGCACATGGGTCGCAAGCCAGGCGAGCCGTGCCAGATCTTCCGGTTCCTTCAGCAGCCCGGGCAGGGGCAACAGCAGCGTCCGCGCGGCCCAAGGGTCGTCGTCATGGATGCGGATCGCCTCGGCCAGCCGGGCTTCGGGCGGGGTCATCGGATCGCTCATAGCGGGTTGGACGCGTTGGCCGGCGGTGTCGCGAAGGCGATGCCGGCCGCGTTGAAATGCCGGATGATGTCGCGCAGGGCCTGGCGCCTGAGGAAGGTCGGCCGGATCGGGCGCGCGGTGAATTTGCAGCGGATCATGATGGCGCCCTGGGTCACGTCGACCACGCCCTGCATCTTCAGCGGCTGGAGGAAATCGGCACCGATTTCCGGATCCTCCAACAGCGACAGGCCCAGTTGCTTGATCGTCTTGCGCACCAGCTCCAGATCGCTGTCCGGGGCGATATGCAGATTGAACTTGATGATCGACCAATCGCGGCTGAAGTTCGTCACCGCCTGGATCTGGCCGAACGGGATGGTATGGACCTGGCCGTTCTGGTGGCGCAGCCGCAGCGAGCGGATCGAGATCGCCTCGACAGTGCCTTTGAGGCGCCCGGTGTCGATATATTCGCCGAAGCGGAAGGCATCGTCGATCAGGAAGAACAGGCCGGCGATGACGTCGCGCACCAGCGTCTGGGCGCCGAAGCCCAACGCGATGCCGACGACGCCGGCACCGGCCAACAGCGGGCCGATATCGACGCCCAGGTCGCCGAGCGCGAGTACGGCGCCCAGAAAGAAGATCGCGATCGCCAGGGTATTGCGAATGAGCGGTAGCAGGGTCGCGAGCCGGGTCATGCTGGTTTCGACCGTGGCATCATCCTCGAGCGGGCCGCCGGCAGGATGATGGGGCGTGCGCTCTCTGAGGAAGCCGCCGATGGCGCTCCAGACCAGCCAGGCGACCGCCAACGTCGCCGAGGCGCGGAAGATCGGGCGGAGCGTGGTGGCGGCGAACCCGCCGGCATCGGGATCGAGCAGGTCATAGCCCCAGAGCTTCGCCAGCCAGACGAAGCCGCCGAAGAACACGATCATATCGACCGCGCGGTTGATGAAGGGGCGCCACCAATGCTGCGGCGCATGGCGGGCATATTCCTGGATGAAGCGCTGCTTGGCGGCCCAGGCGAGCGACATGGCGACGACGACCGCCTGCAGGGCGGCGGCGGCGGCCCCGGCATCGGCGTTGTTGCCGAGGACATATTGCGCGAGCGCCAGCACGAACACGGCAATGGCCAGTGCGATGAAGAACCAGTGCCAGAACGCGGCGGCGAACTGGCGTGCGCGGCTTGGGTGCTCGCCGCCGGCGATCAGGATCGCGGCCGCGACCGGCGCGTGCAGATCGAAGAACATCGCGATCTTGTAGAGCGTGGCCACCAGCGCCAGGCCCAGGGTCAGATCCAGGATCAGATCCGAGTCGGCGCCGATCCGGCCAGCCAGCCAGGCCGCGGGCACGAACACCGTCGTGTAGATCAGATAGACCGTCACCCAGCGCCAGGTCCGCAAGGCGCCGGCATCGTCGATATGCAGCGGCCGGGCGACCCGCAGGGTCGGGGCGACCAGCAGACAGAGGAAGGCGGCCGCCAGCCGCCAGCGCACGGCACTCTCGACGACCTTCGCCGCGGTCGCCGTCAACAGCGCGGAATTCTGGCCCAGCAACCCGCCCCCCAGATGCAGCACCAGGGCGAAGCCGGCAACGCCCAGCGCCAGGCCAAAAAAATGGCGCAGAAAGGCCCGATGCAGCGGGAGGCCGGGCTTGATCTGCAGCCGATGAAATAGGATGGGCAGCACCCGGCGGATCGCCTGCTCCAGCAGCAGCGAAACCGCCAGCGAGCCCAGCAGCTTCGGCCAGAAGCCCGCATCCGATTGTTGTTCCGCCGCCAAACTCGCCCGCCAGCGATCGGGCAGGTCGAATACCTCGGGCAGTTTCGGCGCGGCCTGGCCGAGACGGGTCCAGATCCGGCGGACGATCGGCTCCTCGGCCGTGGCCGCGCTCGGCTGCGGCGCTACGGTGGCGCCCTTGGCCTGCAGGCCATCGACCAGCTGTCGCACGTCGGCCGCGCTCATGCCCGGCGGCAGTTGCAGCACGATGGCGGGCTTGCTCTCGGTCGTGTCGGCGACCGCCGCCAGCGGCATCAGGAACAGCGCAATCGACAGGCACAGCCTCAACCAGCGGATCAACGCGTCATCCTCGTTTGTCGACCGTCCCTCTCGATGGGGGCGCAACGACAACTTGCACGATCTCGCGGGGCGAAAAACAAAAAAACGCTGCTCAGGAAGTCGACCTCCCGAGCAGCGCCGTCAAAAATCAAACGCCGTTATCGTCGACTATCGCCTCGAATGCTTATTCGGCGACCTCGGCATGCTCGGGATGGTGTTCCGAGTGGTGCTTGGCATGATGCTTCGCGGCATGCTCATGGTGATCGACGGCATGCAGCTTATGGCCATGGGCCATCTGCGCATGATGGGCAGCGGCTTCATGATCGTCCTCGTGATGCGCCTTATGGGCCTCACGATGATGATGGGCGGCGGCTTCGAGATGCAGGGCGGCCTTTTCGTGGTGGTCATGCTTAGGCATCGTCATTTTCCTCCGGTTTGGACGGCATAATGAACGCCTGCCGATGCGGCAGTTTGCTTGTCGATGCTGCCGGACCGTGCGGCACCCGATCGATATCACGGGCTCCGCGTCCTATTTTTGACGGTCGGCGCGGTGCCACTAAACATTCATCGGGGCCCGGTCGGGCGACGCTAAGGCTCGTCGACGTATCGCTCGGTATCGGCCCCATCGAGCAGGCGGACGCGGGACCGGGCCAGGTCCTCGCGCGGCATCAGCCGGGCATTGACGCCCATGCGGTCGACGCTTTTGTCGACCGGCGACCAATGGGTGACGCAGCCGCAGGTTCGGCAGCGGTGAAACGCGATGGCGCGATCGTCCCACATATAGATATCGGTCACGGCGTCGGGCGGGATCAGCTGGACCCGCGTCGGCGAATAATAGGCCCAGAGCACGCCGTAGCGCCGGCAGATCGAGCAGTTGCACTCGGTCACTTCGGTCGGCGCCACGTCGCAAACTAGACGCACCGCGCCGCAATGGCAGGAGGCTTCGGTCACGTTGGCTGCCCTCGTCTGTATCGTCCGGGTTCCGTCACGGGGAATGAACCTTTGCTGCGGCGCAAGGTCGGGTCAAGCGCTTGGGCTTGCGTCAGGTTAGGCTTGATTGCGATACCAGGGCTGTAAGACGCGCCCTTCTTTGTCGCGATCGACTGCTTATTTGCCAATGCAGCGGGCGGATAAGCCGCCCATCTGCGAGAACGTTTGATGGATATCGTCACGCTCCTTTGGACCTTGGGCGTCGGCCTGGTGCTGCTGCTGCTCGCGCACCGGCTTCCGCTGGCGATCGTGAGAGTCTTCGGCAGGGCGATCGGACTGCCCGAAGCCGTTATGGCGGCTGAGAAGCTCCTGGCCGAGCACGCCGAAGCGAAGCGGCAATTGGCGGCGGCCGAGGGCGTAGAATACGGGCTGGAGCGCGAGCAATCCCATCTGGAAGGCAAAATCTCAAACTGGCGCAGAGACATCGCGCAGCCGCGCCGCGAGCGGGTCGATCTGCTCTATGAGTTCGGGACGCCACAGGCGGTCGGCGCCTACATCGATTTCCTCGCCGTGCGCCAGCCCGTCGTCGTGCGCACCGGCAGCGGGCTGCGCCTTCCCGATCCCGACGTGTGGCGCAAGCCCCGCCTGGTTCGCATCTGGGGTCTCAACGGCAATTTATGTCTATCGGTGGCGCAGCAGCGTTTCGGTTCCAAACGCGAGTTCGTGCTGACGGAGATCGATGCGGACCAGCCGGCGGAGGTCCTGGAATGATTGACGGATCCCTGCTCTCCCTTTGGGACGATTTCGTCGCCTCGGGCTCGCTGGAAGGCGCCCTGCTCCTGTGCTGCATCGTCGTTCTCATCGTCCTCGCGGCCCAGATCGATTCGATCGTGCGGGCCTGCAACCAGGTGTGGGAGCACAAGAACGCGCTCGCGCGCAGCCGTCGCAAGACCAGGGCGGACATCGAGGCGGCTCGGGCCGCGATCGAGCAGATCCACGCCCGATTGCCGGTGCGGCAGCAAGAAGTCGAAGCCCTGGGCGAGGTTCAAGCGGATTTGGCCCCGAAAGCGATCGAGGCACGGAGTGTCCGCGTCCGCCAGATCGTCCTATCCGACGTCTTCATCTCTCCCGGCGACCGTCCGTTCCTGGCCAAGGTTCGGATGGTGGATCCAAGTCCCGAGGAACCGCTGGCCGCCGAGTGGGAAGCCGGGCGCGAGCTGGTGCTTTATGCACAGGAACAGCTTAGTGCCCGGACGCGCTTTGCCCGGCGCTTTCCCGCCGAGCGCGGCTACGTGGTCGGCGATCCCGTGCCGTTCGACTTCGCCTGAGAACGCCTGGTGATCTTGTCGATCCCATCGAGGGCGGCGCCTATGCCGCCGCCTCGGTCCGCGCATTGCGCCGGATGACCTGGGGCGGCTGGCCGAAGGCTCGCAGAAAGGCACGGCGCATGCGGTCGCGGTCGGCGAAGCCGGTCTGCTGGGCCACCATTTCGACCGGATGCCGGGTCTGCTCCATCATCAGCCGCGCCGCCTCGATGCGCATATGCTCGACCGCCTTGGCCGGCGATTGGCCGGTCTCGGCATGGAAGGCGCGGCTGAACTGGCGCGGGCTCAACCGGGCGGCATCCGCCAGCTGCGCCACCGACAGCGGCGTGTGCAGATTGCGCCGCGCATAGGTGAGCGCGCTCTGGATCCGGTCGGACTTGGGATCGAGCTCCAGCAGCGCCGAGAATTGCGACTGGCCGCCGGCGCGCCGGTGATAGACCACCAGCTTCTTCGCAATTTCCCGCGCCAGCTCGGCGCCCAGATCCTGCTCGACCAGGGCCAGGGCCAGATCGATGCCGGCACTCATGCCGGCCGAGGTCCAGATCGGGCCGTCGTTGATGAAGATGCGGTCCTCTTCCATCCGGATCCGGGGATATTGCGCCTGGAGCGTGCGCGCATGGTACCAGTGGGTCGTCGCCCGCCTGCCGTCGAGCAAGCCGGCCTCGGCCAGAATGAAGGCCCCGGTGCAGGTCGCGGCCACGCGGCGATAGCGTGTGGTCGCTTCGCGGACGAACGCGATCAGCCCCGGTGTCGAGGGCTCGATCTCGGTGCTGCCGCCCAGGAACAGCGTGTCGAGCGCCACCCCGTCGAACGGCGCGGTCTCGACCTGGATGCCGATCGAGGTACGGATCGGTCCACCCGTCTCCGACAGCAGCCGAATGTCATAGACGGGCGTGCCCGCCGCGAAATTGGCGAACTCGAACACGGAAATCGCGGCAAAGCTCATCACCTGATAGCCGGGAAAAACGATGAAGCCGATGCGCTGCATGGTCGGGCTCGCTATGTCCTAAAACGCCGTATATATGACATTTGAGACGGGTGATCTCAAGCCCACCTCTCCATCGATCAGGCTGCGGCATTCAGCCGGCCTGCTGGGAGACAAGACATGAGCATCATCGAACATCAGGGCACGGCCCTCATCACGGGCGCGTCCTCGGGCATCGGCGCGGTCTATGCCGATCGGTTGGCCAAGCGCGGCTACGACCTGATCCTGGTCGCGCGCAACCGGGATCGCCTGCAGGCGCTGGCGACGCGGCTGCAGAGCGAGACGGGTCGGTCGGTCCAAACCTTGGTCGCCGACCTCAACGACAAGGCGGATCTGGCGCGGGTCGAGGCCACGCTGAAGAGCGACACGAGCATCACGCTCCTGGTCAACAATGCCGGCGTCGGGGGCGCCGCCCCGCTGCTCGCGTCCGACATCGACAAGATGGACGAGATGATCCGGCTGAACGTCGTGGCACTCACCCGCCTGACCTATGCCGCGGCACCCGGCTTCGTCGCGCGCGGCGCCGGCACCTTCATCAATATCGCCTCGATCGTCGCGATCTCGCCGGAAACGCTGAACGGCGTCTATGGCGGCAGCAAGGCCTATGTGCTGGCGTTCAGCCAGTCGCTGCAGCATGAGCTGGCCGGCAAGGGCGTCCGCGTCCAGGCCGTGTTGCCGGGGGCGACCGCGACCGAGTTCTGGGACATCGCCGGCCTGCCGGTCCATAAGCTGCCGGCCGCGATCGTGATGACGGCGGAGAATATGGTCGATGCGGCGCTGGCCGGCCTCGACCTGGGCGAAATCGTGACCATCCCGGCGCTGCCGGAGCAGGCCGAGTGGGACACCTACGAAGCCGCCCGGCGCGCCATGTCCGGCCGCCTGTCGAGCATCACGCCGGCGGCGCGCTATGGCGTAGCCTGACACGCCGAAACCATCGTCGTGTCCGGGCGCGACCCGGCCATGACGATGGAAAGCGGGTGTCACAGCGGCGCCCCTTGAACTGGCCGCCGCTCTGGCTGATGGTCATGGCATGAGCAGTACGACGTCCCTCGGCCGGCCGTTCACCGCGGCAGGTTTTCGCCGCGGCTTCATTGCGGCCCTGCCGTTCATCATCAGCAACGGGATCGCCGGCGCCGTGATGGGTGTGGCCTATCGCGGCCTCGGCCTTGGCTTCGGCGCGTCGGTGCTGTTCAGCACCGTGGTCTATTCGGCGACGGCCCAGGCGGTGACGCTCGGGCTGTGGGCCCTGCCGCCGCCGGTCGCCGCCATGATGCTGGCCTGTGCCGCCACCAATGCGCGCTATCTGGTGATGAGCGCGCATCTCCGGCAATTGTTCCCCGACATGCCGCGGCGGCTGATGCTGCCGATCCTGCTGATCCTGGGCGATGCGTCATGGCTGATGACCGTGGCCGAGGCCGAGAAGGGGCGGCGCGACGCGGGCTATCTGCTGGGCTCGAGCGTGCCGATGGCGATCGGCTGGATCGGCGGCACCGCGCTCGGTTATGCAACGCCGCTGACGCCGCACGGACCGGTCGCCATTGCGGCCGCCTTCCTGCCGCTCGCCTTCATCGCCTCGCTGCTGCCGACCCAATGGCGCGGCACGCGCAGCCTGCTGCCCTGGGCGGTCGCGGCCGTCGTCGGCGTGGCGGTCGCTGGCACGCTTGGCCAAAGCTGGGCCATGCTGATCGGCGGCGGCGTCGGCACTCTGGTCAGTGCGGTTCGGGGTGACGATGCCTGACTGGACGATCTATGCCGCCATCCTGGGCGTCGGCCTTGCCGCCTATGCCATGCGCGCGGGCGGCTTCCTCGCGGTCGGCGCCATGCCGCAGACCGGGCTGGTTCCGCGCCTGCTGCGCCTGGCACCCGGCAATCTGTTCGTCGCCTTCGCCGCCGCCGGCATCCTGGAGGGCGGCTGGCCCAGCCTGATCGGCTGTGCCGCGGCCGTCGCCGCCATGGCCGTCACCAAGAAGGAATGGGCGGCGCTCGCGGCCGGTTTCGCCGCCGCCGCGATTGCGGCCGCCCTGCTTTAGCAATGAAAGGGACCTTCCGCTCGCTCAAGGGCTTCAATTATCGGGTCTGGGCCGGTGGGTCGCTCGTCTCCAACATCGGCACCTGGATGCAGCGGACCGCGCAGGACTGGCTGGTGCTGACCCAATTGACCGAGCGGAACGCGACCTCGGTCGGCATCGTCATGGCGCTGCAGTTCGGGCCGCACCTGCTGCTGCTGCCGTTGACCGGCTTCGCCGCCGACCATCTCGACCGGCGCAAGCTGCTGCTGGCGACCCAGGCCGGAATGGGATTGCTCGCGTTCGGATTGGGCATTCTCACGATCGCCGGCTGGGTTCAGCTCTGGCACGTCTATCTGTTCGCGTTCCTGTTTGGCTGCGTCGCGGCGTTCGATTCGCCGGCGCGCCAGACCTTCGTTTCGGAACTGGTCGGCGAGAGCGATCTCGCCAACGCGGTGGCGCTGAATTCGACCTCGTTCAATGCGGCCCGCATGATCGGCCCGGCGGTCGCGGGCATCGTCATCGCCTCGGTCGGGACCGGCTGGGCCTTCGTGATCAACGGCGCCTCGTTCCTGGCCGTGCTGTGTTCGCTGATGTTCCTCAGGGTCGACGACCTGCACCGCGACGGCGGCCGCGCGATCCGGACCCGCGGCAGTCTGGTCGAAGGTTTTCGCTACGTCTGGGGGCGGCCGGACCTCAAGGCCGTGCTGGTCATGCTGTTTCTGATCGCCACGTTCGGGCTGAATTTCCCGATCTTCATCTCGACCATGGCGGTCACCGTGTTCCATGCCGGCGCCGGGGAATATGGGTTGCTGACCTCGATCATGGCGATCGGCACCGTCACGGGCGGGCTGCTCGCCGCCGGCCGCGACAAGCCCGGCATGGCGGCGCTGCTGGCCGGCGCCGCCGTGTTCGGTGCCGGCTGTGGCCTCGCCGCGATCATGCCCAGCTATGGCTGGTTCGGCCTGACCCTGATCGTCATCGGCGTGTCGGCACTGACCTTCACCAACTCGTCCAACAGCCTGATGCAGCTATCGACCGAACCGGCGATGCGCGGGCGCGTCATGGCGATCCGGCTCGCCATCGCGCTCGGCTGCACGCCGATCGGCGCCCCGATCGTCGGCTGGGTCGCCGACCGCTTCGGCCCGCGCTGGGCGATGGGCGTGGGATCCGCCTCAGGCTTCGCCGCCGCGATCGTCGCCGTGCATTACCTGATGAAGTATCGCCACCTGCGTTGCCGCATCGAGGGACGGCGGCTGCGTTTCAGCGTCGATGCCGCCGACCCGGAACCCAGGTTCAGTGGCCGCGAGGCCGAGCCGACGCGGGATTGATATACCGGGGCGCCGCACCTACGTCCTGGGTCCTGACCAAGGAGGACGTTATGTCGGCATGGTTCCGTCCGAAGCGGTTCGGCTTCGGCGCCAGTCCCAGCAGCTGGCAGGGCTGGCTCGCGACCGCCGTCTTCATCGCGGCCCTGCCGCTGTCGCGTCTGGCGCTCCGCGCGCTCTTGGCGCCGGTCGATGCCAATGTCGCATGGCGGATTTTCATCCCCTTGGCGACCCTGGGTTTCGTCGTGCTCGTGTGGTGCAAAACCGACGGTGCGTGGGCCTGGCGCTGGGGTAACGGGTCCCGCGACTGAAAACGACGACGGCCCGGCGGGTTTCCCCGGCCGGGCCGTTCGTTAGCTGCAAGTCCGTGATCGGAACTAGCGCGGCGACAACACCATGGTCATCTGCCGGCCTTCCATGCGCGGGAACTGCTCGACCTTGGCGATCTCGTCCAGGTCGTCGCGCACGCGCATCAGCACGCCCATGCCGATGTCCT
>Ga0302314_10001931_pt1 | contig 38653 bp, 40 predicted proteins | sample III_Palsa_N2_3_FD_200533 | JGI IMG/M metagenome (GOLD analysis project Ga0302314, IMG submission 200533) | Peat permafrost microbial communities from Stordalen Mire near Abisko, Sweden - III_Palsa_N2_3 | ecosystem: Environmental > Terrestrial > Soil > Palsa > Peat permafrost | place: Sweden...
AATCGATGAGAATGAGCCTGGATCTGCTGAACTTCGGCCAGCGAGTATCCATTCTCGGGCGCGCAACTCAAATGAAACAGGCGCAGGGCTCCGCTGCAGTGCAGGATGGGTTCGCGCTTGTGCCGGCGCCTCGCCCGGGAGCAAAGTTGGTCCAACCAACATCCTGAGATTCCGAAGGACTTGCCCGTCTATGCTGTTCCATGACGACCGCGCACCACACCGTCCCCTCGCCCTCGACGGCACCGAGAAGACCGACAAGAAGGCCGATCCCGCCAAATCGGACGCCCCCAAGGCCGACAAAGAGCCGATCCCGCCGCCCAAGCGCTTCGTCACCCACCACAAGGGCAGCTTTCACGGCGCCAAGCTCAACTACACCGTCACCGCCGGCGAAACCCATCTGACCGATGCCGACGGCAAGCCGCGCGCCAGCCTGTTCACCTTCGCCTATATCCGCGACGGCGCCGGCGATCCGGCCAAGCGCCCGGTGACGTTCCTGTTCAACGGCGGTCCCGGCTCAGCCTCGCTCTGGCTGCATATGGGCGCCTTCGGTCCGCGCCGCATCGTCGTGCCGGGCGACGGCACCGGCGCCGGCGTCGGCCCCTATACCGTCGTCGACAACCCGCTCTGCCCGCTCGACCAGACCGATCTCATTTTCATCGATCCGGTCGGCACCGGCTATAGCAAGGTGCTGGGCGAGATGAAGCCCGAAGAGGCCTGGGGCCTCGACGGCGATGCCGGGATCATCGGCGATTTCATCAAGCGCTGGCTGACCGAACACAAGCGCTGGGCCTCGCCGCGTTACATGGCCGGCGAGAGCTATGGCACGACCCGCGCGGTCGCCGTCGCCGGCAAGCTGCAGGGCGGCCTCACCGGCGTCGCCTTCAACGGCTTGGCGCTGATCTCGGTCATCCTGGACTTCCACACGGCGCGCTTCGAGAAGGGCAATACCCTGCCCGATGTCAGCTATCTGCCCACATATGCCGCGACCGCCCATCACTATGGCCTGATCTCGCCCGCCCCCAAGGATCGTGCGCAGTTCCTGGACGAGGCCCGCAGCTTCGCGATCGAGGAATATGCCCCGGCGCTGCTGGCCGGCAGCCGGCTCGATCCGGCCAGGCGCAAGCGCCTGCTGAAGAAGCTCGCGCGCTTCTCGGGCCTGTCCGAGGGCTGGCTCGACCGGTCGAACCTGCGCATCGATCCGTCGCGCTTCCGCAAGGAGCTGCTGCGCGAGCGCGGCGTGGTACTGGGCCGCTTCGACACGCGCTACCAGGGCACGGACTATGATCACGTCGGCGAATATCCGGACAATGATCCGTCGGCCTACGCAATCGACAGCGCCTATGTCTCGGCCATCAACGACTATCTGGGCCGCGCGCTGACGGTCGAGATGGACCGGCCCTATACGATCTTCAACCGCACGGCCATCACCAAGTGGGATTGGCACGGGCCAAAGAACGAAAACCAGCCGAGCTGGCCCGGCTATGTCAATGTGGCACCGGAACTGGGTCGCATCCAGCGTGAGAACGCCGGCGTCAAAGTACTTATGGCCAACGGGATTTTCGATCTGGCGACGCCGTTCTTCGCCGTCGAAAACACCATCGCCGGCAACGGCATCGACTGGAATCGCGTGACCATGCGCTACTATGATGCCGGCCATATGATGTATGTGCACGAACCGTCGTTCGATGCGCTGATTGCCGATTTTCGGGCGCTGGTCACCAGTGCCTGACGCTTGAAACGGTGGGGGGACGCCAGCCGTGTCAACGACACGGGCCAGGGTCCCGGCAATGGCCGGGGCCAAGCGGCCTCCCCAAATGCTATAGGACCGGCCGCTTTTAAGACGAGGACGACGCCCATGAACCCGACCGACATCGCCCGCGTGCAGGACTATCTGCGGCGGACTTTCGACAACAAGCGCATCTGCATCGATCCGCCCGCGAAGCGCGGCGCGCCGGTCGAAGTGCGCGTCGGCGACGAGTTTCTCGGCGTCCTGCATCGCGACGAGGACGACGGCGAGGTCTCCTGGGCGCTGCACATGACGATCCTGGAAGAAGATCTGCCGCCGGCGCCGGTGGCGGCACCGACCCGGCGCTGAGGCCCGTTAGTCGAGCAATCGTTCCGGCGGCAGCAGGATCGTCACGACCGTCCCCTGCCCGGGCATGCTCGCAATGCCCAACTCGCCGCCGTGCAGCTCGGTCAGGCGCTGGGCCAGCGGCAGGCCCAGCCCGGTACCCTCGTAACGCCGGGACAAGGCATTGTCGACCTGTCGGAACGGCTGGCGGGCCACCATGATCTCGTCCTCGCTCATGCCGATGCCGGTATCGGCAACGGCGAGCGCCACACCGCCTGCAGCCGAACGGCCGGCCGAGATCGTGATCGAGCCGCCGGGCGCGGTGAACTTGGCGGCGTTCGACAGAAGATTGAGCAGCACCTGTCGCATCCGCACCGGGTCGAGACAAAGCTGCGGCAGATCCCCGGCCACATCGAGGTCGAGGATCAGGTGCCCCTTCGCGACCTTCTCGCGCACGTACGGCAGGCAATCGTCGATCAGGCCGGCGAGGTTGACCGAACGCTCGTCGAGCTCCATCTGCCCGGCTTCGATCTTGGCGACATCCAGCAACGCGTTGATGATGGTCAGCAGATGCTGGCCGCTGTGATGCATGTCGCGGGCATACTCGACATAGCGCGGCTGCCCCAGCGGACCGAACAGCTCGCCCTGCATGATCTCGGAAAAGCCGATGATGGCATTCAAGGGCGTGCGCAGTTCATGGCTCATGTTGGCCAGGAATTCGGTCTTGGCCCGGCTCGCCTGCTGCGCCTGCTCCATGGCGCGGGACAATTCCTCCTCGCGGCTCTTCAGCAGCGTCACATCGACCAGCACGCCGTCCCATAACAGGGAGCCATCGCTCTGCCGCGTCGGCACGAAGCCGCCGCGCAGCCAGGCAATGGCACGGGTCTGGGCATGCACGACCCGGAAGGACAGGCGCGTCGGTACGGCGCGTTCGAACGCGGTCTTGGTCATCGCCGTCAAGGTCGGGCGGTCGTCGGGATGGGCGCCGCGGAACAGCAGCAGCGGATCGGCGATGACGGCCTCGGACGACAGGCCGTAGAGATCGCGGATATGGTCGCTGATGAACGGGACCGACAGGGTGCCATCTTCCTGGGCGCGCATCTGCAGGACGATCCCCGGGATATTGCCGCAGAGATTGCTGAGCTGCGTCTGCTGGGCGACCAGCGCGTCGTTCAGTTGCAACAGCTCCGTCTCGCGCCGCTTCAGCTCGCTGATATCCACCCGGATACTGGCACAGCCGCCCTCGGCCGTCCGACGCTCGTCGACCCACAGCCAGCGACCATCGCCATGCTGCTTCTCATGGGGGCCGCACGGATTGCGGAATTTGGCCAGACGATCGGCCAGCCATTCGGCCTTGTCCGTGTCACCGCTATGGAGGCCGGCATCCCAGACCGCACTCTGGAAATCGACCAGCGACGTGCCCGGCACCAGCAGGTGTTCGACGCCGGGCATCATCGACCGATAGAATTCGTTGCAGATGACGAAGCGCTCGTCGGCGTCGAACAGCAGGAAGCCGCCCGGCATGGTCTCGATCGCGTCGCGCAGCCGCGCCTCGCTGCGGAGCGCCTTGCGCTCCGATGCCTCGGCCTTGCGCAAGGCGGCAGCCAGACGGGCCTCGCGCTCGATCTCGCGGAAATACCAGACCCAGCCCTGCGCCGCCTCCGATGAGCCATCCAGGCTGCGGCCGGTCATCTCGAGCCGGCGGCCGTCGAGCAGCAGCATCTGATAGGGCGTGAACTGCCCAGGGCGATCGCAGAAACGCTCGGCCCCCATCATGCGGGCGACCAGACCAGCCGGATCGGCCAATTGCTCGCCGAGGCTGGTGATCAGCGGCCAGGCCGCGGTTTCGGGGGCGACCGCATCCGCCAGGCGCCACATATCGAGGAAGCGGCGATTGCGCGACAGCACTTGCCGATTGGCGCCGATGACCAGCACGCCGCCCGATGCGGCGTCTTCATAGGCCTTGAGGATCAGCGACGGCAGATCCGGCTCATCGGTCAGTCGAACAGTGGCTTCGCGTCCAAGATGCATGGGGAGGTGTTCCAGGGGGACGGATCCGAGATCCATCCGTCACTTTAGTTTCAGATCGATGAAATCACCCTTAAGGACGGGACGAGCGGTCGATCGGCAGGACCACCAGCGTCTGGAACCGCGAACGGACGACGAAGCCCTCGCCGACCTGGAAGCCGCGGGCTTCGAGCACGGCCTGAGGCGTCCGGTCGCCATGCCAGAGTTCGGCCCGATACAGCACCCAGAAATGGCCGCCGTCGGCATGTTCGAAGCTCTCGTCGGTCGAGGCCAGCACGGCGCGGCCATCGAGCCGGTCGCCGTAGAATTGCGACGGCATAGTGACGAAGATCTCCGGCGTGAACAGCGCGATCGGCTCGGCCCCGGCGCCATCCTGCTGCCTGATCCGGCCGATGACCTCGTCCCAGGCGAAACTGCGGTCGCCCGGCGCCATCAGCGCTTCGATCGATGCGGTGCCGGCCCAAAGCGCCAGCAGCGCCGGCAGAACCAGCCCGATCTTGCCCGGGATCAGGCGGTTGGCGGCGATACTGACCAGGATCAGATACGGCACCGCCGCGATGATCAGATGCCGGGCGCCCCAGACCGGGCGATCGAGCGAATGGCTGACCCAGAAGGTGAAACCGATCGGGATCGCCCAGAACGCGATCAGCACCAGCGGCAGCACCAGCCGATCGGGCCGCCGCGTGACCGACAGCTTCAGGAGCCAGGCGACGATCGGCAGACCGAACAGAGCGAGCCCGATCACGGTCGCCTTCGGCAGCAGCTGCGAGCCGTTCATCCGATCGATCAACCACAGAATATCGATATACTGCGGCCGTTCCATCCAGGCGATCTGATCGGTCGCGGCACCATGGGCGCGCACGGCGCCGACCACCACATAGATCCAGGGCGCGAACGCCGCGACCGTGACGGCGACCGAAAGGATCATCGGCACCAGCAGGCGGCGCGCCATCAGCAGCGCCCAGAGACCTTCGATGCCGACGAAAAACCAGCCCCAATAATGGCTGTAGACCAGGAAGATATTGGCGAGCGTCAAGAGGGCCACCGCGGGCCCTCGGGGACGCGAGCGGTCGAGCGCGCGCACGAACAGCCAGAGCGACAGCAGGCTCATCGCCTGCAGCAGCGCGAACATGCGCAGGTACTGGGCATATTCGATGAAGTAGCTGTTGACCGCGACCAGAAACAAGGCAAGGCCCGTCTCGCGCAGACGCAGGCGCAGCGTCTCGCACAGGCCCCAGGTCGCGAGCAGCGTTACCGTCCCGGCGAGGAGCGACACCAGGCGCACGGCACCGACCGAGCCGTCGGAACAGAGGAGCGCCAGCTTGAACAACGCATAGGACAAGGGCGGATGGGAGATGTCCTGGATGGTCCAGTCGATAAGGCCGGACCAATCCATCGCGGCCGCGCGATAGCTCCAGATCTCGTCCAGATCCAGGCTGTTGCGGCTGAGGCCCCAGGCGCGCAGCGCGATGCCGAGCAGGATCAACAGGCTGGGCCCGGCCCAATGGACGCGGTCGCGCCAGCGCCAAGGGCCACGATCGAGATCGATCGCCGTCGCCTGCCGGGTCTTTGCGATCAAGACTTAGCCGGCCTTCAGCGCGTCGGCTTCGGCTTGCTTCACCTTTTGCCGAATCTCGGCTTCGAGCTGACGCAATTGCTTGTCGAATGCCTCGATGCGCCCGAAGCGCTGTTGGCGTTGCCGGGCATCGCCGCGGTGCCACAGTCGGCGAATGCCGAAATCGCCGGCGTAGCAGAGCAGGATGGTGCCCGCCCCCAGCATGATCAGAGCCGCGATCCAGTCGCGGCTTTTGTCGAGCGCCATCACGCCGCCCCAGAAGCCGATGGTGACGAGCGTGACCGAGGCGACCAGCAGCATCCGGCGCACGACCAGATCCTTCTGAATCTCGATCCGGCGCTTCTCGACCTCGGCAAAGGAATTCGCCAGTTCCGATCGGGCCATGGCCTGCCAGTCCCGGAACGACACGCCCCTCACGGTGCGGCCATCCTTGATGAACTGCTCGAGCTTGCGCACGAGGTAATCGGCCCGGTCCTGTGGCGTCGGATCGCTCATGGCTTCGGTATAAGCGATCCTTGCCTAACGGATCGTTGCGAACGCACTACTCGGCCGCGGCGGCCGCGCGGTTTGCCCCGATCCAGCTCTGACGCATCGGCTTCAGCACGAACAGCGCCAGCACGCCGGTGACGAGGTCCATGACCACGATCAGGCCGAACACCGGCATCCAGCTGCCCTGGGTCTGATAGATCCAGGCCGCGACCGGACCGCCCAGCACCGATCCGATGCCCTGGGCCATGTAGAGGAAGCCGTAGTTGGTGGTGGCGTTGCGTGTGCCGAACGTATCGGTCAGCGTCGAGGGGAACAGCGAGAAGATCTCGCCCCAGCCGAAGAACACCACGCCCGACAGCAGGACATAGAGCAGCGGATTGTCGCGCGCATAGAGCATGGCCAGGATCGCCGCCCCTTCGCCGATGAAGGCGATCGCCATGGTGTTCTCACGGCCGATGCGGTCGGAGATCCAGCCGAAGACCGGTCGGGTCAGGCCGTTGGTGATGCGATCGATGAACAGCGCCGCCGGTATGGCGGCGAAGCCCAGTACGGTCACCTTGTCGATGCCGAAATCCTTGGTGAAAACCGAGAATTGCGAGATCACCATCAGGCCGCCGGTCGACATCATGGTCATCATGATGAACATCAGCCAGAACACCGGCGTCTTCAGCATTTTCCGGCTATCGCAATCGACCGTGCCCGTCGCCGTCGCCGCCGGCAGAATCTCGCCGCCGGGGTCTTTGAGAAAGAAGGCCGCAGCCACGCCGACCACCCCCATGATCGAGCCGAACACCAGGAGCGTCTGGCGATAGCCCGAGGCGGCCAGCATGTCGGCAATCGGAATGGTCGTCAGCATCGCCCCGAAGCCATAGCCGGCCGCGGCCATGCCGGTCGCGAACCCGCGCTTGTCCGGAAACCAACGCACCATCAAGCCGACGATGCCGACATAGACGATGCCGGTGCCGAGGCCGCCGAACAGCCCGTAGCTCAGATAGAGCATCGGGACGCTATCGACGTAGGCACTCAGCACCCAGCTGGCACCGGACAAGGCGCAGCCGAGCATGACCAGGTTGCGCGGTCCGAACCGGTCGATCAGATAGCCCTGGGCCGGGGAAAACCAGGTCTGCAGCACGATCAGGATCGAGAAGGTGATTTGGATATCGGCGAGGCTGCCGCCGGTCGCGGTGCGCAGCGGTCCGACGAACAGCGTCCAGACATATTGCGGACTGGAGATCGCCATCATGGCGATCACGCCCAGAGCCAATTGCAGCCAGCGCTGCCAACCCGAAGTCCCTGCCGCCATGACGTCCCCCTGATGCCGAGGAGGCGTCCTCCGAAAGGACGCCCTTGCCATCAGACGGAAAGCAACCCACGTGCCGGAAATCCAGCCGCCGAACCGGCCGGATTCAGCCACAAATCCAATCGTTGATTGCGCAAGTTTTAATCGGAACTCCGCGCAAGCCTATTTCTTGGACAGCGCAATCAGCGCCTGGTGAGTCTCGCCCAGCTGCTTCTCCAGGCCGCGGATGATATTGACCAGTTCGGCAATCTCGGTCTCGCGCAGCATGTCGAGCTTCTGGTGCAGCAGCTCGATCTCCAGTTCCGACTTGATGTTGATGTCGTAGTCGTGCTGGGCCGATTGCCGGTCGATCGTACCCTGGCGATTCTGGCTCATCATGATGACCGGCGCCGTATAGGCGGCCTGGAACGACAGCACGAGGTTCAACAGGATGAACGGGTACGGGTCCCATTGCTCGACATAGGCGGTCACGTTCAGGAACATCCAGATCACCAGAATGACGCTCTGGATGATGATGAATTTCCAGGAACCGACCGTGGCGGCGACGCCATCGGACACCCGGTCACCCAACGACAGACTATCGGCAGGCTTCACCGCCCGATGCCGGCGCCGCGCCTCGCGCAGGCGCAGCAGCATGCGCATTTCTTCGGTCTGCAACGGATGGATCAGCTGGTCGAGCATCTTGTTCTCTCCGAATCGGGCACTCTCCGATCAAGAGTAATCAACTTCATCCATGACACACGTCATCGTTTTAATATCGGCGGATTCTTGACCGCAGCGCCCGCGCGACCGAGAATGGCGCCCATGGGAACGATCTATGTCGCGCGCAGCGCGAGCCTCAGCGACTGGGCCTCGGATGTCGGCCTGTCCAAGCTGGTCTTCAAACTCGGCGTGACCGACGAGGATGTGAAGGCCCTCATCGCGACCGGCTGGGCGGGATTTCCGAACTGGACCCTGCTGAAGAGCCAGGCGACCGAGGTCGGCAACGACGACGCCATCGCCAAGCTCGCGGCCAAGGTCAAGATGATCGATCCGAACCTCTATCCCAAGATCAAGGGCACGCTCGGCATCTTTAAGGTGACCCAGGCGCAGGTCGAAAATCACATCGTCGTCGGCAAGGCGCTCGAAGGCTCGAACGAGCTGCTGGCACCGAAGCTGAAGCCGGTCGATTACGCCAGCTTCATGATCCACAACGCGCTGCGCTAGGGCTTATTGGTCTGGCGCGAATTCTTGTCATTCGGATGAATTCATCCGAATGGAAAGCGCGCTAGAACTCGATCGCGAACAGGCGCGAGGCGCCGTAGGGCTTGACCTGGATCAGACGTTCGTAGCGCAGCCCGAGCCGCTCCAGGAGCCGCGCCGAGGCGGCATTCTCCTCGCCGGTGATCGCGACCAGCCGCTTCAGACCGAGCCGGTCGCGGGCATAGGCGACAGCCGCCCCGGCCGCTTCGAAGGCCAGTCCCATCCCGCGATAGGCCGGCAGGAAGGCATAGCCGACATCGATATCGTCGAGCCCCTCGCGCTTGATCAACCCGCACATCCCGATGGACGCACCGTCATTTTTGGCGACGACCAGCCAGAAGCCGAAGCCGCGTTCCCGGTAATGGGCCATCAGCCGATCCACGATGAAGGCCTCGGCATCGGCGAGCGTGCGCACGTTGCGGTCGCCGATATGGCGCAGCCACTCGGGATCGTTCAACAGCGCCAGAATGAACGGCGCGTCGGCGATGGTGAGTTCGCGCAGCACCAGCCGCGCCGTCTCGATCGGCCGGAATGTCGGCGCGGAACTATCGCCCATACCGCCGTCCCACCAGCCAGTTCGCCCCGGCAGTCAGTCCCAGCGTCACCAGCATCAGCACGAAGCCGAGGCTCGCCCCAAACGGCCAATTCGCGCGCTGCAGCACCTGATCGGCCACGACCGGCGCCATCATCTGAAAGCTGGGCCCGCCCAGCAAGACCGGCGTCGCGTAGGCGTTCATCGACAGGATGAAGGACAGCACGCCCGCGGCGAGCAGCCCCGGCAGGGCCAGCGGCAGGGTCACCAGCCGCCAGGTCTCGAACGGCGTCGCGCCCAAACTCAGGGCCGCCTCCTCCGACCGCCGGTCGATGCCCTCGATCACGCTCGCGAGCGTCAGCACCACGTAGGAGAGATTGACCGACACGATGCCGATGATGACCGCGGTCGGCGTGAACATGATCTCCAGCGGTGCCGCGATCAGTCCCAGCCCCTCCAGGACGCGGTTGACCAGCCCTTCCCGGCCGAACGCCACCATCCAGCCGGCCGCGCGCACGGCATTGCCCATGAACAGCGGCAGCACGACCGCCAGCAGCATCAAGCCTTTATGCCGGCTTTGCGTGCGCGCCAGAAACTGGGCGATCGGCCAGCCGACGATCAGGGTCAGCAGCGTGACCGAGACCGACACGATCAGCGTCAGCACCAGCACATGGCGGTAATAGGGATCGGTCGCGAGCGTCACGTAATTCTGGGCCGTGACCGCCTCGACCATGAATTTGCCGGGCACGAAGCTGTTGAAGCTGTAGCGCAGCATCAACAGCATCGGCAGGGCCAAAAACGCGAGCACGAGCAGGCTTGCGGGGGCCATCGCCCCCGCCCGCCGCCAGGCGATCGTCCCGGCGCTCGTCATCAGGCCTTGAACTCCTTGTCCCACCAATCCTTGAGGGCACCGTCGTTCTTGGCCAGATAGTCCTGGTCCTGGTTGATGTAGGTCACCTCCGGCGGGAACGCGATCCGCGCCTTGAGATCGTCCGGGACCGGCGCATTGTCGACCGTCGGGTTGTAGCCCATCTGCGCCGCGAAATGGACCTGCGCGCCCGGATCCAACAATCCGTTCAGCCAGGCATAGGCGCCGTCCTTGTTCTTGGCGTTCTTGGCGATGACCTGGTCGGAGATATAGAGCACGATCCCTTCCTTGGGATTGGCGATCTCGATTGGAATGCCGGCGTTTTGCCACATCACGCCGCGCGCCTTCCACATGATACAAATCCAGACCTCTTCGGTCTTGAGCGCCGACGCCATCGCCTCGTTGGTCGGGTAGATCTTGACGCCGGCCTTCTTCAGCTCCAGCAGCTTGGCCTTGCCGGGCTCGTAGTTCGACATGCTGCCGCCGCTGATCATCGCAGCGGATTCGATCGTGGTCTGGTACTGGATGTCGATCACGCCGACCTTGCCGGCATAGGCCGGATTCCACAGATCGTTATAGCTGGTCGGCTTGTCCTTCACGTATTTCGGGTTATAGAGGATGACCCGGCCGGTATAGATGTGCGGGATCGAATAGGGCGTCTTGAGCTTGTCCAGCAGATGCCCGTAGTTCGACATCTTCTTCGGGTCGAGCTCCAAAAGCGTGCCGTTCTTCCACATCTCGTAGCCGCCGGACCGGGTCAGCGCCACCACGTCCATCGAGCCGCGCGGCAGCGGACGTTCGGCCAAGAGCTTGGTCTTGCGCGCCGTATCCTGGCCGGTGTCGAACACGATCTCGTAGCCGGTCGGCTTGATGATCGGCTGGTTGATGTATTGATCCATCAGGTTCTGGTAGTCGCCGCCCCAGGTACCGACCACGACGGGCCCGCCCGCCGCCTTGGCCGAGCCGATCAGACCGGCCGGTGCCAGCCCTGCGACAGCCGCCCCTGCCCCGATGCCCTGTACGAAACGACGCCGTGTAATGTTCCCCGTCATGATCGCCACTCCCCGTTGGTTCGTCGCCTAGACCCTCGTCCCTTCTGCGCCGAGGCCGATGACGGCCTCGGGTGGAATCCCCACGCCAATGTCCTGCCCCGGTTCGATCCGGTCGAGCCAACCGCCGCTGGCCTGTTCCGCCACCAGCCGGTCGCCGCTCGCGAGTTCGAGCACCACTTCGGTGATCGGGCCCAGATATGTCACCAGCGCCACCCGCGCCGGCATCATGTCCGGGCCGGCCATGGCGGCGAGCGCCACCGCCTCCGGCCGGATCAGCACGGTCGCGATGTCGTCGACCGGCTGCGCCGTCTCCAGGCCCCAGCCCTGTCGCGAGATGAAGCGGTTGCCGGCGCCGGCGCCGTCCAGGAAATTGCCGCGGCCGATGAAGCCCGCGACGAAGCGGCTGGCCGGCTGGCGATAGAGCGCCTGGGGCGAGCCGATCTGCTCGACCTTGCCGGCATTCATCACCACCAGCCGATCGCCGAGGCTCATCGCCTCGTCCTGATCGTGGGTGACCAGGATCGTGGCGATGCCCAAGAGGCGCTGCAGCGCCTTCAACTCCTGCCGCACTTCGAGCCGCAGCTTGGCGTCGAGCGCCGACAGCGGCTCGTCGAGCAGCAGGATCTCCGGCTCGATCACGAGCGCGCGCGCGATGGCGACACGCTGCTGCTGCCCGCCGGACATCTGCTTCGGCATCCGGTCGGCAAAAGCCTCGAGCCGGACCAGCCCCAGCGCCCGGGCGACGCGGGTGCGGATCTCCGCCTCCGGCCGCTTGCGCCGGCGCAAGCCGAACGCGACATTTTCGAACACGGTGAGATGCGGGAACAGCGCGTAATTCTGGAACACGACGCCGATGTTGCGCCGATGCGGCGGCTCGCGCGTGATATCGCGGCCGTTCAACTGGACCTGGCCGGTGCTGGCCTCGACGAAGCCCGCGATCATGCGCAACGTCGTGGTCTTGCCGCAGCCCGATGGGCCCAGCAGCACCAGGAACTCACCGTCGTCCACGGTCAGCGACAGCGTGTCGACCGCGGCATGGTCGCCGTAATGCTTGGTCAGACGATCGAGAACGAGTGCCGTCATCTCAGACCACCCGGGCCAGGCCGACCATGCGGTCGGTCGCGAACAGCCCGGCGCCGATCAACAGGATCTGCAAGGTCGAGACCGCGGCGATGGTCGGATCGAGCTTCCATTCCAGATATTCGAGGATCGCGATCGGCAAGGTCGTCTCGCCGGGGGCGACCAGAAACAACGAGATCTCCAGATTGCCGAAGCTGACGACGAAGGCGAACAAGGCCGCCGCGACCAGGCCGGGCCAGATCATCGGCAGGGTGATGCGGGCCAGAATGATCGCCCCGCGCGCGCCCAGGCTGGCCGCCGCCTCCTCGATCGCCGGATCGAGCCCGATCAGGTTCGCGGTCAAGAGCCGGATGCACCAGGGAATCGTCAACAGCACATGGGCCGCGACCAGGCCGGGAGCCGAACCCGATAAGGGTATGTCGGTCGCGATCTCGATTTGGATGAAGAACAGATAGAGCGCCGCGCCGATGACGATCGCCGGCACGATCAGCGGCGCCATCAGGAAATTCAACAGCGCCTCTCGGCCCGCGAAACGCCCTCGCACCAGCACCAGGCTCGCCGGCAGGCTGACGGCGAGGCCGACGAGGGTCGCCATCACCGCGACTTCCAGGCTCAAGATGAACCCGTCGGTGAACTCGCGCTTGGTTGCCAAGCCCTCGTACCAGCGCAGCGAATAGCCGTCCGGCGGCAGCGACAGGATCTCGTTCGAGAAGAAACTGAGCCACAGCACCAGAACGATCGGCAGCAGCAGAAAGCCGAAGCCGGCTGAGACGGCGCCGCCATAGGCGAGCCGTCCGAACCGTTCCCCGAAGCCTGCTCCCCGCACCATCGCGCCGGCCGCCCTTAGACGCCGAGCCGGTTCTTGTAGAACCGTCCCCCCTTCATGATCGCCGACAGATGGGCGCCCTGGTCCTGCAGCAGACCCAGATCCTTGGACGGATCGCCGTCGACGACCAGCAGGTCGGCATAGGCGCCGGGCACCAACTCACCCAATTCGCCTTCCTTTTGCACCAGCCGCGCATTGACCGTCGTCGCCGACTGGATGATCTCCATCGCCGGCATCACGTCGCTGCGAATGAGGAATTCGCGCGACTGGTCGTCCTGGAGCTGGCCCAGGAGGTCGCTGCCGTAGCAGATCGGCACGCCGGTCTTGCGGCACATGTCGAGCGAGCGTAGGCCCGCCTCCAGCACCACGTCGTTCTTGGCGAGGCTATAGTCGGTCAGGCCGAAATCCCGGCCGCGACGGCGCATGGAATCATAGGCGACCAGGGTCGGCACCAGGAATGCGCCCTTTTCCTTCATCAGGTCGACCGCCGCCTGGTCGATCAGGTTGCCGTGTTCGATCGAGCGCACACCCTGGCCGACCGCGCGCTTCACCGCCTCGGCCGAATAGGCATGGGCGCAGACGTAGGAGCCCCAGTTCGTCGCCTCCTCGACCGCGGCCGAGATCTCGTCCAGGCGGAACTGCAGGCTGTCGAGCGGATCCGACTGCGACGCGACGCCACCCGAGACCATGATCTTGATCTGATTGGCGCCTTTCCTGAGCTCGTCGCGCACCGCCTTGATCATGTCCGGCACGCCGTCGACGATGCGGGTCGTGTAGGTCAGGCCCGAGCAGCAATTGCATTCGATCTCGGTCTGCGTCCGCATACGGAAATCGCCATGGCCGCCGGTCTGACTGATCGCCATGCCCGAGATGAACAGGCGCGGCCCGTCGACCAGACCGGTGTCGGACGCGATCTGCATGCCCCAGTCGCCGCCGGCGGTGTCGCGCACCGAGGTGAAGCCGCGCATCAGCATGTCACGCATCAGCACGCCGGCCTTGGCGGCCAGCAGCGTCAGCGGCACGCCGGCCAGATGCTGGATGTTCACTTCCGACAGGAAGATATGGATATGGGCATCGATCAGGCCGGGCATCAGCACCTTGCCTGCGAGGTCGATGCGCTGGGCCGAGGCCGAGGTGATCGGCCGGTCGCTCACTTCCTTGACCCGGTCGCCCTCGACCAGCAGATCGATCCCGTCCTTGATCACCCCCGCGCGCGTATCGAGGAACCGTCCGCCGGTGAAAAGAAAACTGCCCATACCGCCCGCCTCCAGACTTCTCAGATGACCGATCGATTTGCCGTCAGGCCGGACGATGCTGACGCAAAAACGCCAGCAGGTCTTCGCCCGCCGCTTGTACATGTCGTCGCAGCAGCTTGCCCGCCGCCTCAGCATTCCGATCGCGACAAAGCTTCAAGAGCTGGGCGTGTTCGGCCCGGGCGCGCTCGATACCGCTGGTCAGCACCAGCTGCAGGCGCGTGTATCGATCCGTGTTCCCCAGCAAACTCTGGACCAGCCCCAGCGACCGGTCGCGGCCGGCGGGGCGATAAAGCGCCAGATGGAACTCGGAATTGATCTCGCCCCAGGCATGGACGTCTTGCCCGTCGAGCGATTGATCGTACCGGTCGAGGACCCGGGCGGCGGCGGCCAGATCCTCCTCGGTCATCTGCGGAATGGCGCGCGCCAGCAGGTCCGGCTCCAGCAGCGCGCGCAAATCGAACAGCTCGGCGATCTCGCCCAGCGACAGGGACGAGACGACGGCGCCGCGATGGGCATGCAGCGTCACCAGCCCTTCGGCCTCGAGCTGCCGGAACGCCTCGCGGATCGGGATCCGGCTGACGCCCAGTTCGGCCGCCAACGCGTCCTGGCGCAGATTCTCGCCCTCGGCATAGCCGCCATCGAGAATGCGCGCGCGGATCGCGTCCGCCACCGCCTCGGTCACCGTCTGCCGCTTCAGGAGCCCGCCCCGTTCGCGGGGGATCGTCGCCGTCACCGCCAAGCCGCCATCCTCCGGTCGGAATTCATGTCTGCACGAACGATAGCAGGTCGATCGGAGAATTGTAAGATTGGATAAAATATGCGGATTGCCAAATTGGATAAAATATGCGATCCATCCTCATCACTCCAGCGAAGGACCCCAGATCATGGTGAAGCAGGTCTCTTGGACGGGCGTTTTCCCCGCGGTCACCACCCAGTTCCATGCCGACGACAGCATCGATTTCCCGGCGACCCAGAAGGTCGTGAAGGCGCTGATCGACGACGGCGTCGACGGCCTGATCGCGTGCGGCTCGGTCGGCGAGAATTCGGCCTTGAGCGCCGGCGAGAAGCGTGAAGTCGTGGCCGCGATCAAGGACGCGTCCGGCGGCAAGGTGCCGGTCATCACCGGCGTCGCCGAGAACTCGACGCGCCTAGCCGAGACCTATGCCCGCGATGTCGAGCGCATCGGCGCCGACGGCTTGATGCTGATGCCGCCGATGGTCTATTCGGCAAGCCCGCGCGAGATCGTGGCCTTCTTCAAGAGTGTCGCCGCCGCGTCCGATCTGCCGATCATGATCTACAACAACCCGCCGGCCTATCGGAACGACGTGACGCCGGCGATGGTCCAGCAGCTGGCCGATGTCGACACCATCGTCGCCATCAAGGAATCCTCGGGCGATACGCGCCGCTTCGTCGACCTGCAGAACCTGAACGGCAGCCGCTTCCAGCTGTTCTGCGGCTTGGACGACGTGATCCTGGAGACCGGTACCTTGGGCGCCGTCGGTTGGATCTCGGGCCTGTCGAACGTGTTCCCGCGCGAGTGCCACCGCCTGTTCACCATGGTGCGCGAAGGCCGCGCCCAGGCAGCCATGCCGCTCTATCGCTGGCTGATGCCGCTGCTGCATCTCGATGCCCGCGCCGACCTCGTCCAATGCATCAAACTGTGCGAGCAGATCATGGGCCGCGGCTCCGAGCGCACGCGCCCGCCCCGCCTGATGCTGGAAGGGGCCGAGCGCGCCTTCGTCGAGGGGCTGATGAAGACGGCGCTCGCGACCCGGCACCAGATCGCCGAGATCGCCTGATGCCGGCCTTCGGCGGCGTGCCGGACGGCCGACACAGTTTCTCCTGCTTCGACGGGCATACCTGCGGCAACCCTGTCCGCCTGGTGACAGGCGGCGGGCCGCTGCTGCGGGGAGCGACCATGAGCGAGCGGCGCCAGGATTTCCTGGCCCGCTTCGACTGGGTGCGTCGCGCGCTGATGTTCGAGCCGCGCGGCCATGACGTGATGTCCGGCTCGATCCTCTATGCGCCGACCCGCGACGATTGCGACGCCGCGATCCTGTTCATCGAGGTGTCCGGCTGCCTGCCGATGTGCGGCCACGGCACCATCGGCTCCGTCACCATGGCGCTGGAAAACGGCCTGATCACGCCCGCGACCGAAGGCACGGTGCGGCTCGACGCGCCCGCCGGGTTGGTCACCGCGACCTATGTCCGCAACGGTGCCCATATCGACAGCGTGCGCATCCGCAACGTGCCGTCCTATCTGGCCTATCCCGAGGTCAAGATCGAGGTCGAAGGCCTGGGCGAACTGGTCGTCGATATTTCCTACGGTGGCAATTTCTACGCGATCGTCGAGCCGCAGAAGAATTATGCCGGCATCGATGCGCTCGGCGCCGATGGGGTGCTGAGCCTCAGCCCGCGCGTGCGCAATGCGGTCAACAAGGCAATCGACGCGGTGCATCCGCTCGATCCGACCATCCGCGGCGTCGGCCATGTGCAATGGACCGACAAGCCCAAGGATGGCCGCGCCCATGGCCGCAACGCGGTCTATTACGGCGACAAGGCGATCGACCGCTCGCCGTGCGGCACCGGCACGTCGGCCCGCATGGCGCAGCTGGCCGCCCGCGGCAAGCTGAGCGTCGGCCAGGATTTCGTGCATGAGAGCATCATCGGCACCCTGTTCGAGGGCCGGGTCGAGGCAGCCGAACGGGTCGGCAGCCACGACGGCATCGTGCCCAGCATCAGCGGCTGGGCGCGCCAGCACGGCATCAACACCATCTTCGTCGACAGCCGGGACCCCCTTGCCGGCGGCTTCCAGCTCAGCTGAGAGAGGCCGATGAACCAGAAGATTGCGATCGTCGGCGCCGGCGTGATCGGCATGAGCGCCGCGCGCGTGCTGCAACGGGCCGGCGCCGACGTCACCGTCTATGACCCGGAAGAACCGGGCGCCGTCTGCTCGTTCGGCAATGCCGGCAATATCGCGATCGACCATGTCCGCCCCCTGAGCCGGATCGACGTGCTGGCGACCGTGCCGCGCATGCTGATCAATCCGCTGGCACCCTTGTGCCTGAAGCCCGCCGGATTGCCGGCTGCCTGGCCCTGGCTCTGGCGTGCGGCCATGGCGTCCCGCCCGAGCCAAGTCGAACGCGGCACCAGGACGCTGGGCCTGCTGCTGGGCGCCGCCCGTGCCGCCTGGGACGATGAAATCAGGCTGTCGGGCCTGGAAGACCTGTTCCGCAACGAAGGCGCGCTGGTCGTCTACGAGCAGGCGGAAAGCATCGCGGCCAATGCCGCCGATGCCCAGGTGCTGCGCGACCATGGCGTGCGGGTCGAGATGCTGTCGGCGGAGGAGGTCAACCGCCGGGTCCCGGGTCTGGCCCGGCCTGCCGCCGGCGGCCGTTTCTATCCGGATTCAGCCCATACGGTCGATCCGCACGGCATCGTCACGCGGCTGGCCGAACGCTTCGTCGCCGAGGGCGGCACGATCCGGCGCGAGAAGGTGACAGGCTTCCTGTTGGCCGACGGCAAAGTTGCCGGCATAGAGACACCGGCTCGGGCCGAGGCGATCGACGCGGTCGTGCTCGCGACCGGCCTCGCCTCGCGCCCCTTGGCCGAGCAATTGGGCGCCCGCACCCCGATCGGCGGCGAGCGCGGCTATCATGTCATGCTGCGGAACGGCCCGGCGCTCGACACCTCGGTCACCTTCGCCGAGCGCGGCTTCATCGCGACGCCGATGGCGATGGGCGTGCGCCTGGCCGGCACGGTGGAGCTCGGCGCCGGCGCCAACCCGGACTGGCGGCGGGCCGAGGCGTTGCTGCACCATATCCGGGCGCTCTACGGCCGCGACGATCTGGTCGAGACGACACGCTGGACCGGCGACCGGCCGACCCTGCCTGACTATCTGCCGATGCTGGGCGCCAGTCCCAAGGCGCGCAACGCGATCTTCGCCTTCGGCCATCAGCATATCGGTCTGACGCTCGCCGCGATTACCGGCCGGCTGGTCCATGATCTGCTGCTCGACCGACCGATTGAACTCGATCTTGCGGCTTGCCGGACGGATCGATTCGGCCGAATCTGACGATAACCGCATCGGCCGGACGGAGAAACGCCATGCGCATCTGTTTCATCGGCGACAGCTTCGTCAACGGTACCGGCGACGACGATTGCCTCGGCTGGACTGGGCGCCTCTGTGCGATGGCCCGGCAGCAGGGCCGCGACCTTACCCACTATAATCTCGGAATTCGCCGCGACACGTCTGCTGACATCAGGGCGCGGTGGCAGCGGGAGGTCGGGATCAGAATCACGCCCGAACACGACGGCCGGCTGGTCTTCTCCTTCGGCGTCAACGACTGCGTGTTCGAGATGTCGCGACGCACCCGCGTCGATGCCGCTGCCTCGATCGTCAACGCGCGGTCGATCCTCCAGACCGCGTCGGGGTGGTTGCCGACCTTGATGATTGGACCGCCGCCCACCGCGGACCATGATTTGAACGAGCGGGTGCGGCAGCTGTCGAACGGGCTCGAAGCACTCTGTGCCGAGCTTGCCGTGCCGTTCCTGTCGCCCTGGGACCATCTGACGGCGTCCGAAGCCTGGATCCGGGAAGCCGAACAGGGCGACGGCGCGCACCCGAACCGCGGCGGCTACGCGCTCCTCGCCGGCCTCATCCAGAACTGGCCGGCCTGGCGGTCGTGGGTCTCATAGAAACGCCGCCACTGCCTCCAGATGATGGCCGTCGGCGCCGAGCCGCTCGACGATCCGGGCGCGGTGGCAATGGCGCCAGTCGGCCTCGTAGCAGAGCAGGCAGCAGCGCTCGCCTTGCGCACGCGCCGTCACCTCCGCCAGCGCTTCGCCAGCGGCAGGCGTCGCCAGCTGTTCGTCGACGATCCGCCAGAACGTCGCCTGATCGCCGGCATGGTGGGCGACCCTGCCCTCCTTGGGCGTGCCCAGCGGTTTCAGATGGACATAGCCGATGCCGGCGGCCTGCAGCGAGGCGGCGAGGCTGGTCTTGGAAAAGCCGGCGCGGCGCGATTGCGGCCGGTCGCGGACGTCGAGCACGGTCCTGATCCCGGCCCGTTCCAGCGCCGCGATCACATCGCTCTGTGCCGCCCGTTCATAGCCGATCGTCCAGATTTCCATCGCCCGCCCCCCTTCGCTGGAGGATACGCGAGGCGCATCGTCCTGCCATCGCCGGATTGACAGCGGAGGCCGAAAATGCGACGGGTTGCTTCTGCCACTGAGCCTCGTGGGAGAGACCGGACAAGCCTGAAAAGGCCGGCCGGCGCCGAAGGAGCAACCGCCCCGGAAACTCTCAGGCAAACGGACCGCGAGGGAAGGCGACTCTGGAAAGCAGGCCTCGATTCCGATCGAAGCCTCACCGACGAGGTAAGCCTCGGGGGAACACCCCGTGTGCCAATCTTTCAGGTTCTAAGGACAGAGGGGGCGCCGATCGTGTTCGCACGGTCTTTACGCGACCACCCTGTCCAGACCTGAGGCCCCATGAGCGCAGAACCGACGGATACCCCTCTGAAGCGCGTGCCGCTCCACGACCTCCATGCCGAACTGGGGGCCAAATTCGTGCCCTTCGCCGGCTATGAGATGCCGGTGCAATACAAGCTCGGCGTGCTGGGCGAACATCTCCATACCCGCACCAAGGCCGGTCTGTTCGACGTCTCGCACATGGGCCAGCTGCGCCTGCGCGGCGCCAATCCGGCCGCGGCACTCGAGACGTTGGTCCCGGGCGACATCCAGGCGCTGAAGCCCTGGCGCACGCGCTACACGCTCTTGACCAACGAGGCCGGCGGCGTGCTCGACGACCTGATGGTGACCAACCTTGAGGATCACCTGTATCTGATCGTCAATGCCGCGACCAAGGATGCGGATATCGCGCATCTGAAAGCGCGGCTAGCCGGCAAGGCCACCGTCGAGCCCCTGCCCGACCGCGCGCTGTTGGCCCTGCAAGGTCCGGCTGCGGCGAACGTGCTGTGGCGCATGGCACCATCGGTCGCCGAGATGGCTTTCATGACCGCGGCCAACGTCCGTTTCGACGGCATCGACTGTTTTGTCACCCGTTCCGGCTATACCGGCGAGGATGGCTACGAGATCTCCGTGCCGGGCGCTGAAGCCGAACGCTTCGCGCGAATGCTGCTGGCCCACGAGGAAGTGGCCGCGATCGGCCTCGGCGCCCGCGATTCGCTGCGGCTCGAAGCCGGGCTCTGCCTCTATGGCCATGACATCGACGAGACCACGACCGTGATCGAGGCCGATCTCGCCTGGGCCGTCGGCAAGCGTCGCCGCGCCGAGGGCGGGTTCCCGGGCGCCGCGATCATCCAGCAGCAGCTGGCCGAGGGTGCGCCGCGCCGCCGCGTCGGCATCCTGCCCGAAGGCAAGGCGCCGGCGCGCGAGCACACCGAAATCACGGACGGAACCGCCAAGATCGGCGAGATCACCTCCGGCGGCTTCGGCCCGAGCCAGGGCGGCCCGGTCGCCATGGGCTATGTCGATGCCAAGTTTGCCGAGATCGGCACGGCCGTGACCCTGCTGGTGCGGGGCCAGCCGCGCCCGGCCCAGGTCGTGGCCCTGCCCTTCGTTCCCCATCGTTATTTCCGCGGCTGAGGCCGTCGTTAAGGAGCCCAGAAACATGAGCGAGACCCGCTACACCAAGAGCCACGAGTGGATCCGGATCGACGGCGACAGCGCCACGGTCGGCATCACCGCCTTCGCCGCCGACGCGCTGGGCGACGTGGTCTATGTCGAGGTGCCGGAAGCCGGCAAGGCCTTGAGCAAGGGCAAGGAAGCCGCCGTCGTCGAGTCGGTCAAGGCCGCGAGCGAAGTCTATTCGCCCGTGACCGGCACCGTCACCGAGGGCAACCAGGCGCTCGCCGACGATCCTGCGCTGGTCAACAAGGATGCGACCGGCGAGGGCTGGTTCTTCAAGCTGACGCTCAGCGACAAGAGCGAGCTCAATGACCTGCTCGACCAGGCCGCCTACGACGCCCTGGTCGCGGAGAGCCACTGATGCGCTATCTTCCGCTGACGGATGTCGAGCGGCAGGACATGCTGGCGGTCATCGGCGTGTCCTCGGTCGACGATCTGTTCCAGGACGTGCCGAAGGCCGCCTGGCGCGACGAGCCGTTCGATCTGCCGTCGCATCAGGGGGAGCTTGAGGTCGAGCGCGCGCTGGGCAAGCTCGCCGCCCAGAACGTGCAGACCGGCTGGGTCCCGAGCTTCCTCGGCGCCGGCGTCTATCGCCATCACGTGCCGGCGACGGTCGATCACATCATCCAGCGCGGCGAGTTCATGACCTCGTACACGCCGTATCAGCCGGAAGTGACCCAGGGCACGCTGCAGTACCTGTTCGAATTCCAGACCCAGGTGGCGCTGATCACCGGCATGGATGTCGCGAACGCGTCCATGTACGACGGCGCCAGCGCCACGGCCGAGGCGGTGATGATGGCGAACCGGGTGACGAAGCGCAGCCGCGCCGTCATCTCCGGCGGATTGCATCCGCACTATCGTGAGACGACGGCGACCCACGCCCATTTCGCCGGCTTCACGGTCGAGCAGTTCGCCCCCAATCCCTCGTCCGACGAGGATCTGGTGGCGGCGATCGACGAAAAGACCTCCTGCGTCGTCGTGCAGAACCCCGACTTCTTCGGCGCGGTCCGCGATTATTCGGCCTTGGCCGAGGCGGCACACGCCAAGGGCGCGCTGCTGGTCGTGGTGGTGAACGAGATCGTGTCGCTGGGCGCGGTCATGCCGCCGGGCGACATGGGCGCCGACATCGTCGCGGCCGAGGGCCAGTCGATCGGCAATCCGCTCAATTTCGGCGGGCCCCATGTGGGTCTGTTCGCGACGCGCGACAAATACGTCCGCCAGATGCCGGGCCGCCTGGTCGGCCAGACCGTCGATGCCGATGGCCGGCGCGGCTGGGTGCTGACCTTGTCGACCCGCGAGCAGCATATCCGCCGCGAGAAGGCGACCAGCAACATCTGCACGAATGCCGGGCTCTGCGCCCTCGCCTTCACCATCCATATGGCGCTTTTGGGCGAGACGGGCTTCACCGGCCTGGCGGCACTCAACCATGCCCACGCCTCGCTGCTGGCCGACAAGCTGGCGGCCGTGCCGGGCGTCACACTGCTGCAGGATAGCTTCTTCAACGAATTCACGATCGCGCTGCCGAAGCCGGCCGCCGAGGTCGTGGAAGCGCTGGTGAACATCGGCGTGCTCGCCGGCGTGCCGGTCTCCAGGCTCTATCCGGACCAGCCGGATCTGGCGAACCTGCTGCTGGTGGCCGCAACCGAGACCAATACCGAGGCGGATATGGACAAGTTCGCCGCCAAGCTCAGCAAGGTGCTGTCATGAGTGACTGGAGCAAGGCGATCAGCAATTTCACGGCGGGTCCGGGCGTCAGCGGCACCTATAGCGGCCATCGCGGCCTGCAGATCGAGGAACCGCTGCTGTTCGAGCGCGACAGCGAAGGCCGCTGCGGCGTCGATCTGCCGGAATTGCCCAAGGCCAAGAACCGCCTGGGCGCCCATGCCCGCAAGGGCCGCATCGGCCTGCCCGGCATTTCCGAGCCGGAGATCGTGCGCCATTTCACGCGGCTGTCGCAGAAGAACTACGCCATCGACACCGGTCTCTATCCGCTGGGTTCGTGCACGATGAAGCACAACCCGCGCCTCAACGAGAAGATGGCGCGGTTGGGCGGTTTCGCCGACATCCATCCGCTGCAACCGGTCTCGACCGTGCAGGGCGCGCTGGCTGTGATCGATCAACTGGCCCATTGGCTGAAGGTGCTGACCGGCATGCCGGCCGTCGCCATGAGCCCCGCGGCCGGCGCCCATGGCGAGCTGTGCGGCATGATGGCGATCCGCGCCGCGCATGATGCCAAGGGCGAGACGCGCAACAAGGTGCTGGTCGCCGAATCGGCCCATGGCACCAACCCCGCGACCGCGGCCGCCTGCGGCTTCACGGTCGAAGCGGTGCCGGCCAATGCGCGCGGCCGGGTCGACCTCGCCGCGATGAAGGCCCAGCTCGGCCCCGACGTAGCCGCGGTCATGCTGACCAACCCCAACACCTGCGGGCTGTTCGAGACCGAAATCCGCGAGATCGCCGACGCCGTCCATGCCGCCGGCGCCTATTTCTACTGCGACGGCGCCAATTTCAACGCCATCGTCGGCCGCGTGCGGCCGGCGGATCTCGGCGTCGACGTCATGCACATCAACCTGCACAAGACCTTCTCGACGCCCCATGGCGGCGGCGGTCCGGGTGCCGGTCCGGTCGTGCTGGCGGCCTCGCTCGCCCCCTTTGCGCCGCTGCCTTGGGTGATCCATGGCAAGAACGGCTTCGAAGTGCTTGAAAAGGCTGAGGGCGAGGCCGCGCAGGCCTTCGGTCGCCTGAAGGGCTTCCATGGCCAGATGGGCATGTTCGTGCGGGCCTTGGCCTACATGATGAGCCATGGCGCCGACGGGCTGCGGCAAGTCGCGAGCGACGCGGTGCTGAATGCGAACTACATCCTGGCCAGCCTCAAGGACGACATGTCGGCACCGTTCGAAGGCCCGTGCATGCACGAGGCCCTGTTCGACGACCGGTTCCTCAAGGATACCGGGGTCACCACGCTCGACATGGCCAAGGCGCTGATCGACGAAGGCTTCCATCCCATGACCATGTATTTCCCGCTGGTCGTGCATGGGGCACTGCTGATCGAGCCGACCGAGACCGAGAGCAAGGCGACGCTCGACCGGTTCATCGGCGTGCTGAAGGCGCTCTCGGCCGAGGCGAAGGACGGCAAGGTCGAGAAGTTCCGGGCCGCCCCGACGCTGACGCCGCGCCGCCGGCTCGACGAAACCGGGGCCGCGCGCCAGCCGGTTCTGCGCTGGACACCGCCCAAGGAGCCCGCGCGCGACGCCGCCGAATAGACCAATCGGCGCTCTGTCTCAAAGATGGCCCGTTCTCTTCGCGAGAACGGGCTGTTTTTTATAGCGCGCGCCTAGCGCTGTAGGGTTAACTCGCGTGCAACTGCATGAGTGCCCGAGTGAGTAACCGAATGCCGAGAGAGATGCGCCAGATCATGTTCCGGGCGCCGGAGATCATGACGGCGATCACGGAATATCATCGTCGACGCTCCATCGCCCTGCCCCACGGCACGGCGGTCGGCTGTAAGGTCGCTGACGAAGGCGGCCTTTCGGTCACGCTGATCATCAAATCCGACGCCGGCCAGTCGATCGAACTCCCGGTCAATGCCGAGGTGCTGGCCGCCTCATTGATCCTCTATTGCATCAACCGCAAGATTCCCCTGCCGGCCGAGGCCGACAAGCGCCTGCAGAAGGTCGGCGACGACGGCGTCGCGTTGATCGTCATCAAGCGGCTGCGCTGAGCCGCCGGCTACACGCGAGCGTCCAGGCCCGCGTCGCCCGCTATCTGGCCCTGCTGGGTCAGGCGGCACCGGATCTGCTCGACGGGTTCTATCTGGTGGGCTCGGTGGCACTCGGCGATTTCCAGCCGGCCCAGAGCGACATCGATTTCATCGCTCTCACCTCCCGCCGGCTGTCGCCCGCGACCTTGCGGGCGGTCGAGGCGGTGCATCGGCAACTGTCGACGGAGGACGGTCCCATCCTCGACGGCTTCTATATCGACCGCGACCGCGCGGGCCTGCCACCAGATCCACGCCGCGTTCTGCCCTACGAGTTGGCGGGTCGCTTTCACCGCCGCAGCGCCTGTTTCGAGGCCAATCCGGTGACCTGGACGATCTGGCGCGAGCATGCGGTTGCGGTGCGCGGCCCAGCGCCCGAGACGCTGGGCCTGACGCGCGATCCGGCAGCGCTGGTTCGGTTCGAGCAGGAAAATCTCGCCGGCTACTGGACCGACTGGGTCGTGACCCGTTGGGCCGGCCCCGCGGATGCGGCGCTGGCCGCCTGGGGCGTGTTGGGGGTGCTGCGACTGGCCCACGTGCTGGCGACCGGCCAGGTGTCGTCCAAGACCGCGGCCGGCCGCTGGGCGCTCACGCGATTCGCGCCTTCCTGGCACGCGATCATCACCGAAGCCCTCGCCGCACGCCGCCGCGCTCCAGGCCCCATGCCGCTTGCGCGCTACCAGGCGGCCATCGATTTCGTCGCCTTCGTCATCGAAGAGGCGCGAGCCGATCACCCGCTGCGGTAGAAAAATGCGGATCAGTCATGCCGAATGTGGGGATGGTTTGCCCTTCTCAAGCGTATTACTCGCATCACATGGAGCACGGAGGGTTCCGGCCATGGTGCAGATGATCTTGAGCGAACTGTGCGATCTCGGCCCGTTCGCCGTCGTCGCAGTCTATATCTCGACGGTCGGTGAAAGCCGGCGCGCATGGCGCTGCCGTCGCTAAGCATTTTCTATCGGGCCGATCCGGCCTCCCCGTATCTTTGCGTGGACCCGTAACGTCCGCGCCCGAAATCTCTCGCGCCTGAAGGGCTTCCCCGTTAGAATGACGGCGTTGGTCCGGTATGGGGCGGGGACGGAAATGGATAACCATTTTCTCGGCAAGTTGGCGGTCGGTGCCGGCGCGTTCGGCGCAGCGGCCGCTGCCGTGCTTCTGCTGGCTGCGACCAACGGCCCCTCGCTCGAAGCCAAGCTCGGCGTCCTGGGCGTGGAATTGTCCCTGTCGATCGGCGATGCGCCCGCCGCAGGCACGCCCGCCTATCTCGAAGCCAGCATGCTGCATCGCAGCCAGGACAATCGGGTGAGCGGCGTCGACCTGCGCGTCGCCAAATCCGGCGGTCTGCGCGCGCCGGCATCTGTGCCGGGCGAAGCTCCGGTCAGTCGGGCCTCGACCGCCGAGGTCATGGCGCCCTGCACGTCCAGCGACACCTAAACCCGGCCTAGCGGACCCAATCGACGATATGGGCCGGCAGATCTTCCTCGACGATCTCTTCTTCTGAAATCACGCGATAGCGCACCGACATGCCGGCGCGGTGCACCGACTCGCGCTTGCCGCTGACCAGCGGGTGCCAATCGAACAGATCCTTGCCCTCGGCAATCAGCCGATAGGCGCAGGTCGACGGCATGAAACCGAGGGCCGCGATATTGTCGGGCGTGACCTTGACGCAGTCCGGCACCAGGGTGGAGCGATCCTTGTAGCGGCTGCAGCGGCAGCTATGGGTGTCGAGCAGATGGCAGACGACATCGGTGAACAGGATCTCGTCGGTATCCTCGTCCTGCAGCTTGATCGTGCAGCATTTGCCGCAGCCGTCGCACAGCGACTCCCATTCCTGGGTCGTCAGCTCGGTCATCGGCTTGGCGCGCCAGAAAGCTTCGCCGCTCATCGTCATCGCCTCTCGTCCATCCTGCGCGCGATCCCATAAGCCGATTTGATGCCGGCGCCAAGCGATGGATGCGCGACCGTGCCCCGCTTTTGTCACGGCAGCTGTTCGGGCCGAAAGCCGTACCGGACCGTTTTCGTTCAGGAGCGCTCCCTAGAAGCGCAGCGAAAGAGACGGAAGGAACCAGACATGAAGACGCAGACTCATGCCGGCAGACGTGCCGGATCTTGGACCTTGGTCGCGGCCCTCGCCGCCCTCGCCATGGCCCCGTCCGCCTTTGCGGCCGGCGGCGGCCGCGGTCTGGTCGGCGGCACCGTCGGCGCCCAAGGCTCGATCAGCTCGCCGGGCCTCGGCAGTACGACCTCCAATGTCGGCACCAGCGTCGGGCAGACCGGCACTGAGGCCGTCGACCGTGGCGAAAGTGCCGTCACGGCCACCGATGACGCGGCGAACCAGACGACCGACAAGGCTGCGAAGAGCGTGAACGGCGCGACCTCGGCCGATGCCAATGGCCGTGTCGGCGCCGGCAGTGCCCGCGTGAATGCGTCCGCCGGCAAGACCGGCGGCGCCAATACCAACGCCACGGCCAATGTCGAAGCCGGCCGGTCGTCCAGCCCGCAATCCAGCGCGAAAAAGCCGGCAACGAAGGATACCGACGCCAACAACAACTGACGATCGGGCCTGACGCCGATCAGGAAGCCACCCATTCGATCCTCACGGGCTCGATCGGGTGGCTTTTGCCTTTCCGGCCCCCCGTCGGCTATGGTCGAGCGGGGTTTTCGGACGCGAAGGGGTCGGGTTTGGGACGGATCTTGCGCAACGTCGGCGCGCTGCTGTTCGGGGTCAGCATCCTGCTGCTCGGCGCCGGCCTGTTTCAGACGTTCCTCAGCCTGCGCATGGCGTTCGAGCATTTCGCGGCGCTCACCATCGGCGCCATCCTCGCCGCCTATTTCGCGGGTTTCATGGCCGGCTCGCTCCTGGCCGGTTCGGTCGTGCGCCGGGTGGGCTATATCCGTGCCTTCGCCATCTTCGCGGCCATGCTGTCATCCTCGGTGCTGTTCCAGGCGCTGATCATCCACCCGTTGGTCTGGGCCCTGCTCCGGGCCCTGGGCGGCTTCGCCATCGCCGGCCTGTTCCTGGTCACGGAGAGCTGGCTCAACCATCGCTCCGACGAGGCGACGCGCGGCCAGGTGCTGGCGCTCTACGTCATGGTCGAGCAGGTCGCGACCGGCCTCGGCCAATATCTGATCGACCTGTTGCCGACCGGCGGCACAGGCAGCTTCATCCTGACCGCCGGACTGTTCATCCTGGCGCTGATCCCGGTCGCGGCCACCAATGCCGAGGCGCCGCTGCCGGCCGCCCATTCGACGCTGTCGATCGGCCGGCTGTTCCGCATCACGCCGCTGGGTGTGCTGGGTTCGCTGTTCGCGGGGCTGATCAACAGCGCCTTTTCCGGCCTGGCGCCGATCTATGCCCAGGGCATCGGACTCTCGACCCCGCGCATCTCGATCTTCATGAGCATCACCATCCTGGGCGCCCTGATGTTCCAGATGCCGGTCGGGCGCCTGTCGGACCGGTTCGACCGGCGCAGCGTGCTCCTGATCATCATCATCAGCCTGACCGCCGTCTCGGGCGTGCTGTCGGTCGCGGACGGGTTCGGCATCGTGCCGCTGCTGGTGCTGGCCCTGGTGTTCGGCGGCTTCAGCCAGGTGATCTATCCGGTGACCGCGGCGCACGCGAACGACTATGTCGAGGAACCGGACCGGGTCGCCGCCGCCAGTGCCCTGCTGCTGGCCTACGGCATCGGCGCCACGGTCGGGCCGCTGTTGGGCTCGGTGCTGATGGATTGGCTGGGGCCGGTCGGGCTGTTCGTCTATATCACCGTCAGCTCGGCGGCGCTCGCCGGCGTGGTCGCCGTGCGCATGGCGGCGCGCGGCGCGCGGCCGGCCCATCTGCAGACCCGCTTCCAGCTCGTCTCCAGCTCGACCCCGGCGGCGGCCGAACTCGACCCGCGCACCCACCCCAGAAAGCCTGCCCTATGACCGACATCCTTATCCGTGGCTTCGACATGGCGGATTGCGAGCAGGCGATCGACCTGTTCCTGTTGCCGCGCTGCATCTGGGGCACGCTGCGCCTGCCCTACGCCTCGCGCGATGCGATCCGCAAGCGCCTGGAGACGATCAATCCCCAGCGCTACAGCCTGGTCGCCGAAGTCGACGGCCGGATCGTCGGCATGATGTCGATCCGGCGCGGCGAAGAGCGGCGCATCCATACCGGCGAAGTCGGGCTGTTCGTCCATGATGATTTTCACGGCCGGGGCATCGGTCGCAAGCTGACCGAGGCCTGCATCGGCCTCGCCGAGAAGTGGCTGGGCATCAGCCGGATCGAACTCAGCGTCTATGTCGACAACGCGCCGGCGATCGCGCTCTATCAGAATTGCGGCTTCGTCATCGAGGGCACGGCGCGGAATTTCTGCCTGCGCGACGGCGCGATGGTCGATGCGCATTTCATGGCGCGGCTGAAGCCCTCATAGCTGAGGCGTAGTGCCGGCGCTTGTCGAGCCGGCGATTTTCGAGGATTTTCCGTCCCCGCCATGATGCCCTGCAAGCATTCGTTCCGATGATCCTGACCCCGATCGCGCCCCATGCGCTCGACCTGGTGCTGGATGCGTTCGAGCGCGCGCTGGAGGGCACGCCGCTGGAGACCGCGGTGTTCCGCCGGATCGCGGCCAGCCGCGCCGCCGAGGGCGGCCCCGTGGATCGTTGGCACGCCGATGCCGTCGACCTGGCCGATCGCTTCGCCATGCAGCCGCTGGCCGAGGCGCCGCAGCAGGCCTTCAGCTGGGACGGCGCCCGCGTGCGCACCGAAAGCGAGCCGGCCGTGCTGGTGCATGAGGTGGCGCACTACCAGATCGCCCATCCCGCGCGCCGCTTCCTGCCCGATTTCGGCCTGGGCGCCGGGCCCGAGACCGGCCTCATCCAGATCGCCGACGCCGCCCGCGCCGCCGATGCCGAGACGCGCGAGACCGAGGAGGCCATGGCCTCCCTGCTCGGCATTCTGTGGGAGGTCGAACTCGGCCAGCCCGCGATCCTGGCGTTCCAGGAACAGAATTGGCTGGAAGGCGCCGGCCGCGCCGGCACCGCCGATTTCTTCCGCGCAACGCTGGGCCGGTTGAGCCGGATCGGCCTGATCGACGAAGACGGCCGACCGACCTACGCGGTTCGGATCTGTACGGTGCTTTAAGGGCAGGCAACGCCGCACCCTGGAGCCTGAGGCGCGAGATCAATTCTCGCGGATGGATCGCACAAATTGCTGAACGCCCTCGGCCAGCAGCGCGGCGTCGCCATCGAGTGCGCTGGTTTGCGTCAAGGCTTGACTGGCTGCGTCACCCGTTCGACGTGCCGCGCCGGTAAACCGCGGCGCCGTCTCCGAGACCCGGCGGGTGCTTTCCGCCGCCTCGCCGATGTTGCGGGCGATCTCTGCGGTGGCCGCGTCCTGCTCCTCGACGGCACCGGCGACCGCTGCGGTGATCCCGCTGATTTCCCCGATCGTTTTCAGGATGCCGCGGATGGCCTCGACCGAGGCTCCCGTCTCGGTCTGGATCGCGCCGACTTGGGACTGAATGTCTTCGGTCGCCCGGGCGGTCTGCACCGCCAGGTTTTTCACCTCGGCCGCCACGACCGCAAAGCCCTTCCCGGCCTCGCCGGCCCGCGCCGCCTCGATCGTCGCATTCAGTGCCAGCAAGTTTGTCTGACTGGCGATGTCCTGAATAAGCTTGACCACTTCGCCGATCCGTTGCGCTGCTTTCGACAGGCCCTCGATCGTTGCGGACGTCGCCACCGCGTCGGTGACGGCATTGTTCGATACCGCAGCCGCATTCGCCACTTGCCGGCTAATCTCTCGGACGGAGGCCGCCAACTGTTCGGCGGCGGCGGCGACGGCTCCCACGTTCTGCGATGCCGCCTGGGCATCGCCGGCCACCATCGACGCCATTTCGGTGGCGTCCCCGGCGGTCGCAGTCAGCCCCTCCGCGTTCTGCCGCATTCCACCGATCGCGTCCTCGACGCGGCGAAGCACGCCGCCGACATCGCCTTCGAAGCGCGCTGCCAATTTCTCCAGAAGCTGGGCCCGTTCAAGCCTCGAACGCTGTTGAATCTGATCCTGTGCATCCCGCAGATCCCGGTTTTCAATCGCGTTTCGGCGGAAGACCTCGACGGCATTTGCCATTTGGCCGACTTCGTCCCGTCGCTCCGCGCCGTGGATTACTGCGTCGAGACCGCCGCCTGCGAGCGTGACCATCGCCGCCGACAAGCGGCCCAGACCGCCGGATATCGACCGATGAATCGCGAAGACGAGAGCGCCGAGAATGCCCAGCAACGGCACGACGACGGCGGCGTTGGCCACCACCATTGACCAGAATTCCGCGTCGATATCATCGACATAGACGCCGGCGGTAATCGCCAGCTTCCAAGGAGCGTACCCATCGACGTAGCCCAGCTTCAGAACCGGTACGTTCGATCCGGCCCGTGGAAAGCGATAGTAGAATGTACCGCCGGTCCCCTTGCCCAGTTCCACGATGCGCTGCACGAAGGCGACACCGTCGGAATCCTTGAGACCGATGATCGATTTTCCGACGAAGTCAGGCCGTCCCGGATTGGCGAAGCTCACCCCGTCGAAATCGATCACCGACACGTAATTGTCGCCCTCGAACCGTTCGGCATTCACGATCTCTCGAAAGCGGGCAACCGCCTCGTCACGCGATTGCTTCCCCGCGACGACGCCCGCGTCCAAGGTCTTTGCCAGATTGGTCACCATCTCGACGATCGAATGAATTTTCGCAGCCCGCTCCGTGACGATATGGTCTCGCGCGAGATTGAGCGTAAAGCCGACAGCGATCGCGAGTCCGACCAACGCGGCGACCGCCATCGTCAGAAGCTTCACCGAGATCCGCATATTGTTCACAAAATGCATGATGCGCCTGATCCTTTACGCTTGCGGAAATCTCGATCGGGCCGCCCGACGGCCCGCTCCCGCAGCCGCTCTCTCCAGGCCGCCGGTCCAAAAAAAATCCACATGCCCGCGCAGTAGGCCATACCGGCGACACCGGGTCGAATTGTCATATTGGATTGTCGCCGATCAAGATTTTTGATCGGCTTCGCTAAGATTCCGCTCGGCTAAAGCCTTCCGCGCGATGCTTACGCGGCCGCGCCGGATCAGCCCAGAACTCTGGCGCCGGCATCGACCGCGGTGCGGCCATCGGCCAGGATCGCGCGCGCGGACCCGACGAGCCCTGTAGCGATCAGGCCCGCGAGCGCATCACCCACTCTGGCGAACTGTTCCGGCTCGCTGTCGTAGTCGCAATAGCGCTGCCAGATCCGCCGGCCGTCGCGCAGGATCGGCGCGCCGCTCAGGGCCGGTTCGGCATCGGGCCGTGCCCGGCGCTCGGCCAGATGCAACAGGGTCGCCCGGTTCCAGCCGACGCCCAGCAACAGCAATTTCACGTTCCGATCATAGGCGCGCGCCAACGGCGAGGCCTCGCCATGGGGATCGTCGAGCGGATGGGTCGCCACGATCTCCGCCGCCAGCGGACCATGGGCGGCGAGCGAGACGGTCGGATGGGCGCTGCGCATGACCCCCGGCCAGGTCCGGAACAGCTCCGGTACCACGCCCAGGCCCCAGGTCGGCGTCCGTGCCGGATCGTAAGCCGGCAGGGTGGCGCGCACTTCGTCGATCCAGGCGGCCGGGACCGGCGGGTTGCTCCAGTCGGCGGGATCGCTCAAATCGCCGGAATGGGCCGGCATCATCAGGGTACCGGTCGGGCCCAACGCTTCCAGCGCGGCATCGAGCAGCGTCTCGGCACCGCCGACCACGAAGCCCAGCGACCGCATGGAGACATGGAGCATGACGAGTTGACCGGGCTCGACGCCGAGCGCGCGGAGATCGGCGGCGAGACTATCGCGGGTGCGGGGCCGCTCGGTCGCCGCGATCACCTGGCTCAGCAAATCTCATTCCTTCACGGCACCGGTCATGCTTGAGACGTAATGCTCGACGAAGAAGGAGTAAAGCACCGCGACCGGCAGCGAGCCCAGGAGGGCGCCGGCCATCAGCGGTCCCCAATGATAGACATCGCCCTCGACCAGCTCGGTCACCACGCCGATCGGGATCGTCTTGTTCTCGGACGAGGAGATAAAGGTAAGCGCATAGATGAACTCGTTCCAGCTCAAGGTGAAACCGAAGATGCCGGCCGAGATCAGGCCGGGCACCGCCAGCGGCAGGATGATCTTGATCAGGATCTGCAGCCGGCTGGCGCCGTCGATCAGCGCGCATTCCTCGAGCTCGTAGGGGATCGATTTGAAATAGCCCATCAGCAGCCAGGTGCAGAACGGGATGAGGAAGGTCGGATATGTCAGCATCAGGCACAGCTTGCTGTCGAACAGGCCCAGGTTCAGCACCATGGCGGCCAAAGGCAGGAACAGGATCGACGGCGGCACCAGATATGCCAGGAAGATCGTCAAGCCCACCGTGCGCGCGCCGCGATAGCGCAGCCGCTCGATCGAATAGGCCGCCAGCACCGCGGCGAACAGCGACAGGAAGGTCGCCACGACCGAGACGATGACCGTGTTCCACATCCAGTTCGGATAATCGGTCTCGAACAGCAGGTGGTAGTAGTGCTCGAACGTCGGCTTGATCACCCAGAACGGGCTGCCGTTGCTGGTGTCGTAGAGCTCCGCGTTGCTTTTGATGGACGTGATCGCCATCCAGTAGAACGGGAACAGCAGCACGAACACGAAGATCGCGAGCGGCAGATAGACCGTGACGACGCGGCGCGGCGTCGAGACCAGGTAGTGCATGCCACCGGCCTGGTCGGCGAGAGGGCGGGCCATGGGACGTCTCCTAGTCGCGTCCGCCCTGCTGCCACTTGCGGCGTTGCAGGCCGAAATAACTGAACATGACGGAGGCGACCAGGAACGGGATCATCGAGGAAGCGAGCGCCGCCCCCTGCCCCAATTGGCCGCCGGGAATGGCGCGCTGAAACGCGAGCGTCGCCATCAGATGGGTCGAATTGATCGGCCCGCCGCGGGTCAGCACATAGATCAGCTGGAAATCGGTGAAGGTGAACAGCACCGAGAAGGTCATGACCACCGCGATGATCGGCGTCAGCATCGGCAGCGTGATGAAGCGGAATTTCTGCCAGCCGGTGGCCCCGTCGAGCACGGCCGCCTCATAGAGCGAGCTTGGGATGGTCTGCAGGCCAGCGAGGAGCGAGATCGCCACGAACGGAATGCCGCGCCAGACATTGGCGATGATGACCGAGATGCGCGCGTTGACCGGGTCGCCCAGGAAATCGATGTTGGTCTTGATCAGGCCCAGGTGGATGAGCGCCCAGGAAATGATCGAGAATTGCGCGTCGTAGAGCCACCAGAACGCGATCGCCGACAGCACGGTCGGCACGATCCAGGGCAGCAGCACGATGGCGCGGATATAGGCCTTGAACGGCATATGCTCGTTCAGCAGCATGGCCAGCCATAGGCCGAGCATGAATTTGGCGACGCTGGCGACGACCGTATAGACGATGGTGTTGAACACGCTTAGCCAATAGACGTCGTCGGCGAACAGGGTCACGAAATTATCGAAGCCCACGAACTCGCCGGGGTCGCCCAGCGTGGCGTCGGTCAGACCCAGCCAGAGGCCGAGGCCCAGCGGATAGAGTAGAAACACCAGCAGCAGCGCTGCCGCCGGCAGCATGAACAGCCAGCCCAAGAGATCGCGGCTGTCGGCAACGATCGCAGCCAACCGTCGCAGGCCGGCACCCCGTCGATCGTATGTTTCCGATATCGCCGCCATGGGTTGGTTCTCCCGAATTGGGCGGAGTGCCGAGGGACACTCCGCCCGCTTCATCAGGCCTTGTAGATACGCTTCGCCTGTTCATGCGCCTCGGCGGCCGCATCCTTGACCGACACATTGTTGGTGCAGGCCTTGGCGAACATGTCGACGATCAGGAAATCCGCCATGCATTGCGCGGATGCCGCACCGAGCGTGCCGGAATAGCCGTTGTCGCGCATGACCTTGACCGCGTCGCGATAGGGCGTCGCCTTCGGGTCCTCGGTCCAGAACGGGTTCGCGGCATAGGCTGCGAGCGGATGGGCGACATAGCCGATCGATGCGGTCTGCCAGGGCAGATACTGCTCCTTCTCCATCATGAAGCGCAGGTAGTCCTTCGCCGCATTCGGATATTTCGAATATTTGAAGATGACCATGTTGAAGAACAGGTTCTGCTCGGTCGGCACGCCGGCCGGGCCGACCGGGAAGTTCGAGTGGTAAATATCTTCCGCCATCGCCTTCTGCGCCGGGTCGGTCGAGGTCTTGGCGGCGTAATAGATCGAGATGCCGTTCGAGGTCAGGCTGCACTCGCCGGTCAGGAACGCCTTGTTGTTGGACGGATCGAGCCAGCTCAAGGTGCCGTCGATATAGGTCGGATAGAGCTGCTTGGCATATTCCAACGCCGCGATCGTCTCGGGGCTGTTCAGCACCACCTGGTTCTTGTCGTTCACCATCTTGCCGCCATGGGCCCACAAGCACCAATGGGTCCAACAATTGGCGTCGCCCGTGGCGTGGCCGAGGGCAAATCCCGCCGGCGTGCCGTTCTTCTTCAGGCCCTGGCAGAGCTTGAGAAAGCCCGGCAGATCCTTCGGAATCTCCTCGAAACCGGCCTTCTGGATATGGCTCTTGCGATAGACCAGGGCGTTGCCGGCACAGCCCATCGGGATGCCGATCCACTTGCCGTCGCGCTTCGAATAGCGATTGCAGACATCGTACCAGCCGCCGTACTTGCCGCCCAGATAGTCGGCGAGGTCGCTGACCTCGAGCAGCTTGTTCGGGAATTTCTGCGCATCGTCGTTGGTGGTGATGATGATGTCGGGGCCGCTGCCGACATTGGCGGCAACCGCCGCCTTGGGCCGGACGTCTTCCCAATTCTCGGCATCGACCCGCACGGCGACGCCGGTCATGTCGCTATATTTCTTGGTATTGGCGGCCCAGACGTCTTCGTCGCCCTGAACGAACCGCTTCCAGCGCAGCACTTTGAGCGAGGCACCGGCCTCGGGCTTCAGCGCGAAGGCGGTCTGGGCGGACGCACCGGATCCGGGGACCAGCCCCGTGGCGCCGGCGGTCAAGGCGGCGGCCGCCCCCAGCTTGATGGCATCGCGTCTCGTGATTTCCGTCATGTTCATCCTCCCTCTCTCGTTGCCGCGGCGCTGTTCTTGTCGTGCGCCGTTCGTCAGGAAATTGGTCGTCAGCCCACCCGTTGGATCTTGGCTCCCGTGCCCGCGTCGAACAGATGGACCGCATCCAGCCGGGGGGCGAGCGTGATCGGCCGCCCCGGGCTGAAATCATGGCGTTCGTCGAAGGTGGCGCAGATCGCGACACCGCCGATCTCGGCATAGACGAACGTGTCGGCACCGGTCGGCTCGACCACCTGCACGATGGCCGCGACCCCGCCGGCGTCGAGCGTCAGATGTTCCGGCCGAATGCCGTAGACGACTTGCTGCCCGTCCCGGCCGCCGCCCAACGGTGGCAGCGGCAGTCGGACGTCGCCGTCGCTTTCGACCCAGGCCCGGCCGTCGGCGCGCCGCAGCGTGCCGGGGATGAAATTCATCGCCGGCGAGCCGATGAAGCCCGCCACGAACTGATTGGCCGGATAGTCATAGAGTTCGAGCGGCGTGCCGATCTGCTCGACGATGCCGTCATGCATGACCACGATCCGATCGGCCATGGTCATGGCTTCGACCTGGTCGTGAGTGACATAGATCGAGGTCGTCTTCAGACGCTGATGCAGCGCCTTGATCTCGGTCCGCATCTGCACGCGCAGCTTGGCATCGAGGTTCGACAAGGGTTCGTCGAACAGGAACACCTGCGGATCGCGCACGATCGCCCGGCCCATGGCGACGCGCTGGCGCTGGCCGCCGGACAATTGGCGCGGATAGCGGTCCAGATAGGGCTTGAGGCCCAGGATATCGCTCGCCTGCTCGACCCGCGCCGCGATCTCCGACGCGGCCGCGTTCCGCAGCTTCATGCTGAACGCCATATTGTCGTGGACGGTCATGTGCGGATAGAGCGCGTAATTCTGGAACACCATCGCGATGTCCCGTTCCTTGGGCGGCAGGTTGTTGACCATGGTGCCGCCGATCGAGATTTCGCCGCCGCTGATCTGCTCCAGCCCCGCGATCATGCGCAGCAGGGTCGACTTGCCGCAGCCCGACGGCCCGACCAGCACGACGAATTCACCATCCTCGATGTCGATATCGACACCATGGATGATCTGAACCGAGCCGAATTGCTTTTTGACGCCACGGATGCCGACCGATGCCATCGTTCCGACCCGCCCGCGTTAGAGCTTGGCGCGGATAACGGAACACGCGCCGGGCTGGAGCCGGCTCGGAACGCGGTCACACCGCCGCAATGGCACGAGATCCTTCATCGGCTTCCTCCCCATCTGATCGGATCCGCGCCGGGTCTGATGCCCAGGTTCGCAATTCGACCCCGATCGATTGTGCCGTCACCGTCATACTTGACGAGCGGCCCCGTTATCGAGCGATCCTAAGGCAGCATCGCGGCGAGCGAAAGATTATTTGTCAGACATAATAGCGCGGCCACACCGCGCGTTTTGGGGGCATGGATGAACCAGATCGATTTGAAGGGGCGGCGCGCGATCGTCACCGGTGGTGCCAGGGGGATCGGCCTGGCTGTGGCCGAGCGCTTCGCCACATCCGGCGCGCGGGTCGCGATCTGGGATCGCGATGCGACCACCGCCGCGGCCGAGGCCGATCGCATCGGCCAGGTCGGCCTCGCGGTCGATGTCGCCGATCCGGCCGCGGTCGCCGATGCCTACAAGCGCAGCGAGGCGCTGATCGGCCCCGTCGATATCCTGGTGACCAGCGCCGGCATCACCGGCCCCAACCTGCCGGTCGAAACCTACCCGGTCGATGCCTGGCGCCAGGTGCTCGACGTCGACCTGACCGGTCCGTTCCTGTGCTCCCAGGCGGTCATTCCCGGCATGAAGGCGCGCGACTACGGCCGCATCGTCCATATCGCCTCGATCGCCGGCAAGGAAGGCAATCCGAACGCATCCGCCTATTCGGCGGCCAAGGCCGGCGTCATTTCACTGACCAAGTCGCTGGGCAAGGAACTGGCCCAGACCGGCATCCGCGTGAATTGCGTGACGCCGGCGGCGGTCAGGACCGAGATCTTCGATCAGATGACCGACCAGCATATCCAGTACATGCTGTCGAAGATCCCGATGGGCCGGTTCGGGTTGGCGACGGAGATCGCGGCCATGATCACCTGGCTCGCGTCCGAGGAATGTTCGTTCTCGACCGGCGCCACCTTCGATCTCTCCGGTGGTCGCGCGGTTTACTAGGCTTTAAGCGGCTTCGCGCAGCTTGAACGCCTGCTTGGCGCGCTCAAGGATACCGGACCAGTCCTTGTCGCGGATCGCCTGGGCATTGGCGATCCAGGTGCCGCCGACCACGGGCACGTTCGGCAGCGCCAGATATTCCGCCGCATTCTCGAGCGTAACGCCGCCGGTCGGGCAGAACACGATGCCGGCGAACACGGGAGCCCAGGCCTTGAGCATGGCGACGCCGCCGAACTCCTTGGCCGGGAAGAATTTGAGGAACGAGAAGCCGAACTCGCGCGCGGTCAGCACCTCGGTCGGCGTCACGGCGCCGGGCAGGAACGGCAGGCCAGAGGCGATGCCGGCGGCGGCGAGGCTCTGGGTCAGGCCGGGGCTGACCAGGAACTTGGCGCCGGCGTTCTTGGCGGCGGTGACATCGGCCGGCCTCAGCACGGTGCCGGCGCCGACCAGGGCATCAGGCAGAGCGCGGGCGATCGCCTCGATCACGGCCAGCGCATTGGGTGTCCGCAGCGTGACCTCGAGCGCGTTCAGGCCGCCCTCGATCAAGGCCGTGGCCAGCGGAATGGCATCTTCCACCCGCTCGATAGTCAGGACCGGAATGACCGGCGTATGATCGAACGGCTGGGGCAT
>Ga0302314_10001932_pt1 | contig 38651 bp, 31 predicted proteins | sample III_Palsa_N2_3_FD_200533 | JGI IMG/M metagenome (GOLD analysis project Ga0302314, IMG submission 200533) | Peat permafrost microbial communities from Stordalen Mire near Abisko, Sweden - III_Palsa_N2_3 | ecosystem: Environmental > Terrestrial > Soil > Palsa > Peat permafrost | place: Sweden...
AGATGGCGAGCCAGGACCTGACGCTCGGGCCACCAGAGGTCCGGGCGGCCCAGATCCTTCGGCGGCTGCAGAATGATCGCCAGCGCCTGATCGTCCATGTCGTGCTGTTGGCGCCATTTTACGCGGGCGAACAGCAGGCCCGGATCGTTCTGCAGCGCGGCCGGTACCTTAGCGACGGCAGCCTCGGCGCCCTTGGCCGAACTGGCGAGCTTCAGACGGGCCTCGCCCAGCGCGCGCCAATCGGCGGTCGCGCGTGGCAACTGGCGCTCGGCCTCGTCGTCCTTGCCGTCCCAGATCAGCCGATCGAGCCGGCGGTTCTGGTCGTCGGCGGTCAGCTTGTCGCCGTAGCGGGCGAGTACGATTTTCTCGTCGGCCGCGGAGAAATCGCCAGCGATCCAGATTTCCTCGATCCGCGCGGCATAGCCGGCCGGGTCGCCGCCCGAGGCCATCAACTCGGCCTGCTTCAGCTTGGCGAAGGGGCTGGTCGGCTTATGCCGGGCGAACCAGATCCTGAGCGTCGCCTCCGGCACCTGGTCGATGGTTTCCTCGGCGCGCAGCCGCAAGGTCGATTGCCGTGGCCAGTCCGGGTTCGCCTCGATGAACTGCGCGATCTCGCCGAAGCTATGGCCGGCCTGGCTGCGCTGCAGGTCGAGCCACAGGATGATCTTCGCCGGCAGCGGGTCGCCGGCGCTCTGCGCCAGGCTTTCGGCCCGGCTCCACAGGCCGCGGTCCATCAGGTCGAAGGCCTGGCGGGCGATCGGCAGATCATGGGGCGACAGGGGCTCGGCCGCGGCGGCCTTGGGTGATGGCAACAACAGCGCGGCTGCAAGGCCGAGGGCAAGAAGCGAAGCGCTCCGTACGATCAACGCCCGCGACCGAACTGGTGGTTTGCAACGCCGGAACGATCCCGCGCGCTCGTCGATATGATTGAACAAGGAGGCCCCCTACGATGCGGCCAATCTACCGGCGTTCGGGCGCCGCGCCAAGCGGCGATCCAGCGGCGATCTGGCCTCCCCGTTGCCCTTGCTGCCCGCGCCATAGACGCCGTTACCTGGGCGGTTCCGACGTTGCGCAGCAGGAACGAGACGGCCAGCAGGCAACTGGCCAGGGTGGCGAGCGTGCCCGGGGTCAAGTGCCCGGTCTCGACGCGATGTCCGCCGACCAGCAGGAACAGGACCAGGGCTGGGCTGCCGACGATTTCCAGCACCGGGGCCGGCAGACTCCGGATGAGTGCCAGCCGCTCGTGCCCCGCGTCGATACGCTGGATGAAGCCGGCCGTCTGCGCCGACTCCACCGCTTCCATGCGATAGGCTTTCACATACCGGATGCCTTGAAAGATCTGGCCCAGATGCCCGGCATAGCGGGTCGCCTCGGCCTCCAGCGTGCGTGCGTTGCCATTCCTGCCCTTTCGGGTACGTCAAGACAAGGGGCAACTACGAGTGCGGTCGGCCGCAGCCTCATTACCCCTTATCAGGAATGCGAGGCGCCGCGTTCGGCGTTTGTTGCGGCCGTGTTGCGCGCTCGCTATGGTCTCGGCCGAATAACGATGGCCGTCTCGAGAGCGCGGGGCAGCCCTGGAGGAAAGACCATGCAGTTCACCGGATCCTATGTCGCGCTGATCACCCCGTTCCTGGCGAATGGCAAAGTGGACGAGCGCGCGTTTCAGGATCTCGTCGCCTGGCAGATCGCCGAGGGCACGCAGGGGCTGGTGCCGTGCGGCACGACAGGCGAATCCACGACCATGAGCCATGACGAGCATCGTCGGGTGGTCGAACTATGCATCGAGGTCGCCAAGGGCAAGGCCGTGGTCATGGCCGGGACCGGATCCAACTCGACGACCGAAGCGATCGAGCTGACGCTGCATGCCCAGAAGGCCGGCGCCGACGCGGCGCTCGTGGTCGTGCCCTATTACAATCGCCCGACCCAGGAAGGGCTGTATCAGCATTATAAGGCACTGCACGACGCGACCGACCTACCGCTGGTCATCTACAATATTCCGGGCCGCGCCGGCGTCGATATGGCGGTCGAGACCATGGCGCGCTTGGCCCGGCTGCCGCGGATCGTCGGCGTCAAGGATGCGACCGCCGATCTGGCCCGACCGATCCGCACCACGCTCGCGATTCCGGCGCCGTTCTGGCAGCTGTCCGGCGAAGACATCACCGCCTTGCCCTATCGCGCCCAAGGCGGCCATGGCTGCATCTCGGTGACGGCGAATATCGCGCCGCGCGATCTGGCCGACATGCACCGGGCCTGGGATGCGGGCGATTTCACCGCGGCGGCACGGATCAACGAGCGTTTGGCCCCCGTTCACGATGCGATGTTCTGCGAAAGCAGCCCGGGCCCGGTGAAGTATGCGGCCTCGCTGCTCGGCCGCAGCGCGCCCAGCGTGCGCCTGCCGCTCGTCGAAATCTCGGCCGCGTCCAAGACGCGGGTCGAGACGGCGATGCGCCAGGCCGGCCTGTTGAACTGAAGCGTTGAGCAGCCGAGAGAGTTAGGAAAAGTCCCGTGGCGTTGCGTCCGACAGACAAGTTCGTCGCCCAGAACCGCAAGGCGCGGCACGACTACTTCATCGACGATACGCTCGAGTGCGGCATCGTGCTGGTCGGCACCGAGGTGAAGTCGCTGAGGAAAGGCCATGCCAGCATCGTCGAATCCTTCGCGCGCGAGGAGAACGGCGAGATCTTTCTGGTGAACTCCCATATCCCGGAATATGAGGGCGCGTCGCGCTTCAACCACGAGCCGCGCCGGCCGCGCAAGCTGCTGCTCCACCGCAAGGAAGTGAACAAGCTGCTGGGCACCATCAAGCGCGAGGGCGTGACGCTGGTGCCGCTGTCGATCTATTTCAACAAGACCGGCCGGGCCAAGGTCGAACTGGGTCTGGCGCGCGGCAAGGCCAAGCACGACAAGCGCGAGGCCGACAAGACCCGGGACTGGAACCGCGAGAAGTCGCGCATCATGCGGGATAAGAAGTCGGCGGATTAGGCCGGCGCGCCTGTCCGGAGCACCAAGGCCGGCGGGCGATCCACGATCCGGTCGACACGCGTCGGCGAGGAATTGCCACGCAATTCGTATTGGTTTGTTTCAGCCCTCAGGGATGAAACGTTCGGTTACCCTTGGCTTCTGGACAGATCCGCCCGTTCCCCCGCTCCCTGTCGAGTTCGATCTTGTCGAGGTCGATTTCGCCAAGGGTGTGGGAACGGGATGACGCGCCGGACGGTAGCAAAACGGGCGAAGCAGAGTGGATCGCCGGAACTTCTCCTCCTCACCGAGGCCGTGAAGTTGCACCAGAAGGGGCGGATCGAGGCCGCCGAAAGAGCCTATCGCCGGGTGCTGGCGCTGGCACCCAGCCAAAAGATCGCGCTGCACCTGCTCGGTTCGCTACTGCTCGATCACGGCCGGCCGGATGCGGCCGTACCGTTGCTGCGGCGTGCACTCGATCGTGATCCGGGCAACCTCGATACCCACAATAATCTGGGCGTGGCGCTCCAGGCGATCGGCCAGGGCGATGAGGCGATCGTGCGGTACCAGGCGGTGCTGGCGGCGGATCCGCTCAATGTGCTGGCGCAGAACAATCTTTCGAGCCTGTTCCGAGATCTCGGCCGCTATGACGATGCCCTGCTGTGGGCGAAGCGGGCCATTCTGCTGAAGCCGGATTATCCGGCGGCGCATAACAATGCTGGTAGTGCGCTTCATGCGCTCGGCCGTGACGAGGAGGCGCTCGCCGCCTTCGCGCGCGCGATCGCGCTGAAGCCCGAGGACGCCAAGGTGCAGAGCAACATCGGCGTCGTGCTGCGCGAGTTGGGGCGGCTCGAGCAGGCGGTCGCCCAGTTCGACTTGGCGCTCGATCTGGCGCCCGGTATCGCGAGCCATTACCGCCTGCGCGTCGAGGCGGCGGCCTTCCCGCCCGATCATCGCCATCTACGGGGGCTGCAGGTGCTCGAGGCCACCCGAGAGCGCCTGCCCGTCGGCGACAGGATCGAACTCGCCTTCGCCTGCGCCAAGGCCTATGCCGACCTCAAGGATTATCCGCGTTCGCTTGACCATCTGATCGAGGGCAATCGGTTGAAGCGGGGTCGGATCGCCTATGACGAGACGGAGAGCATCGACCGGCTGGTTCGCGTCGGCCAGACCTTCACCGCCGATCTGCTGGCCCGGAAGGCGCCCGGTGCGCCTGCCGGGCCGGTGCCGATCTTTGTCATCGGCATGCTGCGCTCGGGCAGCACGCTCGTCGAGCAGGTGCTGGCGAGCCATCCGGCGCTCCGCGGCTTGGGGGAGACCGATCTTTTTGCCCAGGCGATCCTGCCGGCGACGGGCCTTGACCTGGCGGGCGACCCGAACGGCGCCGGCGAACTGACCCCGGCGCAGATCGAGGCGCTCGGACAGCATTACGGCGCGGCGATCGCCAAGGCGGCGCCCGGTGCGCGGGGCGTCGTCAACAAGATGCTCGAGAATTTCCGCCATCTCGGTCTGATTCATATGGCGCTGCCGCAGGCGCGCTTCGTCCACACCATGCGCGATCCGATCGACACCTGCCTGTCCTGCTTCGCCCAGCTCTTCATCAGCGAACAGCACCACACGTTCGATCTAAGCGAACTCGGCCGCTACTACCGAGCCTACGAGGCGCTGATGGCGCATTGGCGCCAGGTATTGCCGTCCGGCACGATGCTGGATCTCCAGTACGAGGATATGGTCGCCGATCCGGAGGCGCAGGCGCGCCGCCTGGTCGAGCATTGCGGCTTGCCGTGGGACCCGGCCTGCCTCGACTTCTGGAAGACCGAGCGCCCCGTGCGCACCGCGAGCGCCAGCCAGGTGCGCCGGCCGATCTACCGGAGCTCGGTCGGCCGCTGGCGCCAATACGGACCGCGGCTCGCGCCCTTGTTCGCGGCCCTCGGCCTCGCCATGCCGAGCCAGATCTAAAGTTCGTCGGGCGCTGCTTGCGTTTAAGAGTCAGCCGCTATACAAACCAATCGGTCGGTTTCTTTGTGGGGGTGGCATGTCGTCGATCACGGGCGGGGTACCTGGCCGGACGCAGGAGCAGCGCACCCGAGACATGCGGGCGCTGCTGATCGACTCGACGCTCGACTGCCTGCAGGCGCAAGGCTTCCATGGCGCGTCGCTGAGCGTGATCCTCAAGCGGGCCGGCGTGTCGCGCGGCGCCTGGGCCCATCATTTCTCGAGCAAGCATGACCTGATCGCGGCGGCGGCCGAGGCGATGATGGCGGATGCCGCGACAGCGGCCCGCGCCGTGGCGGCGACGCTCGACGGGCAGGAAGATCGTTTCGCGGCTCTGATCGAGCAGGTCTGGCAGCGCTTCTATCGCGGGCGGCACCGCGACGTGCTGTTCGAACTGGTCGTGGCCTGCCGGACCGATCGGGAGTTGGCGCACCGTCTGCAGCCGGTTTTCGTCGAACTGATCGAGAGCTTCCGCGGGGCCTGGGGCTCCACGACGCCGGACGCGAGCGGCGGCGGCGATCTGCTGACGCTCACCTTGTTCGTGCTGCGGGGCATGGCGATGCAGGAAATGCTCGCCGAGAGCCCTGATGGCCAGGCGGCGCTCCGGCAGCTCTGGACCGGCATCACGCGTGATTTTCTGCAGGCGCGCCACGACCGTCTGCTCGGGCGCCCGGCCGGGGGCAAAGTTTTGGGAGTCGCATCATGAAAACGTTGGCCGAGCATATGGCGTTCTACGGCTGCTATCACCGCGATCGGCGCAACCGGATGACCCATTTCTTCGGCGTTCCAGCGATCATTTTCGCGGTGCTGATCCCCCTGTCGTTTGGCCAGATCGCGCTGGGCGACCTGACCGTTACGCCGGGCATGATCTGGGCGGTCGTCATGTCGCTCTATTACATCGCGCTCGACCTCGCGATCGGTCTCGCCATGGCCGTCCTGTTCGTGCCGCTGCTCTGGGGCGCCGGCGCGATCGCGGCGCTCGGAACGGCGCCGGCCCTGGAAATCGCCGCCGCGGTCTTCGTCGCAGGCTGGATCGTTCAATTGATCGGTCATCGGTTCGAGGGCAACAAGCCCGCGCTGACCGCCAATCTGTTTCAAACGCTGGTGTCGCCGATCTTCCTGACCGCGGAGTTGTTCTTCGCCTGCGGCTTCAAGCGGGGTCTGCAGGACGAGGTCGAACGCCGCATCGTGACCCGGAATTTTCCGGGCGCCGAACGCACCCTCGCCGGACGCCGGCACGCTTGAGGCGACTATTTAGAGCGACCAACGCCTGACCTTGTCCGACATCGGCCGCTTGCGCCAGATCCCTTTGACATCGGCGACGAGGCCGCCCGGACGGAGCAATCGTCCGAGCGCTTCCGACGACAGGTCGCGGTAAAGCGCGTGCGGTACGGCGGCGATCAGTCCGTCGAAACCGGCAAGGGTGGGAAGTTCGCCCGCCAGGTCGATCCCGTACAGCGCCCGTGCTTCGTCCGGATCGGCCAGCGGGTCATGGACCGTGACTGCCGCGCCGGCTCGGCGCAGACCCTCGATCAGGTCGACGACCTTCGAATTGCGCAGATCCGGCACATCCTCCTTGAAGGTCAGTCCCAGCACCAGCAGCCGCGGCGTGCTGTCCGCGGGCGCGTCCAGGGCCCGCATGATCTCGCCGGCGATATAAGCCCCCATGCCGTCGTTGATGCGCCGGCCGGCCAGGATGATTTCCGGCTCGTGGCCGACGGCCTGGGCGCAATGGGCGAGATAGTAGGGATCGACGCCGATGCAATGGCCGCCGACCAGCCCGGGCTTGAACGGCAGGAAATTCCACTTGGTCGCGGACGCCTCGAGCACGTCATGGACCGACAGCCCGAGCCGGTTGAAGATCATCGTCACTTCGTTGATGAAGGCGATGTTCAGATCGCGCTGGGCATTCTCGATCGCCTTCGCCGCTTCTGCCGTCCGGATCGAAGTAGCGACGAAGGTGCCACCCGACGTGATACGGCCATAGATCGCGGCGAGGCTGGCGGCAATTTCGGGCGTCTGGCCGGCGACGACCTTCGTGATCCGGTCGACCGTATGGGTCCGGTCGCCCGGGTTGATCCGTTCCGGCGAATAGCCCAGGAAAAAATCCCGGCCCGCGGTCAGGCCTGACGCGCGCTCCAGCGCGGGTCCGCACAGATCCTCGGTCACGCCGGGATAGACCGTGCTTTCGAACACGACGGTCGAGCCCGGCCGCAACGCGCGGCCGACCGTCTCGCAGGCCGCGAACAATGCGCGCATGTCGGGCTCGTTCCGGGCGGTCACCGGCGTCGGCACCGTGACGATGTGGATCGAGGCGCGCGCGAGCGCCGCCGGGTCCGATGTCGCGCGGAGCGAACTCGCGAGCAACGGGGCCCGCTCGATTTCCCCGGTCCGATCGTCGCCGGCCGCGATGGCGGCGACCCGGGTCCGGTCGATGTCGAAGCCGATGACGTCATAGTGCCGGGCGAGGGCCACCGCCAGCGGCAGCCCGACATAGCCGAGGCCGATGACGGAGATGACGGGCGCGTCGATCATGCCGGCGTCCCGCAGCCGCCATCCCAGGCGTCCGGCAGCGGCAGCAGGTCCGAGGTGCGTCCGGTCAAACGATAGACCGCGAGACCGATCCATTCGTGGAACACGCCGTCGGCCAAGCCGAGGACTCGGCCGAGATCATCGCTGAAATACAATCCCGTCGGCTGTGTCTGATAGTCGGTCGGCCAGGGGGTGACGGGAAATCCGACCTGTCGGGCGATGGCGACCGCGCGCGGCATATGGATCGCGCCCGTCAGCAGGACCCAATGCTGCCCCGGCTGCGGCGAAACGAGCGCCAGCGCATTCTGGAAATTCTCGAACGTGTCGCGCGATTTGGATTCGAGGATGATCCGGTCGGGCGAGACGCCGGCCTGGGCGAACAGGCCGGCGGCGACATCGGTTTCGTGGGTCCCTTCCGAATCCCAGGCGCCGCTGCCGGCCGCGACGATCAGTTTGACCTCGGGGAAACGGCGCAGCAGATCCAGTGCCGCGAAATACTTGCCGGCCCGGTCCTGCAGCAGGGGTTGGCCGCGGGCGCGCGACAGCTTCGGTGCTTCGCCGCCGCCCAGCAGGATGACGCCGTCGATCCGACACAGGGCGGGGCGGGGCGGGAACAGGTTCTCGAGCGGCTGGGCCAGCCACTGGATCGGCCCCATCAGGCAGAGCATGCCGATCACGACGGGCAGCAGCAGCCATCGCGCCGCCCGGCGATGCCGGGTGAACAGCAGCGCCGTCGCGACGACCAGCAGGATCAGCCCGAAATGGCTCGGCGACGCGACGAAGCTGAACAGCTTTGCGACTATGAAGAACATCCGCCGTTCACTCCTGCCGAACGTGCTTTATGTTACGGCCGAGCGTCGGCCGCCCGGATGCGGCCGATGGTGCCGGTCGTGCTCTGTCCGGCTTCCAGGTCGGCCAGCACGACCTTGCCGCCATAGGATTGCACGGCATCGGCGCCGACGACCTGATCGACCCGATAATCGGCGCCCTTGATCAGCACGTCGGGTTTCAGCGCCTCGATCATAGCGAGCGGCGTGTCTTCGCCGAACAGCACGACCATGTCGACGGCGCCGATCGATGCCATCACCGTCGCGCGCGCGACCTCGTTCTGGATCGGTCGTTCCGGACCCTTGAGCCGCTTGACCGACGCGTCGGTGTTCAGGCCGACGATCAGCCGGTCGCAGGCGGCACGCGCCTGGCCCAGCAGGCGGACATGGCCCGGATGGATCAGGTCGAAGCAGCCGTTGGTGAAGCCCACGCGCAGGCCTGAGGCCCGCCAGCGCGCCGCCTGGTCGAGCGCGCCGGTCAGCGTCGCCACCTTGCGGTCGGTCTCGATCAGCACGCCCAGATGCAGGCCTTGCGAGAGTTCGTCGGGCGTCACGCATTCGGTGCCGGCCTTGCCGACGACGATGCCGGCGGCGGCATTGGCCAGTTCGGTCGCCTCGGCCAGATCGGCGCCGGCGGCCAGCGCCACGGCCAGGCACGACACCAGGGTATCGCCGGCACCGGATACGTCGAACACAGCCCGCGCCAGGGTCGGCAGATGCAGCGCCGCGCCGTCCTTGGGGATGATCGAAACGCCATGGGCGCCGCGCGTCACGATGACGGCGCCGGCCTCGGCCACGGCCAGTGCCGCGCGGCCGGCCTGTTCGGTCGCCGCATCGTCCTTGCAATCGATGCCGGTCGCCTGGGTGATCTCCAGGCGGTTCGGCTTCAGGATATCGACATGGCGATAGCGCGTGAAATCGCGGCTTTTCGGATCGGCGATGACGCGCAGCCCCGCGGCATGGGCGGCGGCGATCGCCGGCGCCAGCACGGCCTCGCTCAGCACGCCCTTGGAATAATCGCTGAGAATGACGATGTCGCTCTCGGCCAGCGCTTCGCGGAAGCGGGCGAGCACGGCGTCGGCCACGCTGCCCTGGACCGGCAGGGCGATCTCCTCGTCGACGCGCAGCATCTGCTGCGATCCGGAGACATAGCGGGTCTTGCGCGTGGTCGGCCGCGCCTGGTCGATGACGATGCGGCCTTCGATCCGGCCCTGTCCGGCCTCGACCAGTTGCGTCTCGATGGCACGACCGGCCTCGTCCGGCCCGGCGACGCCGACCAGAATCGCCCGCGCGCCCAGTGCCGCCACGTTGCGCGCGACATTGCCGGCGCCGCCCAGCATCTCCCGCTTGCTGTCGGCGCGCAGCACCGGGATCGGCGCCTCCGGCGAGACGCGCTCGACATGCCCATAGACATAGGCATCGAGCATGACGTCGCCCAGCACCAGTACGGTGCGACCGGCGAACTGCTCGATGCGCTCCAACAGCGGATTGGCAGCGCTCATGATCGCTATACCAACCCCAGCTCGGTCTCGAGCGCGCCGCACAGCAGATGGCCGATCAGGATATGGATCTCCTGGATGCGGCGGGTGCTTGTGCCGGGCGCGATGATTGCGACATCCGCCAGCGTCGGCATCAACCCACCGTCGCGGCCGGTGAGGGAGGCGGTCACGATGCCCATTTCGCGGGCGGTCTTGAGCGCCGCCACCACGTTCGGGCTGGTGCCGGACGTGGTGATGCCGATCACCACGTCGCCGGGCTTGCCGAGGGCGGCGACCTGGCGCGCGAAGATCTGATCGAAGCCCAGATCGTTGCCGGCGGCGGTCAGCGCCGACGTGTCGGTCGTCAGCGCGATGGCGGCGATCGGCGCGCGATCCTTGATGTAGCGGATGGTCAGTTCGGTCGCGATATGCTGGGCATCGGCGGCGCTGCCACCGTTGCCGAACAGCATCAGCTTGTTGCCGCCGCGGATGGCTGCGACGCAGGCGCTCAGCAGCCTGGAGAACGGTTCGGCCAACGCCTGCCGTGCCAGCGTGACGGCGGCGAGGTGATCGTCGAATTCTTCCAGGAAATAGTCCATTGATGCCACGTCGGTTGCGCTCCAGACTTACGTCGAATGGGGTGGATATACACGCAGGCGCGCGGTCGATCCACAAAACGTCATATCGGCAGCGGTGTCATGCGATGGCGCGTATCATCTTTGTCGCGGGGATATGAATGAACCGGATCGCTGGAACTCTCTGCGCCGTCGCAGCCGCGATGCTGGCGGTGCCGGCAGGCGCGTCGCCGCTGCCGAAGGCGGTTCAGCGCGCGCTGGACCGGGCGGTCGCCATCGGCGACCCCGTCGCGATCGGCCAACTGGTCGGCGGCAACCCCATGCTGGGGGCCGAGATCGTCGCGCTTGCCGTCACGCGCCGCCCGGATCTGGCGCCCCGGATCGCCGCCGCCGCCGCAGGCAATGTTCCCCAGGTCGCCCCCCAACTCGCCGCTGCTGCTGCGACTGCCGATCCGCCTGCGGCGCCGCAAATTGCCGCCGCCGTCTCGGTCTCGGTGCCCCGGTCGCGCGCCGCGGTCGCCGACGCGGTCGTCGGCACCCTGCCGCCGGGCGATCGCATGGCCGCCGCGGCGCGGATCCACGCCGCGGTCGATGCGGTCGAACTACCCTCCATCGAGGACCCCCAATAGGCGACGGGCGCTCTTATTTCTTATTTCGGTGACGCTGTGGGCGGTTCCTTTGAGATGAAGTTCCAACGACCTCATCCTGGCACACCGATGCCGCATCAGGGGCCGTCCACAGCATCACCGTAACTCCATCGCCCCATCGTTGCTTTCCGCAACGGGCGACCGCTATCTTTCTTCCCATGCGCTTTCAGCTTTCCCCGCCGCACCATCCCTCCGGTGCCGCCCTCGCCGAGGCGGGCGCGGTGCATCGCTGCCCCAATTGCGGCGCCGGCGTCCGGGCGCGCTTCTGCGGCGACTGCGGCCAGAGCCGGCATGATCACAGCCGCTCGATGCTCGAGATCCTGCACGAGCTGGTCGAGCATCACCTGTTTCTCGACGGCAAGATGATGATGACGCTCGCGGCGCTGTTGCTGCGCCCGGGCCAACTGACCCGCGCCTTCATCGAGGGGCGTCGGGTCCGCTTCGTCTCGCCGATCCGGCTCTATCTGTTTGCCAGCTTCGCCTTCTTCCTGGCGCTCTGGATCTCCGGCTTCGCCATGATCCAGTTCCATATTCCGCATCAGGTCGTCGCCATCCTGGCGAACCACGATCAGCATCCGGACGACGCCAGCGAAACGGCGCATTACGACGGATCGGATGGGCCCGTGATCGAGATCCTGCGTCCGGCGCGCGACGGCGAGGCCATGCCCGACGTGATCAAATCCCGTCTCAAGCACCAGGAAGATATCGAGCTTGGTAAAGCTCATTCGGCCGATGACGAGAAGACGCTCGCGTTCATGCGGCGCGTCGCCGATGGCTTTTCGGTCGCCTTGGCCCATCCCCGCGCGCTCAACCCGGTGCTCGACGAATGGCTGCCGCGGTTGTTGATCCTCACCTTGCCGTTCACCGCGCTCCTGCTGGCCCTGTTCGGGCGCAAGCGCGGGCTTTATTTCGTCGATCACGTCACCTTCGCACTGCATCTGCAGGCGTTCGTGTTTGCGATCGGTCTGATCGTTATCCTCGTGCGGGTACTATGGCCGGCCCTGTCCCTCGGCTGGCCGCTGTTCACGGTCTTCTCGGTTTACAGCTATTTGGCCTATCTCAGAACCTATCCCGGCAACTGGCTCTGGGCGGCGGTCAAGCTCGGCATCATCTGCGGCATCTACGGCATCAGTCTGCTGATCGACATGGTCGCGTTGCTGGTCTATGGCGTCTCGACCTTGCCGGCGGTCTGATCCAGCGGAATCTCGTCGAGCATTTTCAGCCGGTAGCCGACGCCGGTCTCGGTCACGACATAGATTGGCCTGTCCGGCTGCGGTTCGATCTTCTGGCGCAGCAGCCGGATGAAGGCGCGCAGATATTGCACATCCTCGGCATTGGCCGTGCCCCAGACCTCCTGCAGCAGGAAGCGGTGGGTCAGCACCTTGCCGGCATGGGTCGCCAGCATGCGCAGGATGTCGAACTCCTTGGGGCTGAGCTTGATCGGCTCGCCGGCGCGGCTGATCAGGCGCTGTACCAGATCGATGCGCAGGTCACCGGTCACCAGTGCCGCCGCGACGCCCTGGACGTGGAGCCGATGACGCAGGGCGGCCCGCACGCGCGCGGTCAATTCCTCCATGCCGAACGGTTTGGTGATGTAATCGTCGGCGCCGAGATCCAGCGCCTCGACCTTGCCGTGCTCGTCGGAGCGGGCCGACAGCACGATGACCGGCAGCGTATTGATGCCGGCCGCGCGCAGCCGCCGGATGACCTCGAACCCGTCGATGTCGGGCAGGCCCAGATCCAGGATCATCAGATCCGGCTTTTCGCGCTGGGCCAGCTTCAGCGCTTCGGTGCCGTCGACCGCTTCGATCACCTCGTAATTCTGGGCACTGAGACTGGTCTTGAGGAAACGGCGGATCTGCGGCTCGTCATCGACGATCAGCACGCGGGCGAAACTGGATCTCATAGGTCGGCTCCAACCAGCAGCGACGCCGGGGCGGTCAGGGCTGCCGGGAAAGTGATGCGCAGGATGGCGCCGGATCGGTCGGTGCGGTTCTGGGCGATGATCAGCCCGCCGAGTGCCTCGACGAAGCCCCGGCAGATCGCCAGGCCCAGGCCGGTGCCGGCCCGTTGCCGGTCGCCCTGGCGGACGCGGTAGAATTTGTCGAACACCCGCTCGAGCGAATCCTCGGGAATGCCCGGTCCCTCGTCGATGACGTCGATGACCAGATGATCATCCGCTTCCCGCGCCTCCAGGGCGATGCTCGAGCCGCTGGGCGAATATTTCGCGGCGTTGTCCAGCAGATTGACCAGCACCTGCTCCATCAGCACGGCATCGAGCCGCACCATCGGCAGGTCGGGGGAGAGTGCGATTTCGATCCGGTGCGCGTTCATGATCTTGGCGGTCCGGTCGAGCGCCGTCCCGACGATCTCGCTCAGATCGACATAGTCGCGCTTGGGTTCCAGCGCGCCGGATTCGAGCCGGGTCATGTCGAGCAGGTTGCCGACAAAACGGTTCAGGCGCTCGGCCTCGTCCTGCACCGTGCTCATCAGCTCCTCGCGCGTCTCGGCGCCATAGCGCTCGCCATAGGATCGCAGCGAGGTGATGGCGCCGATGATCGAGGCCAAGGGCGTGCGCAGATCGTGCGAGATCGAGGTCAGCAGGGCCGAGCGCAGCCGCTCGGTTTCGGCCAGCAGGCGGGCCTCGTCGATATCCTCGGCCAGCTTGGTCCGCTCGATGCCGATCGCGGCCTGATCGGCCAGCGCGTCGAGCAGTCGGCGCTCGTCCGGCGTCAGCAGCGGGCCCGGCGCGTCCTTGTCGATACCAATCACGCCGACGGCGCCGCGCCCGGTCCTCAGCGGCAGGAACAGGCGCTTGCCGCCAGGCAGCGTGTCGGAGCCGCGCCCGGCCGGATGATTGCGGTCCCAGGTCCAGCGCGCGGCAGCGAAATCGGCATCGTCCAACTCGTCCTCGGGTGGATAGCCGGCACGCACGTCGAGCCGGCCGTCGCCATCGGGCAGCAGCATGACGACCCGGACCTTCAGCATGGCGGCGATCTGATAGGCCGTCGCCCACAGCACGTCGTCGAGCGTGGCGGTGCCGGCGAGCTTGCGCGAGAAGGCATAGAGTTCGGCCGTGGTATTGGCGCGCTTGGCCGCGGTGATCGCCTGGTCGCGCGTCCTGGACGCGAGATTGGACGCGATGACGGCGACGATCATGAAGGCGACCAGCGCCAGCACGTTCGCCGGATCGGCGATGGTGAAGGTGTAGAGCGGCGGCAGGAAAAAGAAATTATAGGCGCAGACGCTCAGCAGCGAGGCGAACAGCGACGGGCCCAGGCCCGACGTCACGGCCGAGAACAGCACGGCGGTCAGGAACACCAGCGAGATGTTGGGCGGCGGCAGCGGCAGGATCTGGTCGATGCCGATGCCGGCCCCGAGGGCGGCCGCCACGGCGATCGTCGCGCGCCAATAGGGCTTGGCCTCGAAGCCGCCGGCGGCGGGTTTCGTCGCCAACTCCTCGGTTCGCTCGCCATCGCTGATCGGGTCGCCCGCCATGACATGGATCGAGATCGTGCCGGCCTTGCGCACCAGATCATGGACGACCGAGCCGTGCAGAATCTCGAACCAGCGCGAGCGGTCGGATTTGCCGATGATGATCTGGGTGATGTTGTTGGCCTGGGCGTAGCCGATCAGCAATTCGACCACCTGGCGCCCGGGAATGGTGACCAGATCGGCGCCCAGCTTTTCGGCCAACCGCATATGGTCGGCGACCCGGTTGCGCGCCGCCTCGCTCATGCGGGCGAAGCGCGGGCCTTCGACATAGATCGCGATCCATTTGACGCGCAGCCGGTCGGCGACCCGGCGGGCATAGCGGATCAGGCCCGGCGTGTTCGCCGCCTCGCTGATGCAGACCATGATGCGCTCGCCGGCGGCCCACGGCCCGCTGATCGCATGCTCGCGCATGTAGCTCAGCATCTGATCGTCGACGCGCTGGGCGGTGCGGCGTAGTGCCAGCTCGCGCAGCGCGGTCAGGTTGCCGGGCTGGAAATAATGCTTGAGCGCCCGCTGCGCCTGGTCGCGGACATAGACCTTGCCCTCTTTCAACCGCTCGATCAGGTCGGCGGGCGTCAGGTCGATGACCTCGATCTCGTCGGCCTTGTCGAGGAACGAGTCGGGCAGGGTCTCGCGCACCCGGATCCGGGTGATCTGGGCGACCACGTCGTTCAGGCTTTCGACGTGCTGGATATTGAGCGTCGTGTATACGTCGATGCCGGCCGACAGCAGCTCCTCGACGTCCAGATAGCGCTTGGCGTGCCGGCTACCCGGCGCGTTGGAGTGGGCCAGCTCGTCGACCAGCACCAGCTTCGGCCGGCGCTTCAGGATCGCGTCCAGGTCCATCTCTTCCAGAGAACGACCGCGATACTCGACCGAGCGGCGCGCGACCAACTCCAACCCATCGACCAGCGCGGCGGTCTCGCTGCGGCCGTGGGTCTCGACGATGCCGACGACGACATCGATGCCCTCCTGGCGGCGCTTCTGCCCGGTCTTCAGCATCTCGTAGGTCTTGCCGACGCCCGGGGCAGCGCCCAGGAAGATCTTCAGACGGCCGCGCCCCTCCCGGGCCGCTGCGGCGAGCAGCGCTTCGGGATCGGGGCGTTGGTCTCGGTCGGCGGGATCGGACATGGAAGGTACAGCCTACCTCAAACCGCCGCGCCACGTGAGGGCGGCGAGGCCGGGATCCGAGACATGCCTATGGCGCCATGAAAATACGAGACTGGTTTCGCTCCGGCCGTATCAAAAGCCTATAAAAATTCCGGCCGCAGCTATTGATATTGCTGGCCACGCGCCGCACGCGGCTTGGCGGGAGCTGCCGCAACGGTGACATGCAGATCGCTCACCACGCCTTTTCGTTCGATCGTGACGGTGACAGCCGCATCGACCCGGGCGAGCGCGATGCGGTTGACGACCGAGATCCAGTTGCGCACCGGGATGTGATCGACCGCGACCACGATGTCGCCGACCTTCAGCCCGGCGCGGTCGGCCGAGGAATCCGGCTCGATGGTGGTGACCACGCCACCCTCGGTCCGGCTCGTGCCCAGCCCGCGCGCGATCTCTTCGTTCATGTCCTGGCCGCCGATGCCGATCCGGCCATGTTCGACCGTGCCATAGCGCAGCAGCTGCTCCATGATGGATTTCGCCATGTTGATCGGCACGGCGAAGCCCACGCCGACATTGCCGCCCGCCGGCGCCAGAATCGCGGTGTTGATGCCGATCAGCCGGCCCTTGAGATCGACCAGCGCGCCGCCCGAGTTGCCCGGATTGATCGCGGCGTCGGTCTGGATGAAATCCTCGAAGCCTTCGATGCCCAGGCCCGAACGTCCCAGCGCCGACACGATGCCGGAGGTGACGGTCTGGCCGAGGCCGAACGGATTGCCGATCGCCAGCACGAAATCGCCGACCTCGCTCTTGTCGCTGTCGCCCATCGGCACGGCGGTCAGATTGTCGGCCTGGATCTGCAGAATGGCGATGTCGGTCTGCGGGTCGCGGCCGATCAGCGTGGCCTTGACGGTGCGGCGGTCGCGCAGTGTCACCTCGATCACGTCGGCATTCTCGACCACGTGATTGTTGGTCATCACATAGCCCTTGTCGGCATCGACGATGACGCCCGAGCCGCTCGCCTGGGTCTTCCGCTCGATCGGCCCGTTCGGGATGTTGAAGAACTGCCGGAAGAACGGGTCAGCCAGCAGCGGATTGTTGACCCGAACCCGGCCCTGGACCGCGATATTGACCACGCCCGGCGTGACCAGCTTCAGCACCGGCGCCACGGTCGGCGCGGGCCCGTCCGGCGCGCTCGGAAAGGCGGCAAGCGCCGGCGCGGACGACAGCAAGCCGATGGCCAGCGCGACAGAAAGCAGAGACGGCGGACGGATCATGACGGGTCCTTGAAAGACGAAGACGCTCGCAACCGGCGGGGGGCGCGGAAATCCGCCAAGCTCTCGCGCCGGCCGGCGGCTTCTGTCAAGCGACGGCTGGTCGCGCCACCCGCGGCAGTTCTTGCCGGGTCGCAAGCGCCGGCCGGCAGTTTCCGTTCGGCAAAGACCGAGGGAGACGACAGGATGGCCGGTGATAAAACTATATATTTCAATAAGTTATTTTCGCCTGCGTGCCCGGCCCGGAACTTGCCAAGTGTAGGTCCGAGAGACCGCGGCAGCAGCCGCTTTCCGGATCGGACAAGACAAGGACCTGCGTTCATGAACTTCATCGATATGATCGAACCGGTCATCGACCATAGCCTGACCATCGCCAACAGCCGGGCCTCGGTCGGCGATGTGGCTCACGGATTGATCGCGGCGCTGAAGCGGATCCGCTCGGCGATCGAAGAGGTCGGTGGCTATACGATGGTGTCGATCCTGGATGGTGCCATTCGCGACCGCCTGATCCTCCGGGGCTTGCGCGCCGTGCGCGCGGGCGAGACGGAGCTGCCGGCGACCATCCCGGTGGTGGGCCCGCGCGCGCTGATGATCGAGACCATCATGGTCGCCGCCGCCGACACCTGCGTGATCTACGCTGCCGACGAGCCGGACCTGACCGGATTGCTCTATACCGCGTTCATGCTGGTCGATCGGCTGATCGAGGCGTTGCATGCCGCGCCGACCTGCGACGATCTGCTGGCCTGCCTGCAGGCCGACGACGAGCGCGACGAGATCGTGTTCGCCGACGCGCCGGAGCCCACGTTCGCCTCGGTGCATTAGCACCAGCGAGCGGATCGGTCGCAGGGCAGGGCTACGGGGTTCGGGGTTTCTCGCGCGCGGCGATCTGGCTAGAGTATGGGCCAGATTCGCGACGAGCCCCAGGACACACGAATGGCGACGTTAGTGACCGGCGCCGCCGGCTTCATCGGCTATCATCTGTGCGAGCGCCTGCTCGCCCGTGGCGAGCGGGTGATCGGTCTCGACGTGATGAGCGATTATTACGATGTGGCGCTGAAACAGGCGCGGCTCGACCGGCTGACCGGGCAAGCCGGCTTCAGCTTCGTCAAACTCGATATCGCCGACCGGCCGGCCATGGCGGCTTTGGCCCGGGCCCATCCCGGGATCACCCGGATCGTCAATCTCGCGGCCCAGGCGGGCGTGCGCTATTCGATCGAACAGCCGCGTGCCTATGTCGATGCCAATATCGTGGGCTTTCTCGAGATTCTGGAACTGGCGCGCGGCCTGAAGCGGCTCGACCATCTGGTCTATGCCAGTTCCTCTTCGGTCTATGGCGGCAATGCAAAGCTGCCGTTCGCGATCGAGGATCCGGTCGATGCGCCGCTGTCGCTTTATGCCGCGACCAAGAAGGCGAACGAACTGATGGGCCATAGCTACAGCCATCTGTTCAGGCTGCCGGCGACGGGTCTGCGCTTCTTCACGGTCTATGGTCCCTGGGGCCGGCCCGACATGTCCGCCTTCATCTTCGCCAAGGCGATTTTGGCCGGCCGGCCGATCCCGGTGTTCAACAACGGCGCGATGAAGCGCGATTTCACCTATATCGACGATATCGTGTCGGGGGTCGCGGCCTGCCTCGACCGGCCGCCGATCGACGACGGCCGGACCGTGCCGCACCGGATTTATAACATCGGCAACCACCGGTCCGAGGACCTGCTGCGCTTCATCCGGCTGATCGAGCAGGCCTGCGGCCGCGAGGCTATCATCGAATTCAAGCCGATGCAGGCCGGCGACGTGCCGGAAACCTTCGCCGATATCGAGGCCACGACACGCGATTTCGATTTCGTGCCGGCCACCTCGATCGATGAGGGCATTCCGCGTTTCATCGACTGGTATCGGGACTATTACAAGGTCTGAGCCTGCCCGCGGAAGGCGATCCAGCCGCCCCAGAACAGGCTGTTGAAGAACCGAGTCGGCTCGACGAAGCCCGCTGCCGCCAGCAGACGAAACACTTCGGCCTCGGAATCCGGCGGCACGACGCCTTGGGCGATCTTTGCGAACTGGGCGTCGGCCGCGTCGGCTGGGGCGCCCTGCTGGCGCCAGCGTTGCCGCCAAGCCGCGCGCAACAACGGCTCGCTGTCGTAGCGCCGGTAATTGCCGCCGACGATCAGCGGTGCGCCCGGCTTCAGGCGTCGGGCGATGGCGTCCAACAGCCCGATCCGGGTGGCGGCGTCCGGCAGATGATGCAACACGCCGATCAGGGTCGCCGCGTCATGCGGCGTTTCCGGCAGGCTTTCCACCCCATCCTCGACCAGCTCCGTCCGACCCAGCAGGCCCAGCGCGCCCAGGCGATCCCGCGCGATCGCGACCATCGCGGCTGACGGATCGACCGCGGTGAAGCGCCAGCCCGGTTCGAACGCGCCGATCGTCACGATTTCCTGGCCGGTGCCGACGCCGACCACCAGCAGGGATCGCTCGCCGCCGTCACCGAGGGCCGCCGCGAGGCAGCAGGCGCCAAGCTCGTGCATCGCCTCATAACCGGCGAGGGCCACGCGGGCCTGCCGGTCATACTCTGCCGCACGGGACGGATCGAATTTCTTGGCGGCGTCGAGCGACATGGCAGTATCCCGTTGGTTGAGCGTTCCGCTTATCTCAGACCTGCAAAGCTGAGGCTGGCAAAGGACTTTACTTGGCCGACGGTTTGAGAAAATCTCAAACCCACCATGAGACAGACCCGTCTTCCTTCGCTGAACGCGCTGAAAGCCTTCGAGGCCGCCGGTCGGCTGTCGAGCGTGACCGCCGCCGCCGATGCGCTCGCCGTGACGCCCTCGGCGATCAGCCGTCAGGTCCGCCAGCTCGAAGAGGACTTGGACTTGCAGCTGTTCCGCCGCTCGCGCACCGGGCTGGTGTTGACGGAGTCCGGCTCGGTCCTGCTGGCCGGTCTCAGCGACGGGTTTCAGCGGCTGGCGCTGGCGGTTGACGCGGTCCGGCCGCGCCCGGAAAGCCGGGTGATTACGGTCAGCATGCTCTCGACCTTCGCCATGCGCTGGCTGCTGCCGCGCCTCGGCAATTTCAACGCGGCCCATCCGGACATCGAGGTGCGGTTGTCGACCTCGGTCGATCTGGTCGATCTCGCGCGCGGCGACATCGATTGCGCCATTCGTTTCGGCCGCGGCGAATGGCCGGGGCTGTTCGCCGATCGGCTGTTTGCCGATCGGTTGACTGCGGTGTGCAGCCCGGCGCTGCTGGCCAAAGGACCGCGGCTCGAAATGCCCGAGGATCTGCGCGCCCATACCCTGTTGCATGCCCGGCTGCGTGCCGACCATTGGCGGATCTGGCTCCATGCCGCCGGGATCGACGATCTGGATCCGAGGGCGGGCCCGGTGTTCGAAACGCGCAACTTCGTCATCCAGGCGGCGCTCCAGGGCCTGGGCGTGGCGGTGATCGATCCGGCCCTGGTCGGCGAGGAACTGGCATCCGGCCGGCTGGTGCAGCCGTTCCCGCGGATCCTGGCGCTGGAGGGCGCCTATTTTCTGGTGCGCCATCCCTCGAAGGCGAAGGTGAAGCGGGTCGTCGCCTTTCGGGACTGGTTGCTGCGCGAGGTCAGCGAGGAGAGCCTGGCCTGAAGCCGGTCGAGGCCCTGCTCGAATGCCATAGCCGCCGCCAAATAAAATCGGGTAAAGCTTGGCGGACTCTAAGCCTAGGGCCGGAAGCCTTGCGCCCCACGCCGACGGGTTGGTGCCGATTGATCGCTCGGAGACTTTTTTGTGAGACTTACCGATACTAAAATCGATCAAGTAAAGATCCTGACGCCGAAAATGCATGGCGATAATCGTGGGTTCTTCTGTGAGATTTTCCGGGCCGATTGGCTGCCGCACATCAATTTCGTCCAGGAAAATCTGTCGCTGTCCGCCGATCGGGGCACGGTGCGGGGACTGCATTATCAGGAGCCGCCGGCCGCCCAGGACAAGCTGGTGATGGTCGTGCAGGGCGCCATCCTGGATATCGCGGTCGATATCCGGCGCGGCTCGCCGACCTACGGACAATCGCTCGCCGTGGAATTGCGCGCCGAGGATCTGACGCAATTGCTGGTGCCGGTCGGCTTCGCCCACGGGTTTTGCACGTTGCGGCCAAATACGATGGTGCTCTACAAGGTCAGCGCTCCGTATAACGCGGCGGCCGATCGCGGGATTCTGTGGAACGATCCGGATCTCGGGATCGATTGGCCGGTGGCACCCGGCGCGGCGACCCTGTCCGACAAGGACCGGATTCAGCCTCGGCTGAAGGACGTTGAGGCGGCGTTTCACTTCCAGGGCTAATCCGCCACCAACATAGAATGCGGGTTCCCGAACGGCGCCTTCACCGGCGGTGAATTCGAGAGGTTTGTTTGATGAAGATATTGGTCACGGGCGGCGCGGGTTTCATTGGCTCGGCCGTGATCCGGCATTTGCTGGCGGCGACGGATCATACGGTGGTCAATGTCGACAAGCTGACCTACGCCGCTGATCTGCGCAGCCTGGAAGCGGCGGACACGAGTGGGCGCTATGCCTTCGAACAGATCGATATCTGCGATGCCGTCGCGATCCCGGCGGTGCTGCAGCGCCATCAGCCGGACGCGATCATGCATCTCGCCGCCGAATCCCATGTCGATCGTTCGATCGATGGTCCGGGCGAGTTCATCCGCACCAATATCCTCGGCACCTACACGCTGCTGGATGCGTCGCTCGCCTATTGGCGCGACCTGAGCGGCGCCAAGGCGGCGGCGTTCCGCTTCCACCATATCTCGACCGATGAGGTATTCGGCGCCCTCGGCGATACCGGCCTGTTCGTCGAGGAGACGCCGTACGATCCAAGCTCGCCCTATTCGGCCAGCAAGGCGTCGTCGGATCATCTCGTCCGTGCCTGGCACCGGACCTACGGGCTGCCGACCGTCGTCAGCAACTGCTCGAACAATTACGGGCCCTATCAGTTTCCGGAAAAGCTCATTCCGCTGACCATCCTCAACTGCCTGGCCGAGAAGCCGCTGCCGGTTTACGGCACCGGAGGCAACGTGCGCGACTGGCTGTTCGTCGAGGATCACGCGGTCGCGCTCGCGACCGTGCTGACGCGCGGCGATATCGGCGACAGCTACAATATCGGCGGCAACAGCGAGCGGACCAACCTGCAGGTGGTCGAGACGATCTGCGCGTTGATGGACCGGCTGCGTCCGCGCGCGGGCAGCGCGTCGCACGCCGATCTCATCACGTTTGTGCGCGACCGGCCCGGCCATGATTTCCGCTATGCGATCGACGCCACCAAGATCCAGCGCGAACTGGGGTTTGCGCCGTCGGTCGATTTCGTCGCCGGTCTGGAGCGCACCGTCAGCTGGTATCTGGCCAACGAGGCCTGGTGGCGACCGCTGGTGGAACGGCTATATGGCGGCGAGCGGCTCGGTTTGGCCGGGGCGACCCGGAAATGACCTCGGTCCTCGTCGCAGGCGCTGGCGGTCAGGTCGGCCGCGCGCTCTGCGCCCTCGACGGTGTCGACGGCATCGCGATCGTCGGGCGGACTCGCGCCGATCTCGACATTACCGATCTGGCCCAGGTACGCGCGGCGCTGGCTGCGGGCCGGTTCGCGGCCGTGATCAACGCGGCCGCCTATACCGCCGTCGACAAGGCCGAGAGCGACGAGGCCGCGGCCTATGCCATCAACCGGGATGGCGCGCGCATTCTCGCCATCGCCACGGCGGAGCGGGACATCCCGCTGCTGCATATTTCGACCGACTATGTGTTCGACGGCACCGGCGCAGGGCCCTATCGCGAAACCGATCCGACCGGCCCGACCGGCGTCTACGGCGCCAGCAAGCTGGCCGGCGAACAAGCCGTGCGGGCAGCCAACCCGCGCCACATCATTCTGCGGACGTCCTGGGTCTATGGCCCGTCGACCGGCAATTTCGTCGCGACCATGCTGCGGTTGGCGGCCGATCGGCCGGCATTGCGTGTGGTCGGCGATCAGCGCGGCGGGCCGACGGCGGCGGCTGCCATCGCCGACGCGCTCATGAGCATGGTCCGGCAACTGGGCCATGGCGAACCCTGGGGCACCTATCATTTCAGTGGTGCCCCGGCCGTCACCTGGCATGGCTTCGCACAAGAGATCATCGCGCACGCGGCATCGCGCCTGGCCCAGGTTCCGACTGTGACGGCGATCGGCACGGCCGACTATCCGACGCCGGCGCGACGGCCGGCGAATTCGGTGTTGGACTGCTCTAAGATCGAGGCCCAGTTCGGTATTCGCCAACCGGATTGGCAGGCTTCCCTGGGTGGCATCGTCGAGACGCTTCAAACGAACCCGCACGGGTCGAAGATTTAAGGAACAACGCTCCATGAAGGGCATCATTCTCGCCGGCGGTTCCGGGACGCGCCTCTATCCGATCACGCGCAGCGTCAGCAAGCAGCTGCTGCCTGTCTACGACAAGCCGATGATCTATTACCCGCTATCGACGCTGATGTTGGCCGGGATCAAAGAGATTCTGATCATCACCACGCCGGCCGATCAGGGGCAGTTCCAGGCGCTGCTCGGCGATGGCACGCAATGGGGCTTGCGTCTGGAATACGCCATCCAGCCGTCGCCCGACGGCTTGGCGCAGGCCTTCATCATCGGCGAGAAATTCATCGACGGCGACGAGTGCACGCTCATCCTCGGCGACAATATCTTCTTCGGCCATGGCCTGACCGAGATTCTGCGCCGCGCGGTCGAACTCAAGGACGGGGCCACCGTCTTCGGCTACCAGGTGTCCGATCCGGAGCGCTACGGCGTGGTCGAGTTCGATCCGGCAGGCCGGGCGATCAGCATCGAGGAAAAGCCGGAACGGCCGAAGTCGAACTTCGCCGTCACCGGGCTTTATGTCTATGACCGCAATGTCGTCGCGTATGCCAAACAGGTCCGGCCGTCGGCGCGCGGCGAGCTCGAGATCACCGAACTCAACAATATCTATCTGACTCACGGCACGCTTCAGGTCGAGAAGCTGGGCCGGGGCCACGCCTGGCTCGACACCGGCACCCATGCCTCGCTGCTGGCGGCATCCGAATTCGTCCGGGTCATCGAGCAGCGGCAGAATCTCAAGGTCTGCTGTCCTGAGGAAATCGCCTATCGCGCCGGTCTCATCACCCGCGATGAGCTTTTGAAGCTTGCGAAGCCGCTTCTGAAGAACGAGTACGGCCAATATCTTCGGACCCTGGCCCAGCAGACGTTCGAAGCGCTTATTCCGTAGTCGCCAGTGCCCGCCCGGCCACCGTCCGCCGGGCGATGGCCGGAACCGCGATCGCGATCAGCACGCAGCCGGCCATGGGCAGCAACAGAGCGCCGATCATCTGATAGCCGACCACGCCGACGATGCCGCCCAGCAGAAAGCCGCAGACGGTCGGAATATGGAGCGCCAGCTTGCGCCGATCGGCGTCGGCGATGCCGTCGTCGCGCGGCGACAAGCGCCGGTCCAGCAACTGGCCCAGCTCGATGCCGATATCGGTCACCATGCCGGTCACGTGGGTCGTGCGGATGCGCGCGTTCGAGACCCGGGTGACGATGGCGTTCTGCAGACCCATGGTGAAGCTCAGGCCCAGGATCAGCAGGGGTGCCCGCATTTCTTCCGGCGCCGCGGCCTCGATCAACCCGCCCAGGAACAGCAGCGCCGCTTCGGCCAGCAGGCTGAAGGCATAAGCGCCGTTCGGCAGGCGCCGCTCGGCTCGATTGATCAGCAGGGTCGAGACCGCCGCGCCGGCGACGAAGCACGCGATGACGGCGCCGGTCACGAGCACCTCGCTAAAATTGCCGAGCGCCAGCGCGTCGGCCAGCAGCGAGACCGTGCCGGTCATGTGCGAGGTATAATGCCCCGCGACGTAAAAGCCGGCGGCGTTGACCGCACCGGCGATCGCGGCCAGCGACCAGGCAAGCCGCCGGTCGGCACTTTCTACGCGTTTCAGTCTCATGGCAGGCATCGAGCGGGCTTTCGCAGGGGCGGCCGGAGCCCAATCGTCCGGCATGATAACGGCCAGAGCGATCAGCTTAGTCCCAAATATTGCTGCGCTGCGAGAATTTGCCGTGACCGCGCGGGGACCATCGACGGGCGCGGACGCCTCTGGCACTGTCCGGCGCTTGATAGTTTCGCGTGAAAGGAAATGACATGCCATTGCGGTTCGCCGACATCACGGTCGCCACGCCGACCAAGGACAGCCTGGCCACCCGCTATCAGGCGATCGAGGCGCTGCTCGATCAGGGCGCGCGCGCCGAGGCGATCGAGGCCTGGGACAAGGTCCGACGCGAGCACGACAGTTGGAGCGCCCTGGTCAGCCTGCGCTTTCAGCAGGACACCGCCGACGCCCTGGCCAAGCAGGCGCGCGACTATGCCGACGCCCTGTCGCCCGAGGCGACCGGCTTCGAGGTCGCGGTCAAGCGCCGCCTGTTGGCGGACGCCGATCGGGCCGGCCTGGAGGCTCTAGTCGGCGCCCATGCGGTCCGGCTGTGGGAGACGGACGTCACGACCTTCGATCCGATCATCGCCAAGGACCTGGAGGAAGAATCCAAGCTGGGCGCGCGCTATACCGAGATCCTGTCGGCGGCCAAGCTCGAGATCAACGGCCAGACCGTCAATCTGGCCGGCATCGAGCCGTTCGCCCAGGACCTGGATCGCGAAACCCGGCATCGCGCCGAGCAGGTGCGCTGGGCATTCTTCGAGGCGCATGGCGCCGAGCTGGACGAGATCTACGACAAGCTGGTCAAGCTGCGCCATGGCATGGCGGTGAAGCTCGGCTACGACACTTACACGCCGCTGGGCTATCGCCGCATGCGCCGGGTCGACTACGACGCGACCGACGTCGCGCGCTATCGCGACCAGGTCGCCGAACATGTCGTGCCGCTGATCGCCAAGGTGATGGAGGCGCGCCGTCGGGAAAACGGCTGGGACAAGGTTCAGTTCTGGGACGAGAGCCTGACCGATTCGGCGGGCAATCCAGTCCCGGCCGGCGATCATGATTTCCTGGTGGCCCAGGCCCAGACCATGTTCGACAACATGGACAAGCGGCTGGGCGACTTCTACCGGCTGATGAACGAGGGCGGCTTCCTCGATCTGAAGAACCGCGAGACCAAGGCCGGCGGCGGCTTCTGCACCTCGTTCCCGACCCATGGCGTGCCGTTCATCTTCGCCAATTTCAACGGCACGGACCATGACATCAAGGTCTTCACCCACGAGATGGGCCATGCCTTCCAGAATTGGGAAAGCCGCCATCAGCCGGGGGTCGATTATCTATGGCCGACCATGGAGGCGGCCGAGATCAATTCCATGGGGCTGGAATTCCTGTCCCATCCGCAGATGGAACTGATGGTCGGCACCGAAGCGGCCGACCGGTTCCGCCGGATGCATCTGATCGATTCGCTGGCGTTCCTGCCCTACGGCGTCTGCGTCGATCATTTCCAGCACGAGGTCTACGCCAGGCCGGACATGACCCCGGCCGAGCGCCATGCGGTCTGGCGCGATCTCGAACAGCGCTACATGCCCTGGACCGACTATGGCGACATCGCCTACCCGGAAAAGGGTGGGCGGTGGCAGGCGAAGCGGCACATCTATTATCTGCCGTTCTACTATATCGATTACACGCTGGCCCTGTGTTGCGCGATGCAGTTCTGGGTGAAGTCGCGGCGCGATTACCAGGGCAGCCTGGAGGCCTATATCGCGCTGTGCGGCCGCGGTGGCTCGGCGCCGTTCCAGGAGCTGGTGCGCAGCGCCGGCCTGGTCTCACCGTTCGCGCCGGGTGCGCTGGCCGAGGTGGTGAGCGAAGCCGAAAAGGTGCTTGCCGCCTGATGGCAATGCGTTCCAGCGTCCGGGGCTCTGGGAGGGTGCCGGACCGATCCGCTCCATCGAAAAACGAGGCTTCATGCGGCAGATGCGAAAATATTCGGCCGGAGGATGCCCGGACGCGGGTGCTCACCGATCCGCATGCCTCGGCCAAATACCGGGTCAAGGGCGTGCTGTCGAACATGCCGGGATTTCAGAAGGCGTTCGCCTGCAAGGCCGGCGATGCCATGGTCTGGTAGTAGGGGAAGAAGAGAAGGCCCACGTCCCGTCCAGCCGCGACTCAGTCCGGGACGTGGGCTTCGCGTCCCTCCGGAAAGGGGCGCCCTGCTTCGCGTTCCGCCGGGGCGGGCCGCGAAGCAAGCGGGTGATCGACCGGTCGTCGAGAGTACGCCTCGAAGGGGGTGCCGCGCCCTGGTCGATGGTCATCGACAGGTGTCGATGTCGTCATCGAAACCTGTCGATGATGTTCGTCGAAACAGAAGACCCACGTCCCGTCCAGCCGCGACTCAGTCCGGGACGTGGGGTTCCGAGCCCCGGTTAGAGGGCCGCACCGCTCCCGAGCCGCTGAGCGGCGCGCGAGCAAGTGAGGTTGGCAACCGAGACCGAACGGCCATCGGCGCCGATCTCGGTGCTGTAACTGGTGGTGCAGTTGGCCGGGGCTGTCGCCGAGGCCTGTTGCATCTGGTTGCGGTGAGCGTTGGCGACGGTGCCGAGACCGGCGGTCAGCGTGAGGGCGACCAGGACGAGGCTGATATTTTTCGTCGACATCTTTCGTACTCCGTTTCGATCCCCAGTCGCTTGAGGGCAAGGGGGTAGCGTTCCCGCTTTCGGGCCTCACCGGTGTTCGCCGGGGCTCGCGGGTCTTGAACTGAATTCATCTGTCGGTTTGAAGTGACGGCCGCCGGGACGTTCAAGTAAGGGGGGCTCCGCCAAGCCGGGATTGCTTAAGCGTCTTGCTCGTTCCGTCTGCCGTCACTTCCATCTTCGCCTGCCGTCGGTCCGAAGTCTGGGCGGTACTGGGTCTGTCTACCGCCGGTCTTTCAGGCTACGCATCAGCGCCGATATAGAGGCTATTTCACACGGCGTGCCAACTCGGGTTGGCATAAATAAATCTATATTTTACAATGATTTATGCGGGCGGTCCGGCATTCATAGGCGCGAGGAATGCCGGTTCTCGCCATCGATTGGCGAAATTACCCATCGTTGTGGTGGCATTCGCTACCCGGAGGCGGCTCAGTAGCCGCGCGTGAGATATTTCAGCAGATCCTTGGCGAGCTGTTCGCCTTCGACCGGCCCCTCGATCGTGCGATCGAGGCTGCCGTCGGCATGCAGCAGCACCAGCAGCGGCGCCACCGGGTCGTGGGCGACCAGGTCTTCGCGCAGACGGACGAGCTGCTCGGCGGGACCGGACAAGGCGGTGATCGTGGTTTCCGAGACCGGGACCGGCGGCTGGGCCGGATCTGACGTGGCGGCGACCACGGCCATCTCGCGACTGCGTCGGCCGATCAGCTTCATGGCCTGGCCGATCGCGTCCAGACGGGCCGCGCGGTCGCAGGCGCAGCCGGGCAGGTCGAGGTCGAGCAGCAGCCAGCGGCCGGTGAAACTCTTAGCCGTCACGGTCTGGCCGGCGGCATCGCTCAGGCGGAAATCGACTGTGATCGGGCCGGGCTGGATCGCTTCGGCCGGACGGGTCAGCTCGACCAGGGTGACACCGATCAGGCCGGCGGCGAAGCCGGCGACGGCGCCGAGCGACAGGGCGGTGCGCCAGCGCATTGGTCTATTTCGCCTCGCTGAGCTGGGTCGCCGGCTGGGTCGAGGCCTTGAAGAAGGTATAGGACAGGGTCACGACGCTGACATCGTCGGCGTTCCGGTCCTGCAGCAGCTTCGGGTCGAGGAACAGGCTGACCGGCATGTCGGCAACCTCGTGCGGCGCCAGGGTCTGCACGTCGAAACAGAAGCAGGCGATCTTGAAGAAGTACGGCCCGATCTTGTCCGGCGTGACATTATAGACCGCCTGACCCGCGATCGGCTCGTCGGTCTTGTTTTCGGCCCGGAACATGACCAGCGCGTTCTCACCGACCTTGACCTTTATCTCGCGCTGCACCGGATAGAACGACCAGGGCAGATCCGGCTGTACCGCCGTATCGAATCGTACGGTGATGGTGCGGTCGAAGGTCTTGGTCGGGACCTCCTGGGCGATCTGGGTGGCACCGCCCAGACCGGCCTCGCGGCAGATCAATTGATAGAAGACCGCCGCGGCATAGCTGAGGCCGATCATGCCGATCACGCCAGCGGCCAGGATCACCGCCATGCGCCGGCTGCGGCGCTGGCTGGCTTGTTCATGCGTCTGTGTCATGGGGCCGCACGCTACCCGATCAGACGGGTTGGAGCGCTGCGGCAGCTCGGCGCACCTGCTCCGCGCGAAGAGCCCGAACCCTTCATCGAGTCGAATCCGACGGATCACTGGCTATACAGCATCGTCACCGGACGGTAGGACCGCGAGATCCACGACAGCGACCTGTCAGGACCGCGCTATCTGAGGCTGGTGTCGACGCTGCATGCGAAGGAAGCGTTCCGGAATTTGAAACGATACATCCGGCAGTTCTGAATTTCCCGGTCTGGCTACCGGGGACCGGCGTGACCGACCATCCGGCCCTGACGCCAGGCGCTCAGCAGGGCGGCCTCGCGTTCCAGGCTCAGTCCCGTCCGCCACTGGCGTGCCGGATCGCGCGTGCCCAGCCAATCGGCGGTATCGCGAAAGGTTTCCGCCATTGGGCGGAATTTCAGTCCGGCGGCGATCGCCCGGCGGCTATCGACCGCGAACAGACCGGCCAGGACCTTCTCTCGCGCCGGCAGCCACAGCGGCAGGGTTTCAGCCGGCATGCCGCGGTCGATATCCAGGCCCTGGCCCAGCAGGAAATCGTCGCCAACCCAATGCAGCTCGGCGTCGCCACCGAGTGCGGCGCGCCCGGTCTTCAACAGGCCGGCCATGGTGATGGGCGCCGCAGGCCCGGCGGCATTGTAGATGCCGGTCGCCTGGGCCTCGGCCATCGTGACCATCCAGTGGGCCAGATCGCGGCCATCGATCACCTGGATCGGCGCGCGCCGCCGTCCGGGTGCCAGCACCGCGCCGCCGTGCGCCAGACGCCAGGGCCAGTAGCTGAACCGGTCGGACGGGTCATGCGGGCCGACGATGATGCCGGGACGGATGATCAGCGTGCGGCCGGGCAGGATCCCGTCGACCGCCGTCTCGGCCCGCGCCTTCAGCGGGCCATAGGTCGCCGGCCGGATGTCTTCGGTCGCCGGGTCTTCCAGCCGGGTCGCGGTCGGGTGGGTCTCGTCGAGGCCGAGCGTCAGCGGTGCCGAATAGACCGAGATCGACGAGACGAAGGTGTAATGGCCGACGGCGCCTTCCAGCGTGAGGGAGGTACGACGGACCAGCCGCGGCACATAGCCCGAGGTGTCGATGACCGCGTCCCAGTGCCGGCCGGCGAGCGCGCGCAGATCGCCGGCGCGGTCGCCGACCAGCCGTTCGACCTCCGGAAACAGGCCGGGATTGGTCGTGCCGCGGGTGAACAGGGTGACGCGATGATGACGCGCAACGGCGGCATCGACCAGATGGCGGCCCAGAAACTGGGTGCCGCCGAGGATGAGCAGGCGAAACATCGGGCTCGACACCCCGCGTTTTGGGGATGGGGGATGGCCATCCCATCCTTGCGGGCCATCGCTCGGGCGCCGCCGACGAAACCATCGAAACCTCAGCCTAGAGCGGTCGCCGCCGATTGGAAAGGCCGGCCACGCCATTGGCAATGTTCGCTTAAGCAAGAAGCGCCTAGGCTGTGTGCCCTGCACCAGTATGGAGCCCGGCCTGGTGACGCCGCCCACCGACCCAAGCCGACAGACCGTCAAGCCCCGCCGCGCACCGCCATCCGGCGTTCTGGGCTTCGTGCTGCTGGCCTGTGTCGGTCTGGCGCTCGCCGACGGCTGGGTGATCTGGCGTTCCCGCTCGCTCGAACTCGTCCATGCCCAGACCGAAACCCAGAATCTGGCGCGGTCGCTGGCAAAGCATGCCGACGATACGGTGCGGAGCGCCAATTTGATCCTGATCGACGTCGTCGAACGGCTGTCCATCGACGGTACCGGTTCGGCGGCGCTGGATCGGCTGCATCGTCACCTGAGGAGCCAGGTGACGGCGGCCCCGGGTCTGCTCGGCCTGTTCGTCTATGGTCCGGAAGGCGACTGGCTGGTGACCGCCCTGCCGACCATGCCGCCCGGCCTCAGCAACGCCGACCGGGAATATTTCCAGTATCACCGGGATCATCCCGACCTGGACGTGCATATCGGCCTGCCGGTCATCAGCAAATCCAGCGAGGCCTGGATCATCCCGGTGTCGCGTCGGTTCAACCGCCCGGACGGCAGCTTCGGCGGCGTGGTGCTGGCGACGCTCGCCGAGTCCTATTTCCAGAAATATTATCAGACACTCGATATCGGCACCGACGGGGCGATCCATCTGCTGGACCGCACCGGCGTTCTGCTGGCCGAGCAGCCGTTCCGGTCGAGCGAGATCGGCCACGATCTGTCCGGCAATCTGCTGAACCGGGAATATCTGTCCAGGGCGCCGTTCGGCAACTTCGACCATGTGTCGATGCTCGACGAGGTCCAGCGCCTGACCGGCTATTACAGCGCCGACCGCTATCCGCTGGTCGCGGTCGTGTCGTTCGGGCGGGACCGCGTGTTGCGCGCCTGGTGGCATTATGCCGAGGTCGAGATCGCCGGGCTGATCGGCATCATCGTGGCGATCAGCGTGATCGGGTGGCGGCTCAATGCCCAGGTTCGCAAACGCCAGGCGGCGGAGCGGCTGTTTCGGGCAGTGTTCGACCATTCGCCGGACAATCTGTTCGTCTACCAGATCGGGCCGGACGGCACCGTGCGGTTCGAGGTTGCCAATCGCGTGGGGGCGGCGTTTCTCGGGGTCGATCCGGCCGGGCTCGAGGGCCGTCCGATCGAGGATTTCATTGCGGCGCGCGGGGCGGCCGTGGTGCGGTCTCGTCTCGCGGCGGTGATCCGGGCGCGCGAACCGATGAAGCTCGAAGTTGCCGGCGGCGAAGTCCGCTCCAGCCTGCGCGACTGGGAAATGGTGCTGGTGCCGCTGCCGGACGAGACCGGCCGGATCGCGCGGGTTCATGTCGGTGCCCGCGACATTACCGACCGCCGCCGCGCCGCACTGGCGTTGGAACAGCAGCACGCGCGGCTCAGCGCCGTACTCGACAATATGCCGGACGGCGTTCTGCTGATGGACGGCCGGCCGCAGCTGGTCGCGTGGAATCGGCGTGTGCTCGAACTCCTCGAAGTCGATCCCGCCGCCGTCGATGGAGTCGAGGATCCGCTGCACGCCGTCATCGCAGCCCTTGCAGAAGCGGGGTTCTATGGCGCGGGTCAAACGGGCGATCTGATCGAGGCGCGCCATACGTCGATCCTGGCCGGCGTCCGCGTGCAGGATCGTCATCGGCTTCGCTCCGGTCGCTGGGTCGAGCGACGCTCGGCGCCGACCGCGAATGGCGGCTATCTCAGCCTGATCCGCGATGTCACCGACGAGGTCGCGCGGGAGCAGGAGATCGACGGTGCGCGCCTGCGGCTGGAGGGGCAGGCGGTCGAACTGATCCAAGCGCGCGAGGCGGCCGAGGCGGCGAGCCGGGCGAAGAGCGAGTTCCTGGCCAATATGAGCCATGAGATCCGCACGCCGATGAACGGTGTGTTGGGCATGAACGCGCTGCTGCTCGGCACCGATCTCAAGCTCGAACAGCGTAAATTCGCCGAAGCGGTGCGCTATTCGGCCGATTTGCTGCTCGATCTGATCAACGACATCCTGGATGTCTCGAAGCTCGAGGCGGGCCAGTTCGAGATCGAGACGATCGACTTCAGCCTGCAGGACGTTGCCGAGAAGGCGGTCGAGATCATGGCGCCGCGCGCGCATGAAAAGCGTATCGAACTGGCCTGCTGGCTCGACCCGGCCGCCCGCCGTCGGTTCCGCGGCGACCCGGCCCGGCTGCGCCAGGTGCTGCTGAACCTGATCGTGAATGCGGTGAAATTCACCGAGACCGGCTATGTGCTGATCCGGATCGTCGCCGCACCCATGATCGGAGGCCCGACGGTCGAGCCGGTGCCCGCGCGCAGTCGGGTCCGGATCGCGGTCGAGGATACCGGCATCGGGCTTAGCACCGATGCAAAGAGCAAGCTGTTTCAGAAATTCCAGCAGGCCGACGGCACGATCGCGCGGCGGTTCGGCGGCACCGGACTGGGGCTCAATATCTCGAAGCATCTGGTCGATCTGATGGGCGGATCGATCGGTGCCGAGGATCGCCCGGGCGGCGGCAGCCTGTTCTGGGTCGAACTGCCGCTGTCCCATGCCGACGCTCGGGTGCCGGCGCCCGCGGGCGAGTTGGCCGATCGACGGATTCTGCTGGTCGATCCGTTCGGGCCCAGACGGGAGATCTGCGCGCGCTGGCTGGCCGAGGCCCGGGCCGACGTGGTCGCGGTCGGCGATCCGGCGGCGATCCGCGCCGACGATGAGCCGTTCGAGGCCGTCCTGATCGACGAAACTTTTCGGGACGATCCGGTCTTGAGCGCGGCAGGACCGCGCATCCTGTTGATTGGGCTGGGGCAGGAACCGTCGCCCGGCGACGGCCCGGTTCTGGTCAAGCCGCCCCGGCGCGACCCGATGATCGAGGCGATCCGGCGGGCGCTGTCCGGCGCCATCCGGCCAGCACCGGCCGGTCCGCGGCGGCGCCAGGGGCACATCCTGCTGGCCGATGATAATTTCATCAATCGCGAGATCGCGCTGACGCTGCTGACCGGGGTCGGCTTCACCGTCGATGCTGTCGGCGATGGTGCGGCGGTGCTGGCCGCGATCGAGCATCAGGCCTACGACCTGGTGCTGCTGGATCTGCAAATGCCGACGCTCGACGGCTTTCAGGCGGCCGAACGCATCCGCGCTTCGACCGGTGCGATGGCACGGGTACCGATCATCGCGATGACCGCGACCCTGCAGAACGGCGCCCGCGAGGCCTGCACCGCGGCCGGTATGGATGATTTCGTCGCCAAGCCGTTCGATCCGGGACAATTCCTGGGCACGGTCCAGCGCTGGATTTAGGTGTCGGCTGACGAACCTGGGCTGCCTGGCGCGAAGCGGAAGCGACCGGCGCTCTGCTGGCCGATCGTCAAAATTGCCGCGGCGACCGCGATCAATAGGGCTCCCTTGGACCTACCGACGAAAAGCAATCCTCTGCCGACGTTTCATCGCGGTGGACGTCAGGCTTGCAACGCATTAGGCTTTGGTTGTGTCTCTGAAATGAAGGCAACCTTGGCGTAATCGAGGGCGTTCTCCGAACATCTTGTGTTGGACGGGCTATGTCACGGCCGTCGTCGCGCTTGCCAGGAGAACACCCATAGAACGCGAAGCTGCATCGTCCCAACACTCTCTTCGAGAATTCAGCGGTCTCGGAGCCTATCGAGCCGATATCGATGGGCTGCGTGCCATTGCAGTGCTTTCCGTCGTTGCCTATCACGCCGGTATCCCGTTCTTCAGCGGCGGCTTTGTCGGCGTCGATATCTTCTTCGTCATTTCGGGCTATCTGATCGGCGGCATTATCGACCGCGATGTTGATGCCGGCAGATTCAGTTTCACCGATTTCTACGCGAGGCGAGCGAAGCGCATCTTGCCGGCCCTGCTGGGCATGCTGGTGTGCTGTTATGTCGGCGCGGCAGTCCTCCTCTCGCCCAGCGAGAGCCGTTCGTTCGCGCGCAGCGCGATCGCCGCGATCGCCGCCGTTTCGAACATCAGCTACTGGCGCGATCTGAACTATTTTTGGCCCTCGGCCGAACGCAGTCCGTTGCTGATGACTTGGTCGCTCGCCGTAGAGGAGCAATTCTATCTCTTTTTCCCCATCATTCTCATGATCCTCAATCGGGTGATGCCAAAAAGACTCTTCGCGGGTTTGCTGTTGCTTTCGCTCATCTCCTTTATCGCCTCGGTTTGGGGTGTGGCTCACAATCCGACGGCGACGTTCTTTCTCTTGCCGACCCGGGCGTGGGAACTGGGTGCTGGCGCCCTGCTCGCAACGCGCGAGGTGCGGCGAGGACCGCTCATCTCGGTCGATAGTCCGCAGACGGCAGAGGTAATCGGTTTGCTCGGCCTCGGGCTGATCGTCGTGGCGGTCTTTGGCTACGACGCGCAAACATCGTTTCCCGGTTGGGGAGCGGTGCTACCGGTGCTGGGTACAGTGCTGTTGATCGGGGCGCGCCACGGGGTTGTGAGTAACCGGCTCCTGATGGCGAAGCCGGCCGTCTTCCTTGGGCTCATCTCCTACTCATGGTATCTATGGCACTGGCCATTGCTCGCCTTTGCCCGAATCGTATCCGACAAAGACCTCAATATCGCCACAGGCGCTGTGATTGCCGTTGTCTCCTGCGGGATTGGCTACCTGTCCTGGAAGTATATCGAACGGCCCTTCCGACGGTCCGAGCTGCCACGAAACCTACTACTAAGACGCTATGCCGTCGCGGTCGCCATTGCTCTGGTGCCGGCTCTCGCCCTGTTGGAGAGCGACGGCTGGCCACAGCGCTTTTCGCCCGTTTTGGCGAGCATCGAGCAGCAAAGCCTCAGTCTGACGCAAGATCCATGCATCGTTAGCTACGGGACCGAGTCACCGAACCTTTCCGCCTATTGTGTGCCGCCGCCTGACCAACACCCGGCTGTGGCCGTGCTGGGCGATAGCCATGGCGCGGCCCTATCGCTGGCTATGCGACAGTTGGCCGCCCTGCAGGGACTCCGGTTTGTCGAATTGACGAAGTCCTCGTGCCCCGCGCTCGCAGGAATTTCGCGTTTCATCCCCACTCATCCCGGTCACCGGGAAGAATGCGCCGCCTATGCGCACAAAGCCTTTGATGTCCTGGCGGCCGATACAACCATCAAAACGGTGATCATCGCCGGGTTTTGGTCAGCGAATTTCAGTCTCGAGCGTATTGGAGAACGGTTCGTCCGGGACGACGAGACCGTGACTTCGGTTTCCGCGCCCGAAAGCCGGGAGAATCTCGCTTGGGGCATCGATCGGGTCGTGGGCCGCCTGCAGCAGGCCGGTAAACGCGTGATTCTGATTAAGGACGTGCCCCTCTTCAATTTTGATCCGCTGCGTCGGACGATTGCAAACTTCATCCCCGCGCGACGGGCGCTCTCGACGATCTTTTCACTGCGGCGGAATCTAGGTGAGGAAGAGGCCGCCGGAGTCGACTTTACGAATGAGGCTGATGAGTCGGCGGCAATCATTGACCGGATCGCACAAAACCGGCCGCTACTCCAGGTGGTGGATTTCAGGGGCACGCTGTGTGTCGCCAACAAGTGCCGCTTCGCCGATGGTCAGGACCTGTTTTATACCGACTATCAGCATCTTTCCGAGGTTGGCGCGATGCGAGTCCTCACCGATGCTCGCATCACGTTGACGCCATGATCCAATGGGTCACGAGAACAGCTTAACCGGCGGTCGGGATTTCTCAGGCCGGTTCTCTCCGTTCAATCCCGTCAAACCCGATTAACTTTGTCGCCCGCCATCAGGCACGCAAGGCGCCGCCTCACGCCCAAGGTGCGAATGGTAGTGATAATCGTTTGCAATTAAAAAATCTCACCCTTAATGTCCGCTCCGTCATCGGGATGGTGCGGCCGCAGGGGTGGTCGCGCCTACGTCCCCGGCAGCAGAAATTTCGTGGGGTTCTAAACATGCGTTCATCGGGTTTGGTTGAGGCGACGGTGCGTCGTTCCTCGTTTATGGGGCTGCCGCAACAGGCGCTCACTGCCACGACCGTCTGCGTGACGTCGGTGGCGGCGATGTCCAGCGGCTTTGCCCAGACCGTCCAGACCGCCGCGACCGATACGAATTCGGCCCCGGCGCCCGAGCAGGTCACGGTCACCGGCGTCCGTGCGCTGGTCAACGACAAGCTGCCGACCGGCCTGCAGGATGCGCCGCAGACGATCAACGTGATCAATGAGCAGCTGCTGAAGGACCAGGGCGCGACCCGCCTGCAGGATGCGTTGCGGAACGTGCCGGGCATCACCTTCAACTCCGGTGAAGGGGCTGCGCGCGGCGACACGGTCAACCTGCGTGGCTTCTCCGCCTTCAATGATTTCTTCCTCGACGGCATCCGCGACGCGGCGGTCTATACCCGCGACAGCTTCGATCTGGATCAGGTCGAAGTGCTGAAGGGCCCGTCGGCGGTGCTCTTCGGCCGGGGCTCGACCGGCGGCGTGATCAATCAGGTCAGCAAGGCGCCGACGCTGGCGCCGCTCTATTCGGGCACGGCCGCCGTCGGCACGAATTCGCTGCTGCGCGGCACCGCCGACGTGAACCAGCCGCTGTCGCCGGACTCGGCGATCCGCCTCAATGCGATGGACGAAAGCTCCGACGTGGCCGATCGCGATGTGGCGCATAACGAGCGCTGGGGCTTCGCGCCGTCCTACGCGATCGGGCTCGGCACGCCGACGACGCTGACGGTCTCCTACCTGCACCAGGAAGAGAACAACGTGCCCGACTTCGGCATCCCGTTCGTCGACGGCGCGCCGGCGCCGGTCAAGCGCTCCAACTTCTACGGCCTCGATTCCGATACGAACACGACGCGCGACGATATCGGCACGATCCGCATCAAGCACGATTTCAATCAGGATCTGTCGATCAGCGACACGGCCCGCGCGGCCAGCTATCTGTTCGGCTATCATTTCAGCGCGCCGAACTTCGGCTCGAACGTGCCCACGCCCGGCACGCCGATCGGCTCCATCCTGGTCGGCCGCGATTCGCCCTCGAGCCAGGGCGATCAGACCAACCTGACCAACCAGACCGATGTGACCTGGCGGGTCCAGACCGGGCCGATCGGCCAGATTCTGATGGTCGGCACCGAATTCGGACGCCAGACGTCCGACATCGGCCGCTTCAACAATCCGTTCAACAAGAACAATAATTTTGTTCCAGAGACGTCGCTGCTCAACCCGAATTCGAACGAGTTCCAGCCGCCGGAAGGCCTGTCGTCCCAGCAGAACACGACGGCCTATACCAGCGCCGGCTACCTGACCGACACGATCCAGGTCGGCCCCTACGTCGATCTGATCGGCGGCATCCGCTACGACCGGTTCGCCGCCAGCTATAACCAGTACACGTTCGCCTCGCATGCCACGCTGCATCTCGACCATACGGATCATGTCACCAGTCCGCGTGGCGCCCTCGTCATCAAGCCGACCGATGCGCTGAGCCTCTATTTCTCCTACGGCACGTCGTTCGATCCGTCGGCCGAGGCGCTGACGCTCACGACCAAGACCGCCGGTCTGGCGCCGGTCAAGGCCAAGACCTACGAGACCGGGGCCAAGACGTCCTGGCTCGGTGGCGCGCTCAACCTGAATGCCGCGGTGTTCCACACCGAGGTCGACAATGCCCAGACCAATGATCCGGACGATCCGGCCGTCACCACGCTCGCCGGCAACCAGCGGGTCGAGGGTTTCGAACTGGGCGCCACCGGCTATATCACGCCCGCCTGGGAGATTTACGCCGGCTATACCTATCTCGATCCGAAGACGACCGCATCGGGCACGGCCGCCTATGTCGGCAAGGTGCTGCAGAACGTCGCCCGGAATTCCGGCAATCTCTTCACGGAATATCACCTGACCGACGCGTGGGAGATCGGCGGCGGCGGCAACTGGGTCGGTCATCGCTTCGCCGATTTCGGCGAGCAGGCCAATCTGCCGGGCTATGTCGTGTTCAATGCCATGACGTCCTATCAGTTGACCGACAATATTTCCCTGCAGGTCAATGCCACCAACCTGTTCGACAAGACCTATTACGACGCGGCCTACTACACCTCGGCGGCCGAAAATCACGTCATCCCGGGCGCCGGGCGGACGGTCATCTT
>Ga0302314_10001934_pt1 | contig 38625 bp, 35 predicted proteins | sample III_Palsa_N2_3_FD_200533 | JGI IMG/M metagenome (GOLD analysis project Ga0302314, IMG submission 200533) | Peat permafrost microbial communities from Stordalen Mire near Abisko, Sweden - III_Palsa_N2_3 | ecosystem: Environmental > Terrestrial > Soil > Palsa > Peat permafrost | place: Sweden...
GATCATCTCGGGCGCCGAAGCGCTCTAGAGGCTCGTCTCGTTTAAGGGAAAGAAGTCATGGCCAATACCAGTGTGGGGACGATCACCCAGGTCATCGGTGCCGTCGTCGACGTGCAGTTCGACGGCGAGAAGCCGGCGATCCTGAACGCGCTCAAGGTCGATATCGCGGACCGCAACCTCATCCTCGAGGTCGCCCAGCATCTGGGTGAAAACACCGTCCGCACCATCGCCATGGACACGACCGACGGTCTGGTGCGCGGCACCAAGGTGTCGGATACCGGCGCCCCGATCGCAATGCCGGTCGGTCCCGAGACCCTGGGCCGCATCCTGAACGTCATCGGCGAGCCGGTCGACGAGCGCGGGCCCGTTGGTGCGACCCGCACGGCGCCCATCCATCGCGCGGCCCCCGACTTCGTCGACCAGTCGACCGAAGCCGAGATCCTGGTCACGGGCATCAAGGTCGTCGACCTGCTGGCGCCCTACGCCAAGGGCGGCAAGATCGGCCTGTTCGGCGGCGCCGGCGTCGGCAAGACCGTGACGATCATGGAGCTGATCAACAACGTCGCCATGAACCACGGCGGTTACTCGGTGTTCGCCGGCGTCGGCGAGCGCACCCGTGAAGGCAACGACCTCTATCACGAGATGATCGAAGGCGGCATCATCAAGACCGACGGCCCGGGCTCCAAGGTGGCGCTCGTCTATGGTCAGATGAACGAGCCGCCGGGTGCGCGCGCCCGCGTCGCCCTCTCGGGCCTGACCATCGCCGAATATTTCCGCGATGAAGAAGGCCAGGACGTGCTGTTCTTCGTCGACAACATCTTCCGCTTCACCCAGGCGGGCTCGGAAGTGTCGGCGCTCTTGGGCCGTATTCCTTCGGCGGTCGGTTACCAGCCGACGCTCTCGACCGACATGGGCGCGCTGCAGGAACGCATCACGTCCACCAAGAAGGGCTCGATCACCTCGGTGCAGGCGATTTACGTGCCCGCCGACGATCTGACCGACCCGGCGCCGGCCACCTCGTTCGCGCATCTGGACGCGACCACGGTGCTGTCGCGCTCGATCGCCGAAAAGGCGATCTTCCCGGCGGTCGATCCGCTCGACTCGACCTCGCGCATGCTCGACCCGCGGGTCATCGGCGACGAGCATTACGAGACGGCGCGGTCGGTCCAGCGCGTGCTGCAGCAGTACAAGTCGCTGCAGGACATCATCGCCATTCTGGGCATGGACGAACTGTCGGAAGACGACAAGCTGGTCGTGTCGCGCGCCCGCAAGATCGAGCGTTTCCTGTCGCAGCCGTTCCATGTCGCCGAAGTGTTCACCGGCACGCCGGGCGTGTTCGTGAAGCTCGAAGACACGATCAAGGGCTTCAAGGGCATCGTCGAAGGCAAGTACGACGACCTGCCGGAAGCGGCCTTCTACATGGTCGGCACGATCGAAGAAGCCCAGGAAAAGGCCCGCAAGCTCGCGGCTGAAGCGGCCTAATTCCAGGTTGGTAAGAGGTTTGACGCCCTGGCCGCTCTCCGGTCGGGGTGTCATATGAAAGGTCCCTGACGTATGGCCGAGAAGGTGAAGTTCGAGCTGGTCTCACCGGAGAAGATTCTGCTCTCCGAGGCCGTCGAGATGGTCGTGATTCCGGGTGCCGAAGGCAATTTCGGCGTGCTGCCGGGTCATGCGCCGCTGATCTCCTCGGTTCGCCCGGGCACGATCGAGGTGTATGAAGGCAACAATATCGCCGAGCGGATCTTCATCGCCGGCGGCTTCGCCGAAGTGACGCCCGAGCGCTGCACCGTGCTGGCCGACGACGCCGTGACGGTCTCGTCGCTGGACCGGGCCAAGGTCGAGGCCGAGTTGGCCGAGGCGACGACCCATTATGGCGAGGCGCTCGCCGCCGCCGAGAAGGGCAACGACGCCGACAAGCTGCGCTTCAAGGCCGCGGAGCGGCAATTGGCCGTCGCGACCGCCAAGCACCAGGCGACCGAGGCTGTGGTTCGCCACTAGCCCCAGACGGAACCTTGACCCGGCCGGCCTTGTTGTCGCGAGGTCGGCCGTTATCATTTCAGGGGCTTGCGTTACCAAGCCCTTGATGACTAATAAGCATGTCATGCGTAAGCTGCGACCGAGTCGCAGTCATAACTTAGGTGAGCCGATGTCGCACTGGACCCTGGATGACGTACCCTGGAAGGAGTTCGACGCCGCAAAGGTGAATCCCGAACTCGTCAGGATCGTCAAGGCGGCCAGCCTCGTCGAGTATAATGGGCACGAATACGTGAAGTATTTGTGTAACGTCTTCAATGATGATGACGCGCTGAAGGACCACGTGCGCCGCTGGGGTGGCGAAGAGGTTCAGCATGGTGAGGTTCTGGCCCGCTGGGCCACGCTCGCCGACCCCGCATTCGACTTCGCCGCGGCATTCAAGCGCTTCACGACCGGCTACCATCTGGAGACCCAGGTCGACGGCTCGATCCGCGGCTCGCGCGCCGGCGAATTGATCGCCCGCTGCATCGTCGAGACCGGCACCAGTTCCTACTACACCGCTCTCGCCGATGCGACCGACGAGCCGGTGCTGAAGGATATCTGCAAGAAGATCGCGGCCGACGAGCTTCGGCACTACAAGCTGTTCTATTCGTCGTTGAAGACCTATCTGGATCGCGAAGGCCTGGGCTTCTGGGGCCGCCTCATGGTGGCGCTCGGCCGGATCCGCGAGTCCGAGGACGACGAACTCGCCTATGCCTATTACGCGGCCAACCATCCGGATCTGCCGTATGACCGCCAGCGCTGGACCCGCGCCTATGTCGGCCGGGCCTATTCGGTCTATCGCCGCCATCATGTCGAGCGGGTCAGCGCCATGGTCTTGAAGGCGATCGGCCTGCCGGCGAACGGCAAGCTCAATCGGCTGGCCTCCGGCTTTGCCTGGTTCACCATGCGCAGCCGCGCCAAGCGCTTCTCGCGGTATGTGACGGCCGAGGCGTAAGACCTTTACCCCTTGCGGGCGGGGGAGATTAGCGCCGCATCACCATCAGATTGTTCCCCGCCGGTTGAAAGCCCGCGCGGGCGAAGCCTTTGACCGCGCGCGCGTTCGCCGGGTCAGGATCGACGACACAGAGAGCGACGTTCGGATCGGCGAATACGACCGTGCGCACGAAGCTGCCGATCATATCCGCCCCCAATCCTCGCCCGAGATTCTCGGCATCGCCCAGGAAGGCATCGAGACCGGCCGCCTCGGGGCCGTAGCCCGCCGGTAGATCCACGCGGTTCAGCTGCAGATAGCCCATCGGCCGGTCGCCCAGCAGGCCCAGATAGGGCGCCACCGCCGCCGGGCGTGCGATCCGCGGCCGGTACTTGGCCTCGACCGCCGATGCCTCGATCGCCCCGCCCCACCAGCAGGCGACATGCGGCTGGTTCAGCCATCGATGGAGCCGGACCAGGTCGGTGGTACGCAGCGGCCGGAACATCCAGGCGCTCATGATGAAGGTCCCTAGAGACTGATCCGATCAAACCGATCCGGTTTGATCGGATCAGTCTCTAACTATTTAATTTAGAGCGCGATTCAGATATGAGACCGACCGGGCCTCATATCATCGCGCTCTAGAGGCCGAGCGCCTGCAGCTTCGGCTCGAACTCGGCCAGTACGGCCTCGTACACCGGCCGCTTGAACGGCACGATCAGCACCGGCAGTTCAGCGCGCCCGGCCCAGCGCCAGGCGCCGAATTCCGGATGTTTGGTCGCGATATTGATATCGGCATCGGTGCCGGTGAAGCGCAGCGCGAACCAGCGCTGGGCCTGGCCCCGCCACTTGCCGCCCCAGACCTTCGCGCGCAGTTCCGGGGGCAGGTCATATGTCACCCAGCCGTCGCTCTCGAACAGGATCTCGGCCTTGGCCGTGCCGATCTCCTCTTCGAGTTCCCGCAGGGCCGCTTCAGCCGGGCTCTCGCCCTTGTCGATGCCGCCCTGGGGCATCTGCCAGGCATCGAGGTCGGTATCGGTGCGCTGGCCGACCCAGACCCGGCCGGCGCCGTTCAGCAGCATCAGGCCGACGTTGTGCCGGTACTCGGGCCCGGGTTCGGGCACGAGCGGAAGGGGAACGGACATCGCTTATTCCTTGGCGGATTCTTTTGCGGGTTCCTTGGCAGGCGCCTTGGTCCCGGCGGCTGCGGTATCTTTGGACGGCGCTGCGGGCGCCGAGGCGCCGCCTTCGACGTCCTTGTTCGGCGGGTCGCCCTTTTGCGGCACCTGTTCCTTGGTCTTGCCGATCACGGCGGAAACCGGCGCCAGCACCAATCCACGATCCTCCAGGCCCTGGGCCCACAGCCCGACCCGTTCGAACGTCACCGGAAAGGTCGAGCCGATGCCGACGGCGCTGCCGTTGCGGCGCGCGATGTCTTCCAGATCCGCCAGCCGCTTGTCGACGCCGGCGCGGGTTGCGTCCCGGTCGATGGCGCGATTGGCCGAGGCGAACGGCAGCTTGAGATCCGCGGCCAAGGCCGGCACCACCGTCTGTGCCGTCTCGCGATTGTCGACGAACAGCAGGCCCCGTTTCTTCAGTCCCTCCAGCACCGGCTGCATATCCTCGCGCGAGGTGGTGAACCGGGAGCCTTCGTAGCCGACCAAGCCGACATAGCCGGTGCCCTGGCTCAGCACCCAGTTGAAACGCTCCATGTTCTTGGCCGGCTCCAGCGCCGTCAGCAGCGCGTTCGGTCCCGGATCGTTGCGCGGATAATCCACCGGTTCCATCGGCAGGGTCAGCATGACCTCGTGCCCGGCAGCACGGGACAGGTTGATCCATTCGCCGAGGCGCCGCGAATAGGGCTGAAAGGCGAGCGTGACGCCGGCCGGCAGATGATTGATCGCAGCGTCGGTCTGGCTCGCCGACGAGCCGAGATTGATGATGATCGCCACGCGCGGGCGCTTGTCGTTGAGATCGAACGGCCGGGCATACACTTGCCAGGGCTGGCGTCCGTCGCGGCCGATGACCGGCAGGAACCCGGTCGGGCTCCGTTCGATCAGATCGAGATCGGGCGCGGCGGCCAGCGCCTGGCCCTGGTTATAGCCGGGCGGCGACGGCGGCGCCGGCGCTTGCGCGCTCGGCGGCGGCAACAGGGATTGCGCCGTGACGGCGGGCGCTGCCGGAGCCGGCACCGGCGGTGCCACGGCCTTGGCAGCCGCAGCCGGCGGCGGGGCGTCTGCAACCGGCGGGTTCGCTGCCGTTTGGGTGGCCGCTGCGGGCGGCGTCGGTTCTTTGGGCGTCGCCGCCGAAGCGTCTGCCGGTTGATCGGCCGACGGCGGTGCTTCCGCGACCAACGCAGGCGGCGGCGGCAAGGCGATCGCGACGCCGCGGTCCGGCAACGGACCCTTCAACTGCAGCCAAAGGGCGACCCCGGCCAGCACAAGCACGACGCCCCCGGCCGCGATGGCCAGGGGCATCATAGGACGCGGGGCGTCGTCTTCGGGCTCGTCCGACATCATCAGGCGTTGGACCATGGCGCGGGTGACCCCAGGGTCTTAGTCGACCGCGCGGGCGCTGAACAGCGAGACGCCCTTCAACAGGTCGAGCGCACGGGTCAGCTGGTAATCGTCAGCCTTGGCCGTCGCGGTCGGATCGATCACGTCGCCCGGCACCGGAGCCTGATCCTGGTCCTTGGATGCGGACGAATCCTTGGACGTCGCCGCCGCCTTGGTCGCCGCCGCCTTCGCCACATCGTCCGGGTTCTTGAGCGCACCCTTGAGATCGGCCTCATGCAGCCGCTCCGGCCCCCCGATCTTTTCGATCTTCGCCGGTTCGACGACGATGTCCGGATCGATGCCCTTCGCCTGGATCGACCGGCCCGATGGCGTGAAATAGCGCGCCGTGGTCAGGCGCATGGCGCCCTGGCCCGGTACCGGGATGATGGTCTGGACAGAGCCCTTGCCGAACGATTTCGTGCCGAGAATGACGGCGCGGTGATGGTCCTGCAGGGCGCCGGCGACGATCTCGGACGCGGACGCACTGCCGCCGTTGATCAGCAGCACGACCGGCAGGCCGTTGGTCATCTCGCCCGGATGGGCGTTGTAGCGCTGGACATCCTCGGGACGGCGTCCCCGCGTCGAGACGATCTCGCCCCGCTCGAGGAAATCGTCGGACACGGCGATCGCCTGGTCCAGCAGGCCGCCCGGATTGTTGCGCAGATCCAGCACGACGCCGGAGAGCTTGCCGCCGGCCTGGGCCTTCAGCTTCTTGTAGGTATCCTCGAGTTCGGTCGAGGTCTGTTCCTTGAAGCTGGAAATACGCAGGTAGGCGATATTGTCCCGCTCCAGGTGCCCGCGGACAGAGGCGATCTTGATGATGGCGCGGGTCAGCGTCAGATCGATCGGCTTCGGCTCGCCCTCGCGGCGCAGCGTCACCTTGATGGTCGAGCCCGGCGCGCCGCGCATCTTTTCGACCGCCTCGTTCAGCGACAGATTGATGATCGGATCGCCATCGAGCGCCACGATATAGTCACCGGCCTTGATGCCGGCCTTGGCGCTGGGCGTATCGTCGATCGGCGAGACGACCTTGACCAGGCCCTGGTCCTCCACGACCTCCAGGCCCAACCCACCGAACTCGCCGTGGGTATCGACCTGCATATCCTTGTAGGCCTTGGCATTCATGTAGCTCGAATGCGGGTCGAGCGAGGTCAGCATGCCGTTGATGGCATTCTCGACCAGCTCGTCATCCTTGACCGGCTCGACATAGTCGGAACGGACCTTATCGAACACCTCGGCGAACAGGTTGAGCGCCTTGAAGGTGTCGGCACTGCCGCTCTGGGTCGGCGGAGCGGCACCGGCCGGCTCCAGAAGGACGAAGAGCGCGGCCGTGGCCGCCAAAGAAAGTCGCCGCATCATCCACTCACTTTTCCATCGCGTGCCACCAGCCACGGCAGCGGGTTGATAGGCTGACCTTGTCGCCGCAATTCGAGATAGAGGCTCGCATTGGCTTCACCGGATTTCATCACACCCACCGGCTCGCCCGCTACAACCCTTTGTCCTACCGACGCTTCGATCTGATCGATTCCTGCCAAAAGGGAATGATATCCCCCGCCGTGATCGATGATCAAGATTTGGCCGTAGCCCTTGAACGGGCCGGCAAACATGATCTGACCGTCGAACGGCGCTACAACTTGCGCCCCAGGCCGTGTGCGGATCGTTAATCCCTTGGCATCCTGGAAGCCGTCGGAGTCGCCGAAACGCTTGACGATCTCGCCCGCGACGGGGACCGCATACTTGCCGGGCTCCAGTTTGCGGGTGCCGCCGCGCGGCGCCAACGGGTCGGTTCCCTTGGGTCTGTCGGGCGGCGCCACCGCGATCGCGGCACTCTCCGTGCCCCCAGACATAGTGTCGCGGGGGACGGATTCGGCCTGCTTCCGCTTCGCTTCGGCCTTGGCCGCGGCCACTTGTTCGGCCTTTTGCCGGGCTTCCTCAGCACGCTTGCGCTCGGCCTCGGCCCGCTCCTCCCGCTCGCGCTCCAGCTTCGTGATCAGATCCTTGAGGTCGCTGGCTTCGGTGCTCAGCGCCGCCAGCTTCTTCTGGGTCTGGCCCTGGGCATCGCGCGCCTGGCCTTCGAGCGCCGCCTTTTGCCGGATCATGATGCCGATGCGCGTGCGCTCGGCGTCGAGTGCCGTCTGTTTCTGGGTCATCTCAGTGCGCTTGGCCGAAATATCCGCCTTCAGGCGCTTCACCTCGACGATCGTCGCCTGCAGCTGCTTCGCCTCCGCTTCGAGCTGCGGTACGGCAGCGCCCAGCAGCATGGCCCCGCGAACCTGGTCGACCGGCGAGGCCGGGCCGAACAGCATCGCCTCGGGCGGGTTCTGCGACAGCTTTTCCAAGGCCGACAGCAGCGCGGCCTCGCGCTTCTGATCCGCGGCGAGCGCGCTCACTTTCGCCGCTGCCTGGACATCGAGCGTCTTCAACTGGCCTTCGAGTTCGGTCAGCCGGCCTTCATAGTCCTGGGCGCTTTTCGCGGCTGCGACGGAGGCGTCCTGCAGGCGCGACCGTTCGGCGGCCAGCGTCGCCGCCTGCTTGTCGAGCTGCTCGCTCTGCTGCTTGCCGGCCTCCAGCCTCTGCTCGACCGCCTTCAGCTTTTCATCGGGCGCGGTCTGGCCCACGGCCGGCGTTGCCGCCAGCAGCAGCGCCAGAACGAAGAGTTCAGGCCGGGGCAACGGGCGGCACGAGCAGCGAGGCGCCGGTCATCTGCTTCGGCTGCGGCAGGCCCAGGAGCGCCAGCAGCGTCGGCGCGATATCGGCGAGCTTGCCGTGATGGGGCGCGATCTTCTTGACCCAGTCCGGCCCGTTGATCAGCACCAGCGGCACCGGGTTGGTCGTGTGCGCCGTATGCGGCTGGCCGGTGACCGGATCGGTCATCTGCTCGACATTGCCATGGTCGGCGGTGATCAGCAGCGCGCCCTTGGCAGCGACCACCGCGTCGGCCAGGCGCCCGAGACAGGTATCGACCGCCTCGACCGCCTTCTTGGCGGCCTCCAGGTTGCCGGAATGCCCGACCATGTCGGCATTGGCGTAATTCACCACGATGACGTCGAACGTGCCGCCCCGGATCGCGTCGACCAGCTTGTCGGTCACTTCGAACGCCGACATCTCCGGCTTCAGGTCGTATGTCGCGACCTTCGGCGACGGCACCAGAATGCGTTCCTCGCCGTCGAACAGCGCCTCGCGTCCGCCGTTGAAGAAGAACGTGACGTGGGCGTATTTCTCGGTCTCGGCGATGCGCAGCTGCTTCCAGCCGGCGCGCGACACGATCTCGCCGAACGTATTCTCCAGCCCATCCGGCGGGAACACGGTGTCGAGCAGCTTGGTGAGCTCGGTCGAATAATCGACCATGCCCAAGGCACCGGCGAACTTCACCACCGTGCCGCGCTCGAACTTGTCGAAGTTCGGATCGAGCAGCGCCGTCAGGATCTCGCGCGCCCGGTCGGAGCGGTAATTCGCCATGAAGATGCCATCGCCGTCCTTCATGCCGGCATAGTCGCCGATCACGACCGGCTTCACGAACTCGTCGGTAATGTCTTCGGCGTGGGAGGCCTCGACCGCCTTGATCGCGTCGTCGCTCCGGGCACCCGTGGCCGAGACCAGCGCGTGATAGGCGGTTTCGACCCGGTCCCAGCGATTGTCGCGGTCCATGGCATAGAAGCGGCCGATCACGGTCGCGACCGAAATGGCTTTTTCGCCCGCGATCGCCTTCTGGAAAGTTTCGAGATATTCGCCGGCGCTCTTGGGCGGCGTGTCGCGGCCGTCGAGAAAGGCATGGACCGCGACCTTGATGCCGGCGTCGGCCAGGATGCGGGCCAAGGCCGCGATATGGCGCTGATGGGCATGGACGCCGCCGGGCGACATCAGGCCCAGGAGATGCGCGGTGCCGCCGGTTTTCTTCATCGTCTGGATGAACTTGCCGATCGCCGCCTCCTTGGCGAGCGAGCCGTCCTTGATCGCCGCATCGATGCGCGGCAGCTCCTGCATCACGACGCGGCCGGCGCCCAGGTTCATGTGGCCGACCTCGGAATTGCCCATCTGCCCGTCGGGCAGCCCGACATTATGCTCGCTCGCCTCGATCGTGCCGTGCGGCGCATGCTCGGTCAGCCGGTTCCAGTTCGGCGTATGGGCGAGCTTGATCGAGTTGGACTTGCCGTGCGGCATGTAGCCCCAGCCATCGAGAATGCAGAGCACGACGGGGCGAATGACGGGCGAGAGCTTTTGGGTCACGGGGCGTTTTCCCTGGGGGTCGGTTCGGTGGCGGAGACTATCTCATGAACCCGGCGCGCGGTAGTGTGCCGGCACGTGCCGAAAAACCGTCATCGCACCCGGCTATATCAACGGTCAACGCCGCAAGCCCGGAGCCGTTTCCATGTCCGAAGCCGATATCCTGATCGCAGATGCTTTGATCGATCTATTCGCCCGCAACGGCGGCGATGCCTATTTCGCCGAGCGGGTGACCCAGGAGGAGCACGCGCTGCAGAGCGCAGCCCTCGCCGAGGCGGAGCAGGCCAGCCCGGCGCTGATCGTCGCCGCCTTGCTGCATGACGTCGGCCATCTGATCCATACCGGCGGCGAGGATATCGCCGAGCGCGGTATCGATGCCCGCCACGAGGCGATCGGGGCGACATATCTCGCCAAGCATTTCGGCCCGGCCGTGGTCGAGCCCGTGCGCCTGCACGTCCCGGCCAAGCGCTATCTCTGCGCCATCGACAAGGGTTATTGGCGCGATCTGTCGGCTGCTTCCAAGCGGAGCCTGGAACTTCAAGGCGGCATCTTCAACCCCGACGAGGCCGAGGCCTTCGCGGCAATGCCCCAGGCCCAGGACGCCGTGCGCCTGCGCCGTTGGGACGATCAGGCCAAAATCGTCGGGCTGCAGACCAAGCCCGTCGAGGCCTATCGCGATCTCATCATCGAGGTTATGGCGATGCATCCGGCGCACTGAGCAGAGGCGCCCCGTCCTTCAACCCGACGCCGGTCAGCTTGCGCGCCCGCGCCTCGGTCAGGAGCCAGGCGAGGCGCCGGGCCGCGGCCTCGGGCGCGAGGCCGGCGGCATGGATGTTGGAGATGCAGTTGCGCGCGGCATCGACCGCGCCCGGGCGCGGCCGCCAGGTGAGATAGGCGCCCAACGAATCGGGCGAGCTCAGCCCCGGCCGCTCGCCGATCAGCATCAGTACCAGCGTTGGATCCAGGATCGCCGCGACCGCATCGCCGAATGCCACCCGGGCACCCTCGGCCACCAGCAGCGGCGCCAGGCGCCAGCCAGGCAGCAGCGGGATCAGCGCCGACACGACCGGCACGGCCTGACGCTCGATCGCGGCCGCCGACAATCCGTCGCCGACGACGATCAGCAGGTCGGCACCCGTCGCTTCGCCCGCCAGCGCTGCGGCGGATTCGGTCGAGAGCAATCGGCCCAGATCCGGCCGCTTCAGATAGGTCGCGCGGTCAGCCGCCTGGCTGACGACACGCCGTACCGGTCCGAACGCCGCCAGCTGCGTCGCCAAACTGTCGAAATCCGGCCGGGTCAACACTGCGTCGCGCGCGGCGGCATGGGCCGCCTGAAACGCCAGCAGCGCCGCTGTCGGCTGGCCGGGCCCGGCATGGCCGAGGCCGATGCGCGCGGGCGTCGCCAGCCGCAGCTTTTCCCACGGGTCGCGGCTGGGCGTGGTCATTGCGCCAGCAACGCCAGGCCCGGCGGCAACAGGGCCGCCGCCCGCCGGTCGGCCCGGTCGAACACGCCCATTCGCATCAGCCAGGCCTCGAATTCCGGCGCCGGCGGCTTGCCGGTCAGCGCGCGGATATAGAGCGCGTCGTGGAACGAGGTGCTCTGGTAATTCAGCATGACGTCGTCGGCGCCGGGCACACCCATGACGAAGGTGCAGCCGGCGTTGGCCAGCAGGGTCAGGAGCATGTCCATATCGTCCTGATCGGCCTCGGCATGGTTGGTGTAGCAGACGTCGCACCCCATCGGCAGGCCCAGCAGCTTGGCGCAGAAATGATCTTCCAGGCCGGCGCGGATGATCTGCTTGCCGTCGTAGAGATATTCCGGGCCGATGAAGCCCACGACCGAATTGACCAACAGCGGCTTGAACGCGCGTGCGACGCCATAGGCGCGGGCCTCGATCGTCTGCTGATCGCAGCCGTGGTGGGTGCCGGACGAGAGCGCCGAGCCCTGGCCGGTCTCGAAATACATGACGTTGTCGCCCACATTGCCGCGGCCGAGCGCCAATGTTGCCGCCTGGGCCTCGGCCAAAAGCCCCAAGTCGATGCCGAAGGCACGGTTCGCGGCCTCGGTACCGGCGATCGACTGGAACATGAGATCGACCGGTGCGCCGGCCTCGAGCGCCGCCATCTGGGTCGTGACATGGGCCAGCACGCAGGATTGGGTCGGGATGTCGTAGCGCTGCCTGACGTCGTCGATCAGCCGCAGAATCTCAGCCACGCGGCCGACCGTGTCCGAGACCGGATTGATGCCGATGACCGCGTCGCCGGCGCCGTTCGAGAGACCGTCGAGCATCGAGGCGGCGATGCCGGCCGGATCGTCGGTCGGATGGTTGGGCTGCAGCCGGGTCGAGAACCGGCCCCGGAGCCCGATCGTATTGCGAAACCGGGTGACGACCTCGATCTTGGCGGCGACCAGGATCAGGTCCTGGGCCCGCATGATTTTGGACACGGCCGCCGCCATTTCCGGGACCAGACCGGGTGCCAGTGCGGCCAGCGCAGGCCCGTCGGTCTCGTCTTGCAACAGCCAATCGCGAAAGCCGCCGACGGTCAGGTGCGCCACGGGTGCGAATGCCGCCGGATCATGGCCGTCGAGGATCAGCCGAGTGACCGCGTCGGCCTCGTAGGGCACGACCGCCTCGTCCAGAAACCGCTGGAGCGGCAGGTCGGCGAGCGCGGTCTGGGCCGCGACCCGCTCCGCAGCGCTGGATGCGGCGACGCCGGCGAGGGCGTCGCCCGAGCGGAACGGCGTCGCCCGCGCCATCAGCGCCTTCAGATCGTCGAAGCGATAGACGGTCCCGGCGAGCGTTGCGCGATAGGCCAAACGCCGTCCCCTCGATTGGAATGCCCTGGCCTGAAGCGTGCCGCGAAACCGGCTTCACGGCAATGCGCGTTGACTTTCCGGCCCTATGCCGTCGAGGCTCAAGGGAACGATTGATTGCGTTGGAGCCTTCGACATCCCTTCCCCCTCAGAACGGCCGGCGGCGTCCTGGTTCGTGGCGGCGCTGCCCGGCTTCGCCGCCTTGTTCGTCGGTATCGGCCTCGGCCGCTTCGCCTACACCCCGCTGGTGCCGTTCCTGGTGCAGCAAGGCATCGAGCCGGTCGCCGCCAACTATGCCGGCGCCGCCAATCTCGCCGGATATTTCCTGGGCGCGGCTTCCGCCTATCGCATCGGCGCGCTGATCGGTCCCGGCCGTGCGGTCCGCATCGCCATGGTGCTGACGGTGCTGAGCTTCCTCGCCTGTGCCGCACCGCTGGGCTTCGCCTGGCTCGCGTTCTGGCGCTTCGTGCCGGGCGTCACCGGTGCGCTGCTGATGATCCTGGGCGCGTCGATGATCTTGAACCGGGTCGCCGCCGCCACGCGCGGGCGCGCTGCCGGCATCATCATGACCGGGGCGGGGTTGGGCGTGGTCATGGCCAGCGCCGTGGTTGTCCCCCTCGCTAGCCAGGGCCTGCGCCTCGTCTGGTTCGCGCTCGCCGCCTTGTCGCTGGTCGCGACGGCGGCATCCTGGCGCGCCTGGCACGACGGACCGACGGCCGTGCCCGATCCGACCACGGCGACACCGACGGCACGCCGCTTCGGACCGGCCATCCTGCTGCTCGTCGTCGCCTATGGCTGCGACGGGGCCGGCTTCGTGCCGCACACGATCTTCTGGGTCGATTACGTCGCCCGCGCGCTCGGCCTCGGACCGGTCTGGGGCAGCCTCAGTTGGCTGGGATTCGGCATCGGTGCCATGGTCGGTCCCGTTGCGGTCGGGGCACTCGCCGACCTGCTGGGCTTGGGCCGCACCGTTGTGCTGGCCTTCCTGGTCAAGACGTTGGCGATCGGTCTCGCGATCGTCACGGCCAATCCCCTGGCGCTGACCCTATCGGCCTTCGTCGTCGGTGCCCTGTCGCCGGGCATGGCTACGCTGATTTCGGCACGGCTGCATGAACTGGTCGACCGGCAGACCCATGGCAGGGCCTGGGGCATGGCGACGCTCAGCTTCAGCTTCGCCCAGGCCGCGGGCGGCATCGGCCTCAGCAGCGCCTTTGCCGTCTTGCAGTCCTATACCCCGATCTATGGCGCCGGCGCGTTGCTGGAGGCCGCGGGTTTGGCGTTGGCCGGCTGGGCCTGGCTCTCGACCCGCGGGCGATAGCCGCTGACCTGGGTACCGTCGGTCGGCGCCAAGCGGAAGAAGAACAGCGACCCCAGCGTCGGCAGGATCGCGATCAGCGGATAGACGATGTGGAATTCCGCGGCCGTCACGGTCCCGCCCTCGCCGACCAGCAAGCCCAGCAGCGTGGCGCCCAGCGCCACACCGAAGCTCATCGACAGCTGCTGACCGACGCTGGAGACGCTGGTCGCCCGGCTCATCATGTCCGACGGCACATCGGCATAGCCGAGCGTGTTGAGGCAGGTGAACTGCATCGACCGCATGAAGCCGAACACCAGCAGATAGAGATAGAGCACGAAATGCGGCGTGGCGCCGGTGAAGGCGATCATGCCGGTGATGACCAGCCCGGACAGGATGCCGTTGCCGATCAGCAGCTTGCGGAAGCCGAAGGCCCTGAGGATCGGCGGCGAGGCCGATTTCATGGCGATGGCGCCCAAACTGCTGACAAAGGTGATGGCGCCCGACTGCATCGCCGTCATGCCGAAGCCCAGTTGCAACTGCAGCGGCAGCAGGAACGGCACCGCGCCGAGACCCATCCGGCAGACGCCGCCGGCCAGCACCGACAGGCTGAAGGTGCGCAGCCGGAAGATCTTCAGATCGACCGCCGGATTGGGCGTGCGCCTGGCGTGCCAGCCGTAGAGCGCCAGCCCGACCACGGCCATGACCGCCAGCGACAGCTCGCCCCACAGCGGCACCATCTGCCGGCCGGCGCTCTCCAGGATCAGCTCAATCGAGGCCAAGGCCACGCCGCAGATGACGAAGCCGGTGAAATCGAAGCGCGGCGGCATCGGCATCTTCTCGTCGCCGATATAGCGCACGGCCAGCGTGATGCCGATCAGGCCGATCGGGATGTTGATATAGAAGATCCAGCGCCACGAGGCATAGGTGGTCAGGAACCCGCCGATCAGCGGCCCCATGGTCGGGCCGATCAGCGCCGGGATGGTGACGTAGGTCATGGCCTGGACCAGCGCCTCCTTCGGGAAGGAGCGCAGCAGGATCAAGCGTCCGACCGGCGTCATCATGGCGCCGCCCAGCCCTTGCAGGATCCGGGTCGCCACCAGCATGGCGAGGCTGGTCGACAGGCCGCACAGGGCGGAGCCGACGGTGAACATCACGATGGCGCTGCAGAACACGTTGCGGGCGCCGAAGCGATCGGAGACCCAGCCGCTGATCGGAATGAAGACCGCGAGGCTCAAGAGATAGCTCGTGACCGCCAGATTGAGATGCAGCGGGCTTTCGCCCAAGCTGCGGGCGATCTCAGGGATCGAGGTCGCGATGATCGTCGAGTCCAGATTCTCCATGAACAGCGCGCAGGCGACGACGAGCGGGATCAGCAGGCCGAGCTTGGGATCGGTCGCGGTGCGATAGACCGGCGGAACGGGCGGGCGCGGCAGATCGGTCATGGGAACTCGGGGCTTGGCGCCGCTGTCGGACCAGCGGCGATGCGGAACGCTTTCGATATGGAAAGCACTCTAAGCATTTTATCGGCCGCTTGGTTGCCAAACTTCTCCGGTCAGCCATGTGCCGCCGCGACGGATCGCGCCGGGCGGAAACAAAAACGGCCCGTCACCAGGGACGGGCCGCTCTCATCCGATCATCGGATCGGGACTATTGGACGATGCGCCAGTTGCCGTCCGGCTGGCGGCAAGCGACGCCGCTCGACGGCTGGGTGGTGCCCTCGACCATGACCGTGCCCTGATACTGACGGCAATAGGACTGATCGATCGCCGCGTTGGCGCCAGCCGGTGCGGTCGCGGCAGGCGCTGTGCCGGCGACCGGCGGCGGCGCGTAATAGGTTACGGGCGGCGGTGCATAGGCCACCGGCGGATAGTCGTAATAGTACGGATCGTAGCCGTAGCCATAATAACCGGGCCAGAAGCCGCCGAAACCGCCACCGATGAAGACCGAGGAATGGCCCCAGCCACCGCCGTGGTAGCCGCCGTGATACCCGCCACCACCGCCATGGAAGCCGCCGCCGCCGCCATGGCTCTGCGCCATCGCGCCCGCCGACGACAGCATCAGCACGCTGGCGAAGGCGGCGATAACAACCGATCTGAACGACATGACCTGGACTCCCTGCGGCAAGTCTACACACTGAATGTGGTCAGTCTTTGCGCGGATACGAGGGTCATTCATGGTACCTGCTGTCGCAGGGCAGGCTTGTAGCCAGGAGATGGAATGAAGATCGCAATCGTTGGAGCCGGCGCGGTCGGCAGCGTCGTCGCCGGTTATTTGCTGGCCAAGGGCGAACACGAGGTCAGCCTGCTGGCGCGCGGGGCCCATCTGGCCGCGGTCCAGCAGCGCGGGCTGGTGCTCGTCACCAACGACAGGCGCCTGGAAAGCCATCCGCTGGCGAGCGACGATCCGGCCAAGCTCGGGCCCCAGGACGTCGTGCTGATCACGGTCAAGGCCCATGCCCTGCCGGCACTCGCCCCGACGCTTGGCCCCCTGCTCGGCCCCGACACGCTGGTGGTCTCGGCCCAGAACGGCGTGCCCTGGTGGTATTTCTACGGCACCGACGGACCGGAGGCCGATACGCCGTTCGAGACGGTCGATCCCGGCGGCGCCGTCTGGCGCGCCTTGGGCCCGGAGCGCGCCGTCGGTTGCGTCATCAATATCCCGGCGTCGCTCACCGAGCCGGGCGTCGCCCATCATGTCGGCCGCCTGCGCCTGACGCTGGGCGCGCCCAAACCCGGCGACCATGGGGCGGCGCTCGCCGCCATCGTCGCCGCGATCGACCGCTCGGGCATCGAAGGCCGCCAGAGCGACCGGATCCGCGACGAGGTCTGGACCAAGCTGCTGCTGAACAACGCGTCCGGCACGGCCAGCGTGCTGATCGGCGGCACCATGGGCCAGATGCGCGGCGAGCCGGCGCTGCTGGGCACGATCAAGCGGCTGATGCGCGAATGCCTGGCGGTCGCCCATGCCTGGGGCATCGAGATCGTCGACGATGTCGATGGGGAGCTGGCACGCCCGGTCACGGCGCCCCACCACAAGACCTCGATGCTGCAGGATTACGAAGCGGGCCGGCCGCTGGAGCTCGACCCGATCGTGACCGCGGTCATCGAACTGGCCAGGCGCCGTCAGGTGCCGGTGCCGACGATCGAAAGCCTGTGGGCGCTGGTGCGGGTCAAGCTGGCGGCGCGCTAAGCGCTCTCGGTCACCCGGCCGCCCAGATAGGCGGCGCGCACTTCCTCGTTGTTCCAGAGCGTGTCGGGCTTGCCCTCGATGATCAGGCGCCCGGTCTCGAGCACATAGCCGCGATCGGCGACCGAGAGCGCCGTGCGCGCATTCTGTTCGACCAGCAACACCGTGGTGCCGAGGTCGCGGATGCGGGTGATGATCCGGAACACCTGCTGCACGATCAGCGGCGCCAGGCCCAGCGACGGCTCGTCCAGCAGCAGCAGGCGCGGTTTGGACATGAGCCCGCGCGCGACCGCCACCATCTGTTGCTGGCCGCCCGAGAGCGTCCAGCCGAGCGCGCCGGTAAAACGCCGGATCTCGGGAAACAGCTCGAACATTTCGTCGACCTCGGTCTCGAGCGTGCGCCGGGCGACGCGGCGCCGGTTGGAGGCGCCGAGCATGATGTTTTCCTTGACCGTCAGGCCCGGAAACACGCGACGGCCCTCGGGCACATGGGCGACACCCAGGCGCACGACGCTTTCCGGATGCAGGCCGGAAATATCCTGGCCATCGAACATCACGCGGCCCGCCTTGGGCTTCATCAGGCCGGAAATCGTCCTGAGCGTCGTCGACTTGCCGGCACCGTTCGAGCCCAGCAAGGCCACGATCTCGCCCTCGCCGACCTGTAGCGTCAGGCCTTTCAGCGCCTCGACCGCGCCATAGGCGGCCGACAGCTCGTGCAATTCAAGCAGCGGCATCGTCGGGCACCTCTCCCAGATAGGCGGCGATCACGTCGGGATGGCGCAGCACGTCCGCCGGCGTGCCGTCGGCGATGCGCTTGCCGAAATTCAAGACCGTGATCCGGTCGGCCATCTGTTCGACCAGGTTCATGTCGTGATCGATCAGAAACAGGGTCAAGCCGTGGCCGGCCAGCCGCTTCAGGAGCCCGACCAGCTCCTGCTTTTCAGTAAGGTTGAGGCCGGCGGCCGGCTCGTCGAGCAGCAGCAGGGTCGGATTGCCGGCGAGCGCGCGGGCGATCTCGACCAGGCGCTGATGGCCGTAGGGCAGGCTCGCCACCTTCAGATCGGCGCGCGCCGCCATGCCGACGAAGTCGAGGGCCGCCATGGCGCGGCGCTGCACCTCGTCCGGCGTCCGGGCGGCGCTGTTGCGCGGCCGCTGGGCACCGATCACGACATTTTCCAGCACGGTCAGGCTGAGGAACAGCCGGATGTTCTGGAACGTGCGCCCGACGCCGGCCGCGGCCAGTTCGTGTGGCGCCAGGCCCGAGACCTTGACGCCATCGACGATCACCTCGCCCCGCGTCGGCCGATAGATGCCGCTCAACACATTGAGCATGGTGGTCTTGCCCGAGCCGTTCGGGCCGATGAGCGCATGGACCTTGCCGCGCTCGACCGCGATATCGACGCCGTCGAGTGCCTTCAGCCCGCCGAAATACTTGGCCAGTCCCTTGATCTCAAGCAGCGTCCCGCCCTGGGCGGCACCCGGCTGCCCCAGGGTCAGCACCTCCGACACGCCGCGATCGCGCAGGCGCGGCGGACCGCCCAGCTTGGACAGCAGGCCCCACAGGCCGGTCGGCATGAACACCATGATGAGGATGACCGCCAGGCCATAGACCGCGAGATAGGCGCCCCGCAGGAAGCGCAGCCATTCCGGCAGCAGGATCAGCAACGTCGTGCCCACGACCGAGCCGACCGCGGCATCGGCACCGCCCAGAAGGACCATGGTCAGAAACACGACCGATTCATTGAAGCTGAACTGGTCGGGGCTGATATAGCCGAAGCCGCCGGCGAACAGTCCGCCGCCAAGCCCCCCCAGCAATGCCGACAGGCAGAAGGCCGTGACCTTGACCCGGTAGGTATCGACGCCCACGACCTCGGCCGCCAATTCATTGTCGCGCACCGCCTGCATGCCGAGGCCGAGCTTGGTGCCCTTCAGCCACCAGACGAAGAAGCCCACGCCGTAGAGCACGACCAGGCACAGCGCCAGGTATCGTTCGGAATCCTGCAACGAGATGCCGAAGAAGCTGGGCCGCGGGATGCTACGGATGCCGTCCGGACCGTTGGTCAGGCTGATCCAGTTGGTCAGCACCAGCGTCAGGATCTGTTGAAAGCTGATCGTCACCATAGCGAGGTAGTGCCCGGCGAGCTTGAGCGTGGACGCCCCCAGAATGGCGCCCAACAGACCGGCGACGAGCACGCCCAGCGCCAGGGCGACCAGGAACGGCAAGTGCAGCATGGTCGTGCCGATCGCGACGCCATAAGCGCCGAGCCCGAAGAAGCCGGCCTGGGCGATCGAGATCTGTCCGGCATAGCCCAGCACCACGGTCAGGCCGAGCACCGCCATGGCATAGGTCGCCGCCTGCATGAACAGGTTCAAGAGATAGCCGTTGATCGGATGGACGAGCGGGATGACGATCGAGGCCGCGGCGGCCAGCAACAGCAGCAGCGGGATCAGTTTCCTCGGAACAGTGGTCATGCTTTTTGCGCCACCTTCTCGCCGAAGATGCCCTGGGGGCGGATGAGCAGGAAGCCGAACAGCACGAGAAACGCAAAGGCGTCTTTGTACGGCACCGAGATATAGGCCGCCCCGAACGTCTCGATGATGCCGAGCGACAGGCCGCCGACGATGGCGCCGGTGACGTCGCCGAAGCCGCCGATGATCGAGGCGGCGAACGCCTTCAATGCGACCTGACTGCCGAGCCCGACCGAGACGAACAGGATGGGAGCGACCAGGATGCCGGCCAGGCCGCCCAGGATCGCCGAGTAGATGAAGGTCAGCATGATCATGCGGGCGACGGGAATGCCGAGCAGGCTCGCCATCTCCTTATCCTGGGAGGTCGCCTGCATCTTCTTGCCGAGCAACGTGTGCTCGAAGAAGAAATACTGGAACGCGACCAGCAGGATCGTGACCGCGATGATCAGCAGATACTGGCTGTCGAGAAAGACCTCGCCGACCTGGAATCCCGGGAACTCGAACATGCCGGGCAGACTCTCCGGCGCCGGCCCATAGCCCACCAGCACCGAATTGGTCAGGAGGATCGAGGCGCCGATGGTCGAGATCACCACCGGCAGGAACGACCGGTGGCGCAGCGGGTAATAGACGCCGAGATTGAACAGCGCACCGATCACGCCCATCGCGACCAGGCTGATCGGGATCGCCGCCCAATAGGGCAGGCCTACATCCTCCGTCAGCACGACCATGGCGTAGGCACCCAGCATGGCGAATTCGCCCTGGGCGAAATTCACCACGTTGGTCGCGCGATAGATCAGGACGAAACCGAGCGCCACCAGCGAATAGACCGCGCCGATGCCGATGCCTGTGAACAGAAGCTGCAGAAAGATCGCCATCGGCTTCCTCGAAGATGAACAGGGAGGAGCAGGCGGGGCCGAGGCCCCGCCGCCGTTGGCGATCAGTCGTTATATTCGACGTGCTTGTCGAAGACGATCTTGCCGCCGTCGTTCCTCACGATGTTGTAGCCGTGCAGCCCGTCGCCGTTCTGGTCGAAGTTGTAGGTACCCTCGACGCCCTTGTAGCCCTTGATCGCCAGGATTGCCGCGCGGACCTTGGCAGGCTCGGTCGTCTTGGCGTCGGCCATCGCCTTGGCGGCGATATGGACCGCGTCGAAGGTCCAGGATCCGAAATTATCGGCCGGGACGTGAGCGATCGGCTGATATTTCGCGTCGAAGGCCTTGGCTTCCGGGCTCGAGTCTGCCGCGAAATCGGCGATGCCATAGGTGCCGTACAAGCTTGGTCCGGCGAGCTTGAGCGCGGTCGAGGTCGTGATCGACGGGGATCCCACCCATTTCGCCTGCACGCCGAACTGCTTCAGCTGTTTGGCGAAGATGCCAAGGTCGTTCTCGAAGGTGAAGTAGCTGCCGATGACGTCGGCGCCGGAGGATTTCACCGCCAGCACGACAGCCGAGAAATCCGGCGACTGGTTCGGATAGCCCTGGACCAGGGTCGGTTCGAGGCCATGGGTCTTGAGTGCCGCGACCAGCGCGGTCATGCCGCCGGTCCCGAACGCGTCGGTCGAATGCACGACCGCCCATTTCTTCAGGCCCAGCGTATCGACACCGAAATCGGCGATGACCCGCGCCGAATAGCTGTCGTTCGGTCGGCAGCGGAACAGCCACTGATTGCCCTGATGGGTCAATTGCGGGGCGGTGCCGCCGATGAACACCGGCTTGCCGAGCTTGACGATGTCGGGCGACATGGCATCGACCTGGGTCGAGCGGATCGAACCCAGGAACACCGAGATGTCGCTTTGGCTGGCAAGACGCGAGAAGGCCGCGACCGCGCCCGGATTGGTGGTCTGGTCGTCCTCGACCACGAGGGTCAGCTTATTGCCGTTGACCCCGCCGGCCGCGTTGATTTCGTCGATCGCCATATTGGCGCCGATCTGGGCGTATTTGCCGGACTCGGCGGCCGGGCCGGTAATCGGCGTCACCATGCCGATCTTGATCTCGCCGGCCGACGCCTGCGAAGCGACCCCATAACCCAGCGCCAGTGCCACGAGCGCGCAGGCCGTCATATGCCTTGTCGACATTGGTGTTTCCCCCCTGGATGACAGAACTTTTGTTCTTTTGTCTGACTTTTACGGTCTCGCGATGTCGGGCCGAGATCAAGCAAAAACATCCTACATCCTGCTGCGGCAAAATTGGCCAGACCGCATTACCAATTGACCAGACGGCGGAAAGATGGAACCGTCGCTCCCGAACGCACGCAGCCTCAGAGCTGCGGCTGAATTTGTCGTACCAAGAACCATTGGGGGAGGGATTTCTATGGCTAGCCAAGGAACGAAACTGACGCGTCGGGCGCTTGCCGGCGTGGCGCTGGGCGCCATGCTGGTCGCCGGCCTCTCGCACGCCCGGGCGGCGGATGCCCCGCCGCTGCCGTCGGCCCCGCAGACGATCAACATCATCGACGTCGGCGGCGCGCTGGCACTCACCCAGAAGGGCTTCGAGGATTACCGCAAGGCACATCCAGAGCTCTTGACCAAGTTCAACTATACCAAGGCACCGGCGCCGGAACTGGCCGGCAAGATCAAGGCCCAGCAGGACGCCAACCATCTCGACATCGATATCGTGCTGACCGGCCTCGACGGTCTCGCCGCCGGCATCGACCAGAATCTGTGGCTGAAGCTGGATCCGGATTACGCCAGCAAGCTGCCGAACCTGGATGCCAACTACCTGCCGGCCGCCCTCGACATGCACAAGCTGGGTCAGGGCTATGGGGTAACCGTGGTCTATTACCCATCGGGTCCGCTACTGGAATACGCGCCGGAGCGGGTCAAGGACGTGCCGACCACGGCAGACGGCCTGCTCGCCTGGGCCAAAGCCCATCCGAACAAGTTCATGTATGCGCGGCCCGCCAATTCCGGTCCGGGCCGCACTTTCCTGATGGGCCTGCCTTATATCCTGGGTGATAAGGATCCGAAGGACCCGATCAAGGGCTGGGACAAGACCTGGGCGTACTTGAAGGAGTTGGGCCAGTACATCGAGTACTACCCGTCCGGCACCGGCGTCACCATGAAGCAGCTGGGCGAAGGCTCGCTCGACATGATCGTGACGACGACCGGCTGGGACATCAATCCGCGCGTGCTGGGCACCGTGCCGAAGAGCGCCAAGGTCGGCACCATCAAGGGCTTCCACTGGGTCTCGGACGCGCAATACATGGCCGTGCCCAAGGGCATCTCGCCCGACCATCTGGCCGTGGCGCTCAACATCATGGCCTACATGATGACGCCGCACGCCCAAGCCTACGCGTATGACGAGGGCTATTTCTACCCGGGTCCGGCGGTCAAGGACGTCCCGCTCAGCATGGCGCCCAAGGACAGCCAGGACGCGATCGCCGAATATGGCCGGCCGGAATACGACGCGCTCATCAAGAACAACAAGATCGAGACGCCGCTCGACGCCAACACCATGGTTGCAGCGTTCCACAAGTGGGACGAGGAAATCGGCAGCGGTAAAACCAAGTAAGCATCGAGGTCTTTCTCGAACCAACCGACGGGCGGCAGCAATGCCGTCCGTTTTTTTATGTCCGGAATCCCGGAATTCTGGCCGATGCCCAGCAGAACTTGCCGGAAAAACCCGGTCCGCACCGGGAATTTTTTGCCGAGGCAGGAAAATCCGACCGTGCCAACACGACCTCGTGATCCGCAGCGAAACCCTCTTGATTTTCAAATATCTCTATAGATGCCAGATGGTTAGCGCCAAAACGCCGCACTGGCATGGGTGCTGGCACACCCCTTGCCGATTGGACTGGTGAAAGGCTCGGCTCGTTCCGCTGCCGTTCCAGCCGGGAAAGGCCCGGACGGAAACGTCAACGGTACGGTCCGAGCGTGGTGTCAAACCCAAGGTTCGATCCCGTCAGGAAGACGAGGGCGGACCCAGTCCTTAAAGGAAGTGTGCCATGTCTGGAATTACGCTCACCGCCGTTCAGCAGGACACGCTCCTGCAGCTGCAGCAAGCTGGGACCCTGTTCGACCGGACCCAGGAACGCCTGAACACGGGCAAGAAGGTCAACAGCGTCACCGACGATGCGGTCGCCTATTTCCGCTCGACCTCGCTCTATGATCGCTCGTCCGCACTGACGACGACCAAGGCCAACATCGATCAGAGCGTGTCGGCCGTGACCGCCGCGCTCAACGCGACCTCGGCCGTCGATGGTCTGCTGAAGCAGATGAAGGGCGTGCTGGAAGGTGCCCGCGGCGCCGTGACGTCTCAACGGGTGGCGGCAACGACCGAGTTCAAGAGCCTCGCCCTGCAGCTGGCGCAGCTGGTGAAGGACACCACCTATCAGGGCCTCAACATCCTGACCTCGTCTTCGTCCGCGCTGGGGACGCAGTTCTCCGAGCGTACGGCCGCGACGTTGACGATCAACGGCTTCAATCTCTGTGCAACCGGTACCGGCAATACCCGCTCGCTGTTCACCGGCGTCACCGCCGCCTTCCAGGCGAACGGCGCGCTCAATTTCTCCAACGTGGTCTATTCGGGTGGTGCCGGCGCCGGTGTGGGCGGCTTCTCGTCGCTCAACCTCACCAGCTCGTTCACCACGGGCGGCGTCACGATCTCGGTGTCCCAGGCTGAAGCGATCTTCGACGAATCCGACAACCGCCTCGACGCGGCGATCTCGCAGAACGAGGCGATCAGCGCCCAGCTCGGCATCAACGTGTCGATCCTGCAGGCCCGGTCGACCTTCACGGCCGACTACGCCAGCACCCTGTCCCAGGGTGGTGACAAGCTGACGCTCGCCGATCTCAATACCGAGGCGGCGAACTCTCAGGCCCTGTCCCTGCGCCAGCAGATCGGCATCCAGTCGCTGTCGGTCTCCGGCCAGCAGAACCAGCAGATCCTGAACCTGCTGAAGTAACGTCGGACCTACAGGGAAGGGTTAAACCCTTCCCGTCCGGCCCCTTCAGAGGATGACCCGTTCGACCCTGGCGACCTCGATCCGCTCACCCAGAAAGCGCGATGCGATGCGCGCGAACCGCTCGGGGCCATCGGTCACCAGATAGCGGACCGCCGGTGCCGTATCGGCACGGGCAAGTCCACGGGCCGCCAGCAGCGCGGCGGCAGCCTCTGCCACGGTCGCGGAACTGTCGACCAGCGTGACCCAAGGCCCGAACATCGTGCGGATCGCCGGCGTGAACAGCGGGAAATGGGTACAGCCCAGCACCAGGCAATCCGGCGCCGTGTGCGGATCCTGCTCGAACATCGGCCCCAGATAGCGACGCAGCACCGCCTCGGCCACGACATCCTCGGCCCAGCCTTCCTCGGCCAGCGCCACCAGCATGCCGCAGGCACGCGATATGACTTTTGCCTTGGGGCGGAGCCGCTTGATCGCCGCATCATAGGCGCCCGACTGCACCGTGCCCTCGGTCGCGATGACCGCGATCCGCCCGCTTTTCGACCCGGCCGCGGCCGCCGCAGCACCCGGTTCGACCACGCCCAGGATCGGCAGATCCGGATAATCCCGTTCGAGCGCGGCCAGCGCATGGACCGTCGCCGTATTGCAGGCGACGACCAGCAGCTTGATGCCCTGACCGACCAGATGCGCCACCGCCTCGCCGGTATAGGCGGCGACGGTCTCGGGACTTTTCGGGCCATAGGGCACGCGGGCGGTATCGCCCAGATAGATCATCGCTTCGCCCGGCAGACGCCGGCGCAAGGCTCCCAGGACGGTCAGGCCGCCAACGCCGGAATCGAAGACGCCGATCGGCAGGGTCGGAGTTATGTCGGGCGTCGGGCTCACCCCTCCGTCATAGCCGTCCTAGCTTTTCGGCGCGACAGCAAAAGACCGGGCGAGGAATTCCAGCACCGCCGGCAGGGCCGCCGACCAGGTGTCCCAGTCATGATCGCCCGGCGTCAGCGCGGTCTCGACCGGGATATGCAGGGCCCGGAGCCGGCGCGCCATGATCGCCTGCTCCTGATCCAGGTGATAGCGATCCTGCCGCCCGCACGTCAGATAGATCGACGGGACCGGACCGTCGTGACGCATGCTGCCGGCCAGCGTCATCGGGTTGGCGGCGACGAAGCGGCGCGCATCGAACGGCCGGCCGAATGCGCCTTGGAAAATGCGCTGGATGCCCTCGTCGAACTTCGTGTCGTTGGTCACGTCGGTCCAGAACGCCCCGCTCATCGCGGCTGCGGCGGCGTAGCGATCCGGCGCCATCAACGCAAACCGCAGCGCGCCGTAGCCGCCCATCGAATAGCCGGCAATGACCCGGCCGCGACGATCGGTGCGTGCCCGCCATGTCTGCTCGATATAGGCCGGCAGATCCTGCTCGACCGCGGTCCCGACATTGCCGGAGCCGACGGCCGAGTCCATGTACCAGGAATTCGGACCGCCATCAGGCATGGCAATGATCACCGGCGGCAGGCGATGCTGGGCGATCATGCCGTCGACGATCGCCTGCAGATTGCCCTGATCGACCCAATCGACGGCACCGCCCAAGGCGCCATGCAGCAGATAGACGACCGACAGCTTTGCCTGCCCCTGATCATAATCCGGCGGCAGGTACAGGACGAAGCTGAGCGGATGGCCCAGGGCAGCGCTGGGCGCCGCCTCGTTCCGCAGGATCTGCGAGGGCGACGCCCACGCGGGCGATGCGATCAGCCACAACAGCAGGACAAGCAGCCGGCGCCTCATTGCGCCGCCAGCTGATCCGCCGCCACGGTGAAGGTCGCGAGCCCGTCGCCGCGCCGGATCGTGCCGGTCAATTCGACCGTTCGTCCGACCAGCGCCCGCGCCTCGTCGCCGACCGGGCCGCCGTCGGGCGACGCCATCAGGTACCAGCGCACGCTGCCGTCCGGCCCGTTGGTGACGAACAGGGCCGGGATGCCGCCATAGAGGCAGAAGGAGCCGCACGCCTCGTGCGCCTTGCCCTCGCCCGGGTCCATGGCGCCGGCATAGCATTTGGAATCGACGATTTCGCCGGTCAGCGTCGCGGGCTCGGCCGGACCTTGCGGCAGCGGATCCATGCGCGAGGCATCCTGGCGCACCGGCGGATTGTCGATCTGCAGCACGGTGAGATCGCCGCGCGTGACCGGATAGCCCCGAGCCTCGACGATGGCACCGTCCAGATCGTCCATGCCCGTGGGCGGGCCGTTCTTGCCTTCGCCGGCGAGCAGAACCGCGCTGCCCGGCTTGCCGCCCGACGGGAACAGGCGCACCAGCGGATAGGGCTTGGCCTGGAACTGGCCCATATAGACAACCTCGTCACTGCCCCAATCGCCGGTCGGGTGCGGCGGCTGGCCGGCAAAGGCCAGGACGGCAAGACCGCCGTCGACCACCAGCAGCACCAGAAGCGCAGCGATCAGAAAACCCTTCAGGCCCTGCGGCAGCTTCAGATAGCCGACATAGAACGGCGGCTCGCGATCATCAGCCATGGGATGCTCCGAGGACGAGCGGTTCGACACGGGTACCCGGCGGCAACGGCCGGGGATCGACCAGGATTCTATCCCCCTCGCGCTTCAGCCGGTATGTGGCGATCTTGTCGGTGAAGGGCGCCGGCGCGCAGCCGTCTTCGGGCCGGAACTGGAAGCCGTGCCAGGGACAGGTGACGCAGCCGTCGATGATCCGCCCTTCGCCGAGCGGTCCGTTCTGATGGGCACAGACATTGATGATCGCCGACAAGGTCGGGCCGTTGCGGAATACTGCGATGCGCTCGGCACCCGGCGGCACCACGATGCGCGCCCGTCCGTCGGGCAGGGATGCCAGCAGGTCGTCGACCGTGCCGACCGTCAGCCAGCCGACGGCATCGAGTGCCACCCCCTCGTCCTTCGTCCGCTCGCGCCGGGCGGCCGCGATATGCAGGATGCTCAACAGCAGGACGGCACCGCCCAGCAGGATCGGCACGATCGGCGAGCGCTCGGCCTGCATCACGCCCAGGCCGACATGCAGCACGAGCAGGCCGAAGGCGGCATAGACGCTCATATGGATCGCCTTCCAGACCGGAGCGGTCAGGAAAGCCAGCCAGAAATCATGGCTGGTGACCGCCATGACGATCAGGATCGTGAGCGCCGCCAGCCCCAGTACCTCGAACGGAAAACCGAGGAAGCTGTCGTAGTTGGCGTTGCTGAACAGCAGCGAGACCAGCGGCGACAGCCGACCTGCCCCATGATACCAGTCGATCGCCGACCAGGCATGGGCCAGGCCCACGATGCAGGTCGCGACGCCGAAATGCCGGCGGTTATAGAGCAGCGGCAGGAAGCGCCGGTCGAGCCGGGCAAGCGGTCCGATCGCCAGGATGATGGTCAGCATCAAGAGGCCGCAGCTGCCGAGCGCCCGGGTGCGGATGATCTCGGGCGTGACCGGATGGTCGGCGGGAAACAGCCGCGGCCCCAGCAGCGAGAAGCTGGTGAGATAGAGCAGGATGCCGAGCAGCAGCACCAGGTCGTAGATGCGCTTGTGACGGTTCCACTGAACCGCCTGGAATCCGGCGCTCATCGCACGCTGCCGCTGACCAGCGGGCCCGTACCGGTCGGTGCCGGCGGCCGGAGCACCAGTGCCGCAAACAGCAGCCCGCCAACCAGGCAGGGCAGGATCAGCCAGAGGCGCCGGTGCCAGCGGCGGTGTGGCCGCCTCATGGATGCGCCCCGCCCGCGAGCCAGCGCCGCAGCACGAGCGGCCAGAGCACGGCCGCCCCCGGCAGCAGCAGCAGGCGGGCGCCCCAGGTGACCGGACCTGCATGAGGCATGGCGCGCACAATGCCGATGGTGACAAAGCCCAATGCGACCGCGAGCCCGATCAGGGCATAGAGGCCGACACCTGCCACGAAGATCTCTGCCGCCCCCATGCCATCCGCTCCCTTGCCCAGGATCAGAGTGTAGCGGTCAGCGGGCCGAAATCGAAGGCAGGATCGTCGTGCGCGCCGCGGTCGTGGGCTCGGCCGGTTTGGCCGGCGCCGGCACCAGCTTGGGCTTGTTCCAGGGCGCCGACTTGATCCAGGCGACGCCATAGGCCATCGCGAACAGCACCGCGAAACAGACGCCATTCACCAGGATCTGGGCGCCCAGCCCCGTGCCCATGCGATCGAACGCCATGCCGCCCAGGTCGGCCAGCAGGATGCCGGCCAGGAACAGCGACAGCGCCTGCTGGCCGCATTTCACCATCGGCCGGACATAGTCGTGCTGGATCACGTGCAGGCGATCGATCAGCACATAGACCGCGACATAGGCGGTCGCAAAGAAATGCAGCACCTGCAACGGGTCGAGGAAGGTCTTGTCGGCATGGTCGACGATCCAGGCCTGCAGGACGTCGAGACCCGGCACGGTCTGATAGATCGCCGGCACGGTGACCGCGACGCCGAACAGGATATAGGCGATGGCGGCCCAGAAGATCCGTCGGTCGGCCGGCGGCGGCTTCAGCCATTTCATCGACAGCGAGAAGCCGGTGAAGAACAGGACCTGCCAGCAGAACGGGTCGAAGAACCAGCCGCGCGGCTCGCTGGCATCGCCAAGCAAGTTCCAGTCATAGGCATTGGCGAGCGCCCAGAGCGCCACGGACGCGCCCAATACTGCCCACGGATGGATGAAGCGGGCGATCAGGATCGCGATCGGCACCAGCGACAGGACGACCATATAGACCGGCAGAATATCGAGATAATGCGGCACATAGGTCAGGGTGGTGATGCCGAGCAACGCGTCCGAGGGGTTGGCGAACAGCTGGTCGAGCTGCAGGATCGAACGATAATCATCCTCGCCCGGGATGAGATGGTTGGCCGCGACCGCGAGGGCCGCCACGGCCAGCACGATCGCCAATTGCGCGATATAGAGCTGCCAGATCCGGAGCCCGATGCGCGCGGTGCCGAGCAGCCAGCCCGCGCGCTTGAACACGCCGCCGAACGCCATGCCGCCGGCATAGCCCGACACGAACACGAACATCGCGGCCGCATCCGACAGGCCGAAGCGGGCCGGGATCCAGTCGGACAGCCAGTCGTTGCGCGTGTGGCTGACCAGGATCACGAACATCGCGATGCCGCGGAAGAAATCCAGCCGCGGATCGCGAAACTTCGCGGGCTTGGCCGTCGGGAGCGTCGTCGCCGTCATGCTTCATCCAAGAAGGACGGCGCGTCCGGAAAATCCGGGCGCGCCGTTCGTTCAACACAATGACGGTAGATTTAGACCGGCCCCGACCAAAGACGAATCACGTTACCGCGAGGGTCGTCTCGGTCGCAGCCGTCATTTGAGCGCGTCGAGCGCCAGATTGAGCGCCAACACATTGACGCGCGGCTCGCCCAGGACGCCGGCGGTGCGGCCCTCGACATGGCTCGCGATCAGGTCCTTGACCTGGGCCACGGGCAGGTTGCGCGCCTTGGCGACCCGCTCGGCCTGGAACAGCGCACCGGCCGGTGTGATGTCCGGGTCGAGACCGGAGGCCGACGTCGTCACCAGATCGACCGGGACGGCCACGTCGCTATCCCCTTTGAGGGTCGCGACGTCGCCTTTGACCCGGTCCATCAGCGCCTGGGAGGTCGGACCATAGTTCGATCCGGTCGAGGCGTCGGCCTTGTAGGGCACCGGCACCTGCTTGGTCGGATCGTTCGGGTCCGCGTCGGTCGTGGCCGACGGCCGGCCGTGGAAATATTGGTCGCCGGTAAAATTCTGGCCGATCAGGCTCGACCCGATGACCTTGCCGTCCTTTTCGATCAGGCTGCCCTCGGCCTGGTGCGGGAACAGCAGCTTGGCGGCACCGGTCACCGCATAGGGATAGGCCACGCCCGTGATCGCACTCATGAGCACGATCATCACGATGGCCGGACGGATTTCCTTCAACATGGTCGAATTCCTTAGATAAGACCGATCGACGTGACGAGCACGTCGATGATCTTGATGCCGACGAACGGCACGATCACGCCGCCGACGCCATAGATCAGCACGTTGCGGGCGAGCAGGCGCGAGGCCGACTGCGGCCGGTACTGCACACCTTTGAGCGACAGCGGGATCAGCGCGATGATGATGAGCGCGTTGAAGATGATCGCCGACAGGATGGCGCTTTCCGGCGTCTTCAGGCCCATGATGTTCAAGGCCTGCAGCTGCGGGTAGAAGGCGATGAACATGGCCGGGATGATGGCGAAATATTTGGCCACGTCATTCGCGATCGAGAAGGTCGTGAGCGCGCCGCGCGTCATCAGCAGCTGCTTGCCGATGCCGACGATCTCGATGAGCTTGGTCGGATCGCTGTCGAGATCGACCATGTTGCCGGCCTCGCGGGCGGCGACCGTGCCGGTCTGCATCGCGACGCCGACGTCGGCTTGCGCCAGCGCAGGTGCGTCGTTGGTGCCGTCGCCGCACATGGCGACCAGCTTGCCCTTGGCCTGCTCGTCACGGATCAGCTTCAGCTTCGCCTCGGGCGTCGCCTGGGCCAGGAAATCATCGACGCCGGATTCGGCGGCGATCGCCGCCGCGGTCAGCGGATTGTCGCCGGTGATCATCACCGTGCGGATGCCCATCTGCCGCAACTCCGCGAAGCGCTCGCGGATGCCGCCCTTGACCACGTCCTTCAGATAGATGACGCCCAGGATGCGGCCGTCCTTGGCGACCGCCAGCGGCGTGCCGCCGGCCTTGGCGATCCGCTCGGTGGCATCGGTCAGCTCCTTCGGGAAGGCCAGGTTCGGGTTGCGGTTCACGTCGCGGACATAGGCCATGATCGCCTCGACCGCGCCCTTGCGGATGGCGCTGCCGCCGACATCGACGCCGCTCATGCGGGTCTGGGCCGAGAACGGAATGAAGCTCGCGTTGAGCGGCCCCATCTCGCGGGCGCGGATGCCGTATTTCTCCTTGGCCAGCACCACGACCGAGCGGCCTTCCGGCGTCTCGTCGGAGAGCGACGACAGCTGGGCGGCGTCGGCCAGGTCCTGGGGCGACACGCCGGGCATGGCGACGAGCTCGGTCGCGACGCGGTTGCCGAGCGTGATCGTGCCGGTCTTGTCCAGGAGCAGCGTATCGACGTCGCCCGCGGCCTCGACCGCGCGGCCGGACATGGCGAGCACGTTGAACTTCACCAGCCGGTCCATGCCGGCGATGCCGATCGCCGACAAGAGTGCCCCGATCGTGGTCGGGATCAAGGTCACGAACAGCGCCACCAGGATCACGACCGAGACGGCGCCGCCGCTGTAGGTCGCAAAGCTGGGGATCGTCACCGTGGCCAGCACGAAGATGATGGTCATGCCGATCAGCAGGATGTTGAGCGCGATCTCGTTCGGCGTCTTCTGGCGCTGGGCGCCCTCGACCAGCGCGATCATGCGGTCGAGAAAGGTCGAGCCCTGGGCGGCGGTGATGCGGACCTTGATATGGTCCGACAGCACGCGCGTGCCGCCGGTGACGGCCGAGCGGTCGCCGCCGGATTCGCGGATGACCGGGGCGGATTCACCGGTGATGGCGCTTTCATCGACCGAGGCCACGCCCTCGACCACTTCGCCGTCGGACGGGATGAGGTCGCCGGGCTCGCACAGCACGATGTCGCCGACCCTAAGCGCCACGCCGGGGACTTGTGTGAATTCAAGCGCGTCGGCCGAGGCGAGCTTCTTCGCCATGGTCTCGGTCCGGGTCTTGCGGAGCGCATCCGCCTGCGCCTTGCCGCGGCCCTCGGCCACGGCTTCGGCGAAATTGGCGAACAGCACGGTGAACCAGAGCCAGAGCGCGATCTGGCTCTCGAACAGGATATGGCCGGTGCCCATGACGAGGTCGCGGGCGAGCAGCACGGTGGTGAGCGCCGCCACCACCTCGACCACGAACATCACCGGATTGCGGGCGAGCGTCCGCGGGTTGAGCTTCTTGAAGGAATCCCCGATGGCCGGGGCGAGAATGGCGGCATCGAACAGCGAGATCGGGCGCTTGTTGCGCGACGTATCGCTGGGGCCGAGAGCGAGTTGGGACATGATCTGAAATGCTCCGGGCTAAAACAGGCTGCCGGCCGAGAGGGCCAGATGCTCGACCACGGGACCGAGAGCCAGCGCCGGGAAGAAGGTGAGACCGCCGACGATCAGGATGACGCCGATCAGCAATCCTACGAACAGCGGGCCGTCGGTCGGAAAGGTGCCGACCGAAGGCGGCACGATCTTCTTGGCGCCCAAGGAGCCGGCGACCGCCAGCATCGGCACGATGAACAGGAAGCGGCCGACGAACATCGCGATCGCGAGCGTGACGTTCCAGAAGATCGTGTTGGCGCTCAAACCGGCGAACGCGCTGCCGTTGTTGCCGGTGGCCGAGGTATAGGCATAGAGCACCTCGGAGAAGCCGTGCGGACCGGCGTTGTTGAGCCCGACCAGCGCCGTCTCCGGCAGGACGGACGCGATGGCCGTGAAGCCCAGGATCGACAGCGGCAGGATCAGGATCGCGAGCATCGCCATCTTGACCTCGCGCGCCTCGATCTTCTTGCCGAGATACTCGGGCGTGCGCCCGACCATCAGGCCCGCCACGAACACCGCGACGATGGCGAACAGCAGCATGCCGTAGAGGCCCGAACCGACGCCGCCGAAGATGATCTCGCCCAGCTGGATGTTGATCATCGGGATCATGCCGGCCAACGGCATGAAACTGTCGTGCATCGAATTAACGGCACCGCAGGAGGCATCGGTCGTGACCGTCGCGAACAAGGCCGAATTGGCGATGCCGAAGCGGACTTCCTTGCCTTCCATATTGCCGCCGGCTTGCAGCAGGCTCGCATGCTGGTCGACGCCCATGGCCGCGATCAGCGGATTGCCGCCGGCCTCGACCGGATAGATCACGGCGACGCCGGCCAGGAACAGGATGCCCATGACGCCGAAGATCGCCCAGCCCTGCTTCTCGGCACCGACCATGCGGCCGAACACGTTGGTGAGCGCCGCCCCGATCGAGAAGATCGAGATGATCTGGATGAAGTTGGTGAGCGCCGTCGGGTTCTCGAACGGATGGGCCGAGTTCGCGTTGAAGAAGCCGCCGCCGTTGGTGCCCAGCATCTTGATCGCTTCTTGCGAGGCGACCGGGCCGATGGCGATGGTCTGCTTGACGCCTTCGAGCGTGGTCGCATCGACATAGGCGCCCAGGGTCTGCGGCACGCCCTGCCAGACCAGCACGAGGGCATAGACGAACGAGATCGGCAGCAGGATGTAGAAGGTGCAGCGGGTCATGTCGACCCAGAAATTGCCGATCGTCTTGGTCGAGCGCCGGGCGAAGCCGCGGATGAGCGCCAGCGCCAAGGCGATGCCGGTCGCGGCCGACAGGAAATTATGCACCGTCAGACCCAGCATCTGGGTCAGATAGCTCATGGTGCTTTCGCCGGAATAGCTCTGCCAGTTCGTGTTGGTGACGAAGCTGATCGCCGTATTCAGCGACAGGTCCGGCGACAGCGCCGCCTGGCCCTGCGGGTTCAAGGGCAGCACGTCCTGGAACCGCATCAGCCCATAGAGCGACAGGGCGCCCGCGAGGCTGAACAGCAGCATGGCCGCGCCATAGACGAGCCAGTCCTGCTCGACGTCGGGATCGACGCCGGCGAGTTTGTAGAGCAGCCCTTCGATCGGGCGGAAGATCGGCGAGAGCAGGGTCTTCTCGCCCTTGAACACGCGCGTCATATAGCCGCCCAGCGGCCGGGTCAGCGCGATGATCGCGACACAAAAGAGCGCGATCTGGAAAATTCCGTTGAAGGTCATGGGGCGTCCTCCCTAGAAGCGCTCGGGATGGATCAGCGCGTAGACCAGGTAGCCGAGAAGGCCGACCGAGACGGCACCGCCGAGGATATAGTCGAACAGCATTGGGGCGGCTCCTAGACGCGGTCGCAGGCCGCGAGATAGGCGAGGCCAACGCCAAAAAGGCCCAGGGTCAGGACCAGCCAAATCGCATCGAACATGTCGGTTAAGGACTCCGCCTACAGAGCGAGACTGCCGTGGTGGCAGCCATGATTCGCCAGGCTGTGGATTAGGGCGGAATGCCGTGAAATATCGAGACGAGCTTCGGGAACCGCGAATCAAAAACCCATAAAAAAAACGGCGGCCCGAAGGCCGCCGCTGGTCGCATCCGGCTTTAGAACTTGTAACTGACGTCGATACCGCCGGTCAGCGGCTGGTTGGTCAAGATCCGGTTATAGGCAGCGCTGGGCAGCGTCTCCTGCAACAGGTTTTCCAGCCGGGCCTGGGTATTGAAGATGTTGTTGACGAAGAACGAGGCGTTCCAGCCGTCGCTCGACTGGATGCCGAAGCGGATATTGGTCAGGTCATAGCCCGGCAGCGGCGTATAGGCGCCGTTCAGCGTATAGCCGACCGGGAATGCCAGGGAGTAGCGCTGGCCGACATAGGAATTATCGAGCCGTGCCGTGAAGGTATATTTGTCGCTGAGCGGCTTCTCGTAGGTGAGCGCCGCGTCCGTGGTGACCGGCGCCACGTCCGACAGCTTGTGGGCGGGCTGGATCTGCCAATATTGGCCCGCATTCACCTGCGCATGGGTGAGACCCGCACCGACCGAGACCTGGAATCCGCCACCCAGCACGGCCCGTGCTTCGATCTCGCCGCCGTAGATCGTCGCATTCTTGCCGTTGATGTTCTCGGGCCAGTCGCCGGGCAGCGCTTCGAGCTGGATATTGCTCCAATCTTCGTAATAGGCGCTCGCGTCCACGGTCAGGCGCCGATCGAAGAACCGCGCCTTTTCGCCGACCTCATAGCTCCAGACCGAGTCGGATTTATAGCTGGTCGGCCATTTGCCGCCCGGAAAGTTATAAGGCGCGAACACCGCGCTCCAATAAGGCCCGGTGGTGGGATAGATCGCGTTGCCGCCACCCGGTCGCGACCCGCGCGCGATGTTGGCAAAGACCATGAAATCCTTGTCGAAGTCATAGGAGAGATTGAACTTGGGGTTCACGCCGGTCTCGGGTTGGGTGGCGTTGGTAATCGACGGCGCCGCGGCGCCCAGACCCGAGCCCCAGCCGCTGATGCTGGAGGCGAACTTATAGTCGTAGGTGTAGCCGCGCAGACCGACGGTGGCCTTCAAGCGGTCGGTGATGGCATAGGTCCCTTCGCCGAACAGGGCGTACTGGCTGATCGCGGTCGGGGACGACGCATCGAACCATTGCGTCGTCGTCGCCGGCTGGAACGTGCCGATGTCCATGTAGGTGCCGGGGTTGGCGGTGATGCCGTCGAAATTCCAGGTCGCCCAGAACCGGCTGTAGTAGGCGCCTGCGACCCAGCTGAACGGGCCGTCGCCGGTCGAGGCGACGCGGAACTCCTCGCTCCATTGCGCCGAGGGATCGTTCTCGGTGCCATAGACTTTGCCGGTGCCGGTCGGGCCATAGTACCCGGGATTGGGCAGGCCGTTGTTGGAGGCGTAGGTCACGCCGGTGAGCGGATTGTTGAAATCCTCGCTGCCATCTTCGGTCTGGTCCGAGAAGCGCTTCCAATAGGAGGTGACCGAGGTCAGGTCGACACCCTCAAGCGCATATTTCGCGGTCAGGCTATAGACATTGATCTTGTCGGCGTTGGGCTCGGCGATATCGAACGGCTGATAGCGCGTCTCGGTGCCCGGATTGCTGTCGAAAGCGCTGATGCCGTCCGCCTTGGACCGCTGGTAGAAGAATGACGGCGTGATGGTCAGATTGTCGGTCGGCTGCCACAGCAGCGTGATTCGCGTCCCATAGAGCTGTTCGGCATTGGAGTCCGGATATTGCTTCTCGATCGGCGCCGCCTGGACATTGCCGCGGGTCGAACCATCCGTGCTGACCAGCGGAAAGGGATTGGCGACGATCCGGTCGATCCAACCGCTAGTGAAGGCCTCCGTGCCGACCACGCGCACAGCCAGTTGGTCGTCGACCAGCGGGATGTTGAGCATGAAGTTGTTGTCGTGGTTGAGGCCGCCGCCCTCGGTGCCCGACAGCACGCTTTCGGCACTGCCGTGATAGTCGGTGAGGTCCGGTTGGTTGGTGATCAGCCTGACCGTGCCGCCCATCGAGCCCGAGCCATAAAGCGTGCCCTGTGGTCCGCGCAGTACCTCGACGCGGCTCAGGTCATAGAGATCGGGATCGATCACCACCTTGCCGTTCTGGGCGCCGGCCGGTGCCGTCATCGGGATATCGTCCAGATAGAAGCCCACGGTCGCGGAATTGCCGCCGCTGGAGGTCATGCCGCGCATCTCGATCTCGGTCTGGCCCGGCCCTTCGGTCTTCATCGAGACGCCGGGCGTGTCACCGGCCAGGGAGGTGAAATTGGTGATGCCGCGGTCCTGCAGCTCTTCCCCGCTGACCGCCGTGATGCTGATCGGCGTCTCCTGCACCGTGGACGCGCGCTTCTGCGCGGTGACGATGACTTCCTCGGTCGCGTCGGGCGTGGCGGCGACTTGTGCCGATTGAGCCTGCGCATCCGGCGCAAACCATAGCGCCGTGCTGCTCAGCAAAGTAAAAAACGTAAAGTTCTTATACGAATACATTCAAATCCCCCGTTGATCATTCCAGTTTCCACCCCACGATCTGCCCGCTCTTCACGGCGGCATTGGCAGCGTTCGGTACCGGTGAACACAAGAGAAGCGGCAGAAATGCTTGATAGGCGCCGATCCTCACGGTTTCCCCAGCAGTATTGTTCCGGTAAAGGCAATACCAGCTGGGCGCGTAAAATTTCGATGTGAGTCGGCGATACGCCGTATATGAGTCGGCATTAATAAAAATAGATATCGGCATTAAAACAGATTGTTCATTATTTGTGCAATCTGCCAATAAAAATATCAGTTCTATTCTTTTAAGATGGATTTCACACGGCATGCCTCAGATCCACATGGATTTTTGAGACGTCTCCGTGGCTCCCTCGGCGTTCATTGCCGTAGGAGCCTGGATTATGTCGCGTTTCGAGCATGCCTTTCGCCTCGCCATCGGGGTGCAACCGGTGGCCGTCGCGTCGCTCAACACGCTCCATGCCGCCCTCGCCGCCCGGACGCCGGAGATCGCGCCGAACGATCCGTGGCGACTGGGGCTGCTCGCCGCCGAACGGGAACATCTGACCGGCCAAGTGTTGGCGCTCGACTATGCCGCGGACCCGACCGAGAACATCGACATGTCGATCGGCTGGCTGCTGCTGGCCGCCCATGCTCCGGATGCCGACGCTCATCTGGCCACGCTGGCGGCCTGCCGCTTGGCCGATCGGATCGAGCAGCGCTTCGAGGGCAACCCGCCGCCGGGCGTGCGCCGCAATCAGGTCCAGCAGGCGGCCGACGAATGGCGCTGCTGGACCGGCGACGCGCCTATCGCGGCCAATGATCTGGCCGCGTGAGGCCCGAATAAAAATCGCATAAAAATTCCGATTGGCAGTAATCAGACAGTTCACGAAATCGATCTCAAGACTGTATGGATTTTTCACGCGCCGCCGTGGTGACTTCCGGCTCCAACAAGCAAGTGGTGCGAGTAAATTCCATGACTGGACTGTTTCGGACCCGCGCGGTGCCAATGGCACTGGCGTTGGTCCCCGCGTTTTTCTTTGCCACAATGCCGAAAACGGCACACGCGGATGCAAGCTGCACCGGCACCGTCGATCCCTATAAGGACTATGGCTGCCTCGACACCTATCTGGGCGACGATGTCGCCTCCCGCTTCATCAACTATTACAAGCTGGAGATGGGCCAGGCGTCGGCGCCGAGCGATCCGAGCGCGCCCGCATCCCGGCGCGACGATTGGCCGGCCACGCCCGAGACCACGCCGCCGATGCCGTTCACCGAATGGCCCTATGGCGGCTCGACCTCGATCGGCGTCACCCGGCCAGCCTCGATCGACAGCCCGTTCATGGCGGCGATCGCCAACACCTCGCTCGGCAAGTGGATGGCGGACAACAATCTGCAATTCTATGGCTGGGGCAATGTCGGCGGCAATGTCAGCAGCAATACCACGCGGCCGGGCGGCAACGCGCCGATCGCCTATGCCTATACGCCCAACACGATCGAACTCGATCAGCTGGTGGCCTATCTTGAGCGCTTGCCGGACACGGTCCAGACCGACCATGTCGATTGGGGCTTCCGGCTCTCGGCGATCTATGGCGAGAACTACCGCTATACGACGTCCTATGGCCTCGCCAGCTACCAGCTGCTGAAGGACAACAAGGTCAACGGCTACGACTTCCCGATGGTCTATGGCGAGCTGTTCATCCCGCAGGTCGCCCAGG